>Ga0310123_10001220_pt1 | contig 21683 bp, 14 predicted proteins | sample CB6_AW_1057_MG_FD_203505 | JGI IMG/M metagenome (GOLD analysis project Ga0310123, IMG submission 203505) | Marine microbial communities from Western Arctic Ocean, Canada - CB6_AW_1057 | ecosystem: Environmental > Aquatic > Marine > Oceanic | place: Canada: Western Arctic Ocean | collected... | reverse complement strand
CTGCTGGATGACCTCTACGATTCGGGTCGTCTCGACGAGACGCTGGTGATGATGCTCGGCGAATTCGGCCGCACGCCGAAGATCAACGACAAGAAGGGCCGTGACCACTGGGGTCCCTGTTTCTTCGCCGTGTTCGCCGGAGCCGGAGTGTTGCCCGGGCAGGTGATCGGCAAGTCGGACGAAACCGGAGCCTACCCCGTCACGCGGGCGTTCTCGCCCAACGACGTCGGAGCCACCGTCTACACCGTGCTGGGCATCGATCCGTTCTCGGCAGTCCGCGACCGACTCAACCGACCCGTGCATCTGAACACCGGCGAGGTGATCGAGTCGCTGTTCACCGGGGCTGCGGTCTAGGCCCGTTTTTGGGGCCACTCGCGGATGCGTGCCGGGCAGTGAATTTCGAGATTCTTGTGGAAAACTCGGATTCTGGATGATCCGCGAACGCTGTTTTCCGTTAACGTCCCCGGTGTCGGCAGGTTTGAGTCCGCAGATCTGCCGGGGGGGGTGGCGAAATCGGAAAACTATGGGCTCGCGATCGGGAGGTACGTCATGCTGCTTGGACAGTTGCAGTTGCTTGCACAGGAATTAACCGATGAGGAGGCCGCTGTTGCTGCTGGTGGCATCATTGCTGCGATGTTGGCGTTTATCGCGACCTTCGCTTTAATCCTTGCGGCAATCGGTTTCTTCTACTGCGTTTGCTTCTGGAAGGTATTCAGCAAGGCTGGCCAGCCCGGGTGGGCGGCCTTCATTCCGATCTACAACACTGTGGTCCTGCTGCAGATTGTCGGCCGTCCTGTCTGGTGGGTCGTCCTGTCCTTCATCCCGGGCGTAAACGCGATCGTGGGGATCATCGTTTTTATTGATTTGGCCAAGTCTTTTGGCAAGGACACCATGTTTGCTCTCGGTTTGATTCTGCTGGGTCCCATCGTTCTGCCGATACTCGCCTTCGGTTCGGCACAGTACGGAGGCCCTTCGGCCCCGAGCGATGCTGGAGGTGCACCGGCTGGTGCCGGTGATGCACCGGGTGAAGTCTAGCCAGCGATGTTCACGAGGCCCCGGGTCGTCCGATCCGGGGCCTCGTTCGTTTACGGCCGGTCTCAGGACGACGTCCGTCGCCGTTCCCGCCACACCGGGACACTTGAAATGGCATAGACCGACGCCGATGTCAGCGTGATCCCCGCGACGATGACAAACAGCACGTCGTATCCCATCCGGTGAGCCACCTCGCCGAGCAGTTGTGCACCGCAGATCGATCCCAGGTCCAACGCGACCATCGACAGCCCCGATCCGGCACCTCGCACATCGGGTGGAAACCTGTCCAGGAACAGCGACGTGCAGGTGTGGTACATCAGCGAGTGCCCCGTGCCGCACAACAGCGCCGGCACTACGATCAGCCCGGCGTGCTCGGTGTCGACCAGCAGGAAGCTGAGCATCCCCAGCGACATGAACACGGCACCGAGCAGCAGCACCTTGCGGCGTCCCAGTCGATCGGGAGTCCGCCGGAAGACGATCCGCAGCGTAAAGCCCAGGCCGGCGTAGCACATGAAGAACAGGCTGACCTTTGCAAAGCCCGTGTCGGCCAGCCCGGTGTCGTCGACAAACTTGGTCAGGAAGATGAACGGCACGGTGACGCACAGGCCGAAAGTCATTTGCAGCAGGACGATTGCACCCGGCCAGTGACGACGCGAGGTCTTGAAAAAATCGAGCAAGCGGACCGAGCCCTTGCCCGGTTCGCTCGCCGCCGGCCGGACCAGCATCAGCAGCGACACCGGCACCAGCAGCACCGCGACGCCCCCGACGAACAGTGTTTCGAATTCCCCTCGAGTCCGCTCGGCACTCAGAACCAGCTCGCCCAGCATTGGCCCGAATACGATCCCCAGGAAGGCCGCGGCACCCAGGGTCCCGATCGCCTCGGCCTTGCGGTCGGATGGGGCCAGGTGGGTCACATAGGTCAGGCTGCTCGAGAAGATCACCGCCGAGCCGACGACCAGCAGGGCGCGACAGAGGTAGATGCCGAGGCCGAGGTCGTGGATCCAGAGATTCGAGAGTGAACCGATGGCGAAGATCGCGTAACCGGTCAGCCAGATCATGCGGGCCCCGAATCGATCGACCCATTGCCCGATCCACGGTCGCAGCAGCAGACCGGCGATCGAGGCGGTGCCGGTGATCCAGCCCGCCGCATCAACCTCTCCCCCGTGATGAGCGATCCAGCGTGGGTAGTGTGCCAGGATCGCCATGTTGACCAGCGAAAAACCCACCTGGCTCAGGCAGGCGCAACTGAAATTGCGATCGTAGAGTCGTTCAGTCGACACGCGGAGGTCCCATCAGAAACGGCAAACCGCAGATTGTTACAGCCGCACCACGTGGTTGGCGAGCCAGCCACGACTTATCATGAGCCGTTATACGATACATCCCGAACCTGCCCCTGCCGGGGTCTCCCATGCGCATCATCGACTGCCACGCCCACATCTACTCGCCCGACGAGAAGAAGTACCCACCGGTGGCCAAGCCGCTGCGAGTCCCCGGTGGCAAGGGCTCGATCAACGACCTCCGCCAGATCAGCCGGGCCCAGGGCGTCTCGGCCGTTCGAGCCGTCCAGACCGTCTCGTTCTACGGCTACGACAACCGCTACCTCTGCGACGCCACCAGGGCACACCCCGACTGGGTCTCCGGCGTCTGTACGCTTGAACCCGACGACCCCCACAGCCCCGGCTTGCTCCAGCAGTACGTCAAGCAGTTTGGTGTCCGCACGCTCAGGAGCACCGCGGGAAACAAGCGGCGGACGTTTGATCATGACGGTGTGCGGGAACTGTGGAAGACGTGCGAGAAGCTGGGGGCGACGGTCGATATCTTCCTGATGCACCCCGACCTGGTGCCGTCGGCCGAGAAGCTGTTGCGGGAGTTTCCGAAACTGACGGTCGCCTTCTGCCATTGCATGGACATCAAGCCCGGACCGCTCTACGAGCGATCGCTCGCCGAGGTGCTCAGACTCTCGAAGTACAAGAACCTCTACGCCAAGGTCGACTTCATCAGCACCGGCACAGAAATCGGGTTCCCCGGCACCGACCTGCATGCCGCGGCACTGAAGATCATCGACACCTACGGCTCCGAACGATGTGTGTGGGGCAGCAACTTTCCCAACGTGTTGTGGACTCCGAAGCTGACCTATGGCCAGCACCTGAAGATCTTCACCGAGGTGTTGCCGCTCTCGAAAAAGGACCGCCGTAACGTGCTGGGCGAGACGGCTCGGAAGCTGTGGTTTCCAAAACTGAAGAAGTGAAAACCGAACCGGGGTTGCGATCAACCAGAGAGGATGAGCGGGGATGAGCGAAAGACTGATTCGAATCGGGGTGACCGGATCGGGGTTCATGGGGCGGACGCACGTCGAGGCGGCTTTGCGGGCTCCGGGTGCAGAAATCGTGGCGGTGGCCGGAGGCCGGCGGGCGGCCGGGCTGGCCGGGGACTACGGGATCGACTGCGTGGAGACGGTCGAGGAGTTGATCGGTCGCGACGACATCGACGCGATCATCAGCAGTACGCCTCACCACTGCCACGTCGACGAAACGCTGCAGGCGGCTGGATGCGGCAAGCACGTGCTGGTCGAAAAGCCGATGGCCACGTCGCTTGAGGACTGCGACCGCATGATCGCCGCCACCGCCCAAGCCGGGCTGGTGCTGGCGATGGGTTATCACCAGAGGTTCCGCGAATCAAACCGAACGGTCCGCGACCTGGTCGCCTCGGGAGCCATCGGCACCGTCCGCTGTGTGCAGATGGCGGCGCTGTTCGACATCGAGGCGTTGCGTTCCGACGAGGGGTTTGGCGGCGACTGGGGCTGGTGGAAGGACCCCCGCAGCCGCGGCCACATCCTCAACAGTGGACCTCACAACATCGACCTCTGCCGCTGGTGGCTCGGCGACGACATCGTCTCGGTCGTCGCCCACTGCGGGACATTTCGGGAGGAGAACCCGAACGAGAATACGACGATGGCGATGTGGGAGTTCGCCGGGGGAGCCATGGCCAGCTTCTGGTCCTCCAGCGTCTGTCCCTCGCCGGGTTTCGATGGCGAGGACTTCCGGTTCCGGTTGATGGGCGATGAGGGCATCATCGACGCTCAGCCGTTCGGCAAGATTCGAGTCGGTCGGGGAGGCGAGTGGGAACTGGCCTACGAGCAGCCTCATGTGCCGCTCGATGACGCCGATGCCGCGTTTGTTTCCGACGGACGGATGCAGGCCTACGCCGACCAGGTGCAGGCGTTCGTCGACCGGATCAACGGCCTGGAAGCCGGCTGCGGCACCGAAGCCGACGGCCGCGCCGCGGTCGCGGCGATCGTCGGGATGCTCGATTCGTCCGAGTCCGGGACGGTGGTGAAACTGGCGTAGGGGACAGGCATCCTCCGCTACTTCGCCAGCAACTCGACCGTGTCGGCCACCAGGTGCCAGTAGACCACGTCCTCGGCAAACGAGGAGGTTTCCAGCGCCGGCACCGGGAATCCGGGGATCTTCAGTACGGCGTTGTACTGGGCGAACCTGAGGTCGATGTAGATCCGGTTCTCGCCCTGGGGCAACTGGTCAAACGACGTCGGGTGGTACAACTCACCCACCTCCCCGTACAGCGCCGGTGCCGGAGGTGCCTGGTCGACCAGGGTGAAGCAGAGGATCTGGCGTGCCTTGCCGGTGTCCACGGTCCGGGCCAATCGTCTTGGATACCAGTTGTAGCCGACAAACAACGCGACATCGTCGGCCTGGATCAGGCCATCCAGTTGAGGGTAGTAGGCGTTGCCTTCGCTGAAGACCTTGAACAGCCCCGGGTCACCGGGCAGGTTCTCGGGGTCGAGCCCGTGGATCAGCAGTGCGTAGCTGGTCCGTTTCTTTCGAGCCGCCTCGGCCAGCCAACCGGCGGCCTTACGGAACTTGTGACGTTGTCCGTCGAGGATGCGGCCGACAATCTCGTCGATGTGAGCCAGGTAGGTCTTTCCGAGTTGACCTTCGGCGACGGGGCTGACGTTGAACGCCGGGACGAACTTGTAGGTGTTCAGCAGCGGCTGGTTGAAGACCTGGGGACTTTCGTAGGTCACCGACAGCAGGATTCCCGGCATCTTGCCGCGACGCAGGAATGCCCCGATCAACTCGGCCTCGAACGCCCACAGGTAAAGCCGGTTGGCGATGCTGCGGCCCGAGCAGATCTTGTCCTTCCAGCCGTCGATCGACAGCACCCCGCCGTCGGGGACGGTGTGAGTGATCGTCATCAGGTTGTCGTTGGCTCCGACCTCTTTACTCAGCCGTGCCGCCGCGGTGACCGAACCGAAGAAGATGACCAGGGCGTTTTCCGCCAGTAACTGGCGAGCCAACGGCACCGCGTGCTTCTGTTCTTCGGTCTCGTTTTCGAAGCCCAGCAGCACCACGTCCCTGGCCGTGGCCTTCTTGACGGTGAAGTGTTCGACGAAGCCCTTGGTGCGGTAGTAGGGCACCTTGTCCTCGGGCGAGTCGAGTTTCTTGAATCCGGCGGCCGAACCCTCGGGAGTGTACTGCCTCGAAAAGGCGATCCCTCCGGCTCGCCAGACCGGTTCCAGCGAAAAGCTCTGGTCGCCGGCCGACAGCAGGTTGCCATCGAGGTGCACGATGCGGTCGGCCGCCCGGTTGGCGGCTCGGGTGATCCCCTCCATCCGCGTTCCGGCCGTCTCGATCTCCTTCAATACGAAGTTGATGAATCGGTCGCCGGCCTGCTGGACTTCGACAGGTCCCTTGTTCCGCGGCTTGGTGGCGGGCATCACGCAGCGGAAGCCGGTGTAGAGGTTCAGGTTGTCGGCCGCGGCACCCTGGCGATCGGCGCTGCGGAGATGCAGGGCAACATTGGCCCACGATCCGCCACGCCGGGACCGCAAAGTTGACTTCGTCGGCAGAGTGTCACTCTGGTAGGGCAGCTGGTAATCCAGGCACCACTCCCAGGCGTTGCCGGCCATGTCGTCGATGCCGAAGGGACTCCGCGACTTCTTGAACGATCCGACCCGGGTCGTCAGCGGGTAGTCCACCTTCTGATCGCCCTTGTACCACTCGTCCCACGTCTTGGCACTGACCAGGTCTCGCCCGGCATGGTACGACGAGTTGTTGCAGAGCGTACGGTCCCAGTTGTTGCCCCACGGGAAGGCCGGGCTGGGTTCGAGTTTTCCGTCGGCGGTCTTCTTGCCCGCGCCCCGAGCCGCGTACTCCCATTGAGCTTCGCTGGGAAGGCTGGTGCCGGCCCACTTGCAGTAGGCCACCGCGTCGTTCCAGTTCACCTCGACCACCGGGTGATTCCGCTTCCCCTTCGGGAAATCGGGGCCCTTCCAATGAGGTGGCGTGCGGTGGCCGGTGGCGGCGGTGAACTTGTGGTACTGCGAATTAGTCACCTCGTATCGATACATGTAGAAGGCGTCGACCGACCTGGCGTGACGTGGAGACTCGTCCTTGGTGTGAGTCTTCCATGCCACCGGCAGATTGGTTTCGGTGAACTGGGGATCGACCTCCGCTGACGTCGATCCCATCAGGAACCGACCGGCCGGGAGCAGGACCATCTTGGCCCCGTCACGCTTGTTGGTCCTGGTCTTCTCGAGATTCACCTCGGCGATCGCCTGCGACCACGACGCGGTGACCAGCAGCATGGTGAGAACGGTGTACGTCTTGAAGAGATGTGGCATCGGGGGCCTCGACGGTGGAGAGAGTGAGAGTTGAGAGTTGAGAGTTGAGTGAAGCGATGCGATCGTATCACGCTGTTTCCCGATCAAACAACTTACCGGCCGTTGTGCGTGTCTGTCGGCCCTGAACTTTAGGACTCGAGTGACCTCTTCTCGTCCGAATGCCCGCTGGGATCGATCGCTGTTGCCCGAGGCGGACTTCGAGTTCGTGGTCCTGGCCGACACCCACTACATGCTCGAACCCGGCGAGGGCCCGGTCGAGTTCTCATCACGTCGACTGCAGGCCGAGCGTGCCGACCGGGCCTGGCAACTGGCGGCGTCGCTGGGGTGCTCGGACATCTTCCACATGGGTGACCTGGTCCAGGAGTTTCCCGACAGCGAGGACTTTTCGGCGGCGATGACCGCCGCGATCAAACAGTTCTCCAGCCACGGCCTCGATCCTCGCTTCGTCGCCGGCAACCACGACGTGGGGGACAAGCCCGATCCGACCATGCCGACCCGCCCGGTGACCTCCAAATCACTGGCCGATTTCCATCAGGCCCTGGGACCCTCGTGGTACGGACTCGACCTGGGCCCGTTGCACGTCGTGGTACTCAACTCGCAAATCATGAACACCTCGCTGCCCGAGGCCCAGGTACAGCGAGACTGGGCCGAAGCGGATCTCGAGGAACACTCCGACAGCCGCCTGGTCGTGATGCTGCACCTGCCGCCGTATCTCGACCGACCCAACGAGCCGAGCCTGGGTCACTACGACAACATTGCCCAGGGGGATCGTGGATGGTTGCTCGAGTTACTCGAGCGGCACGAGGTCGAGCTGCTACTGGCCGCTCATGTGCACTGCAGTTTCTTCGACCGGGTCGGCTCGATCCGCTTCCGCATTCTCAACTCGACCTCCTTCACCCGCCCCGGCTTTTGCCACATGTTCACCTCCGCCCCACCACCGGATCAGGGACGGGACGATGCGGCCAAGCTGGGGCTGTTGTTGGCGCGGGTGCGAGACGAACGGATCGACCTGCACTGGTTGCGGACCGAAGATCGGCCCGGCTCGGAGCATCCCGCGGGAAGCGGATGGCAGACCGTGTTGACCGGGACGCCCTCCACCCTGTCCGACTCGACCCTCGGCCTGGCACTGGCTCATCCCCTTGCCACGCGAACCGAGATTCCTCGGGCCTGGCCTTCGGTGATCCGGCAGTCGGTCCGCAACGACTTTCCGCTGCTGGCATGCCTGGAACTGGGGGTGCGAGCCGTCCGGGTGCCCGCCAGCGATCTGGACGACCCGTTCCTGGCAGGCCGGATCGAGGTGCTGCGAAACGAACAGGTCGATGTGATCGCCGGCGTGTTGTGGGACGAGACCCTGGACTTGCCGGGGTTGATCGAGCGGCACGGGAGTCGGGTGGATGCGTGGGAGTGGCAATTGGCCGGCACGATGTACCCCAGCGAGTCGCAATTGGAAATGCTGTCGCGGTTGCAGGTCGCAGGCGTCGCACAGGTCCTCTCGACCGTGCTCCCCGGCGAAATCGTACCGGGTAAACAGCACCCTCGAACCACCACCGGCTTCTCGATCGACGCGCTCGCAGAACTCGACTCGCAACTCGCCCGCGTCGACGTGGTCCTGGACCGAGTTGTCTGCCGACTCGATCCGGCCGCTGAACTGGCCGACGGCCTCGCCGAGATGATCCGGGCCGAGGGGCTCGAGTCGATACGCGGGGTGGACTGGCAGTTGCAGCTTGAGGGCATCGACGACCGCGCGGCGGTCGAGTGGACGGTGATGTCCTTGCTGGAGACCACCGCGGTGACCGGGTCGCGACTGTTCATCGGCCCGCTGCTCGACATGGATCGGACGATGGACGTCCGACACGGTTTGCTCGATCCACTCTGTAACCCCAGGCCCGTCTTTGACGCCCTGCGTTGCCTGAACACGGTTCTCTCGGCGCGGGATCGGGCCGGCGGCGTTGAGTCTCGACAAATTGAGTGGACCGTCTCGGACACGGCCGTTGTGGGTGAGTCCGAGACGATTGCCGTGGTGATTCCTCGAGTGTCGCTGCCGGGCCAGACGCTGTGTGGGCTGGTCCATGAGTGGAGTCGCCGAGCCGGGCGATTCCGGGCGTACGACCTCGTCGGATGCCGCGTGACAGAGAGCAGTCCCGACGAATTGTCGGCGTGTCTTGGAACCGAGTGGTCCGGACCGCTGCTGATGGTGGCCGACACCTAACTGAATTCTCACGAATTCAGCTACGCATCAGATCCCAGTAACGGCGGCATCGGCTCGCCGGTGGCAACGAAGCTCATCGAGATCGAATTGACGCAGTGACGGGTGTCCTTGGCGGTGTGACGCTCGCCGAGAAAGACGTGGCCGAGGTGACCGCCACAGCGTCGGCAGAGGATCTCGGTGCGACGGCCGTCGGCATCGGACTCGTGAACCACCGCTCCGGGGATCTCGTCGTCAAAACTCGGCCAACCGCAGCGACTGTCGAACTTGTCGTCCGAGAGATAAAGCGGTGCGTGGCACTGTCGACACACATACGTGCCGGAGTCCTTCAGTCCGTCGTACTCGCCGGTGAATGGCTGCTCGGTCCCCTTGCGAAGGATCACGAATTCCTCGTCGGGGTTCAGCTCGTTGAGCGGCGGTGTCGAGTCCATGGTGTTCGTCTTCTCGTTGATGGAAATGAACTCAGTTACGGTTTGCGTTGGGGCCAGTCCAGGTGCCGGTGCAGGAACCGGTAGGTCCCCTTTCCGTTGATCGTATGCGGTCCGTCGAAGAACTCGAGTTCGGTGACCGCCGAGAGTCCCATTTTGTCGTAATGACGACGGAACCTCGCGTATTCGCTCGCCACCCACTCCGGCGGTGCCCCGCCATCGAGACGGCCCTGCTCGACCATGAACGGACGCGGAGTCATCAGCATCGCCAACTCGGCGTATCCGGCCACGTGACCCATGTTCCACTCGGGGATCTCGTACTCGGACGTGAAAATGTAGTTGTACCGGGTGTCGTTGCCGGCAATCGAGCGGATCCAGTCGGTGAAGTCGGCCGAGCAGATGGCCAGCGAGTAACCGGTGACCAGGGGCGGGACCCGCATCGCGGTCTTGCCTCCGTAGGAGAGCCCGTAGAAGGCGATTCGCTGTGGGTCGACCTGGGGAAGGCTCGAGAGCCACTCGAGCGTCTGTTCGTGCTGTGGGATGATGTAGCTGAACAGCGTGCGACCCAGGGGGTTCGACTTGCGCTGGATGACCCGAAAACGATCGCGGCCGTGGTAGGGGTTTTGAGGCGAGTAGACAACGAAGCCGCGCAGGCAGAGCTCTTCGGCGAAGGCCTTGTAGAATCGGAACGCCCGGGGCTTTCGTGACACGGTGTCCATCGCGGTTCCCTCGAGCCCGTGCTGGCAAACGACCACCGGACGCCGCTCGCCGGGTTTCTGGTCGCGGGGCAACAGCAACAGTCCCGAGGCGATCACGTCGGGAAACACGTCGAGTGTTACCTCGAAGCCTCGATACCTTGGATGATCCAGCACCAATCGCGACCTGGGCCTGGCCGGCAACCGTCGGTCGGGCAGTCGTCCAATCAACTCGTCGTAGATCCGCTCGCGGTGACGCCTGCCTGTTGCCTCCCAGTCGCTCAACTTCGTCGGACCCTTCAACCACCGCTTGTCTCGCACCTGCGGACTCTTTCGCATCAGGTCCTGCACGTGATCCTGCAACTCGTCGAATTGCCGCTTCTGCCGGGCACGCTGTTGGTCGGCGGTGGGCCGGTTGGACTTCGGGCCGAGTTTCCAGGCGGGGGCGGGCTTGTCGAATGATGCCGAGATCCCCAGGCCCTCGGCGAAATCCTCGATCGCCGACGCCGACCCGGCGTCCTGCTGGGCGAAGCGTTCGTGCCACGCCAACCGGAGCTGCTTCTTTGCCCCCTGCAGTGCAAACAGTTTGCGAGCACGCTTGAACTCCGCCCGGACCGACTCGCCGCTCTGCAGGGTGATGCGTCCGGGTGCGGCCACGGTGCGACGACCCGGACGGACTGGCGGAGGGCCGTCGACACGCGGCACCCGGCAAGGCTGGATCACCAGACGGCGGGGAGCAATCATTCCGGCCAGCTCGGCGTCACCGAACTCGACCAGCAAGCCGAACACGTTGCGGCAGATCGGTTCACGCCAGAGTTGTTCGCGCTGGTCGAAGTAGCCGCAGACCAGGGTCGAGTCGACTCGTGGGTCCAAGGCCGTGGCGTAAAACGCCAGCAGCCCGCCCTCACCGACGCCGGCGAGGCCCACGGGCAGCTTGTTTGAGCCGCCCGTGTCGAATCGGCCCAACAGGTCGATCGCCGCCAGCACCTTCTGCACTTCGTATCCGATCACGTGTCGGCCCATTTCGAACGCCTGGCGATAAATGAACTCGCGGTGCGTCATGTTGGTGTAGGCCACGTCGGGGTGGCCCGAGAACTCGTCGTCGCGGTTGATCAAAAGTGGCACGACCACCAGGCAACCCGCGGCGGCCAACCGCCGTGGCAACTGGGCCGAGGCGGCGACTCCCGCCTCGACTCCACAGAACTGCTCGGGTGTCCAGGCGGCGTCGGGAATCGCCACGACGTAGGCCCTGGGCTTCCTGGGCCTCCTGGGCATGATCATCAACCCCTCGGCGGTGACCCCCTCGAGGACCTTCCAGCGGACTGCCACGACCACAGACTCGGCGTTGCGGGCCAGGTGCAGGGGTTGAGCCGGTCGGCCGGGGAACTCGAAATGATGCTCGTGACCGGACACAGAAGTCCGCCGCGTGTCGGCCAGGCCGATCAGCTGTCCGAGTCGCTGCCGCATCGCGGCTCGTTTCTTGCCCGACGATTTGGCGGAATCGTCCGACGTTGGGAAAAGTCGAGCCCAGTTGCGACGTCGGCGTTCCGGGGTCGCGGCCAGCTCACGCAGGCAGAACCGATTGATGCCCTCGACCATCACGTCCACCAGCGGTCGCTCGGTGGTCAGCCTCCTGGTGCCGGGCAATGGGTCCGGTTGGTCTCCGGCTGCCGTTCGGGCCGGGCATGCTGCCACGATGAACAACAGGCCACTGACGATTGCTAACTCTCGTTGCATGACGACACGACTCGGATCGGTTCCAATCGACAACCGCTGGGCATCTCGTGGAAGTCAACGCGATATTACGCCGGCGAAAAAGAGCACGATCACGCCGCCCCAGACCACGGTGAAGATTCCTCCCATGATGATGCCGACCCAGGCATGAGCGGTTCCCTTGATGAGGGGGTTCGCCTTCCGCTTCCTCAGGCCGATGATGCCCAGGATCAGCGCGGGGATAGCCAGCAGCAGGCCGAAGCAGGGGATCAGCGAGAAGACGCCGAGGTAGTAGGCAAGCAGCGCGGGCGCGTTCTTGTATGGGATGATGCCACCGGTCGAGTCACCCTGCTCGACCGGTCCCGGTTGCTGGTACTCCAACGGCTCCGGGTACGTCGGGTCTTGAAACGGGTCTTCGTGGTCCTGTGACATCTCATGGATCTCCGCAGCTGCTCGGATCAAGACTGATGGTGATCACGCAATGATATCGTGGATCGGTTCTCCGTAGTCGATTTCCAGCCGCTTGCGACCGGGGATCTCGAGCCGCCGGGCATCCAGGCCCAGCAGCCGGAACAGCGTGGCGTGGACATCGGTGACGTAATGCCGGTTCTCGACTGCGTGAAAACCCAGCTCGTCGGTCGCTCCGTGGACTACGCCCCCCTTGATGCCGCCTCCGGCCATCCAGATCGAGAACCCGTAGTTGTGGTGATCGCGGCCGTTCTTGCCCTGGGCACCGGGCGTGCGGCCGAACTCGCTGGTCCAGACCACGACGGTCTCCTCGAGCAGACCTCGCTGCTTCAGGTCCCGCAGCAGCCCGGCGATCGGCTTGTCGGCCTGGCCGCACATGCGGTTGTGGTTGCCGATGAGGTCGGCGTGAGCGTCCCAGGCTCCGGCCGCTCCCCCGCCATGAAAGACCTGTACGAACCGCACACCCTCCTCGACCAGCCGACGGGTGGCCAGCAGGTTCTGGCCGAATGGCCGCGTGGCCGGGTTGTCGAGGCCGTAGAGTGCCTGGGTCTGTTTGGTCTCACTGCCCAGGTTCATGATTTTCGGAACCGCCGTCTGCATGCGGAAAGCCAGGTCGTAGGACTTGATCCGGGCCCGTAACTTCTCGTCCGACGCGTACTCACGTGCCGCCTGGGCCTGCAGGCGACTGAGCAGGTCTCGCTTGATCCCCTGGACCGGTCGGCTGACCTTTGCCGCGCTGTTGGCGTACGGCAGCGGGTTCTTCGGATCGACCTTCAACCAGATCCCCTCGTGCTGGGGACCCAGGTACTGGGCGTCGGTGCCGCCGGCACACTGAGACTCCATTCCGCGGTCGCCGATCGAGAGGAACTGGGGGAGATTCTCGCTGAGTGAGCCGAGGCCGTAGTGGATCCAGGCTCCGACCGTGGGAAAGCAGCCGTCGAGCAGGTGGCGGCCCGAGAGGAATTCCAGTTGGGCTCCGTGGTTGTTGTCGGTGGTCCACATCGAGCGGACCACGGCGATGTCGTCGACCAGTTTTCGGGTCTCGGGCCACCAGTCGCTGACCTCGGTGCCGCTCTCGCCACACGCCCGGTACCCCTTCTGCAGCGGCAGCACCCGGACCTGCTCGGTCTTGATGATGTTGTTGAGTACCTGCTCGCGGACGTTGCGGTAGTAGGGCGACTTGACGACGGAATCCAGAAACGGGGTCTCGGCCAGCGTCTGGCCCGCGTAGCGATTCAACGCCGGCTTGGGATCGAACCCCTCGTGATGACTCGTGCCACCACGCATCATCAGCCAGATCACCGACTTGGCCCGCGCCGGGAAATGTGGCCGACCGGCCGGGTCGGGACCATGCGGCCCCGCGGACGTCTCGGCCAACAGGTCGCGACCGATCATCGAATCCAACGCGACTCCGGCCAGGCTCATCCCGGTCCAACCCAACAACTCGCGCCGTGTCGAGTGGTTCGGGAATCGCGCTGATGGTTCCATGTGTTGCCGACCTTCTCAGCGGATGACCAGGAAGTCGTTGTGCATGACCAGCACGTGAGCCACGTGCCGGTGCGCTCTCATTCGTGCCTCAGTCGGTTTGAGTCCCTGCTTGCCGAGTTGATCGACCAGGGCCACGCAGGCGTCGATGGTGATCGAGAGTTCGACACTCGAGGGGCCTCGTCCGAGAATCGTCTCGTAGGCGGTGCTGACGAATTTCGAGTGTGACTCGACCGAAAGCCTCTCGCCGATGGCCCCGGCAAGCGTTTGCACCATCCGGCTGTTGGCCAGCGCCAGCGATTGCTGCGGTGCGACCGTTTCGTGACGCCGGTAGCACTCCTCGACACCCGCCGCGTCAAACGTCTCGAGCATCTTGAACTTGTCGTCGCGGGCGTAGCGGTAGTAGATCGTCCGCCGTAAACCGCTCTCGGCCCCCGCACTCGGCAAGACCATTCCGCCGACTTTGGCATCGAGTTTCCCGGAGAGGGCCAACAGGCTGTCCCGCATCACCTCACCCTCCATCTGGCGAACCGGAACTCGCCGAAAGAGCCGATTGTCGGGGTCGGTGACCTCGGCCGGGTCCGAGGCGTCGATCTTCGACTCGCGGCGATAGGCTCGCGAGGTCGTGATCACACGGTGCAGGTCCTTCATGCTCCATCCGCCGTCGCGGAACGCGGTCGCGAGGTGGTCGAGCAGTTCGAGGTGTTCGGGTCGGGCGGTCCGGGTGCCGAAGTCGAACATCGAATCGACCAGCGGCTGCCCGAAGTGTCGGGTCCAGATGTGATTGACCGCGACGCGGGCGGCCAGGGGGTTGCTGGGGCCGGTGATCCAGCGGGCCAGGGCCGTGCGGCGGCCGGTCGATTGCCTGGGGAACTGCTGCCCGAGCTTCTTGTAACTGGAGCCGGGCTGGGCGTCGCGTTTCTGCTTCAGTGTCTTGCGGGCCTCTTCGACGTTCTTTTTGAGCATCGCGGCTTTCTTGTCATCCTTGTCTGCACCGTCGCCGGGTCCGGCTGCCAGGGCGATTTCGGCCCGTTTCAGGGCCAACTCGGCCGCGGCGATCTCGTGACGCTGCTGGTCGGCAGCCGCCCGGGTCGCCAGCGACTTCGCGTCGGCCTTGTCGAGCCCCAGGCGTGCCCGCTCGGCGGCCACCCGAGACGTCAGTGAATCGGCCTCGAGCTTCAGAACCCCGAGGTTCTGCTCGCCCAACTGCACCTGTTTCTTCACCGCGGCGATCGAACGCGTCAGGTCGGCACGAGTCAGCTCGCCACCGGGTGGCTTCGAGTCCTTGCCCAGGGAGAGGTCGGGGTAAAGCGGCACGGAGGGATCGAGTGCCTTGAAGGAGAAGGCGAAGAAATCGGCGGTGGCCAGGTAGGTCGAGACGGCCAGCCGACCGCCGCGACGCGGGATCGGCAGCTTGACGGCCAGGCGGAAGCGGCCATTGACCCAGGCGTTGACCAGCCGGTCGCGGACCGCAATCGTCAACTCGTAGGTCTCACCGTTCTTGACCTCCTGCTTGCCGCGGCCCGGGTAGCTCTCCTTGCCCTCGACCTGCTGGTAGAGCGCGACCTGCTGGCCGCTGGGGCTGAGGTAGACGTTGAACTGGCCGGGGTCGCCGATGTCGAAACAGAGACCGATCGAACGGGTCGTTCCGGCGGTGATCCTGAACTTTGAGGTGGCCACGAAATCGCGTGGAGGCAGCTGCCGACACTCGTAACGGGACTGCTTTCCGGTGGCGTTCTGGTTGTGAAGATGACCGTCGGTGATCGACCAGCTGGTCCCGATCTCCTGCCAGGCCTTCGGCCGCGGCTTCTGGAAGTCGTCGGCGAACAGTCCTGCCGGAGCCGGCTTGTCGGTGCCGATCGTCTCGAGACGAGCCACCAGGGTCTTCAACTGGTCCGCTCCAACGGCGATCTCCTTTCGAGCCGACTCGACACGCGCGGCGATCGCCTTCTGCTGACTCTCGACGACCAGCGGAGCCAGGCCGGGGTACCAGGCCTGGGGCGGAAGATCGATGGGTTGGGCCGAGCGGGGCAGAGATCCGAACAGGGCGGGGATCACCGCTGAGATGGTGCGGTCCTTGTCGATGTTCTTCTCGTCACCCCGGATGAAGAAGAAGGTCGGGGCGTCGAGCTTGGCGTCGTAGACACGACTGACGGCCGGTGCATCGGGCGAGGTGTTGGAGGTGAGCGAGTCGAGCCGGACGTGGTAGGGTTCGAAGAAGGCCCGCCACGAGTAGTACTCGTCCTGGCTCAACGGGTCGTACTTGTGGTCGTGACACCGGCAGCAGTTGAGCGTCAGCCCCAGGAAGGCCTTGGCGGTGTGCTCGACCACGTCGTCGAGCCAGTAGTTGCGGTTGAAGAGATTAAAGTTGCGGGTCAGGAACCCGGTGGCCCGGAGCCGCTTGATGTCGGTCGGGGCGAGTTCGTCGGCGGCGAGCATGTCGAGCACCATGCGGTCGTAGCCGAGGTCGTTGTTGAGCGATTCGACGATCCACTCGCGCCAGCGCCAGACACTCTTCTGGCTGTACCGCACCTCCTTGCCGAGCCCGAACCAGTCGGTGTATCGCCAGATGTCCATCCAGTGCCGACCCCAGCGTTCGCCGTGGTGACGGCTCTCGAGCAGTCGATCGACCGTCCTGGTGTGGGCATCGGGTGCGGTGTCGGCGAGGAACTCGTGGAGCTGCTTGCGGGTGGGGGGCAGGCCGACCAGGTCGAGCGACACCCGACGTAGCAGGTGCTGGGAGCTGGCGGCGGGGCGAGGCGTGATTCCCTTCTGCTTGTGCAGGGCGTCGAAGTAGAGGTCGATCGGGTTGCCGCCGGCAGCCAGCCGCGGGGAGGGCCGTGGCATTTTCCACGCCCAGTGGTCCTCGGGCCTCGCCGCGATCGTCTCGTTGGGCGGAACCACGGCACCTGCGACGATCCAGGCCCGGATCACCGAGATCTCCCGGGGCGAGAGTGGTTTCGCCTCGGCCGGCATTCTCTGGTCGGGATCCTTGGAGGTGATCCGGGCCAGCAGCAGGCTCTGTGCCGGCTTCCCCGCCAGCACCGCCCTGCCCGACTCGCCTCCCCTGTGGATCAGCGTGGCCGCATCGAGTCTCAGGTTGGCCTTGTGAGTTCGGGGCCCGTGACAGGCGACACAGTGCTTGACCAGGATCGGTCGCACGTCGCGGCGAAAGTCGGACTCGGCTCCGCGAACCTCCGGCATGACCAGCAGGGCCGGGACGGCCGCGAGCAGAAGTGGAGTGAGGAAACGGGGCATGAGGCCGTGCAGTGCAGCCGGAAGGAACAGCAAGTCAGTCTACCAGATCGGGCGGGTCCGGAATGGCCGCCGGATGCGGTGATTCCTTTTGAGAGGAATTGCGGATACGATCGCCCCTTCGGGCCCGGGAGATCGAGACGGTGGACGTTTTCTTTGCCGAGATGATCGGGACTGCGCTGCTGATCCTGCTGGGCAATGGCGTGGTGGCCAACGTGGTCTTGAAAGAGACCAAGGGTCACGACTCGGGGTGGATCGTGATCTGCGCCGGCTGGGGCTTTGCCGTATTTGTCGCCGTGGCCTGTGTGGCCGATATCAGCGGCGCGCATCTCAACCCGGCCGTAACCGTCGGACTGGCTGCTGCCGGCAAGATGGCCTGGCCGACGGTCCCCGCGTACGTCCTGGCCCAGATGACCGGTGCCCTGGTGGGAGCATCGCTGGTGTACCTGTTTTACCGACCGCACTACCATGTCACCGACGATGCCGACGCCAAGCTGGCGACGTTCTGCACCGTCCCGGCGATCCGAAGTTTGCCCACGAATCTCCTGTGCGAGGTGCTGGCGACGGCGGTGCTGGTGCTGGCGGTGCTGATGCATGCCCCGGCCCGCATCTTCACGATCGATGGACTCCAGACGACGGACATGATCGGGCTGGGGTCGATCGGGGCGATCGAGGTGGGGCTGGTCGTCTTCGCCATCGGGCTGTCGCTGGGAGGCACGACCGGTTACGCGATCAACCCCGCCAGGGATCTCGGGCCCAGGATCGCTCACTTCCTGCTGCCGGTCCCCGGCAAGCGCGACAGCGACTGGAGCTACTCCTACATCCCGGTGGTCGGGCCGGTTCTCGGAGCCCTGCTCGCGGTCGAGGTCGCCGGGCTACTCGGGCTGGGAACCACGGCGGTCAACGGCGGTTAGCTTCGAGTCGGCTCGCACCTGGTACCGCCGCATCCGCCCGCTGCCGGTCTTGATCGCCACGGTGGCCACGTAGCCGCCGGTGGTCAGCTCGATCTTCGGGGCCGCCACCACTCCCGGCCACTTGCTGTCGGCCAGGCCCAGCTCCCTCAGCGATCCGGCCCACTTCTTGTGCCTGCCGATGAAGGACTTCTGCTGGTGGTAGACACTCATCAGGGCGACCCGCGCCGGCCACGAAGGGTCACGGCGGAACTTCGTGGCGGTTTTCCCGTCTGAAAACTGCACGTGGCCCCACATCTCGGGACGGTGCATGTCGATGATCCCCTGCGGCGACCAGACCCAGTTGTCCTCCCGCATCTTCGGCACCTTCCCGTACTTGCCGTTCTCCACGAGGTGCTTCCATTCGACTCGCGAGAAGTTCACCCGCCACTGGTCACCCGATTTGGGTGGCGAGGAGCGGTTGGCCGAGCCGGCCAGCACCTTCCAGGGGATCGCGATTTCGACCGACCAGCCGCTGTCGGTGTCGGAGGGGTCGTTGAGTGTGCCGCGGATGGCAACGGCGGTCTTCAGGCCAGGAATCTCCCAGCTGTTGTCCGCCCGGCCACCGTCCTTGTACGGCCTGGGCAGGAACAGGTCCCAGCCGGTGTTCAGGGCATTCATCTCGAACTCGTAGTACTCGTGAGTGTCTCCGTCGGGATCGATGAACACCTCGAAGTCGTTGTCGTGGAAGATGACCGAGTCGTGCTTGGTCAGAGTGCCCCAGACGTGAGGCTCGAACATGTCGGCGGCGATGTAGAAGTAGTCCTGGTCCCAGAGCATCTTGGCCCGGGTCCGAAATCGGGGCTTCGGCTTCCGTTTGCCCTCGATGTCGACGAATCGATCGGTCCACTCGGCATTCTTCCAAGCCTTGTCATCCAGTCGTCCATCGATCCGAGGTGGTTGTCGAGCGGGCCGGCAGACGTAGCCCCGCGGTCGGATCTTCCGCATCTTCGCCCAGTCTTCGGCCCCTCCGGCCTCGGCTCTGGAGCCGAGAAACACCGGTCCGATCAACAGCAGCCAGCAAACCAACCGTCCGTGTGCACTCATGATGCTTGTTCTCTCGTGGACAGCTCGATCCGTCTCTCAGCACCCGCCTGGGTCGGCGCATGATCTCCTGGGAGACCGCATTGGAGGTTCGAGGAAAACGCTGCGGATGTCAAACTCGCGAGAGATCGACGTGGCCACCAAGCTCACAGCGAGCGTGCAGCGTCGCGGAGGTGCGGATCACCGTAGCTTGGGATTACTGTGGACGGGTCGCAAGATGTCTCGCAGCCATGGCTTGGCTGCGTGACGTGGATTCCCGCGACGCGATGAAATCCGTAGAGGATCAAGACCCATGAGAAAAACAGCGTTGGCCGTTGGTGTTGTGGCTGCCTGGATCGGCTTGATGTCGGCAACCGCTGCCGGGAAAGAGCCTGCGGGGGGGCCGCTGACCGAGCCGTTGGACGAGAGTCAACTGCCGATCACCTGGCGGAACCTCTCCAACGAGCGAGTCATGTTCCCGTTGGACATGAAGGACATGCCGATCAAGATCGGCCGCGAGCGACAGCTGTTTCTCGACAACTACCTGATTGCCGATTCGGCGAACGTCAGGCGGCAGGTCCAGCGGCCCAGTCGCTACAAGGGGAATCCGATCCTCACCCCGTTCCTTCCCAAGGGGGGTAGCCCCGAGTATCGGGCCATTGCGGCCCATGTCATGCAATTCAAGACCTCGCCACGCTTCCGGATGTGGTACCAGTCGTTCCCCGATTGGCACGACTGGCGACCTGACGAGAAAATCCGGTTCGCCAGCAGCTATGCCGTCTCCGAGGACGGAATTCACTGGAGCAAGCCGAACCTCGACCTGCACAGGATCGAAGGCTCGGGGTTGCGGAACATCGTCATCCCCTACGGGCTGATGCATGGCGTGTTCCACGAGCCGCACGAACCGGATCCGCAGAAGCGTTTCAAGGCGCTGGTTTGCGTAGAGGCCCGCAGGGTTCGCGACGGAAACCTGACCAGGGAATATACGATTCCCGAGGGCTATTACCTGCACTGGTCTCCGGATGGGATTCACTGGAAGGGAGACCTGACGCGATACATCATTCCCAGCCTGTTGCGCAGCGGCGTGCTCCCGCAAAACGGGGTCGGTGATACCAGCCGTTTCTGGTGGGACCCACTTCGCCGGAGGTACGTCGGCGACGTCAAGTTCGTGATTGCTCCCAAGCATCGCTGCCGGGGCATCATGGAAAGCGTTGACCTGGTCCACTGGTCGCAGGCCACGCCGACGTTCTTTGCCCGGCTGGACGACAACCAGATCTACGGGCATCGCGGTTTTGTCTACCAGGGCCTGTACCTCGGCATGCGCTGGGTCTACGTGATGGGCCGCAGCAAGCATCACTCGTCGAACGTCGAGTTGGATTGCAGCCGTGATGGACGCACCTGGACCCGCGTCGGGGCCGGGCAGCCCTTCATGGACTTCAACCCCAAGCGGGACACCTGGGACGCCGGCAAGATGAGACCGGTCGCCATGCTGGAGGTCGGAGACGAAATCTGGATCTACTACAACGGCAAGCCCACGGATGTCGAAACCGAGAATCCCGCGTTTCCCGATTCCCAGCGGGTGGGGAATTGCATCGGGCTGGCCAGGCTTCCACGCGACCGCTTTGCTTCGATCAACGGCGGTGACGAGGTCGGCCGGCTGACCACCCGCCCGATCGACTTTCACGGCAGCCGATTGCACGTCAACGCCATCGTCGCCCGGGGAGGAGAACTGCGAGTGGAGCTTCTGTCCCACGACGGGAAACCGATTGCCGATTACCGCGCGGCCGACTGCCTGCCGATCACCGGAGACGGCATCGACCTGCCGGTCTCGTGGAAAGCCGGGGCGAAGCTGGTTGGCCTGGATCACTCCCGGGTACGGTTTCGGTTCTCCCTGAAAAACGCGAAGCTGTTTTCGTTCTGGGTCGATTGACGGCGAGGCGGAAACCGCATGCGCCGTGCGGCATTCAATCAACTGACGCGGTGGCAGGTCACCGGTTCAGGGGGGACTGAGATGAACAGGCGCGCGTGTTGCTTCATCCTGTTTTTGGCTGCGAGTCTCTCGGCCAATGCCGAGGAGTTTTCCGGCAAGTCGTCGGACTGGCAGGGATTCAAGCGGTACCAGTTTTCCGTTTCCGGACGCCGATGTCTTGTTGTCACGCCGAGGGTCGCTGCCGAGGGGCGACCCTGGATTTGGCGGGCACGGTTCTTCGGCCACGAACCGCAAACCGATATCGCGTTGTTGAAAAAGGGGTTCCACCTGGCGTATTGCGACGTGGCGGGGCTCTTCGGCAGCCCGCAGGCCGTCGAGTACTGGAACGCGTTCTACAAGATGCTGACCGAAAAACACGGGTTGGCCCGGAGGCCGGCACTCGAGGGCATGAGCCGTGGCGGCCTGATCATCTACAACTGGGCGGCGGCGAATCCCGGGAAGGTCGCTTGCATCTATGGCGATGCACCGGTGTGTGATTTCAGGAGCTGGCCCGGCGGCAAAGGGAAGGGGAAGGGAAGTCGCGGTGCGTGGCTGGCCTGCCTGAAGGCCTACGGTCTGAAAGAGGCCGACGCGTTGGCGTATCGGCACAATCCGATCGATAACCTCAAGCCGCTGGCCCGTGCCAGCGTGCCGTTGCTGCATGTCGTGGGCGATGCCGATGTCGTCGTGCCGGTCGAGGAAAACACCGCGATCATCGAGGCACGCTACAAGAAACTGGGTGGCTCGATCCGGGTCATCCACAAGCCGGGCGTGGGACATCATCCCCACTCGCTGAAAGACCCCGCGCCGATCGTGGC
>Ga0310123_10001219_pt1 | contig 21705 bp, 18 predicted proteins | sample CB6_AW_1057_MG_FD_203505 | JGI IMG/M metagenome (GOLD analysis project Ga0310123, IMG submission 203505) | Marine microbial communities from Western Arctic Ocean, Canada - CB6_AW_1057 | ecosystem: Environmental > Aquatic > Marine > Oceanic | place: Canada: Western Arctic Ocean | collected... | reverse complement strand
CTCGAATCTGCTCTTCGGGAGCTCCGTCGAAAACCGGGCAAATCGCCCGAAATCCATCTTTCGCCGCCGCCCAGCCCAGATGCGTCTCCAGAATCTGCCCAACATTCATACGGCTCGGGACGCCTAATGGATTCAGTATAGTGTCGATCGGGGTGCCGTCTTCCAAAAACGGCATGTCTTCGATCGGAAGAATCTTCGAGATAACACCTTTGTTGCCGTGACGGCCTGCCATTTTATCGCCCACCGAGATATGCCGCTTTGATGCTACATACACCTTCACCATTTGCAGCACGCCGCTGGGCAGCTCGTCACCTCGTTTCATGCTGTTGATCGAGTGGTCTCGCTCATCAAGGGCGTTATCGACATCAGACCAAAACTGCTTAATTACTTTCTGACAGTCAGCCTTCTTCCGTGGACTGCGGATGTCAAGCTCCTCGAACTTGGTCAGAAATTTCTGCGCATATTCCATAAGGAACTTTTCGTCCTCGATTGAGCGGATCTCTCGACCATCATCGTCTGTCAGTCTGCGGTCAAGCACCTTTTCAAATTCGTTTAGGAACAAGCGGATGGCATCAGCTACAATTTTGTTGCCTGCCTTTTCAACCTGTTTGAGCTTGGTTTCGTACTCCTTCCGCTCGACGTCAGACAAACTCATTCGCCGCGAGAACTTCTCAGCGTGGGTGACGATTCCTTCGACACCGCTTGGAACTTCCAAGGATTCGTTCTTCACGTCTTCGCCAGCTCGACCAAAAATAGCATGCAACAGTTTTTCCTCTGGCGTAAGTTCCGACTTCGCTTTCGGCGAAACTTTACCAACCAAAATATCGCCCGGTTGCACACGCGTACCAACATGGACGATCCCGTCCACGTCCAAGTGACGCAGCGCCTTTTCGCTGACGTTGGGAATATCGCGAGTAAATTCTTCGCGTCCGAGTTTTGTTTCGCGAATTTCGACGTCAAATTCGTCTATATGAATCGACGTGTAGGTGTCTTCTTTGACTAAGCGCTCTGAGAGAATAATTGCGTCCTCAAAGTTGTAACCTTCCCACGACATGAAAGCGACCAGCACGTTCCGGCCCAATGCCAACTCGCCATTGCATGTCGCAGCACTGTCGGCGATAAGTTGCCCTTTCTTCACCCGCTGGCCAGGTGTCACCATTGGTTTTTGATTCAAGCACGTCCGTTCGTTCAAGCCGACGAACTTGCGCAGCGGGTAGCGTCTACCGTCTACTTCGATTCGGTCCGAATCAACATACGTGACCTTTCCAGACCGTTCTGCGCGTACCAGCATGCCCGAGTGCTCGGCAACGACGCGTTCCATTCCAGTCCCGACGATCGGCCGTTCAGTGACCAATAGCGGCACGGCCTGACGCTGCATATTGGAACCCATCAGAGCACGGTTCGCATCATCGTGTTCCAAAAACGGAATGAGACCGGCCGACACTCCAACAATCTGACTGGGCGCAATGTCGACGTACTGTACTTCCATAGCGTCGATCCAGACCACGTCGTTGCGATGCCGCGCCAACACACTACCCTGGAGCAGCTTTCCGCTCGTGACAGAGGTGTCAGCCGGAACAACGTAAACTTCCGATTCTTCATCAGCACGCAACCATACGACCTCATCAATCAGCTTTCCTTTCTTGACCTTCCGATACGGAGTCGTCAGGAATCCATAGTCGTCGACCTGGGCGAAGATGCTAAGACTGGAAATCAGACCGATATTCGTGCCTTCCGGCGTTTCGATGGGGCAGATGCGACCGTAGTGCGAAATATGCACGTCGCGGACTTCAAACCCGGCACGTTTGCGGTTGAGTCCGCCTGGCCCCAACGCACTCAAACGACGCTCGTGAGTCAACATTGACAGCGGGTTCGTTTGGTCGACCACCTGGGACAGTTCGCTGCGGCCAAAGAAGTACTCGATCGCTGCCGACACACTTTTGGGATTAATGAGCGTTCGAGGCGTCATTTCCTCGACGTCTTTCAAACTCATCCGCTCCTGAACCGTCCGCCGCAGTTTGAGAAATCCTTTGCGCACCTCCTCGGTCGCCAGTTCGTCGATGGTCCGCAATCGCCGATTACCCAAATTGTCGATATCATCAACATCCGCCGAATCATCGCTTGTACGCAATCGAATCAAATAGCGAATGGCATTGACGAAATCCTCCGGTCGCAACGTCATGGCCATATCGGGGATGTCCTGCTGAAACTTGCGATTGATTCGAAATCGCCCGACTCGACCCAGCCGATAACGGTTGACGTCGAAGAATTTTTCTTTGAATAGATCTGTCGCTTTTTCAAGCTGCTGTGGATTTCCAGGGCGCAACCGCTGATAAATACGCAGCAGAGCTTCCTCGTGGCTAACCGTGTTGTCTTCGGCGATACTGTTCAAAATCAATTCATCCTCAACGACCTTGATGACTTCAATATTCTTCAATCCCGACCCAAGGATCTCTTCGGCCATTGATTCCTCGATTGGATGACCAGCTTCAGTGATAATATCTCCACAACGTTTGTGCTTCATCGGATAGATAATGTCGTCAACCGCGACTTTGCCGACGAACAGATCAACCTTAGCTGACTTCGAAGACTTGATCTTTGTCGTATCGTAAAATAGCCGGATTAGCTGGGCATCGGTCGAGTACGCAGGGTCCATTGCTCGTAGCAACGTCATGGCCGAGAACTTACCGCTCTGGTCAATTCGAACACCAAGCCCTTCCTTCTTGCCAACGACCAATTCAATCCAACTGCCACGCTCGGGGATGATTCGACATGAATAATTCTTCCGCTCACCCGGTTCCGAACTAAGCACAAAATCGACGCCGGGCGAACGATGCAACTGACTGACGACGACACGCTCAGCACCGTTGATGATGAACTCGCCGCCCCCAATCATAATCGGCATGTCACCCAGATAGACCTCCTCCTCAACCGGTTGTTCCTTGACCAAACGTAACCAAACGCGGAACGGACGACCGTAGGTCATCCGAAGCTGACGGCATTCCGTTGGCGTGTACCGCGGTTTTCCCAACTCGTACTTGGTATATTCCAGCCGGTACTGCCCGTCGTAGCTCTCAATTGGAAAGATTTCCCGCAAAATCCCCTCCAATCCCTGATCTCTGCGTTCACGGTGAGTCTTGTCCACCTGCAGAAATCTGTCGTACGACCGAGTTTGGATTTGCGTCAAATCCGAAAGTTCGAACTCACTTTCGATGCTACCGAAATTACGGGTTGTCTTAGTTTCGAGAACACGTGTCGGTGAGATTGGCATACGTTGCTCTATTCTTGCTGAGGGATAATTCCTTTGGGAACAAGCCGAACCCGGACCGTTGGCAATCGATGCAACACGAGCATCGATTGCTCAGGATCAACAGGTGACGATGAATTTGGCGGTTTCGATCTGTCAAAATCGTTGTTCTAAGCACAAGAGACAGCTGCCTGCCCAAAGCCGCTTGCAACTGTGCGGAAACCGAATGGAGTCAAGATGGCATTTCGTCCGCGAGGAACGTTTCCTTGCAAACCTATTTAATTTCGCAAGCACCTCCGGCTGCTTCGATATCGTCCTTAAGTTTCTCGGCATCCTCTTTCGAGATGCCATCCTTCAATGGCTTCGGAGCTCCTTCAACAAGGTCCTTGGCCTCTTTCAGACCAAGTCCCGTGTTCGCGCGGACGACTTTAATGACTGGAATCTTGCTGTCACCAAATCCGGTCAAAATAACAGCGAATTCGGTCTGCTCTTCGACTGCTTCCCCTGCACCTTCAGCAGCTGCACCGGGAGCAGCCATTATTACTCCGCCGCCGGCCGGCTCAATGCCATGGGCTTCTTGAAGATAGTCGCCCAACGATTTGGCTTGAAGCAAAGTTAGGCTGACAATCTTGTCACCCAGCTCTTTGGTCGCATCATCAAATTCGCTCGTTACCTCTGCAGTCGCCATGTTTCGTATTCCTTCTTTCTTCCTTTTCAGAATGACAGCCAACTATTGCCGCTCGAATTCTAATTGATTGATATCTCCTGATTATTCTTCACCCTTATCCCTGTCTGCGATCGCCTCAACCTGTCCGGATAGCTTCCCACCAGGCCCTAACAATGCCCCTGCAAGTTGAGCACCGGGACTGAGCGCCAACATCACGATTCGGCCGATCAGCTCCACTCTTCCTGGACTCTTGCTCAACACGTGCACATCGTCGGCTGACAAGGACTTCCCTTCAGCCGTGCCGCCTTTGATTTCGATTTGTTCTATCTCTTTGGCCCATTTTGCGATCTCCTTCGACAAAGTGACAATATCCTCGCTACCCCAAACCAATGACGAAGGTCCTTGCAGGATAGGATCCAGAGCGCTGATTCCGGCTTGATTCAGTGCTCTTTTGGCCAACGAATTTTTCACAGTCAGCAAACGCATTTTCTTTTCCTGAAGTGCTAGACGGAATCTATTGTCGCCGACTGCGTCGAGCCGTGACGAATCGATTACGAGCATCTCGGAATGGTCGCCGATACGCGCCCGCAGGTCTTCGATCACCATTTCTTTGACACGTTTACTCATCTTTGCTTGCTATCAAAATTCCGTTGAACCTGCAGACGGATTTCGATGTCTCCGCCAGCGTCTAGACTGCTCGTCAATAAAGGTGGTTCATTACCACCGCATTTATACGGCCACCATAATTCCCGGACTCATAGTCGCTGATATCGTTACCTTGCGAACATAGGTACCTTTCGCGGCCGTCGGCCGCAATGAATGGATATACTTCAATAATGCCTCGACATTCTCAACAAGCTGCGATTCTTCGAACGACAGTTTACCGACAATACACTGGACGCTTCCTGCAGCATCGACGCGAAATTCGACTTTCCCGGCCTTATATTCTTGAACAGCGACAGCAACGTCCTGGGTGACCGTTCCGGCGCGGGGCGACGGCATCAGTCCGCGAGGCCCTAAAACCCGGCCCAACTGTCCCACCACGCTCATCATGTCGGGCGTCGCAATGGCCACGTCGAATTCGAGCCAACCGTCCTTGATCCTGTCAGCAAGTTCCTTTCCGCCAACATGGTCAGCGCCGGCATCTTCGGCAGATTTAACGTTGTCACCCTGCGTAAACACCAACACCCGCTGCGATCTCCCGATTCCGTGCGGGAGCACGATGGAACCACGGACAATCTGGTCCGCCTGTTTGGGATCCACACCAAGACGAACGGCAAATTCGACCGACTGGTCGAATTTGCATAGCTTGACGTTCTTCGGCAACGACGTCTCAAGCGACTTGAGTGTTTTCACCGCTGTCGCCAAATCCACTAAACCGAGCTGGCTAATGTGCTCTTTCAACAACGTCATTCGTTTCGAAAGTTTAGTCATCGTCTTTCAACCCAGTGATTCACAGCCGAAACTTAACCCTATGACGCCCGTCCGAACGAAATACTCCCCACGAAAACGTCACCGGCAGAAAAGAATCACCCAATAACATCCAGCCCCATGCTTCGGGCCGTCCCGGCAATGATCTTCACTGCTTGTTCCAAACTAGGCGTGTTTAAGTCTTCGAACTTCGTTTTCGCAATTTCAACCACTTGTTCCGTGCTAACAGACCCAACTTTTTCGGCCCTGGGATTTCCAGATCCCTTCGCAATTTGTGCTGCCTGCTTCAACAATATAGCCGCTGGAGGGCTTTTTGTGATAAAGTCAAATGTTCGATCACTATAAACCGTGATGACCACCGGCACGATCGTGCCGGCCATGTCCTTTGTCCGATCATTAAACTGTTGGACGAACTGGCCTATGTTGACCCCCTGCGGTCCTAGCGACGTTCCGACTGGTGGCGCAGGTGTCGCCTGTCCACCGGGCACCTGCACTTTAACCTGAGTTTTTATCTGTTTCGCCATCGCACCCTTTCAGACTGCTTCGACCTGCCAGTAGTCCAATTCAACCGGTGTCGAACGGCCAAAAATCTCGATTAGGACGGTAATCTTACCGCTGGCTTCATCCACCACGTCAATTGTTCCTTCAAAACTCTCAAACGTCCCTTCTTTGATTTTAACTACATCACCCGACACAAATTCAATTTTGACCTTCGCAGGTTCGGCCTCTTTGGTTTCCTCCAACCCAAGCATTCGCTTAATCTCATGCTCTTGCATCGGAATCGGCTTCCCAGCCGCACCCGTAAAGTCTCCGACCCCGCTTGTGTCTCGCACCAGGTACCAGGTTTCATCACTCAGAGCCATTTCGATCATCAAATAGCCCGGATATAGCTTCCGCTCGGTGACTCGCTTCTTGCCGCCCTTCGTGTCAACGACCTTTTCGGTCGGTATGATGACTTCACCAAATTCCTTTTCAAGCCCCTCACGCTTGATCCTCCGAGTCAACGAATCACGAATCGATTTCTCGCGATTGGTCTGGACTTTCAGCACGTACCATTGATGTTCCGACTCACCAGCTTGCACCGGCAGCTGGCCGGATTCGTTGACATCGACAGCATCCGTCGTCGAATCGTCTACTGAAGTTGATTGTTCATCCATAGATCACATCCATCGCGACGTCCATTTCTGCGCGCGGATTCCTGCTGCGGTGCAGCAAGTATCGAGAACCAGCAAGAGAGCCCCCAAGAAACTACGCCGTCATCTTGACGACGGCACGGAACATTTTCAAGAAATACAGCCAAAAAATCCGTCGAGTCAATCCTGCCGTTCACCCCTCCCATTAGTGAATGGCGACTCTACTTAGTTGACGATCTGCAAGAATCTAATCCACGGAGACGAAAAAAAGTTTTGCCATAAAAAGTCATAGACGAACAAGACGACACCCATAAGAAACATCGTGATTACAACCACAATTGTTGCTTGAATCAATTCCTGTCGACTGGACCACGTGACTTTATCTACTTCTGCTTCGACCGAAATCAGAAAATCCGAAAACCGCGGATAATTGACCAGTCGATATACCACCCACTCGCAAACCACAAAAATTACAAACGGAATACCAATCCGAATTCGTACGTCGTCGGATTCTGACAAGGCTCCCTGCGACACCGTCCACGTGCCAAACCCGACGACCGCCGACAAGGCGAGAAACGTCAATTGCCGTGTCAAGCGTCCTTGATTTCGCTTGTATACGCCAACCGACAGCAGTTCTCCCCAAATTGTTGGACTGTTTTTTGACTTTGCCATTTCAACCCACCATACGCGTGAGCAAGATGCGAAGCACTCCATTCCAGATTGACATGTGACGCCACCTGTCTCTGCAAATACCACTCAATCTGTCGAACACTGGTCGGAATTCTGATCCGAAGACGACAAATACACGGGCGGAGGGACTCGAACCCCCAACCGCCGGATTTGGAATCCGGTGCTCTGCCAAATTGAGCTACACCCGTAGTCCGCAATTAGTCGAATGTTAACGGCTTCCACAGACTGGCTCACCGTGTGCATTCGCATAAAATCAGTCCATTGACTTAATCGCAGGCAGTTCATCCTACTTCTTTCGCGATTCCTTATGAAGCGTATGCCGTCGCAACTTGGAACAGTACTTCATTAGTTCCAAACGATCTGTACCACGGGTCTCCTTTTGAACCCGGTAATTCCTCAAGCCCGTTTCAGTGCATTCTAACCAAACATATTCCCGAGCCATTACTGACCCCTTCAAGAGATGTGGTATCACCCCAAAAACAGAGCGTACATCCTACTGACTCCCGTATGTCAAGCAGCTCCAAAATCAGGAGAGGATCTTGGTTACTACGCCGGAACCGACCGTCTTTCCGCCCTCACGAATCGCGAAGCGACTACCTTGATCCATGGCTATCGGCTTCTGTAACTCGATCTGCAACTTGACATTGTCACCCGGCATGCACATTTCCGCGCCGTCCAGCAATGCCGCCGCACCTGTAACGTCCGTGGTGCGGAAATAAAACTGCGGACGATACCCGCTAAAGAAAGGTGTGTGTCGCCCCCCCTCATCCTTGCTCAACACATACACTTCGCCTTCGAATTGCGCATGCGGATTGATGCTTTTCGGAGCTGCCAAAACCTGTCCGCGTTCGATCTCATCCTTCTTGATTCCACGCAACAGTACACCGACATTGTCTCCCGCAAACCCTTCATTGAGCGTCTTATTGAACATCTCGACGCCGGTACAGGTCGTTTCGGTTGTATCCCGAAGTCCGATCAGATGCACTTTTTCGCCTACCTTGACAACTCCTTGCTCAATCCGACCAGTACACACCGTGCCTCGGCCTTCAATCGAAAACACATCCTCAATCGCCATCAAGAACGGCTTGTCTCTGTCACGTTGCGGCTCGGGAATATGGCTATCCAAAGCATCCATCAATTCGCCAATCGGCTTCGCCACGGTTTCGTCACCAGGATTATCTAACGCACCCTTTGAATTCCCACGAATGATTGGAATGTCATCACCAGGAAAGTCATACTTACTTAAAAGCTCTCGAACTTCCATATCGACTAACTCGAGTAACTCTTCGTCGTCGACAAGATCAACTTTATTCATGAAGACGACCAATGCTGGCACATTCACTTGACGTGCCAACAAAATGTGCTCACGTGTTTGTGGCATCGGTCCGGATGCTGCGTCCACCACTAGGATCGCGCCGTCCATCTGCGCGGCACCGGTAATCATGTTCTTGATGTAGTCAGCGTGACCAGGACAGTCGATGTGGGCATAGTGTCGAGCATCTGTTTCGTATTCGACGTGACTCACAGCAATAGTCACGGTCTTGGTCGCGTCCCGAACCGTACCGCCCTTCGCGATGTCCGCATAGCTCTTGACTTTTGCAAATCCTTTTTGCTCCTGCACCGCAAGGATGGCCGCAGTCAAGGTCGTCTTCCCATGATCGATGTGGCCAATTGTCCCAACATTGACGTGTGGCTTGGTGCGTTGAAAGACTTCCTTCGCCATGTTTTCTCCCTCTCAATCTCTGTGTCAAACTTTCTGGTCGCAGGAACACAATGGCCGTTAACACAAGGTCACGGTAATCCCCACCGAAATCATTCGACGCGGTGATAACTTTCCGGATCGGATGCTTTTTCCAATTGCCGCTTATTACTATAGCTGCTGATGGGACTCGAACCCATGACCTCGTCCTTACCAAGGACGCGCTCTACCAACTGAGCTACAGCAGCAAACCCTCGCTTCGAGATCACTCCCGAGCGAAACGAACTGACTGTACTCTCAGAAGGACAAACCAAAGGGGGAAATCGTACCACCAGCTGATCCACAATCTGTCAGCCAATTCCAACTACAGCGGGCGATGGGAATCGAACCCACACCACCAGCTTGGAAGGCTGGAGCTCTACCATTGAGCTACGCCCGCAGACTTATTGTTTTTTAGTAAAGGCTCCCTTTCAAATCAGTCCCGCTCGTCTTTCAAGCCACTGGGGGAAGCAGGATTCGAACCTGCGAAGGCTGTGCCACCAGATTTACAGTCTGGCCCCTTTGACCGCTCGGGAATTCCCCCAAACATCCCAGCGACATCAACCGGTCAGCAACTCCAAGGGCAGACGAAAGCTGGAAAACACGTGCTTGCATTCTTCGACTGTAAACACCGGGGAGCTAGCGGTGGGACTCGAACCCACAACCTCCGGTTTACAAAACCGGAGCTCTGCCGATTGAGCTACGCTAGCGCAACAGCCCGCACGAGAATAAGTCGCTCAATATAACAAGCCAACATCCTCTTGCAAGGCAGAACAGGTGACAGAATTTAAGAAATTTGGCAACTTCAATTTACGCATGTGTACCAAATTTGTTCAGTTGACGACACATACCGATTTGGGATGCTCGTCTCTCGAACGCACTCGGCCGCAACGTGCTCAAGCATTCTTGAACCTAAAATAGGCAGGATTTCACAGTGTGTCCTGCCTAAACCCCCGGAATATCCATTTTTTTATCTTGAGCTATTTGCCGTAGCTTCTTCAAAGCAAGGGCTTCGATCTGACGAATACGTTCCTTCGTCACGCCAAAATGAGTGCCAACCTGTGCAAGTGTCTGAGGTTCGATGTCCTGATTCAGACCGTATCGAAACAAAATGATATTTTTTTCACGTTCATCGAGCTGTCCCAAGATGCTCATGATAAGCTGGTGTTGTTTCTGGTTGACGAGCTCCTCATAGAACTGATTGGCTCGTGTATCTGACGAATGTTGAAAGATTTCATCATTGCCGGTTCGAAAACGATCCAGCCGAGTGTGCTCCGCCGGTATCGATCGGGCAAAATTCTTCATAATGGCCCAACTGGCATACGTGGAGAACTTATTGCCCTTGCTGTAATCAAACTTCTCAACGGCTCGCATCAGTGACATGTTCCCGTCACTGACCATTTCGAAGAAGTTTGTGTTGGGTTTGACGTGCCGTTTTGCGATCGAGACGACGAGCCGAAGATTGCTGCGGATGAGAAACTTCTTCATTTCGAGACCTTTTTCCAGTAACTCTTCAACGACATCCATCGTTGCCGATGTTACGCGAAAGCCGTCCCATTGCTCACGAAGCTTGGCTGCTTTGTATTTCAGGTAATTCATCTTCCGGAAATAATGGACCTCTTCTTCCCTACTCAACAAAGGAAGAGAATACAGGCTGGCCAGATAGGGTGACAAACCGGGAGGCGTCTTGGCCCGCACACTTGATGGCTTACGCTCCGGCGGTTCGGAAAATATGAGACCATGGGCATGTAGAGTTTCGAACTCTTCGCTGGGAATGTACTCAATGGGTTGTTCTCTCAACTGCTTTGCTCGAACTTCTGAAATAATGCGGTAAATACTCGCCTTGGTTCGGTTGAAGTGGTCTCCCAAGTCGTCAGCCGATACACCTCGCTTGAATCCGCGGTAGATGTCCTTCTTGTCTACTTCGTTCAATGCCGCAGACGCCTGGGGAAATATCGCAACTTCAGGATACTCCTTATCGTGACTCTTCAACGTATATCGGACTGTCTCCGGAGACCTACCGAATTTGCGCGCCAGGCGGCGGCTGACATCAGTTGGAGAGCCTCCATAACGCACCAGCCGACGAGCACGTCGAATTATCTCTCCTCGTTCAGCGTTGCTTAGTTGGCTGAAACTACTTCCTCGAAAGACATCTTGAGCGTGTTTACGTACAAATCGAGTGACCGATGATTCCAAAAAACCGATACGTTTTCGGCCGCCGAATTTGAAACGACGACTCACCAAGCCGCGATTGCGCCAACGGTCGACCGTCTTAGTCGAAACATTGAATCGCTTGCTGACATCTTTCACCGTGAGCACCGGTTCGGAAACATTGTCGACCGAAATATTGATGCTTTCCGACAAATCTTCCACAAAGCACCGCAGATCGTGAACAGCTTCCTCTCCACTCAGCAATAGGTCAGGATACATTGTCGGCCGGTAAGATGTGATTTGCTCGCAGAGCTCACCGTAACTGTACGTCTTCTTCGGGCTAATGCTGTGCAGTACACGCTCAGCATGGTCAATCTGCTCCAACCGAACTTGCCGCGGAGCATACCGCACCTGCTGGTCGGTCAACTGCTTCATTCCTGGGTTGCAGTACTGGGACATCGTTGCGATTTTCTGCTGTAGGTGTACAACCTTGACCTTTCAGAAATTTTTGTTCCGTTTCCGTTTGTCGGGCCCCGTTCCGAAGTATTGTGGATAACGTCTATTGAATTCACTTAAGAACAATAACGCGAACTCTTTAGACTTCGGATGATGCACCATGACGGAAAAACCCATAAGTTAACTCCAAAAAACAACTTACAACTCATTTACCCCACAATCACAGCCAAGTCTCGATCAACCACAACGTTGCTCAACCCCTTATCGGTTCGATCATTTAATACGCGAAATCTGAGACATCCGAATGGAAAAAAGTTCGCATGGCAAAGCGTTTTGATCAGTGTTGCTCAATTTGCTGCATTCAACATGAACACGTTCCGATCGAACTGATCCAGGGCAATCCGAAGCTGCCGCTGTGCGAGCACGTGTCAATTTGGCAGATCACGTTCTTCGCTGCACGTACGTGATCGAGCTCTGCATACAGTCAGTCTCGTGAGAAAGTGTGGTCGACAAGGAGCCCAATTTGAGCTTCGTGAGCCCGAAGATCGTTATTCAGCGACTACGGCTTGATCTTCAGGTAGGCCGAGATGGCGACGACAATGGCCGCCAATACTGTGGCGACCCCCAACCAGTACTTGTGGTTCCTACGGATCGCCTTGAATACTGAACTCCGGCCCACCAATGCGGATATTAGTGTAAAAACAGCCATTGCCAGAAGAAATTTAATGCCAAATAGAGCATGGTAGGTTGCATCAACTTCGGATGTTTTCAACGTGCGAACTAGGTTATACAATCCGCTGACAAAGATAAGTGCAATTCCAACATGTACGAATTTTCCCCAAATTTTCTGTACTCGCTCGCGAAGTGCGTCATGTTCCGACTCAGACAGCTCTTCGCTAGCGGGCATCAGGACGAATCGCATAAATACGCCACCTCCAACAAGCACAATCACAGTCCCAACGTGCACGAAACGCGAAAAAATATCGATAGCCGACTGCATCGCAATAGTCTCCATTTTGGCTTACTGCGGGTACGTCTCTTGAGAGATTTTGACTTCGATTGCGGGGAAATTCTAGTCGAATAGTTACATTTTCACCAGGTTCACTGCTGACTACTCTATTGGAACAGCAACGCAATCCGCCGGTATAATTGACTCTTCGACATCCTCATGCTACTGGAATCTTCAGAATGTCTTCAATTGCATCAAGCGCGTCAAAGATTCCGGTATGGCGATTCGCGGCAATTCGTTCTCGAATCTCACGACATTCGAGAACGCGCTGGACGGCGACGTCAACGGAGTCCGGGTCATCAACCATCACCCCTATACCCTGGTCTAGAATCCAGGCTTCGTTTCCTCCATGAACAACATTCAATTCTCTGCTCTTGACAAATATTAGTGGTGTTTCAGTGATCAACGCCTCGGTGAGTGTCATTGTGCCTGGTTTCCCAATCAGAAACTGGGCGATACGGTGAACAGTGACCGGCGGAGTAGTATTGAATTCTAGCGCGACGACCGGATACGGTGTTGCCTCACAACATACCGCCTCTAGCAATTGTTTATTCGTTCCACACAGACATATCAGATTCAACGGGATTCGGGCTGCTGCAATTCGTTTTACCGACCGCAGCACATTCACAGTTCCTTGGCCCCCAAAAGAAATGAGACCGGTAGCGAGCTTCGGGTCAAGACCAAGCGAATTGAGAATCTCCTCGCGCTTTCCGTCGAGGTCTGCTAACTCGTAGAACCTTGGATCGACAATCATTCCGCTCAAATTGCGAATATCGGACGTTGGAACGCCGGCAGCAAGAGCCAGCGACTCCAGACCTTTGTATCCCAAAAGATAGAACTGTTTGACCACAGGCTGAAACCAGTACCCCGGTGTCATCTCGTCGTAGTCAACCGGGATCGTGATACAACAAACGTCCGGATTCACACAGCGTGCAGCCTCGTACACAATCGTATGCTTCATCGGAGTCACTGAAATTACAGCATCCGGTGGCGCATCGTGCCAGAATTCAGCAGTCCAGCGCAATAGAAACCGTAGAGGCCGCCAGCATGTGTTCAGACGAGCAAAGAGAATACACAAACGAATACCGGTGGTGAAGAAAAAGTACGACTCTCGACGCATGCACCAGTTGAAGTACCGGATTCCCCAGGTATAGATGAAGTAGAGGCTGTACGTCTGACACTTGAGTATGTCTGCCAAATCAACCAGCCGTACGGTCCAATCCGGATGTCTTTTCGAAAGCCCATACCGCACTGCCTCGGCCGCCGTCTTGTGTCCGGAAGCAGCTTCAAAATAGACGATATCGATTCTCATTGCTTCAATCACCGCCACTCGGGAGTTAGGTGGCACTAACGCCGGTGAGCTTTGCTGAGAGGGCCGCCTGCCATGTCGTGAATGGATCACTTTGGTTGACCATGCCCACCGCAGACCACTCGCAACCACATATTGTCCACACTTCGTTGAGATTGCAATCATGCATGGCGGATGTCACAAATTGGCACAGAATCTTAGGAACCGTCACCATTCGACCACACTTCCACCGCGAGAAGCGATAGCAACATAACTTTCGCGCCGCACTGCGACTTCGAGAATAACTGCCCGGTAAATCCCATCCAGTTGCTTGGAAACTCGAATCGATATTGGGTATCATACTGGCGAGTGACTGATCGGCTTCGACCAAATCGAGTGAGGCAAATTCGATGGCGAGAAATATGGTGTGGATGGCAGAACTTCTGACGGATGCCGTAACACGATTGCGAGTGATTACTGGTCTATTGTTAATCGTGGTCCTGGTCGTCGGTTGTTCGAGTGACAGCTCCGACGATGGCTCAGCCTCCTCGGTCACTGCACCTCCGACCAACACCGACAGCGCGTCGGCTCGTCTGGGTTTAGAAAATGTCGCAGTGGACGAGCATGGTGTGCCCCTCAAACCGCCAGCCGGTCCTGACCTCTATGAAGTTTCCAGAATGTTTGTAGCCGAACGAGCGCGAGAAGAAGCCCAAAAAGCCAAGCCGGGCTCTAAAGTCGCTCATTCGAATAAACTAGACAATCACACGAAGGGCTCGAATCTTCCGGCCGACTTTAAGCAATGGCTGTCTGATGACTACATCGAAGCGCTTCAACAAAGCGATCCGCGTCTAAAGAAAGCCATCGCCGATTTAGGTCACTCATCGTCTGGTGAAGCTGGAAGCGCCAAGATCCTGACTGCACTACTTGAACAATTGGGCAATCCGGTTACTGCCAAACGCAGCAAGAAAAGCAACCCGAAAAATCCTGACAAAGGCGAACCCCCGTCTGCCTCTGACCAGGCGCCCGCGAGTTTTGAAGAACTATTCCCGCTAGCCCAGGGATTTATAGGCCAACAAACCAATCCAGGCTCTAAAGACTTTGGTCGGAACTACTCAGGCAGGTCCGGCAGGCATCGAAATAATGACGACGTCGCGAAAATACTGATAGAAGCGCTTGGCAATAACGGATCGCAGCTCGCGTGGCAGACATTGCGACGAATGCTTCAGGGCAATCTCGACACCGGAATCGACGATGCCAAGTTGGTCGGATGGGTGCTGGAAACTTTGATCCGGCATTGTGATTCCGAGTCGGCATCTCAAATGCTCCTGCAGACCTTGAAATCGCCAGAGAAATTGCGTCTGGGTGAGGGCGATGAATCCGCCCAACAACTGCAAGAACAGTCCGCTAAACTGCACATTGAATTCGCCGCCTCGGCTCTCGACGACTTTTTTGGCGTATCCGTCGCTGAAACGAAAGAAAGCAGGCCCGGTTCGGCCGGTCCACCAGCAAAAGGCCAACGACCCTCTCGTGCCAACCAGCAGCCAGCGAGTTTCGAAGAACTCTTCCCGTTGGCCAAACAGTTTTCGGCTCAACAATCAAAACCAGGCTCTAGAGGCTTTGGTCCGAGCAATCCAGGCGGTCGCAAGAATTCGACAGGTACGCTGCAACCACGTCAGCTCAGCCCCGAAGAAAGACAGCGTGTTGTGCACTACATGTGGAATTCTGATTTGTTTGGTTTGGTCGAGCAACGTGTTAGTGCCATCCGGCGGCTGGGACCGGAAAACGAACACCATGACTTTCTGGTGTTGGCTTCGATGTTGCCCATTCCGTCAGTCCGACAGTCCGTCCACGCGATACTTGAAAGCCAATGGCGCCGTGGAGCCGGTGCGTTAAAGTCTGTTGATTTCTTCCTCGAAGTGGCCCGCGATCCAGGCCTGATGGTCGTACTAAAGTCGCTGCCTCGCTCTGCGAATAGAGCCACGGCGAAGCTTACTGCATCTAAAAGGGCCGAAGTGGCAGCGAAGAATTCGTGGTTAGAGGTTAGTGGACACCTGCTCTTTGCTCTGATGAAACGACTGCATAAGGCAACCCAGAACTCGAGTGGTAGCGGGGATACCGGTGGGCCCCTCCCCATCAAATTGCATCGTGGTGCGCAGGTCGCTGATGAATTCAAGTTGAATTGGCCCAACGAAGCACAGGACATGGATGCCCTTGAAGCAGCTCCATTGAGCCTGCATTACGTCCGCATGGAACCGGACGTGTTCAGCGTCAAAAATCGCATGGAATACGAAAAGCAATTTCGTCGCAGAGAGCAACGGAAGCTGGCAAACGGCGTTTACTGGTTTGATGCGTTGCGGAGCGGTAATAGGGAAGGGTACAAGCAGTCAGTGGACGTGCTGATTCAACCGGTTCAAGGTAAATTTGCCAGCGGACAGGCCCAATATGTCGTCGAAGTTCTCGTCGTGGAAGTTCCCGAGTCAGGACCGATCGTCAGAAAATGATGCGGCACACCAAGGGTACGTGTTGTCATAATGTGAATGCCGGCATGCTCTCTTGTAGCGAATGCGTCTTCTCTTAATGAGACGAACCGTTTCCCAGTCACAGACAACACTCGCGCACTCCCGACTCCTTAAAAGACCTGGGCATCGACGTGGCGTTTTCTTAGCACATCGTCGAAAAACTCGTTGCTTAGAACCGCTTCGATCCATCTGACTTGCTCCTGTTCCTTCATCTGTCTGTAAGAAATTCTCGTCGATTCCAAATTCAAGGATGCAGTTTGATGAAACAATTTACCTATCGTCGGTGCGTGAACGGCGTTAACCATATTTGCGTGATGCCAGTGGTTCTGACACTTGTGGCTGTAGCCTGGTTAACTCCGGTTTTCGGCGAGGCCGCCCCCCAAATGAAGGATCGGCTGCTGAATGACATCAAATATCTCGCATCGGACGAATTGGAGGGCCGAGGCGTTGGAACCAAAGGGTTGAGTCTCGCGGCTGACTACGTGCGGCGACAGTTCGAGAAAGCTGGATTGGATGTCACTCGCATCAATGGCCGAGCGTTTCAAAGTTTCACGATGGTGATCCGTACGAAGCTAGGCACAACCAACAGGCTACAACTCGTCGGTCCTGATGACGAGTTGATCGAATTGAAACTCGACACGGATTTCCGTACGTGCTCGTTCGGCGGTTCCGGAACGTTTCAGGGCGAGCTGGTCTTCGCCGGTTACGCCATTGATGCTAAGGACGAGAAGTACAATGACTTTGAAAGCATTGACCTTAAGCACAAGGTGATCGTCATCATGCGGAGGAGTCCTCAACAGGGAAACTCGCATGGCCCATTTTCGGTATCACACGGTGGTTTGTCGCGGCATGCGGAGTTAAGGACCAAAGTCAGCAACGCCTTTCAAGCGGGAGCGGCCGCGATTGTGTTCGTCAACGACCCGTATACCAACCGAAAGAACGGCCAGCAGGACTTAAGAAAGACCAAAGACAGGGTCGTAACCGCTGCCATCAAGGTCGATGCGATTGACCCGAACAATTCGAAGAATTTGAACGAAGCACGGCAAAAGCTTTCTGAATCTTTGAAAAGAGTAAAGACCCTACAGACCAGTGCCAAGAATGCATACGCCAATGCCATCACGGATCCACTGATGAACTTTGGCTACGGACCGATCAGCAATACTCGTACGATTCCGATTTTTCACGTTACGCAAAAGACAGTAAATCAACTACTCGGAAAAACTTTAAAAACCTCTCTGGCGGAAATCGAAGCCCAAATCGACAAGGACCTGAAACCGCGTAGCGCCGTGTTGACAGGTTGGAGTGCCAAGGGGACGACAGCCGTTGAACAGGTCAAGGCTAAAGTGAAGAATGTCGTCGGCGTTCTAGAAGGCACGGGCCCGTTGGCTGACGAAACCATTGTAATCGGAGCTCACTACGACCACATCGGCATGGGTGGACTAGGATCACTGGCTAGCGGTTCCAAGGAAGTTCACAATGGAGCAGACGACAATGCGTCGGGAACGGTCAGTCTCGTCGAATTGGCTCGCCGGTTGGCCCGGCGCAAAGAAAAACTTCCACGGCGGTTAGTGTTTATCGCCTTTACGGCCGAGGAATCGGGTTTGATCGGTTCGGCCCGTTATGTGCGCAAACCAGTTTTCCCGCTAGAGAATACGATCGCCATGTTCAATATGGATATGGTCGGTCGATTGCGAGATGACAAACTAACCGTGTTTGGAATGGGAACCGCTACGCGATGGAAGCACATGATCGAAGACTTGAGTAAGGACCATCTATTCAAACTCACAATGAAGCCCGGTGGTTTTGGTCCCAGCGATCACTCCTCTTTTTACGGAAAACAAGTTCCTGTACTACATTTTTTCACGGGCACTCACAGCGATTACCATCGCCCTGGTGATGATTGGCAGAAGATTAACGTCGAAGGTATGATCCGAATCATTGACGTAATCGAGCAAGTCATCGTGACAACCGCGCAGACCAAAGAACGTCCCAATTACGTCGAAGTTAAGCGTCAGCATACAGCCAGCCATAGCGGAAACCGTCCATATTTCGGCAGTATTCCCGACTTCGGTACAGATATGCCCGGTTACGCAATTTCTGGAACCACCCCTGATAGTCCTGCGGCCAAAGGTGGATTGAGAAACGGCGACGTCATCGTTCGGCTCGGCAATCACCAGATTGGGTGGCTCGGAGATTTCGACTTGGCTCTGCGAAAGTTTGCGCCCGGCGATGAGGTCATAGTGACGGTACTGCGTGACGGTAATCGGGTCATATTAACAGTCCAATTGGACAAGCCTCGATAGGCTGCGGAGCAAATGAAGGCTCACTCTTGCTTGAAAGTACCCACGTTAATCTGTATTTGCTTGACTCTGGCCACATCGATTTTGCTAGCTTGATTCGCAAGGCCCCGTCTCTCGCCTCGGCAAGCACCTCATCCACGGAGTCGACCACGTCGACTACAGGAATCCATGGGCTGCTGCTTCGCCAACCGAATCTGTCCGAGGCACACTCGTCTTGAGATCATGCCACTGCAAGCCAGCGATCCAATTCGTGTCACAATTTTCCAACCAACGATGTCAACAGGCTTTCCGAAGATGAGGTGTTTTGCGACATAATGGGGCTCCTGGTCTTCAAGAATCCGTCAATCTATGTTGACCTGTATCTTTCGCGGTTTCGATTTTTGTGCTTTCGGCAGGACCAATTCCAGAACACCGTTGCTCAACTTGGCGGTAATTCGATCGTGATCGACTTCTTCACTGAGAATGAATGATCGCAAGAAATCGCCAATCAAATACTCTTGATGCACCAGCTTCGCATTTTCGGTCACCGAGGGCAATACCCGTCCGAACAGGGTAAGTTTGTTATCTTGAACTTGCAGCTCCAGTGTCTCCTTTGTAACACCAGGAAGGTCGGCGCGTAGAACCAATCCTTCATCCGTTTCATGAATATCGATAGGAGGGGTGATGATGTATCGTTCGGCCGCCAGTTCCGCTTCGCGATCGTCATCTCGCCTTGCTTGATTCGTACTCTTCGTGATGTCTTCCGACATCAGGTTACTCCGTTATGAATCATCATGTGCATTGCCAGTCTCGCCCTCGACAATTGGGATCTGTCGTGGCTTCGTTTTCGCCACCTTCGGCAAATGAATCGTCAGCACTCCATTGTCAAATTCGGCTGTCAGTTTATCCTCTCGAACGCGAACGGGAATCTCCAGGGAGCGCTGCCATGATCCGTGCGGACGCTCGCGGCGGCGGAATCGATCGTCCGATACATTCTCCGCATCAGTCCGCTGCGCTGCTAAGGTCAAAACGCCATTGCTGATTGTCAGCGACAGGTCCTCAGCCCGAGTGCCCGGCACTTCGGCCGTCAAGAGCAACGTATCGTGCAACTCGTACAAGTTAATCGGTGGATACTGTCGTCCAAATCGAAATCCCTGAAATGTGAGGTTTACGCTCTGCAACAAGCGATCGACCTCACGTTCCACGTCTTGGAATGCGTCCCAACTATGGCCCCAACGGAAAATGGCCATGTTTTGTATCTCCTTAACCGCCTTCGATCGCGTTCGAGAATATCGGAGTTCGCCCTCGATAACTATGCTTCATTCGCACGTTTGTTAATACAATCTCAATTCAGAATTGCAAACTACGTACCGCTTGCAACGGACCAATGGAAAAATTTTCTGGCGATTAATGTCAATTAATTGCTCCGGAAGCAATAACCGTGAAATTGCTGAATCGACTCCGAATCACATTTTTCCCACCCGCATCAATTCGAGCGCGATTCCAAAATTCTTGCTCCCAATTTAGTGTTTTACAAGAACAAATTTTAGTGACAAAATCCAAATGGCACCAAACCCTGAAAACAAATCACTCATAATCCTGTCAAAACCGGCAGACTATTGAATTCACGATGATTTAAGGCAGACGCAACTGCCACATTGGCAGATAGTAGGATTGCCGATGAATCCGTCAGGATGTACTTTAGTTGGAGCGTCATTACGGAGAATGATTTCGACGTGTCTTTGACTCTGTTCAGGTCGTGGTTAGAATCGTGAGAGCCTTCAGGGAGCGAGACAATGGTCGAGCGGCTGAACCCGTGCCACGCTGTTTACGTTGGCAGCTTTGATCCGCTGACACTAGGACATCAGGACATCATTTACCGGGGTGCTCGGATCTTTGCTCACCTGACGGTCGGGATCGGAATCAATCCTGACAAGAAGCCGTTATTTTCGTCCGAAGATCGCCTGCAGATGCTGCAAGAGATCGTTGAACCGTTGACGAATGTCAAAGTCGAATGTTTTCACGGGTTAGCAGTCAAGTTCGTTAAATCCCGTGAGGCGTCGGTCATACTTCGAGGCGTCAGGACCTTAACCGACATCGAAAGTGAATTCACGTTATCTTTATCCAACCGTGCTCTGGAACCAAATATCGAAACAGTATTCTTAATGGCAAGTGAGAAATACTCGCATATTTCCAGCACTTTGATCAGACAGATCGCGGCCATGGGACGGGATGCAGCGGCAGAACACTTGAAAGAGTTTTTGCCGGCCGTTGTCATCGCACCTTTGCTTTCTAAGTACCGCTGAAGGAGAAACAATCATAGTCAAGACGGCTTCGACAATGTTACCCCTCGGAACGCGCGCCCCTGACTTTTCTCTACGAAATGTCAACGGTTGCGCTGTTGTGCTTTTCGACGTCGCAGAAGACTCGCCGCTGGTCGTGATCTTTATGTGTAATCATTGTCCGTTCGTTGTCCACATTCGCAGTGAGCTGGCACGATTTACCACGGAGTATCAAGCAAAGGGGGGTGCCATGTTGGTATCAATTCCAACGATGTCTCAACTCATCCGAAGGACAGTCCCCAAAATATGGCCAAAGAGGCCGAAACTGCAGGCTATTCATTGCCTTATCTTTTCGATGAATCGCAGGACGTTGCGAAAGCGTACCACGCAGCCTGCGCGCCCGACTTTTACCCGTTCGAACGCAACAAGACGCTGGTCGATCACGGAAATTTAATGACAGCCGGCCCGATCGCAGCACTCCCGTTACTGGTGCCGATTGCGAGCCGCCTGCGACGCTGTACTCGCCGACAAGCCGATCCCGCGCAATCAGAAGTCCAGCCTAGGTTGCAACATAAAGTGGATAGAAGGCAACGAGCCAACATTCTTCATCGGCACTCCAGCTGATCTTGATCAGCCAGAACATTCACTGTTACTGCACCCCTCATTGTAAGAAGTTAAGGCTATATGGGCTTGCGCGAATGGATTACGATGAATTAGTTTTGTTCAATATCTCGATTGGACAACCGTTGTCGCAAAAATGTTGCACGCGCCACGTTACGCTCGGCCGACTCTAGGGATGTTTTGTGGATTTTCTG
>Ga0310123_10001218_pt1 | contig 21724 bp, 28 predicted proteins | sample CB6_AW_1057_MG_FD_203505 | JGI IMG/M metagenome (GOLD analysis project Ga0310123, IMG submission 203505) | Marine microbial communities from Western Arctic Ocean, Canada - CB6_AW_1057 | ecosystem: Environmental > Aquatic > Marine > Oceanic | place: Canada: Western Arctic Ocean | collected... | reverse complement strand
TTAAATCTGATTGTGATTGTTCTTGTCATAAAGAAAAATCCTAGTATGCTATATCTACAGGTGGAAAAACCAAACGTTTGTGTGCTAGTATTAAAATAAGGGTTTGGAAGTCATACTCAGATATGACAACCAAGAAAACATCAGGTCGTTCTCATGGATTTAAACACAAGTCCAGATCTATTATGACAAAGAATGCTCCTAGAGGTGTTTCATTCCTGCTTCGTGAGTATCACGAGGGAGATAAAGCGGTAGTGATTATTGATCCTAGACAACATAAGGGATTACCACATAGACGATATCATGGTAAAGTAGGTACCATAAATAAGGTAGGTAGGCGTAGCGTGATTCTTGATGTTAAACTTGGTAATAAGATGAAAACCTTAATCACAAGATTTGATCATATCAAACCCTTTGGTGTTAATTAATGGAAGAAGTAGTAAAGAAACGAATGCTGTCAATACCAGAAGTTAAGGAGATATTATCAAAGCGTGACGTTGAATCAATGGATCAGATTCAGCGTTGGACATATGATTACGTATCAAAATTTGCCAAGATTGAACCTAAAGCTGCAAAGAAAATGAAACTGGCTCTAATTAATCAATGTGATTTAACTGAAGAGGAAGCGGTCGAAATTGTAAATATTCTACCAAAGTCATTACCAGAATTACGTTCATTCACTTTTGGATGGAAAAAACTAATTCTCTCAGAAACACTGAAAAAGATCCTCAAAATAATTGACGAGAATTCATAAATTTTAGGTGTTTAATTTTGGAGATGGGACATACCCAGATAAGAAAGTATGAGGAATACGCATACGTTTTAGATTCTAAATCACGTTTTAAATCAACAACAGTTCGTGGAAGGACAGGAATAATTGTAATCGGAATAGGAGAAGAAAGGCTCACACTACTAGAAATATTGGGAATAGAAAATTCAACATTTGATGTTGGTGAGAGAATATACATTGGGAAAGAAGGAAGAACTAAAGTTCAGTCTGTGTTGGGCAAAATGGATTACGTAAAAATTTCCGATTCTGCAAAAAATGAAATTCCCAGAATTGTTGAATCAATTGTAACAAAAAATGAAAAAAAATTTGTAGATTACATAAACATCGCACAACCTCTTACGCCAAGAATTCACGCACTTGAGTTGATCCCTGGTATTGGTAAAACATACATGACTGTTATAATAAAAGAAAGAGAAAAAGAACCATTTGAAAGTTTTCATGATATAGAAAAACGGACGGGCTTGAAAGAACCAATAAAACACTTGTCACAAAGAATAATTGAAGAGATTTCAGGGGAAACAAGAATGAATCTCTTTGTTAAACGATGAACAAACGTAAAAATCTGGGACAGCACTTTCTGAAATCAAAAACAATTGCAAAATCTATTGTTTCCAACGCCAATATTACAAGAAATGATTTCGTCCTTGAGATAGGAACTGGCTATGGAATTTTAATTCCATATCTATGCAAAAACGCAAAACAAGTTTTTTCAATAGAAAAAGATCAAAATTTGCATCTTTCAGCGAAATCTAATTTTCATGATTATACAAACCTAGTTTTAGAATATGGTGATGGCTTTAATTCCGACCATAATTTTTCTGTTTTCGTTTCAAATCTTCCTTATTCAAAAAGTAGGTTTGCGATAGAATGGTTATTACAAAAAAAATTTTCACGAGCAGTTATAATGGTACAAAAGGAGTTTTCTGAGAAATTGAGCTCAAACGAAAAACATATGGCGATATCAGTTTTAGCAAATTATGGTTTTAGGATAAAGTTTTTGATGAATGTTAAAAAATCAAATTTTTTTCCAATGCCAAAAGTAGATTCTGTTGTAATTCTTTTGGAGCAAAAGAGGATAATATCGAAGGTATTGATTTCCACCGTTAAGAGGATTTTTTCATATAGACGTAAAACTTTACAAAATATTTTAAAACAATTCGGTCTAAATTCAACTTCTAAAAAACGTCTAGATGAATTGTCTGGAGATGAAATTATAAAAATTGCACAAAAAATTGTCAGAAGCTGAGTCCTATCCTCCCTCTGAGGACACATTCTTTTTAGCTGATTATATTAAAAATGAAAAAGGTGAATCCGCATTAGATATTGGTACCGGGTCTGGTTATTTGGCTGCTCTTTTAGAGAAATCATTTTCCTTAGTTGTAGGAACAGATCTGAGTTTTAATGTTTTAAAAAAACAGAAATATTTTACAACCAATACTGTTTGTTGTAATGGGGCTGATGCCCTAAACCAGCAGTTTGATCTAGTTATTTGCAACATGCCATATCTAAAAACAGATGAAATATTGGATATTAGTACAGACGGTGGAAGGGATGGATTAGAAGTACCAATGAAAATCATTGGTTCAGCTAAATCGCGAATCAAATCTGGTGGTAAATTTATCTATGTTACTTCATCACTTTCTAATTTTAAAAAATTGATTGCTTGTACTAAACTTGATGGCTTCAATGTAAGCATTCTTGCAAAAAAGAAATTGTTCTTTGAGGAATTAATACTTGTTAAGGCTGTTAGGTTACTTTCTTAGTTTTTCTTTTGCAAGTACAGTTATTGCATCTGCCATCTGTGATGTACTGGAATTTCCGCCAATATCAAAAGTAATTGTTTTTCCTTCATTAATCACGAGTTCTGTGGCAGAAAAAATTGCATCCTTTATGTGTGGCTCTCCAAGGTATTCAACCATCCAAGCTCCTGCAAGAATAGTTGCAGTTGGATTAGCCTTGTTTTGTCCCTTGAAAGGTGGTGCACTCCCATGTGCAGCTTCAAACATAGCATACGAATCGCCCATATTTGCTGAATAAATTAATCCAATTGAACCAACAATTCCTGATGCCAATTCGGAGATTATGTCCATGAAAAGGTTGGTACTCAATAATACCGAGTTGTTGAATTGTTCAGGATTAACAACTAGCTGTTGTGCCATGTTGTCAATGTATATTTCTTCTAGTTTCATGTCAGGTAATTCTTTAACACAATTTTGTATTTCATCCCAAAAAATACCATCAGTTTTTTTGAGTATATTTCGCTTTGTAATCCCAACCATTTTTTTCAGATTATATTTTTTAGCCCATTCAAGTGCAGATGAAACGAATCTCCTACAACTTTTTCTTGTAATCTGGCGTATGGCAATAGCTGCATCATCTGAGACTTGTACTTCAATACCGCTGTACAATCCCTCAGTTGCCTCCCTAAAACAAACAAAATCCAAGTTTCTGTTGGGAGTCAGCCTTTCATATGTTTTGATAGGCCTGATATTTGAGTACAATTCAAATTTCTGACGGAGTGTGACTGCCACACTTCTTGGTGCGCCTGGACTTGGTATAGTTGTAGTTGGACCCTTAAAACAAGCATCAGATTCCTTGAGTGCTTCCATTGTCATGTCAGGGATATATGATTTATCTTTAGAACCATTTTTTTCCCATTGTTCTAAACCAGCTTCACAGTTAATGATCTCTATCTGTGTATTACATTCCTTTAACACACGAAGCATTGAATCTACTACCTCTGGACCAATACCGTCTCCTTTCATAATTACTGTTTTTTTTGCCAATATGCCATAATCTCGTGTTTTAATTATTTATTCCTACCTTCAAAATTTCTTAATTTGTTGAAATTGTATTACATTAACTGTTTAAAACATCCGGATTTATTTTTTATAATGTGGAAATTGTTCAATTATCAGATATTCATGTAGGTTCACAATTCCGTGAAGAAACATTTCAAAAAATAATTGATGAAATTAACTCATTAAAACCTGACGTTGTTGTAATCACTGGGGATCTTACTAATGAAGGATTAATAGAACAATATGAAAAATGTAAAAAACTGATTTCACAAATTGATGTTGAGAAAAAAATTCTAATTAGTGGAAATCATGATTATAGAAACACAGGTTACCTGTTGTTTAAGAAATATTTTCCCATTAGGGCTGAAAATAAATTGGGAGACGATACCATACTTGTAACGCTTGGCTCAGCTAGGCCAGATCGTGATGAGGGGGAAGTTGGCCACCATCAAAATCTGTGGCTTGAACGAACTTTGAAAAAATATGATGACAAACTAAAGATAGTAGCAATGCATCACCATTTGATCAGTATTCCTGATACTGGTTCTGACAGATTGACTGTGATTGATGCGGGGGATGTACTACGAACTATCCTAGACTCTAACGTAAGCTTGGTTCTATGTGGCCATAAACACAGACCATGGATTTGGGATTTCAATACATTGTCTATTGCAAATGCTGGCACTGCTTCATCAGAAAGAGTTCGTGGCTTCTTTGAAAACTCGTATAATATAGTAAATGTTCAAAATGGAACTTTCCGTGTTGACCTAAAAATTGTTGGCGGTAAAAGAACACCGTTGCGAGATATTGTAAAAAATTATGCACAGTCAGCAGAATGAATTTAGTTTACTAAAATTTTGCAATCAAATTTTTATTGGAAAATAGTTGAGCATTTCTATAATTAATAGATTGAACACGTTATACTAATTAACTGAATTCATTAAGCAACAAACATGCGGGGGTCGCCTAGCCTGGTAGGGCGTGGGATTGCTAATTCCATGTTCGCAAGAACACGAGGGTTCAAATCCCTCTCCCCGCGCTTTTTTAATTAAATTTAAAAGTACGCTGATACGCATTTTCATTATGGGACGAAGAAAAACACAAAAAATTATCAAGACTGGTCCAAAAAATGTAACCACTGGCATGTGTCCGGAATGTAAAACTATAGGTAGAATCTTTATTCTAGGTCAGGTTGGTCAGGAGCGAGCAAAGTGTCAAAAATGCAACAAAGTGTTTGAGCTTTAGATATTACTGCTAATTCAACCCATAACTTTTTAATGCCTTTTCATTTTTAAAAATACAATGCCATCAGAATCTGAAACCGTTTACGATAGAATTGCTAAACTGGAAGATGAAGTAGCTGCGTTGAGAAGTGAAATTGATTTTCTAAAACATGCATTACGAAACGAACTGGCGCGCCATGAAGTCAAAATGGCAAGGAAAGGCACTGAAATATCTTCCATTATAGATTAGACTTTTCTCTGACACTTTTAATTAATTCTAGGATGAAATCCGCATCATCCGCCTCTGGCTCTAATTCCAGATATTTATTGAGAAAAGGTAGTGCTTTATCATAACGCAAAAGCCGCTCTTCTAAAATACCCTTATCTCTAATTTCCTCAGAAGATTCTGGCTGCATTCCTAAAATCATATCTGTGCATTTCATAGCATTATCATATGCATATGATTGTGTGTACGCATTTTTCAGATTTCTTAGCAACCTAGTCAAAAGTTGTTCCGTTGTCGCTTCGTTTAGATATTCTGGAACAAATTCAACATCTTCTCCAAAATTTCTATTCAGAATTTTCTCTAAATCCTCAATTGTAAGCAACCTTCCACGGTAAAATGGATCCAAAATCATCTCTTTTTTGTATTTTACAATTACATGTCCGGGGAATCCAACAATCCGAAGATCAAGTCCTATATGCTTAGCAACTTCTGTGTACAATATAGAGAGAGTAATTGGAATGCCAATTTTTTTGTCAAGTACTACGTTAAGAAAACTGTTTACTGGATCATAATAATCTTCTTCAGCACCATGAAAACCAAGTTCATCAAACAAGTACTCATTAAGCACGGAGATGAGATATGTCGGGTTTTTAACTTCCCCTATTTTTATCTTCATGGAATTACCCATCCCATTTATTTTTTCAATGTATTTTGATATATTCAGTTCAGGATATTCTAGAATTTGTGCAAGCTTTAGACATTTTTCAATCAAATTATAATTTGGATTTTTCGAAAAATATATCCATTCGGAAACAAACGGATCAAATTTTTCTGCGGACAACAGATTCCAGATTATTTGATTCTATTTAGATATAGATGTGGATCTTTTAACTCTCTTGTGTTGGGAGGATTTGCGATTAGTTTCGCAAATGTATCCTTACCATGCACATCAAACACATGTTGGGTAAATTCTTTACCTGTGCTCTTTTTTACACTATATTCAGAATAATTAGTACCGCTAAATGTAGTAAGATAATTTTGAAAATCACTATCATCTTTCAGTATTTGTTGCACCACAAATTCCGCCATTCCCTCCATGGTAGTAAATACTGCATGTTGAGCCTGAATTGGTTTTAGCCATTTTTTGTAGATTTCCTCTATCGTGGGAATAAGCTCTGAAATCTTAGGGTCAATTTCAACATGAGTATATGTCATAACATCTGGTCCCATAACATTGGTGATAAAATTATCAGGATTCAGCATGAAAAATAGGTTTGCTCTCTTGGCAACGCGAAATTCATCAGGTACAAGTTGTAATTGTAGGTATTCAGTGAGCTGAGTGACCACTTTGTCATCTAACGCTAAGATGGTTTTTGCCAGTTCCTCGTTTATTGTATTAACCTGCATGACTGCCTGAATGTTTAATCTATGAAGATTGTTTTGTACAGAATGAATAATCTCTTCCAAAATGGTCATTTTCATAGCTCCAAAATAACCAGATTTTACAGATTCTGCGTTAGGTTCGTATGGGGGACCCTGCTTGTATAGAATTATTCTTGGATAATCATCTAAGATAAACCTGTTAAGATAGATCTTTGAGTCAAGGTAATCACCATACGTTGTAGATATCTTTGAGATGTATGATTTTGCATAAGTAGAATAAACTAAGAATTTTGCTGTATCCTCTTTAATTACTTCTGAAATTTTTTTCAGATCATTTTTTGTAATCGCATCGAATAATTTATCCACGAATACTCGTCCATTTTCTGTGAACACCTTTTTTCCTTTTAACCGCTTAAAGTCACCTAGTTTCAGATATTCGATAGATAGTTTCTCGGAAACCTCTAATCCCATGTATTCATTTACCTTTTGAACTAAATCTGGAAACAAGCCTTGTGAAACACTTTCAATATCATCAAATTTTACAGTAAAATTTCTATCCTCCTTGATCTTTGTTGCAAGTTTTTCTATTTCTTTTTCTTCATTAATTTCAACAGAAAGTTGCCCCATTAATGCCTCAGCAAATTCATCTAACTCTGACATTGGAAATCACGTTACCTTCAATTACTGTTCCATAAAAGGTGATATCAGCAATAAAGAACGAATATTAATCAATCACAGAAATAATTATTATGACTGATAGGCTGAATGATAAACAGATTATCGGAATTATAATGGTACTGTTTAGTCTCATCGGATTATATTTAGGACTCACAGGATTTTTCGACTAGTACTCAAACCCTTAAATCAATCCAATTAATCAAAATAATACTTGATGCAATTCCATCTTATAGCCATATTTTTTGTTATAATCATTTTACCAAGTGCTGCTTTTGCTCAATCGGAGATTGACAAAGATCCATTTTCTCCTGGCAACCAATTTGATCAAAAACCACTTGATGAGCATGAACAGGACATGGAGTTCCTAAACCATCTATGGACAATTGCCATAGTAGTGGTAATTAGTTTCGTGACAGCAAGAATTGTGTTAAAAATTGTCAAAAAACGTATGTCAAGATCAAAAGAAGAATAAGGGAATTTTCTCTAACTAGTTAATTTGTCAAAACAGTCAGCACATAGGTCATCCCTCGTAGTCATACCACGTGGCAGCTTGAAGTTAAATTTCCTGACGGAGGAAACTGAGAATTTTTGCGCAAATCTACCAAGCTCTTTTTTGCATTTATAGCATAGGTGGCTTCCTTCTAGAAGAAATCTAAGATTCAATCGGCTAAGTGTTGCCATATCAACCACACCATAAAACACCATCATATTGACTAAAAGTGGTTCATCCCGTATGATTTTATCAAGGGTTTCTCTTTCGCCAGCAATTGCAAGGTCAATCATCTCCTTCCATCTTTTACTTAGACCATCAGCATATTCATCCATTTCTTTTGTAGCAGATTCAGTGACGTGTACTATCAGCTTCTTCTGTCCCAAGAGGCCTGTCCCATAGCTAACTGTTATCATATTACTCTGATCCAAGACATCAAGAATTTTTTCAAGCTCATCAGATTTCAAATGTACAATATTCTTTATGCTTCCAAGTCCGCTTGCGCCACGCTTGATGGCACCGAGGACTTTCATATCGTTGGTTTCTAATTCCACAAGAGACGTAAAATCATACTATTTTAAAACTTGAGTATTTACCCAATGCGTAAATTATGGCGCAGCACTAAGATTAGTTTGATGTCCATACTAGTGGATCAAAATACGTTCATAATTTGAAGATACTTGCGGCACTAGATCATTGATGTATATAAGAATTTTTTTAAAAATTTATTTTAAAATCTTTATTTAGTGCCTTTTTGGCAGGTGTATGTTGAAAATTAGTTTGTTAGCAGTACTGCTAGTCTTTGTAGTAGGTACTGGTGTTATGTTTGCTGTTCCAGATGCAGCAGGTGACGTTGTAGCTGGAGCAGGCGAATTTAGGCTTGGTGAGGTTTTAGATGAATCAGTAGGCTGGTTTATCGTTGTAGGTTTAGGAATGATATTTGCAGGTGTTATTTCTGCAGAGATTAAGCTTGAGGAAAAATATTTAGGTCATACACAAAACTCCGAGTGGTTTAACACTGCTGGCAGAATTATCAAGACAGGTCTAACTGCTGCAGCAATCGTATCTGCCTGGACTTGGGCTGCGACACTGCTACAATCTTCGACAGTAGCGTATCTCTATGGTATTAGCGGACCTTTCTGGTATGCTTCTGGCGCAACAATTCAGGTTCTTTTGTTCGGAATATTAGCAATCGAACTAAAACGAAAAGCACCAAACGCTCACACTTTCTTAGAAATTATCAGAGCAAGATTTGGTAACGGTACTCACAAAATTTTCTTAGGTTTTGCATTAACATGTAACATGATTGTAACTGGAATGCTCCTACTTGGAGGTGCAGCAGTTGTAAACGGTCTAACAGGAATGGACATTACCATTGCAGCATTTTTGATTCCTGTAGGTGTTATGATCTATACGCTGGTAGGCGGTCTAAAGGCTACATTTGTGGCAGACTATATGCATACTGTAATTATCTTTGTTGTAATTCTCACATTCGTTTCAATGGTATTCTTCATCAGTCCAATTACGGGCGGAATTGAAGGAATGTACAACAAACTAGCAGAAGCTGCAGTGTTAAAACCAGTTCTATTGCCTACTTTCGTAGAAGGTGAGCCTGGCAACGCAATGGGCGCTTATCTTACAATGGCTTCAGCTGGCGGTTTGATCTTTGGAGTTATCAACATAGTGGGTAACTTTGGAACTGTATTTGTAGACCAGGCATATTGGCAACGAGCAATCGCTGCACAACCAAGTTCAACTGTAAGAGGTTTCTTACTTGGTGGAATGTGTTGGTTCTCAATTCCATTTACACTAGCAACTACGATGGGGCTTACTGCGGTGGCGCTTCAAGTATCGCTTACGCCAGAGCAGGTGCAGCTCGGACTTACGGTTCCTGCTGCAGCAACAGTACTAATGGGTCCAATAGGCGCAATCATGGTTTTGGTAATGTTATTTATGGCGGTAACTTCGGCAGGATCTGCTGAACTAATCGCGGTATCTTCTTTGATTACTTATGATGTGTACAGAACATACAAGAATCCAAATGCCACAGGTAAGCAACTACTCAAAGTGAGCCGGACGGTTATAGTCATATTTGGTCTTGGAATGGGAGCTCTGGCTGGAATATTATTAGGCATGGGATTAAGCTTAGGATTTGTATACTTGGCGATGGGCATCTTGATTGGCTCTGCTGTAATTCCGATTGCATTAACAATCGCTTGGAGTAGAACTACAAGGGCTGGTGCAGTTTCTGGTGCCCTTATTGGCGTTGTATTAGCATTAATCACATGGACAGGTGTTGCTTCTGCAGAGTCTGGTGGCGTTGTTGACATTGCATCACTTGGTGGTGCGTTCCCAATGCTTTATGGTAACGTTGTAGCAATCTTATCATCCGGTCTAATCTGTGTAGTAATCAGTTTGGCTCAGAGGAAGGTCTATGATTGGAAGTTGATGAATCCTCAAATGAAAATTGTCCACGCTGACATGTCTGAGTCAGTGAAAGCGGAAATAGCAGCACGAGCACTAGACGAAGAGACATTAAAGAAAGCATACAAGTTCAGCCTAAAGGGAGGCGGAATTTTGACTTTGATTTGTGTAGTATTTTGGCCATTGCCTTTGTACTTCTCTGGATATGTATTTGATTTGGGATTCTACACCTTCTGGGTTGGTATTGCCATTGTTTGGGTATCCGTTGCATCATTCACCATTATCTGCATGCCAATATACGAAGCCAGAGGGGGCTTCGCCAAAGTATTTCGTGGCGAAAAAGCAGACGTAAAATAATACTCTGAGAGGAGCAAAATTGAGTCATAGATCTGCCAGATCATGCATTCCTCTCAAAATTTAACAATTCTTTTTAATGATGTATTGATGGTTTTGTTATGACATCATGTACCGGTTGTGGTCTTGTACTTGGTTTTAAAAAGTACAAGTTCAATAAGCTTTGGCGAGTTCCAGGTAAGTTCTGCAAGCCTTGTATGATGTTGATTGGAAAAGATTGGGACGATCATGGAAAGATCACCTTACCACAACGTCGATGTGACTTGTGCCAAACGGAATTTTATTTTCTTCAAGTTGCATGGCAGGGGCAGAAGCAAAAACACTTTTGCGATGTATGCCACAAGGTTGCAATTAGCGGAGTGTTGCCTGATAAAAGCAGGAAGGAAATGACAAACAAATTTCCAATACCCATGCTGATAATTGGAGGTCTTGGAGCTGTGCTAATGGTTCTAGGCGCGTTATTCACATTGATAGGAACGACATCAGGCGATGCCAACTTGGTTAACATCTTATTTGGTGCATTTACTACTGCAGCAGGATTCATGTTGGTTCGACGTACTATAAACAACAGAAAGCTGCTTTTAGGAAATGTCTAGAACAAACAGTACAATCTTGAAAGAGATACATCTTTTGCTGGATCCACTGTAGCAATCTTCCCGTTCACTTTGACCTCGTACGTTTCTGGGTCGATTTCAATTTTTGGTGTAGCATCATTGTACATCATGTCCTTTTTTCCAATATTGCGGCAGTTCTTTACTGGGAGCAATTTTTTTTCAATTTTGAGTTTTTCTTCCAAGCCGTTGTCCAGTGCGAGTTGCGATGTAAACGTAACAGACGTTGTCTTCTTTGCCTTTCCGAGTGCGCCAAACATAGGTCTGTAGTAGACTGGCTCAGTTGTAGGAATTGATGCATTTGGGTCGCCCATCAGCGAGTATGCGATGAATCCACCCTTGATAATCAGTTTCGGCTTGATTCCAAAAAACTGTGGGGTCCATACTACAATGTCTGCAATCTTTCCAGGTTCAATCGAGCCAACATACTCCGAGATTCCATGCGTTATTGCAGGGTTAATTGTGATCTTTGAGATATACCGTTTGATTCTGTAATTGTCATTTTCTGCACTATCTTCAGGAAGACTACCTTTCATCTTTTTCATCTTGTCTGCAGTTTGCCAATTTCTTGTAGTCACTTCACCAACTCTTCCCATTGCTTGGCTGTCTGATGACATCATACTGATTGCCCCGATATCATGCAAGACATCTTCAGCAGCAATTGTCTCAGCGCGGATTCTAGACTCTGCAAACGAGATGTCTTCTGGAACAGACGGATTCAAGTGATGGCAAACCATCATCATGTCCAAATGTTCCTCTAGCGTATTGATTGTAAATGGTCTTGTAGGATTGGTAGACGATGGCAAAATGTTTGGCTCGCCTGCAATTTTCATTATATCTGGAGCATGGCCTCCACCTGCACCTTCAGTGTGGTATGTGTGGATTACCCTGCCATTTATGGCATTTATGGTATCATCTACATATCCACATTCGTTTAGTGTGTCTGTATGAATTGCAACTTGCGTATCAGTCTTGTCTGCAACATTTAGGGCAGAATTAATTGTAGCTGGAGTTGTGCCCCAGTCTTCATGAAGTTTAAGACCGCATGCGCCTGCCTTTACCTGCTCTAGTAGTGCTTCCTCTTTGGAATCATTTCCCTTACACAAGAATCCAAAATTTAGAGGAAACTCTTCCACCGCCTCAATCATCCTGTGTATGTTAAACTCTCCTGGTGTACACGTAGTTGCGTTAGTTCCATCAGCAGGACCAGTACCACCACCAATCATTGTAGTTGTTCCATTACAGATTGCATCAATTGCCTGCTGTGGCGAGATAAAATGTATGTGGCTGTCAATTGTGCCAGGTGTACAAATAGTATGTTCTCCTGAAATGATTTCAGTATTTGATGAAACTACAATGTCAACGTCATCCATAACGTTTGGGTTTCCAGCGTTTCCAACGCCAAGAATTTTCCCATCCCTTATTCCAATGTCAGCCTTTATGATACCAAGAGTTGGGTCTATTATCATTGCATTAGTGATTACCAAGTCAGCAGAGTTTTCCCGCAAGACACCGCTTGCTTGACCTAGTCCATCCCTTGCGCTTTTCCCCCCACCAAATACGAGCTCGTCCCCATATTTGATCAAGTCATTTTCAACTTCCATGACAAGGTCGGTATCTGCTAGTTTGACTTTGTCACCAGTTGTGGGTCCAAACAGATCAACGTATCTGCGTCTAGGGATCTCAAGCGCATTTGACTCTTCTTCTACATTTTCTGAAACACTCTTGAAGCCTTTTTCATGAATATTTTTGATTGCATCTTGCTTTTTAGATTCCAAATCGCCATTGACTAGCCCGCTAAAACCAAAGATTGTTTTTGTTCCACCAAACTCTACAACTTCTACGTGTTTTGTATCCCCCGGCTCAAACCTGATTGACGTACCAGACGGAATGTTTAGATGATAACCTAATGCCTTTTCCCTGTCAAATTCTAGTGCTCTATTTGTCTCAGAAAAATGTGTGTGTGAACCAACCTGGATTGGTCTGTCTCCTGTGTTTGCAACTTTTAGTTTTATTGTCTTTTTGTTTTGGTTGGCAACAATTATGCCATCAGATGTAAGATATTCTCCCGGTATCATTTTATCACACTATTGGGTCGTGAATTGTCACGAGTTTTGTGCCGTCGTTAAATGTAGCTTCAACTTGAATTGTATGAATGATTTCCAGCACTCCAGGCAAAACATCGTCTTTTTTTAAGACATTTTTCCCAGAGCTCATTAATTCAGAAACCGATTTTCCGTCTCTAGCTCCTTCTAAAATGTGATCAGCAATTAATGCGACAGATTCCGGATGATTAAGCTTAAGACCTCTTTGCTTTCTTTTTCTTGCAAGCTCCGCAGCCATGAAAATATGTAATTTATCTAACTCCCTTGGTAAAAGAAACATAAACGAGCTATTGCAATGTGGTATTTAAAAATTAGAATTAATTAAAAATTTAACTTGCTTGATATTATGATATAATTATGCTATTAGTTAATTCAGTTTTTGGAAATGTCTACAAAGATTTCCAGCTAAAAGAAAAAATTGATCATGCAGAAAAGCAAGGAGAGTTAAAGCAATTATTTCTTAGTAGAACTGAAATGGAAAAATCACATCAAAGAAAAAATACTGAAGACGGGATGGAAATTGGTTTGTCACTTGAGGCAGGAACCACATTGCATAACGGTGACGTATTATCAAACGGTACAGAGCTAATCCTAGTTAATCAATTGCCTGAGAAAGTACTTCATGCTAAAGCAAAAAGTGACAACGAATCGTCATCAGTATACCTTCAGTTAGGACATATTATTGGTAATAGACATAGGCCCATCTCAATTTCTGATGATGGTTCTGTACAGTTTCCAATACATGACGATTCTGAAGTTGAGCTCTTTACAAAGTTATTTCACGAAATAATTGATCATATCACACTTACAATACAAGAGCAGATTTTTGTTGCAAACCAGGGAATGAATGTACATGAACACTGATTTTTCTGAATTAAACATAATGCAGTTATCTGACTCTTTTTTTCCAAGTGGACTTTACGCAATGTCAAATGGACTAGAAACTGTCTTTGACGAAAAAAGAATCACAACTGTAGATGAGATTCAAGAGTTCATACATACAATAATAACACATCAAGTTGGTCCTGTAGACTGTGTTGCACTACTAAACGCATATGATTTTGCAAAAGACGATGACGTTAAAGGCATAATCAAGTGTGACAAGGCACTGCATTCAATGAAGCTTGTAAAAGAATCACGTGATGTATCATGCAGGGTAGGCTCACAAATGATAAAGTGTGTTATGGCATTTTCAGACAATCAAACACTAAAAAAATTCTTTGATATGGTAACAGAAAATCAAAGCCCCTCAACACACCCAGTAGTTAGTGGTGTCTGCAGCTATGTGCTTGGCATAAAAAGGAATAGTGCAGCATACATGATGATTTATGGAACTTGTGTGAGCGTCGTAGGAGCAGCACTTCGTCTGGGAATGCTAGACCACATACAAAGCCAGAAAATTCTACACAACCTAAAACCCACAATCACACAAACCGTAGAACAATACAAGAATCAAATACTTCATGACATGTGGCAGTTTGCACCAGAATATGATATTATACAAATGACACACGAACAAAAATTTTCCAAGATGTTCATCACATGAATCCTAGAATACTTCGAGTCGGCATTGGAGGTCCTGTAGGCAGTGGTAAGAGTATGCTAATTGAGCGCGTGGTGCCTATTTTGGCCAAGAAGAATTATCGTGTATGCATTATCTCAAATGACGTAATCTCAAAAGAAGATGCAGACCGTATGCGAAAAAATCTTGCAACAGAGCAGGGATTGCTCCCAGAGAGTATGGTTATCGGTCTTGCAACAGGCGGCTGTCCGCATACTGCTATAAGAGAAGATCCTTCAATTAATCTTGCAGTGATAGAGGAGATTGAATCAAAATACAACGACTTAGACTTGATAATTATTGAGAGTGGTGGTGACAATGTTACAACTACATTCAGTCCTGCATTGGCTGATTATTTTATTTACATTGTTGATGTGTCTGGCGGCGATAAGTATCCACGAAAGGGAGGATTAGGAATTGAAACTTCAGACCTTTTGGTGATTAACAAAATAGATCTTGCTCCAATGGTAGATGCTGATTTGGATGTGATGGTGCGAGATGCAAAAATTGTTAGAATAAACAAACCGTATGTGCTTGTAAACTGTAAAACGGATCAAGGAATTGAAGATGTCGCACGGCACATTCTTCATGATGTATTATTCGATCAACCTCCAAAAAATTTGCTGTCACAGATAAAATGACTGATTTGAAATTTTGTTCTCCAGAAGATATACCATCACAGTTTGCATCATTTGATGGAAAAATTCCTCAGATGGATGTGGGAAAGACAGGAAAAATTGGATTTTTGAAATTAACATTGGGGTTTGATTCACAGAGAAATAAAACTATCATTACTGAACAACTGTCCCGTGTTCCTCTTTATGTTCAAAAGGCTCTGTACTATGATGAGACAATACCTTCCATGGCCCACGTATTTGTTTTGTCACCATCTGGTGGTGTTTTGCAGGGTGACCGATACAGAACAGATATCGAGTTAAAGAATGGGGCAATATCACACATCACCACTCAGGGGGCAACAAGAATGTACAAAATGAACTCAAATTACGCCACACAAATGATTAACCTAAATGTTGGGAAGAATTGTTATCTTGAATTTCTTCCAGAACAATTGATTCCATACAAAAATTCACGATACTACCAGAAGGCTACATTCAAAATTGATGATTCTGCAACGTTGGTTTATTCGGAAACAATTGTTCCTGGAAGAGTAGCCATGGGAGAATTATTTGATTATGATGTTTGTTGCCTGAAAACATTATGCTATGATGATAGGCAGGAAATAAAATTTCATGATAATTGTATTTTAGAACCAAAAAAACAAACAATGAATAGTTTGGGAATATTCGGAAACAGGACTGTTCTTTCAATGATGTATGTAGTTACAAAAAAGGAATGCGTTGAGGAACTTTACGAGATAATTAATCAAATCTTCAAGGATAACGATGAGATCATTGGAGGTACAAGTATTCTTCCAAACAACTCAGGTCTTTCCGTTAGAATTTTAAGTAATTCATCAGAAGTAAATAAGATCACTGTATACAACATTGCACAAATCATTAGAAAACAAATAATCCATAACGCTAAGCATTAAACACAAGTGTCAATGCCGGGGGTGGGTTTCGAACCCACGACCTCCAGATTATGAGTATTGCCCTTCTTTGGAGAGGCTGGCACTCTAGGCCAGGCTGAGCTACCCCGGCACAAGTACGCGTGAATTTCTGATGCAATTAAATGATTTGCTCAAAATTATATTCTTTAATGTTATACGAAAATTAATGAATTTTGATGACAAAGATAAGCGCTTACAGAAGAAGATTGATTGGATTGCAAGCCAGATTAGGGAGACAAAATTTGAACTTCACCGACAAAACAAGGAACTTAAGGATGCTCTCAAGGAGCAAGAAGAATTACGAAAGAAAAAAGTGAAAACAAAAAAGTAAAGTTAGTATTCTTTTGAAATTTTATTCCATTTTAAGCTAGTATTTTTTACCCAGAGAAATTTTTTTTGCAGTACAGACGTGTAAAGCTTTTCCCATTCTACACCAACCTCATCAGTCCATGCTTTGAAAATTCTTGGATCAATATAATTTCGAAGAGATGTTCCAAGATTATAGTCTCTTGTTTTTTCTGTGAGATTTATCTGAAGTTCCAGCTTTTCAATTCGTTCAGCATGTTTTGTTTTTCTCTTTTTTATCATGGTTTTTATTTTTTTGATCCGTTCATTTTGCATTTCCTTCTGTTTTTCAGTTTTTGTAATCTTAGATTGTGCTTTTTTTAGTAATACTTCAGACTTTTTCCACGGTTTTGTTTTTTCCACATTTTCCAGCGTGTCCTTTTTCTTTTGTAACGACGCTTCAAAGTTCTTTGGAATCGTTCTTTTATGATTGCACATAATGGCAGCATCTAGATTTGCTGATTTTGCGTGGAATAATTTTTTCATATCAGATTTAGATTTAATATCGTCATGGGCTCGAAGATTTTTTGAAACAACACTTGAGGCTAGATATGTCCTGAAGACTTTGGCAGAAAGTCCCTTGACTATAGTTGAATAATAAGCATTAACATGTCTAGATGCAATACCGTCAAAAATCTCTTGGCTCTCTTTTTTGTTTGCGATAAACTCTTTCAGATTGTCGTAAAATTGTTTATCATGTCCTTCTGCAGGAATTGTCTCCCTCCATCTCACACCATCTTTACCAAGAAAATCAAACTCAATTGCGTTTTCAGACAGTTTGATATGCTCCTTTCGTAATGTTGTAGCACCCACGGTATCGGCTTCATCTGGATCTTTTTCGTCTCCAACCCTCATTGAAGTACGATAAATCAAATAACATGCAGTAGCTATCCTTTTATTTTTTTGTTCATTGCTTTGCATATCCTTGATAATTTGAGCTTTGACATTTTCAATCTCTTTTGACAAGTTTTTTGCCTTGTCATACTTTGCTTGATCCATTTCTTGTTTGATTCCCGCAGTGTCAGCTAGCCAAACATATTTTCGCTTTTGAGTTAGAATATCCATCCAGCTTGCTATCCACATAGAATTCCTGTCGTGTACAATTTTGCCCCATTTGGCTTCTGGAATCTTTGCCTCTTTACCAAGATTCAGGGTTACATCTTTAGCTGTTACTCGTAGTTTGTATCTGCCTCGCATTGGATGCTCACCCCTACCCATAAAAATTCCTGGCGGTTCAGCCATGTAGTTGCCAATTTCTACTTCTTTTCCATCGATAATCCCATTTCCATATTTTGCCTTCATCTCCTCACGAATTTCCTTGCGCTTTATTGCAAGCGCCTTTTTGTCCTCTTTTGTTAACAATTCTTTTTCTTCTTTTTCTTTATCTACGAGTTGGTAGGCTAGAGAAAAATCAATATCGCTATATTGCAAGTTCTTAAATTTTCCATTAAACGTTTTAGCAAAATCTGAAACAAAATTTTTCTGAAAGATGGGATCTTCGATATATTTTTCTGTAGCGCCTGGTTTTGGTGCATCTTTCTTTTTTGACCATTGGTAGATCATCTCTTCCTGAAGCAAGTTAAGCGCAACGTTTTCTCTCTTAATCTTTATCTTAATTCCCTTTGACTCAAAGTCTGGAGGAAACAGTATTCCGTTATGTTGTAATGTTTTCCATTTCATATATTTCACTAATCTAATACGACTTTGACAAAAATTGATCAGAACTGTATATCAATCTAACCACAAAAAAATCTTCCAAAACATGCCAAAGAGAGAGATTGTTAAACAGTTATTCTCCGTAGAGTTCCTTTTTTAAATAATTCTCAAACTCAATATCTGTTTTATTCTTCTTTGCCTCCAAGAACATTACTGCATCGTTTCCAACAACGTATCTAGGTAATGGCTTTTCATCCTTGACAGCCTTAACAATAGTATCTGCGACTTCCTTGGGATGTGTTCCCATTTCTGCCATCATCTTGACACCTGAAACTACCTTGATAGTAATGTCTCTGTACACACTATCTAATTCTGATTTCTTAGCCATCTTCATATTTTTCATAAAGTTTGTTTTGATGACTCCAGGTTCAATTATCACAACATTAACACCAAACGGCGCTAGTTCAAATCTCAAAGATTCACTTAGTCCTTCTAAAGCAAACTTAGAGCTAATATATGCAGGCGATGCTGGAAATCCAATACGACCTACAACTGAACTAACATTTACTATTGTTCCAGAACCTTGCTTTCTCATTGTTGGTCCAACTTCCTGAATTAGTCTTATTATCGAAAAGAAGTTTGTATCAAACTGTGCCCTGAATTCATCCATAGAGACGTCCTCGACACAGCCCCAGAGAGCCCATCCTGCATTGTTTACAAGAACATCAATCCTTTGTTTTTGATCAAGAATTTTTTGTATGGCATTTTTGACCGAGTTCTCATCATCTACATCCAATTCTAAGACATTAATTTTCAAATTCTCTTTCTGTCCTAGTTCTTTAATTTTGTCACTTTTTGTGGTGTCCCTCATTGTGGCATATGTGTAATATCCTTCTCTTGCTAGTGCTAAAGCAGTCTCAAAGCCTATCCCACTAGAAGTACCGGTAACAACCGCAACATTTTCCATGCAGATTTCTTGCTACAACCATCTAATAGTTTTATGATCCCATTGTACACCGGTTACCGCATGGGAGTGGAACAGCAATGCAGTAGATCAGTAGTGGTATTGTCCAAGTCCGAAACCATTATGTATAATTAAAATAAGTAAACAACATGGTTAGTTATACAGGGCAAGTCGCCACAATTCATGCACAATTTCAGAAAGCATTAAAGAGATCCAAGTCAAGACAGGCAGTTTTAAACGCCTATTGGAAACATAAGGCTCAGCATGAAAGACTACTGAAACAACATCTTAAAGAAGAATTGGCACAAGTCAACCAAGTAAAATCCAAGATCAAATATAGATAAAACAGATATCTATATTTTGAATTTTTTAATTAGTTAATTATTATGTAACATATGAGTACTTTAATAATTGAAAAAATTTAGCGTCAACAAGATCTACAATAAAGATTGTATTGAAGGAATGAAGGCAATTCCTGATGAAAAAATAGATTTGGTTCTTACTGATCCTCCTTTTGCCATTAACTTCAAGGCTAAAAAGGCAAACTACAATAGAAACGCTTCAAGAGTTTTGTCCGGCTACAATGAAATCAAAGTTGAAGATTATTATAATTTTACAAATGCTTGGATGTGTGAAGTTTATCGAGTTTTAAAAAAATCTGGTAGCATGTATGTATTTTCTGGTTGGAATAATCTCAAAGATATTCTAACTGCATTAGATGACAATGGCTTTACAACTATTAATCACATAATCTGGAAATATCAATTTGGTGTGGTTACTGCAAAAAAGTTCGTTACTTCTCACTATCACTGTCTTTTTGTGTGTAAGGATGATAAAAAAATAAAATTTTTTCCATATTCAAGATTTAAAAAAAATGCCAAGACATCTGATGGACGAAGTCTTCATTACAAAGATAAGGAAGATGTCTGGATCATAAATCGAGAATACTGGACTGGAGATGATAAAACCCCTACAAAACTTCCCGCTGAAATAATTAAAAAAATTCTGCAGTATTCTAGTGAAAAAACGGATTTAGTGTTGGATCCTTTTCTTGGTTCTGGTCAGGTTGCAGTAATAAGCAAGATGTTAGGAAGACGATATTTGGGATTCGAAATAGTAAAACAATATTACGATTTTGCAAATAAACGACTTCAAAAAAATGTTTACCGATTAAAAAAAGAATAGAGACTTGATTATTTTTTAGTCTGTGTTTCTTTTTCTGGCTGTCCAATTTTATTTTTTATGATTTCCCTCAGTTCTTCATCGCTCTTGCTTTTGGAGTCTATTCCTAATGTATTCGACATAACGTCTAGCTTTTGCCTTTCATCTTTTACGGGACCAGAAACTTCCAAGTTTTCCTTTGTAACATCTTTCATTTGTTTTTCAACTGTATCCTTCGCTTTTTTATACTCACCAACAATTTTCCCAATTTTCTTTGCTGCATCGGGAAAACGGTTTGTGCCTAAAAGTAGGATCAGTGCAACGAAGATAATTATTAGCCATTCGCTTCCGATAATATTCAGCAAGTATTCTAACACAAAATTAAGTCGTTCTTTACAAAATTAAATATTTGTATTATCCTGAATTTTGCTCATTTATACGCAGCAACCATAATTGCTCCGCCCATCAGATCTTTCTCAAATTCAACGCTTGTAAATTTTTCAAGGAGTTTTGATTCTAGCTTTTTGTTTTCTGGCCAAAGTTTGTATGTTCCGTATAGTTTGGCAAATTTTAATCCAAGCCTTCCTCCTGCTGCATATGCTACAATCGGTAAAATTAATTTGAGATAAAATGAAACACCAAATCTAACAATTAGTTCATCTGGTTTTCCTAAATCAACAATAATCCATTTACCGCCTTTTTTCAAAACTCTGTGAATCTCTGAAATAGCTGTATTCAGGCTAATTGCATCACGTAATGAATATCCAGAAAGAACTACGTCAAACTGTTGGTCCTTAAACGGTACATGTTCAAACACTCCACATGTCGCTTCTGGTTTTTTTTTGAAAAGCCTATCAGTATTTTTTATCATTGCTAAAAGAGGATCATATAACATAATCTCCACCTCTCCATTGGCAACATCTAATGCAGTTTTTGACATATTACCAAATCCTGAACCAGCATCAAGTATTTTATCGCCATTTTGTATTTTCCCTTTAATTGCTCTATTTCGATGTTCAGAATCTTTTCCAAATGAAATATACGAATTTACCTTATCGTAAACAGGTATGATTTCCTGTAAAACATCAAGCACTTCACCCCAATAGCTTCCTAAACCCACAGGAGTACTATTATTTTTGATATTATATTTTGTACTCTTATTTTGACGAACCGTCAGGATTTTCCGGCTCATGTTGATCCTTTGCCTGTGCATGCTTTGCTAGTTCTTCCTGAGACACTTTTTCAAATAGTTTAGTATCTGTTCTGATCCTTGACATCCTGATATGTTTCACACCCTTTTCATCACTCTTTAGATTTATTGCAGAAATTGCTAACGACATCACATCATCCATCAACATTTCTTTTTTGTAATTCTTTTCTAAAAA
>Ga0310123_10001217_pt1 | contig 21728 bp, 21 predicted proteins | sample CB6_AW_1057_MG_FD_203505 | JGI IMG/M metagenome (GOLD analysis project Ga0310123, IMG submission 203505) | Marine microbial communities from Western Arctic Ocean, Canada - CB6_AW_1057 | ecosystem: Environmental > Aquatic > Marine > Oceanic | place: Canada: Western Arctic Ocean | collected... | reverse complement strand
TAACTCCCAACTCTTTAGTAATAGCCTCAGCCATTCCTACATTATATCTATTAAACTCTCCCATTAATTTGCTCTTTAACTCGCTCTTTCTAAACCAAACCACGCGACCTTGAGCGACCCGCTCAAACTCTTCAGCGTGCTTATCGTCCTTATTAATAAAACAAAGCTTCTTAGCTATTTTAAAAAGCTTTAACTTAGCCTCTTTATACTTTTCAAATGAACCGTGGGCTTCAATGTGCTCTGGAGCTAGATTTATCAAACCCACCACATCCCATTTTATAAAACGGTGTCGATTAGCTGAGATACCTTCTGATGTAACCTCAATAATTGCATATCGACAATCAGCTTTAACCGCTTGCCTTAAAAATCTTTGAATGAAGAAACGACCTGGCATGGTAGTTTCTGTCTTATTTTTATCCTCCTTATTTCCAACCTTAACTTTAATAGATGAAAGAACCGCGGTCTTCTCACCAGCCATCTCTAAAATGTGATTTAATAATTCAATAACCGTAGTCTTCCCTTTAGTTCCAGTAATTCCAATCACAAAAATATCTTTTGACGGAAAACCGTAAACAACCGCTCCCAAAAAGGACCAGCTAAAATGATACAACCCAGGTAGTCCTGGTATGCTGTAAAAAAATTTTCTTAAAAAACTCATTTTTCTATTTTCTTTAGAGCAGCTCGCAGACGATCCTCTAATCTTGTTAGCTTAGGATCAATTTGAGCAGTTATCTTCTTAGCTTGAGCCTTACTATAATCCAAGCTTATCAAAGCCTCCTCTAATTCAATATCAGACTCCATAGCTCTCACCACATTTTCCGTTCCTATAGCAGTCACTTTACCTCTCAATTCTAGAACTACTCTATCTGCCGTTTTTTTACCAATTCCTGAGGCACGAGTCAACAACTCCGGCTTACCCTCATTAATAGTTGCTATCAACTGGTCAACTGGAGCTACTGCCATCACCCCTAAAGCTGAGCGAGGACCAACACCGCTAATACTAATCAGCTTTTCAAAGAATCCTAGTTCAGACTCAGTTAGAAAACCATACAAATCTAAGGCATCCTCTTTTACATTTAAGTAAGTATAGATCTGTGACTCTTCTCCATTTGCTGGCAAAGCTTGATGAGTTTTTGGTGATACAAATACTTTGTAATTAACCTTGTTAACATCAATGATTATAAAATTCTCCTTTTTAGACACTAATTCCCCTGATAAACGATAAATCATACCTATATAGTATAGAACGAGGCCTTAGATAACAACTCTAGATGACAAAAAGCCATTTTTCCTTTATAATATGGGTCCTTATGAAGTTTAAACTGGTATCACCCTTCAAACCTGGAGGCGACCAACCACAAGCTATTAAAAAGCTCATCGAAGGAGTTAGAAAGGACCACAAAAATCAGGTCTTATTAGGTGTGACTGGGTCTGGCAAAACCTTTACCATAGCTTCAGCTATTGAAGAATTAAATATGCCAACTCTAGTGATTTCTCCTAATAAAATTTTAGCCGCTCAACTCTACCAAGAATTCAAATCATTTTTCCCCAAAAACTCCGTTAACTATTTTGTCTCCTATTACGACTACTACCAGCCCGAAGCTTATTTACCAGTAGATAAAACTTACATTCAAAAAGACGCCCGTATCAATTCAGAGATCGATAAACTACGTCACGCTACTATTCAAAATCTATTTACTAGAAAAGACTCTCTAGTTATTGCTTCTGTCTCCTGCATTTATGGCATCGGTAGTCCCGATAATTATAAAAAGGCTCGTTTAGAACTAAGAATTGGTGGGGTTGTTAGTAATAAAGATTTATCTCACCACCTAGGGCTACTTCAATATGTTCGTAGTCGCGATAAAATTGTTCTAGGTGAATATATTTTGAACACTAATAGATTAGGAACTGGCAAAATAATTATTCATCTTGTTACAGATGAAAAAGTAGAGCTTGAAATGAATCGTAAAAAAATTACCTCTATTAAAATAGATGGTAAGAATAAAAAGGAGTTAGATATCTACCCCGCTAAATTCTGGACAACTCCTCAACATCAATTCAATCTTGCTTTGCAAAATATTAAAAGTGAAATGGAAGAACGAGTTAAAAAATTTCAATCGGACGGTAGACTTGAAGAAGCTGAGCGTCTAGAAAAAAAGACTTTGTTTGATATTGATATGTTAAAGAAGCAAGGCTACGTTAATGGCGTTGAAAACTATTCTCGTCACTTTGATTTTCGCAAACCAGGCGAACCTGCTCTTACGCTATTAGATTACATGCCTAAGCCCTTTCTATTAATAGTTGATGAATCTCACATCACCATCCCTCAATTAAGAGCTATGCAAGCTGGTGACTCAAAAAGAAAAGATTCTTTAATAGCCTACGGCTACCGCCTACCTTCTGCTATAGACAATCGCCCACTACGCTTTGAAGAGTTTGAAGAAAAAATTGATCAAACTATTTATGTTTCTGCTACCCCTGGCGACTATGAATTAGAAAAGGCTAAGAAAGATGGCCGCATTATTGAACAGGTGGTAAGACCTACTGGTATCTTAGATCCTAAAATATCTATTAGACCAGCTCAAACTCAAGTAGTAGATTTATTAAAAGAGATTAAGACTCGTGTATCCAAAAATGAACGCTGTCTAGCACTCACTCTAACCAAGAGATCTGCTGAGGATTTAACCGAATACCTCTTAGACCAAGGTATTAAAGCAACGTATCTTCATTCAGAAATTAAAACCTTAAAACGCCCAGAGATTTTAACTTCTTTACGTCGCGGTGAAATAGATGTAGTGGTTGGTGTTAACTTGTTACGTGAAGGCCTAGACCTACCTGAGGTAAGTTTAGTTGCTATTCTCGATGCTGATAGAGAGGGTTTTCTTCGTAACTATCGAGGCCTTATTCAAATGGCTGGTCGAGCAGCTCGCTCCACTAAAGGCCAAGTTATTCTTTATGCCGACCTTCTAACCAACTCTATTAAACAAACTTTAAGCGAGACTAAAAGACGTCGTCTGGCTCAGATAAGGTTTAATAAAAAAAGTGGTATTACCCCCCAAGAACTAAATAAACCTATTATGGTTAGTAATTTTAATGTTGACTAACTTAATTTTTTTCCCTATCATCTCTCTATATGCCTAATACAGAATCAGTTAAGAAATCTTTAAGACAAAGCCAACATCGACGTGCGCGTAATTTGTCACAGAAAAAGGCTCTTAAAGAAGTTGTTAGAGACTTTAAAAAAGCTGTTGAAAGTAAGCCGGAGGAAGCAACTAAAATGCTTTCTGATGTTTATAAAAAACTAGATAAAGCTGCTAAGAAAAATCTTATTCATAAGAATAGAGCTAGTAGACTTAAGTCTCGCTTAACTCAAAGAATCACTAAATCTAGTAAAACCGATTCATAATCCAACTTACCAGACTTCACCAAAACGTCGTAGTTAGCAAAAACATCTCTAGCTGCGACGTTTTTTTGATATGCTAACAGATTAAATATTTTAGCTGAATCTTCATCTACTAATAATTTTTCTAGGGTAGATATCCTCACGTTAAGAGGAAATCTCTTTTGTAATTTAAATAACATTTGAAAAAGGCTAGCTTGTGGTAATGATTGAGTAACTGACCCTCCTAAAGCTAACTTGTCTAACTCTGTTACAATCCCCCAATTATCATTTCTATAAGTTTCAGCAATCATACTAATATCAGAAGACAATAAAGAAAGCTTTCTTTTTGCAGCCTCTTGTTTGATAAATAAATAAACTTGGGTTGATGTAAGGTCCTTGAATTCTTGATTAATCACCGGGTCTTTAGCAAGAAAGGAGAAGTCCTTATTAAGAGTCTTTTCTTCTGAGATAAGTATTACCACCTCTTTTTCATCTGATAAGGTTTTAAATAATTCAATAACGTTCTTTTCTTTAATAACTCCCACGTTAGAAGTTATTGCTAAACGATGACCACCAAATAAAGACTGCCCCTTAACAAAGTCTGTAAATTTAATAGATTCTTCTTTTCCTTCATCAAAATAAAAACGCTCAATTGTTAAGCTAGAATGTCTCTTCTTATACTCTCTAACTATTTCCTTAAGTTTTTGCTGACGTCGATACGAATCAGGGCCGTGAAGATATATGATCATTGGCTTCTATTATACCAAAAATGTAAATGATTAGATATTTAATTGAGCTTCTGGCAATCTGGACAATAATGAAAGGACCTCCCTCCTTTCTTAGCTCTCTTCATTTTTGCTTCACACCTCTTACACCCCTCACCCTCTCTTCCATAAGCTAAACGATGATCAGCGTAACCACCTCTCTTTCCTGAAGTATCTCTATAATCATCTACCGAGGTGCCTCTAAATTTAACCGCCTTCGATAATATCTGTTTAGTAGCTTTACACAACTCCTTTAGTTGATCTTTGTTTAATTTATTAGCAGGTGTTAAGGGGTGTACCTTAACCCGCCAAAGAATCTCACTAACATAAATATTACCAATGCCCGCTACCACATCTTGATCTAATAATGTTTGATAAATGGTTTTCTTCTTCTTAAGAACTCTCTCTGAAAAATCCTTAAGAGATATTTTTAAAGCATCAGGCCCAAGCTTCTTCAGCTCTGGCAAATTCTCTATCTCGTCTAAAGTACCAAAGACCACTTTTCCAAATTTTCTAACATCAGAAAAGGCTACCATCTTCCCATCGTCTAAAACTAAAATAAAATGAATGAAGCCATTTATTCTCTCTTTCATCTCCTTGGGTTTTATAGGCATCACCTCATCTCTTCCTATCTTCCACTCTCCTACCAACAAATGACCCGTCATCTTCATATGCACTAATAAAATGTGGGGGTCTGTAAAGTAGAAGAGAATATTCTTGCCAATCCGTTCTATTTTTTTAATAGTATGCCCCTGGGTTTTTTCTACTGGACTAAACTTAGGCCAATCATTCCAAGTAGAAACAATCCGCCTTTGGCGGATCTTTTTATTTAAACCATCAATAGTTGTTTGCACCTCTGGTAACTCAGGCATGTATTATTCTAATTTTTTTAAAGGTATTAATTTAGAATCAGTGGGTAGAGTGAAATAAAAAGTACTTCCTCTATTCTCTACCGACTCAACTCTAATAGTTCCTCCATGACGAACAATAATATTCTTAGTTAAAAAGAGTCCTAAGCCAGAACCCTCAACACCATATTGTTCAATATTTTTTGCTCTAAAAAACTTGGTGAATAATTTACCAATATCACTCTTTGGAATACCTACACCAGTATCTTGAACGCTAATTTCTACCATAGGTTTGTTAGGTAGTTTTTTTAAACCAATAATCACCTGACCATTAGGAATATTGTATTTAATAGCATTATCAATAAGATTAGCTATTGCTAATCCTAAACGAGCCTTATCAGCACTAACAAAAACCTCTTTTGATTTTGGACGCTTGTAGTAAAGTTTAACCTTATACTCTTTTGCTACCACATCAGCATCAGATAGTAATTTGGATAAAAACTTGTTTAGTTCTAATTTATTAAAACTATAACCAAATTTACCCTCTTCTATTTGAGTAATATTAATTAAATCATTAATAGTATTAAGAAGATTTTTAGCTGTCTGTCGAGCAATCTTTAACTCTCCTTTACTCTCTTTGCTCAAGCTCTTATCTTTATTCAAACTATCTAACGCCCAGTTAAGAGCTGTGGTTGGTGTTCGTAGTTGATGAGCGGCAATTGTTATAAAATCACTTTTAACTCTTAGTAATTCTAATTCTCTAGTTCTATCCTTAATCACCTTAATAAAACCCCACGTCTTACCCAGGTCATCCTCCACCTTATGAGTAACTATGCGCAACTCTTTAACAGGATTTTCTAAAGAAACCTCTATTATCTGAGGATAAGTACCTGGCTCAGATCTTCTAATAACTGTAGGAGCTAAAGAGGGAAATATAGCTTGTGCTAAGGTCTTTGATTTAAAGCTTTTGACCTTAGCTAAGGAGAAGGTTCTTCCAACCACTTCACTAGCCTTAGTTTCAAAGATGCCTTCCGCTGCTTTATTAAAATTAGAAACCCTAAAATCTTTATCATAAACAATAACCCCCTCCTCCAAACCCACTATTAAGGCACTAAGTATCCCTTGGTCAGGTGACCAAGAAAAATCTTCCTCTATCTTTTTTTTCTTTCTAAAAAACAAAACCTTTCTTAAAGATCAGCCCAATTTTTTCCTACTGACACATCAACCTTAAGATGCACCGGAAAATTATAAACCGATTCCATAATTTGAGTGATTTTTTTAACTACACTATTAACTTTATCACTCTTAATCTCAAACAACAATTCATCATGAATTGATAAAAGAAGTCTTACATCGTCATTTTTATATTGTTGATGAACCTTGATCATGGCTAACTTGATAATGTCTGCCGCTAAACTTTGAATCGGCATATTGATTGCTGCCCGCTCAGCCTCAGAAGCTAAAAATCTATTTACAGAGGTAATGGCTGGCAACCAACGTTTTCTACCATTGAGATTCTCAACGTAGCCATTTTTTCTCACCCCCTCTTTAACTTCTTCTTGCCACTTTTTTATTTTTTTAAAATCAGAAAAGTATTCTTCAATAAAATGCCTAGCCTCTTTTCTACTTAAGCCACTACTACGAGCAAAAGCAACCGCCCCCATTCCATAAACAATTCCAAAGTTAAGCGTTTTAGCCATATTTCTTTCTTCTGACGTCACCTTATCAAGAGGTATATCAAAAACCTGACTCGCTGTAAGACGATGAATATCTTGATCTGCCTTAAATGCTTTGAGCATCTTTGGATCGTTGCTCAAACCAGCTAGAATTCTTAATTCAATTTGTGAGTAGTCTAAGGAAACCAAATCATATCCCAAGCTAGCTATAAAAACTTTTTTAACTACAGAAGGAATGTTTTGAAGGTTGGGATTTTGAGAACTTAGTCTTCCTGTGGCAGTGCTAGTCTGAAGAAAAGTAGTATGCACACGATCACCCAACTTAAATAACGGTTCTAGATAAGTGGATTTTATTTTAAATGACTCTCTGTATTTAGTTATTAAGTTAATGATTGGGTGCTCTTCTTTTAACTCTTGTAACTTCTCCGCTCTAGTTGAGTGCAAACCGCTCTTTGTCGCCCTACCTCTTGGTTTAATGTCTAATTTCTCAAATAATATTTTAGAAAGTTGTTGGGGTGAATTTATATTAAATTCCTCACCAGCCTCTTTATAAATTTTTTTCTCCAATACCCTTAACTCCTTATTATATTTAGTTAAAAGCTTTTTAACTTCATTCTTATTAATTTTTATCCCTAATTCCTCCATTGACCTCAAAACATCAACTAAAGGTAGCTCAATCTCATTAAATATGTTTTCTAAACCTTCTTTCTTAAGCTTGCTAAACAACCCTTCTTCATTATCTAGAGGATTGTCGGGGTTAAGTAGCCAATTAGCTATTTTATTTTTTATCTCCTGATTCATTAATCAATAATATTATCTAATCTTTTAACTAAGCTATTAAAACCCATTTCTTCAAAAAAGTCTTTAATTTTATCCCTATTCAAAGATTCTCTTTTTAAATCCTCCAAAGAAAAGTTTAGCGGGATATCAACTCTAATAGTAGCTAAATCTTTAGAAAATAAAGCAGCTTCTTTTTGATTCTCTAGTTTATTTCCAATCTTTTCTGGTAATTCCCAGAGATTCTCAAACAAACCACCAAGATCACCATACTTAGCTATTAAAGGGCTGGCGGTTTTTGGACCCACTCCTTTAATACCAGGAATGTTATCCGAGGTATCACCTAACAAACCTTTAAGGTCTGGTAATTGTTTTGGTGTTACGCCATAACGCTCTATCACAGCCTCTTCATCATAAAGTTTTGTCTCGGTAATTCCCTTCTTTAAAAACTGAATCACCACTTTTTTACCAACAACCAACTGCAGAACATCTAAATCTCCGGAAAGTATTATAACTACTAAATCCTTTTCATCTTTAAACTTCTTGGCTAATGAGCCAATCACATCATCAGCCTCAAAACCCTCTTGGTCAATAGTTTTAATTCCAAAGACACTAAATAACTCCCGAGCTTTTTTCACTTGCGGTTGCAGGTCGCTAGGCATCGTTGGGCGATGAATTTTGTATTGATCATATAAATCATTTCTGAAGGTTTTTCCTGGTAAATCAAAAGCGGCAGCAATATAATCTGGTCGCTGTTCTTTTATTATTTTTAACAAGACGCTCGACAAACCATAGATAGCACCACTCGGCTCTCCCTTGGGATTAGTAAGGGGCGGTAGAGCATGAAAAAAACGATAAATTAAAGCGTGGTTATCTATTAATAATAAAGTTTTCATTTCTTAATTTTAATAATTCTTTCTTTAGAATTTTTACCATGTTCAAATTTTAACCAAATAGTCTCTGGTGGTAAAAGTTTTTTAACCCTATCCGCCCACTCTATTAGAATAATATTATTAGGATCTTTAATTAAATCCCTAAAACCCAAACTTACCAACTCTTTATCTTCTTTAATTCTATAACCATCCAAATGGTACACCTTACGACCATCTTTTAATTGATAATTGCGCATAATTACAAAAGTTGGGCTCATAACCCTTCCTTTTACACCTAAGGCCTTAAGAAAAGCTTGTACAAAAGTTGTCTTACCCGCTCCCAATTCACCAACCAAAGCAAAAATCCTACCTTTTGATTTTTTAGCTAGTTCTTGAGCTATTTTTCTAGTTTCAACTACCCCTTTAGTTATCATGTTAATTTTTCTTCAGAAATCTCACGACCTAGGTGACGATAAGCAGCTTCTCTTACCACTCTTCCTGTTGAGGTTCTAATTAAAAACCCTATTGATAGTAAATGAGGCTCATAAACATCTTCTATATTTCCCACATCATCATTTAAGGCAGCGGCTAACGAATTAATTCCTACTGGACCACCGTCAAACCTATCAATTATCACCTCTAACAACCTCCTATCCATCGGCTCTAATCCCATATTATCAATTTCTAACAAATTTAAAGTATTTAGAGCTGTTGCTTTATCAACTTGTTTAATATCGTGAACATCTGCAAAATCTCTTACCCTCTTCAATAAACGATTAGCTACTCGAGGAGTTGATCTAGATGACCTTGCTAAAACCTCAACAGCTTCATCACTCATATTCATATTTAAAACCTGAGCTGATCTTTTAACAATTCTACAGATATCCTTTAGATCATAGAAATCTAACTTGAAAGAGGCTCCAAAACGAGAGCGTAAAGGACCAGATAATAAATGAGGTCGAGTTGTAGCGGCTATAATAGTAAAGGACGGCAGATCTAAAGCCACTGTTCTAGCTCCTGGCCCCTTACCAATCACTAAATGAAGTTTGCGACTTTCCATTGCTGGATACAAAACCTCTTCAATAGACTTATTTAATCGATGAGCTTCATCAATAAACAAAACATCATTCTCTTCTAAGTTACTTAACACAGCCGCAAGATCTCCCATCTTCTCTAAAGCTGGCCCAGAGGTCACTTTAAGATTAAAACCTAGATCCTTAGCTACTAAATTAGCTAAAGTTGTCTTTCCTAAACCAGCCTGACCATAAAACAATAAATGATCACAAGCCTCTCCTCTTTTTTTAGCAGCATCCAAAATAATCCGCAGATTAATTTTAATCTTCTCTTGTCCAACATAATCATCCCAATCTACAGGACGCAAAGCACCATCGATAGTTAAATTATCCATAAAAATTTGACAAAATCATTTCCTCGTGATAGAATAACGCCGTTAAATAAAGGTCATTGATCTGTGGGCAGGGAGTTTATTTTAGATACTTCGGGTAGTCAGGCTACGGCTCGACTATTCCTCGATTAAACTCTGACTCTTTTATCCAATAAAAGATTTTTAGTCCTTCCGGGGGCAACGCCCACAGATCAATGGTCTTTATTTTTTTTATTTTAAAAGTTCAGACTACCTGTCGCAGCCTTAATCTCTTCTAAGGTTGTTATTCCAGTTAATACTTTCAATAATCCATCTTGTTGCATTGTTACCATTCCTTGCTTCAATGCAAACTCTTGCAACTCTGTTTCACTAGCCTCTTTTTCTATTAGTGATTCTATCTCCTGTTTGACTTGTAACAGCTCAAAAATACCTACCCGACCTTTATAACCTGTTTGATTACATTTTTCACAACCAACCGCTTCAAATAGAGTTGGTGTCTGATAACTAATCTTATCTACTCTTTCTGGTAATGTTGCTAATAAGTGAGCGATCTTTACTCTAATCTCATCATCAACCTCTGTTTGTTTTTTACAATCCTCACACAACTTACGAACCAACCGTTGAGCCATTATCATATTTAAAGCTGGTCCAATACTAGTTGGTTTAACATTTAGATCTAATAATCTAGGAATAGATCCGGCCGCCTCATTAGCGTGAACTGTAGAAAAAACCAGGTGTCCAGTTAAAGCAGATTGAACAGCGGTATTTGCCGTCTCAGCATCTCTAATCTCACCAATTAAAATAACATCCGGATCCTGTCTCATTACCGCACTCAAACCGTTAGAAAAAGTGTAGCCTCTCTCTTCATCAACTTGGGTTTGTTCAATTCCTTCAATATTATATTCAATAGGATCCTCAATTGTGATTATTTTAATCTCAGATGAATGACGTTGTTTTAAGAAACTGTAAAGAGTGGTGGTTTTTCCCGACCCAGTAGGTCCAGTATTTAAAATCATTCCGTTTGGTTCTTGAATTTCAATTGTGACAATATCTAAATCATCCTTACGCAATCCTAAGTCTTCTAAAGATATATTAATAGAATCTGGGTCTAAGACCCTCATTACCACTGTCTCGCCATGCTCTGATGGGAGAATAGAAACTCTTAACTCAACATCTTTGTCTCCAAAGGCTATAGAAAACCTCCCATCTTGAGATTTACCACTAATATCAATTTTTAAACCAGTTAATAATTTAATTCTAGATAATAAGCTTTTATATAAAGAAGTGGAAAAATCATTAACAATAGTATTTAAAACACCATCTATTCTATAACGAATCTTAATCTTGTCTATGCTTGGTTCAAAGTGAACATCAGATGATTTAGTAGTAATAGCTCCAGCTAAAATCATTTCTAAAACACTACCGATTGGTTGTTGATTAGTATTAAAACTCTCTATCTCTTCTGTTATTATTTTTAAACTAGTTAATTTTTTAGCTACCTCTTCTAAATTACCTTCCTTTACATCAACCTCGCCTGTTATCTCGCCTCGTTTTTTAGGTAGATTATCATAACCTTTTAAAGCTTCTTTTATAGAACTTTTTGAAGATAAATAAAAAGCAAGATTAAAACCCTTGCTTTTTAAATCACTCACAACCTCTTGAGTCTTGTTATTTTTTAGATCAGTGACCGCTAAAGCTAAATCCTGACCTTTTAACTCAACTGGTATCACCTGAGCCGCTTCAGCGACGTCTTTTGATAAAGTTTCTAGAGCTGTGTTGCTAATTACTTTAGTTGAAAGATCTAAATAATCTAACCCAAGTTCATCAGCCTTTCTTTTAACGTCTCTTTCCTCTGAATCTCTTTTTATTTTAACTAATTGTTCCTCAATTGCTGAAGCCATCGCTATTATCCTAGCCGTTTTCAAACAAAAAATAAAGTGGTTGACTTTAGGTGTTTATCGGGTATTGACTAAATTATATTTATGTGTAATAATATGCCTAGTTCCTCAAACCTCTTTTGAAAAGGAGTTAATATGAAGAGGATATTTTATTTGAGTTTGGTCGCGTTGACGATCATGATGAGTGGTTGTGCTGTTGGTGCTGGTTTCCAGGTGGGTGCTAACAATCATTGTGTTGGTAGTGCCTTCTACAGCAGTGTTAAGCGAGATGAGTCTAACTTCGCTTCCGCAACTCAGATCGGTAAACACAAGTATCGACTTGATGTCGATTCTGAATCCAACTTCCGAAAAGAGTAGTTATCTTTTTTTCGGACCCCCCCCTCCTCCCTATTTAGGGAGGAGGGTTTATTTTTATAAGCATTCAAGTTATATATAAAAACATGTCCGGTCACTCTAAATGGAAAACTATTAAACATAAAAAAGAGGCTAAGGATAAAAAGCGTAGCCAAGCTTTTTCTAAAATATTAAAGGCTATTTCAGCTGCTGCTCGCGAAGAAACCGACCCTAAATTTAACTCTCAATTAAAAAGCTTAGTTGAAAAAGCTAAAGAAAATAACGTTCCTAATGATAATATCAAAAGAGCTATAGAAGGAGCTAAAGATAAAGACTTAAAAGAATTATTAATTGAGGCTTATGGCCCAGGTGGTATAGCTATGCTAATTAAAGCTATTACTGATAATAGTAATAGAACTATCGCTGAAATTCGTCACTTATTGAGTAAGCACGATTGTAAGATAGCTGAAGTTGGTAGTGTCCAATGGGCTTTTGAAAATAACGAACCTAAATTCCCTCAAGAAATATCTTCTGGAGAAAAAAGTTCTTTAAATAAACTTATTGATGTTTTAGAAGAACATTCTGACGTGCAAAATATAACAACTAACGCTAAAAGCTAATGAGAATTCTCGGTGTTGATCCTGGATCATCTCGTTGTGGTTATGGTCTTATTGAAAAAAATGGTTCTAAGTTAACCTTGATTGACTACGGGTTGATTGAAGTAAAAGAAAAAGACATAAATCACAAACTAACCTTTCTTGCTCACGATTATAAAAAAGTATTAAAAGAACTTAAACCTGATCTAGTAGCTATAGAAAAAATATTTTTTTCTAGAAATGTGAAGACCGCCATGGAGGTTGCTCAAGCTCGTGGCGTTTTAATATATCTCTCTCTAAAAGAGAATGTAATCCTTACAGAGCATAACCCTCAAGAGGTTAAATTATCAGTCACCGGCTATGGTTTATCTGATAAAAAGGCTGTGGCTAGGATGGTCTTTTCTATACTTCAAATACCTCCTGTAAAATTAATTGATGATGTCACTGATGCTATAGCAATTTCAATCACAGCCGCTAACTTGACACGTAATATAAGTTAGTTATACTTCATTTTAATTACGCTAAAAATAAATAAAAGGTCGTATTATTCTCGATAATAAAGTTATTATATGACTGAATATAAAGTTTCCTTCTCACTAAGTAATCACACTGAAGACATTGAGGATGGTGTCTATGATGAAATGGATGAAATGACTGATGATGATTTAATAGATGAGGATGAAGTAGATGATGATACACTAGAAGAAGGTGATAAAGATTATTAATCGAAATCATACAAAAATTATTATCCCGTCTTATGACGGGATTTTTAGAGGATGAAAAAGTTATTTAAATATTTATTTTTAATATTCGTTATTTTTGCCCTAGGGTCTCTTGGGTACTTTTTCATTATCACTAGAAACCTTCCTGATCCTGAATTATTTGATCAACGGCAAGTAAACCAATCAACAAAAATTTTTGATCGAACCGGTGAAACGTTACTTTATGAAATTCATGGAGAAGAAAAAAGGACTGTTATTCCTTACTCTGATATTCCGGATTATGTAAAACATGCTTCTGTTTCTATTGAGGATATAAAATTTTATGAACACTCTGGTATTGATTGGCAATCTTTAGCTAGAGCTTTTCTAGTTAACTTGAGAAGTGGTCGGATAGTTCAAGGTGGCTCTACTATATCTCAACAATTAGCTAAGAATGCTTTTCTTACTCCTGAAAGAACTATATCTAGAAAGGTTAAAGAGTTAATTCTTACCTTGCGTTTAGAAAAAAGATATTCTAAGGATGATATTTTAAATCTCTACCTTAACCAGATACCTTATGGCTCTAACGCCTATGGTATTGAGGCTGCTGCTCAAACCTTTTTTGAAAAAAATGCTAAAGACCTATCTATAAATGAAGCGGCTCTTTTAGCCAGCCTTCCAAGAGCTCCTAGTTACTACTCACCTTACGGAACTCATGTTGCTGTTTTAATGAATAGAAAAAACCACACTCTAAAACAAATGAAGATAGCTGGTTATATTACAGAAGAAGAATATGAAGAAGCTAAAGAGAAAAAGATAGAATTTTCTCCTCATACTATAGGAATTAAAGCTCCTCATTTTGTTATTACCCTCCAAGAATATTTGAATAATAAATATGGTGAAGATTTCGTTCAAAAGGCTGGTTTAAAAGTTATCTCAACCTTGGATTGGGATATGCAACAAATAGCTGAAAGAGTTGTTAGAGAAGGGGCTGAAAGAAACACTAATCTATATAATGGTAAAAACGCCTCCTTAGTGGCTCAAGATGCTAATACTGGTCAAATATTAGCTCTAGTGGGGTCTAAGGATTATTTTGACACCGATAACGATGGTAATTTCAACGTTGCTGTTCAAGGATTAAGACAACCTGGTTCTACTATAAAACCTTTTGCTTATATTACTGCTTTTAAAAAAGGTTTTTCTCCTGAAACAGTTATCTTTGATACTCAAGTAGATTTTGATACTACTGGAAAAAGAAGTTACATACCTCATAACTTTGATAATCAATTTAGGGGTCCGGTTGATTTAAGAAATGCTTTAGCTCAATCTATAAACGTGCCGTCTGTTAAAGTTCTCTACCTAGCTGGTATTGGAAGTACTTTAAAAACCGCTGCTGACTTTGGTATTACAACCCTCACCGAAAGAAGTCGTTATGGTCTTTCTCTTGCTCTTGGTGGTGGTGAGGTTAAGTTGATCGACTTAGTTGGTGCATACTCCGTCTTTGCTCAAGATGGTTTAAAACACAAACAATCAATGATTTTAAAAATTGAGGATAGTAAAGGAGAGTTGTTAGAAGAATATAAAGATGATGTTGATGAGGTTATTAACCCTCAATATACTCGTTTAATAAATGACATTCTTACCGACATAGAGGTTAGGCGACAACTTTATCAAAGTAGTCTTCATTTAACCACCTTCCCTAATCAAGAGGTAGCTTTAAAAACTGGAACTACTAATGAATATCACGATGCATGGGCTATGGGATACACTACATCTTTAGTAACGGGTGTTTGGGTTGGTAATAACGACAACACCCCTATGCAACAAAGAGGTAGTTCTATTTTAGCCGCTCTACCTATTTGGAACGCTTTCTTGAAAGAGGTGTTAGTTGATAGACCAATGGAGATTTTTGAAAGACCTGAACCAGTTAACGTTCAAAAGCCTATCTTACGAGGTGAATATGTTATTGATGGTGAGATTCACAACATTCTTCATTACGTTAATAAAGGTAATCCCGATGGATCAGTGCCAGTTAATCCACGTCGTGACTCTCAGTATGATAATTGGGAAAAGTCCTTGGTGGAGTGGATTAAAAACAACCCTGATAAAGTAAAAAACTTATCACTTAATACTAAAAAATTATCTATTAAGATAGAAAAACCTGTTAATGGTGATTTTATCGATAAAGATTTCTCTGTAAGAGCTATAATAAATTCATCTCACGAGATTAAGAACATAGAAGTTTACCTTAATAACAAGTTAATAAGTCAGAGATCTGGTAGTTTTGGACCAGAATACATTTACCAAGAAAATTTTAATCTTAATAATATTAAATCTCAAAATATTTTAAAGATCAAAGCTACCGATAGTAATAATAAAGAGATAAAAGAAGAGATAATTATCTATTCTAGATAATCTAAGCCTTGATTGGCATTAAGATATAAAAATGAGAAGTGTCATCAGCTGACTTAATTACCGCTGGACGATCATTACCATTAACTCCAAAAATTAGATTTTCAGAATCTATAACTTTCAAACCATCAATTAGATAACGCCAGTTAAAAGAAATATTTTCAAAATCTTTTCCGTCAGTTTTAGTGGGAATCATGTAATTATTTTCTCCTAGCATCTGATTAGCTAAATAAACCTCCATCACCTTATTGTTTTTAAGTGCGAGATTAACATCGTTATTTTTTCCACTAAAGGTACTGACTAAACGAACAGCGTTTATAAAATGCTCCTTATTAACACTTAATTCAGTTTCGATACTTTTAGGAATAATCTGTTCATAATCTGGATATTCACCATCAATCAATCTAGAAATAATCTGTAAATTATTATTCTTAAAAAGAATTTGATTGTCGTCTATAAAAAGTTTGATTGGTTCGTCATCACTAAACACCCTTAAGACCTCCTGAACGGTCTTTAGCGGAACGATTACCTTGAAGCTGTGGTTTATATCAGACTTGAATTGATTGGCGCTAATATTCTTTTCTGCGAGCCTAAAACTATCCGTTGCTACTAATTTTATTTGAGTTACTTGGTAATCAAGTAATAACCCACTAATCTCTGGTCTTATTTCTGATATCTGAGCAGCGCTAATAACTTTGTTAATAGCTTTTCTTAATATAACCGGATTGAACTCTATACAGTTCTCACTTTTAATTTTAGGAATAACTGGAAATTCATCTTCTTTAAGTCCTTGTATTTTAGCTTCGTAATTATCTGTCTTAAAAATAAAGTTATCTCCATCCTTTTCTAAACTAACTCTCTCTTGAGTAGTATTGTTAACAATATTATTTAAAGTACTGAAAGGGATAGTTAAACCTCCTTCTTCGATAATCTTTCCTGAAACAGTTTTAGTAATAGCTAATTCTAAATTAGTTGTTGAAATATTAATCTTATTACCAATGGTCTTTAATAAGACATTTCTAAGAACTGGTAAATTAGAACTCTCTCCTACAGCTCTCTCAACTGACGATAATCCACCTTTTAAATTACTTTTTAAGATAACAACTTTCATATTACTAATATATTTATATATTAATTATTAATAGTAGTAGTAGTTAGTAGTGTAGGACCTTTTTTGTGAATAACATATTATAACCCTTTTATAATCGAATTAAAAATATTTTTTTCTGTGCAATAACCTGTTTACTTCCTGTGGATTAAACTCGGATAGAAGAATAATAAGCATAGGATATCTTTTAACCTTTTTGAGTAGAGTTGTTTTTACTAACTTTCTATCCAGAACTCACTCACCAGTAATCCTCAGCTTATCCACAAGTTATCCCTTATCTATAATATCTCTAATCATGATTATTTTTTGGTTTAACATTTGATTTTTTAAAATCTCCTTCTTTATTTTATCATAAGCATAAATAGCAGTAGTATGATCTCTTTTCCCTAACTTATCAGCAATATAAGGATAAGATAAGCCTAATATATCTCTTAAAAGGTAAATAGATACCTGTCTAGGCTCAACAATCTCCTTTTTTCTAGAGCGGCTAATTATATCGCTAATAGATATTTCAAAAAAATCAGAGACTATCTTCATTATTTGATCAGGGCTAGTGGTTCTAGCTGGTTTTTGAACTATATTATCGATTATTTGATCAAGAGTCTTAGCACTAACCTCTTCTTGCTTAACCTCTTTATAAAACAAAACCTTATTTAATATACCTTCTAACTCCCTTAAATTCTTTTGAGTCTTACTAGCGATAGCGTTGATAACCTCATCACTTAACTCAACACCCTTTTCTTCTAACTTATTACGTAAAACAGCTACCTTAAGCTCGAAATCAGGTGATGATATATCAACCGTCATCCCACCCTCAAAACGTGAGCTCAAGCGCTCCTCAAGGACAGGAATGAACTTAGGAGACCTATCAGAGGATAAGATTATCTGTTTATTTTGTTCGAATAAAGCATTGAAGGTGTGAAAGAACTCTTCCTCAGTCTTTTCTTTACCACCAATGAATTGAATATCATCAATAATTAAAACATCTACATTTCGATACTTAGATTTCATAGTATCCATTCGTTTATTTCTCATCGCCCAAATAACATCATTAGTAAATTTTTCTGAGGAAACATACCTAACCTTAATATTTCCCTTAGACTTTCTTTTTATTTCATTACCAGCCGCCTGTATTAGATGAGTTTTACCAACACCCACTCCCCCGTAGATAAAGAGAGGGTTATATTTATTACCTATCGAAGCGAGAATAGCTGTTATTGCGGCATAAGCTAATTCATTTGTTGATCCAACAGCGTATGACTGAAGAGTGTACTGGGGGTTAAGGTTTGTTTCAGGATCAATCTTAAATTCAGTAAAGCTTAATTGAACTTCGTTATCAGCAGCAGCTTTTTCAGAAAGATTACTTGGTACAATAGGTTTGTTTTGGGAGTAGATGATAAACTCTATCTTTTTAATATTCTCATCTAGCGATCGTAAAGAACCTAAGATGACCTTGTCATATTTCTTTTCCACCCATTCTTTAGCAAAGTTATTTGGTAGACCAATAACCACTAAGCCGTCTTGCTTATCAATCACTCTACTATTTTTAAACCAAGTAACAAAGTTAGGTTTTGAAACTTGAAGTTCAATATCTCCTAAAGCTTTTTCCCAAAGTTGATTTAGATCCATATCATCATTTTAATCACTCTTCTCATCTCGTCAAAATTTCAATGAAATAAGACCTAAATTAATAACATGTGGATGAGTTGTGGAAAACTATATTTTCTGCTATAAATAATTATTATGTCAATAACATATCAACCTAAAAAAAGAAAGAGAAAAAGGGTCCACGGATTCTTAAAAAGAAGCGCCTCCCCGGGTGGTCGACGAGTGTTAAAAAGCCGTCGTCAAAAGGGTAGAAAAAACATTACTGTTTAAATGTTAGCCAAGAAAAACAGGCTTCCTATTCAATATTTAAAGAGTAAAAAACCAGAAGTTAGACGCTCTCAATCTTTAACTCTAAAAAAATATACTAACGATAAAGATGTCCCTCGGTTAGGAGTGATGGTTAGTAAAAAAGTGGTTAAATCAGCAGTGAAAAGAAATGAATTGAAGAGATTGGTATTTAATCAGGTAAGATTATTATTACCCCAATTAAAACCATTTGATTATTTAGTTGTGATTAGTAAGAATAATTCTAAAGAACAATTAATAGAAGAAATTAATAAATTATTTAAATAATGTTTAACACCTTTCTTACACAACCTATATTTAACACCCTTATTTTTTTATATAACAATATTGGAGACTTTGGTGTATCTATAATTTTATTAACTATAATTATCAGAACTATTCTCGCCCCCCTCTTCTACAAGAGTTTTAAAAATCAAACCCTCTTACAAAAACTTCAACCAGAGATACAAAAGATACAACATGATCATAAAGATGATCGTGAAGAACAAGCGCGAAGAATGCTGGAGTTATATAAACAACATAAGGTCAATCCTTTTTCAGGCTTCTTATTAATTCTTGTACAACTACCTGTGTTGATTGCGGTTTATAGAGTCTTTTATATAGGTGTTACATCTGAGACATTAAAAAATCTCTACCCCTTTGTTTCTCAACCAGAGGTGGTTAATAGTACTTTCTTAGGCTTGATTGATCTATCAAATAAGAGTATTCTTATTGTTGTTTTAGCTGCTGTCTTTCAGTATGTGCATGGTCGCCTAACTCTTCCTAAAATTAAGAAAGGAGAGCCAGAAACACAAGCAGTTAAAATTAGTAGAAAGATGATTTGGATTGGTCCAATACTAGCAGTTGTTATATTGTTTAATATGCCTTCTGCTGTTGGAGTTTATTGGTTAACAACAACCTTATTTTCTTTAGCTCAGCAGTTATATATTAATAAAAAGATTTATGGAGAAGACCAAAGAAACAATACAACGGATCCTGGAATTAGTGGGGTTTAAAGACTTTTCTATTAATTCAGATAATGAAGGAAGAAAAATAATTATCTTTATTAACGAAGGAGATTGGTTTAAAAACTGGATCCCTAGAATAATTAGTGATCTTAACCACCTATCTAGAGTTTTAGCTAATAAGAATGATCACGACTCAGTTTTTGTTGATGTTAATAATTATCGCAAAGAACGAGAGAATATTATTATAGATATTGCTAAAGCTGCTGCAAGAAAAGTGGTTATGACCAAGGGAGATGTTAAATTACCAGCTATGAATTCTTACGAAAGAAGGATTATTCATTTAGAGCTAGCTACTCGTCCAGACGTGGAGACTGAGAGCGCTGGAGAAGGAGTTGGTCGTTGTGTTATTGTGAAACTTCTTCAGTAACCTCCTCTTCTTTAACAACCTCCTCCACTACTTTATCTAACTTTAGACTATAGAGTTTATTATCAGATCGATTAATAAAATATAATTGATCATTAACTATTTTAAGGTCGGTAGCATCAACTAGACTACCCTCCTCTCTATATAGTATTTTAGACTTTATTGATTGCGAATCACTACCAATCATTATAGATTGGATAATATCATCAGATATAAATTTTCTACTCAAATAATCATTAGGTAAAGATATATTCAATGGTATTTGATTAGGGATAGCACAATAAAAATTATTTTGATCAATAACACATTTAGAAGGTAGGGTTCTGAAGTTAAAATAACCAACAGCCTTATTAGTTTCTGAGTTAACTAAATCAAACACCTCATTACCCTTACTATTATAAACAAACCCTAGTCTCCAACCGTCTTTCTGATTAATCATTAAACCTTTACCTGAGGCTATTTTTTTTATTTTTTTAGTACTCAAATTAATCAACCACGCATCAGAGCTGTATTTAGTAGTAGGTCTCTCCATTACAATCACCTCACTTAACGACACCCAGTCTAATTTAGAGCCTGTTAATTTAATGTTTAAAACAGACCTAGACCTATTTTTTTCAAGATCTAATATCTTTAAATTATCATTAGTTAAGTAAATAATTTCATTAGAATTTTCTGGGTGCCAATCAGCGCTGATAGTATTTTTAGGAAGAGGTGTCCAGTTGCCATCAGTAATATTATAAATAGAAAAAACTGGTTGGTTAGGATAGTTAAATCCAATCATTATTTTTTTACCATCTTTTGAGGACCGAACCTTATTAATCCCCTTAATTTTTTGACTAGAAACTTTTTCAGAGCTTGAGTCATTAATCTTTTTAATTTCCCCTAGTATATTAACAACGTAAACATGCTTAGTAGCTGGGTTAATTGAATAACCTAAAATTTCTTCTGGTGATACAATATTTATTTTATTTTCAAAAACCAGTTCTGAATCAGTGCTTTCAGAATCACCAGTAACTAAGTCTATTATTTCAAAGTCCAAGGTATCACTTGGGCTTAATAATGAGTAGATTATAAAACCACTAATAATAACGATTAAGATGATTGAAATTGTAATAATTATTTTTTTCATTATTCGTTATTTGATTCACCGGGGTCAATTATAGTTAAAGGCGCGGTAGGCAGTCTATCTGGATCTGGAATTGGTATAGGTTTTACAGGCGCCTTGTAGTTAGGCGCTCTTACGGTAAAGGTGGATTTATCAACTCGTATACTTAATATAGAGGGGTCTATAACATATAGAATACTAGTAGCTATAGCTAAAAGAATAAGTCCAAAAATAGCGTTTGTAATAATTTCTTTTGCTTCACCTATTTTACTAACATTACCACCTGAAACAGTCCATCTAATACCACCATAAGTAATCATTATAAAGGCAAGGATCCCAGATATAGCTAGAGCAAACTGATAAATTAAAACTATATAACCACCAATATTTTCCACTTTCTCCTTTCCTAATATAGGAACACAAAGTTTATAACCAAGACCATCGGGTCCACAGTCTAACTCTTCAGTGCCTGTAACCTGAACATTACCCTCCCCAGTCCTCATAAACCTCAGTTTTTCATTGTAGATTCTCATTACAGCAACTTCTCTAGTCTCCCCCCTGTTCATTTGATCACTAGCAACTCTTTG
>Ga0310123_10001215_pt1 | contig 21736 bp, 22 predicted proteins | sample CB6_AW_1057_MG_FD_203505 | JGI IMG/M metagenome (GOLD analysis project Ga0310123, IMG submission 203505) | Marine microbial communities from Western Arctic Ocean, Canada - CB6_AW_1057 | ecosystem: Environmental > Aquatic > Marine > Oceanic | place: Canada: Western Arctic Ocean | collected... | reverse complement strand
GGAGCCCAAGCGACGGCCCCGGGACTGTAGCCACCACCACGGGGCCGTCGCTTAGGCTCCGACCCCGCCACCCAGTTGCTGACCCCTCGGTCACTGGCGAGTCATCCGTTACGTTGGAGTGCATGGCTCATTCAGGCAAAAACGAACCCGAAGATTTGCTCTCCCGTTGGGAACTGGCCCGCACGATTGCTCGTGAGGCGGGCCAAGCGACGTTGCAGCATTTTCGCCGCCCTGATCTTGAGGTCGAACGGAAAGCAGACGAGTCGCCCGTAACCGTTGCCGATCGTCAGGCGGAGCAGTTGCTGCGGGAGCGGATTTCGGCGGCCTTTCCCGACGATGCGATTCTGGGCGAAGAAATGGGAGCGACCGACGGCAGCTCACCCTATCGCTGGGTCGTTGATCCGATCGATGGCACGAAGACCTTTGTCAGTGGAGTGCCACTTTTTACGACCCTTGTCGGCATTCTCCACGGCGAGACGAGTGTCGCCGGAGTGATTTATGCGCCGGCCCTCGACGAGATGGTTTACGCGGCTCGTGCTCAGGGCTGCTGGTACACGGTCGGCGATCGCCCGGCCGAGCGAGCACAGGTTTCCGATCACAAGACGCTCGCCGAATGCCTGTTCGTGACGACCGACGTGGACAGCTTTGCCAAGTATCGCAGTGCGGATGCCCTGGAAGCCTTCTTGCAATTACAGGAGGCGGCTCAGCTGACCCGCACGTGGGGCGATGCTTATGGATATCTCTTGGTCGCAACCGGTCGGGCCGATCTGATGATCGATCCGGAACTCAAACTTTGGGACGCCGCCGCGATTCAGCCCATCATGGAAGAGGCGGGCGGAACCTTTACCGATTGGAAGGGCGAGCCGACCGTCCACAATCGCGAGGGCGTGGGTACGAACGGCCACATTCTCGAAGAAGTGCTATCATACATCCGCGGCAAGTGAGTTGGGTGGCGGGGTCGGAGCCTAAGCGACGGCCCCGTGGTGGTGGCTCCAATCCCGGGGCCGTCGCTTAGGCTCCGACCCCGCCATCCCGCCGTGTTGTTAGCCGATCAAGACACGTCTCAATCGCCAGTGCGATCCAACCGGCCGCTAGCAACATCCCGCCGCTGGGTATGATGGCCCAGTGGACGAGGTTTTCGGCAAAGACGATCAGGTAGATGCCGCCGGAGAATAGAAGTGTGCCGGCGGCAATCAACAAACCGGTCGCACAAAAACGTCGTCCGGATGCTCGGCCAGCGAGAATGCCGACACACAGCAGCGCCAGTGCGTGAATCATCTGGTACCGCACGGCGAGGGCACATTGATCCATCCGTTCGGCCAGGTCGGCCCCCGTGAGGCCTTGCTGCTCGAGCATCCCTTGCAGGCCGTGGGCATGATAGGCGCCAATCAGCACACCGCTCGCCCCGAGCATGGCCGCCAAGATAATCAGGATCGATCCTTTCATATGAGGAGTTTGTCGCATATTGATTTCTTCCGCAAGGCTCGATTCGTCGTAAACACAGACACCAAGACCGGTTGCAACTCGCTGGGGAGCCGTTATACTGGCCGATTCGCTTTGGCCAGTGCGAGTCGCACGGACAGAAGGGCGGGCGGTTGCATAGGTTATCCGACGTTAATGCAATGGAAGCCGTGACGTTATTTCGTAATCCTCTCCAGACGTTTACAGAACAAAGGCAAACGATCCGATGGCACGATCTTGTGATATCTGCGGCAAAGGGCCCCAGATGGGAAACAGCGTCACGACCCGGGGTAAGAAAAAGTACCTGGGCGGTGTGGGTACCAAGATAACCGGGATCACGCGGCGCCAATTCAAGCCCAATCTGCAGAAGGTGAAGATCACGACGGCCAACGGCACCAACAAGACGGCCAACGTCTGCACACAGTGCATCCGCAGCGGTGCGATTACCAAAGCGATCCGAAACGCTCCGTTTAAGTTGCCGGCGACCGCGTAGGACAACTCGCGGACAATAGTCTACCGAGTGCTCCTCACCCTCCTTTGGTAACGCAATGAGTATTTCGCGAGAAGAAGTTGCCAAGGTTGCCTTGTTGGCGCGGCTGCAGTTGAGCGACGACGAGCTCGATACAATGACCGAGCAATTGTCGCGGATCGTCGGCTATGTTGAGCAGCTCTCAGAGCCCGACACAGATCAGGTCGAGCCGATGGCACACGCGATGGATATCGCCAACGTCTTTGCACCGGACGAGGTTCGTCCTAGCTTGGACCGTGCCGAAGCACTCGCCAGTGCGCCTCACCACGATGGCCAGTGTTATCGGGTGCCAGCCGTGCTGGGCGAAGCCTGACACTCGTTTCCGGTGATTTCATGTCCGCGATCTCCCTGACAGCAACCCAGCAGCTTGAGCGGCTCGAGTCGGGGCAACTCGCGTCGGTCGAACTGACGCAAGCCTATCTCGATCGAATCAAGGAGGTCGACGGACAAGTCGGCGCGTTTCTTAGGGTCGATGCCGAGGCTGCCCTAGCAACAGCAGCCAAGATTGACGAGCAACGCGCCTCGGGCAAGCCGCTCGGCCGTCTGGCGGGCCTGCCGGTCTCGGTCAAGGACGTGCTGTGCATGCATGGCGAGATGACGACCTGTGGCTCGAAAATACTGGAAAACTTTCGGTCGCCCTACGACGCGACTGCGATCGCCCGATTGAAGGCGGCCGATGCGGTACTCATCGGGCGGACGAACATGGACGAGTTTGCCATGGGTGGATCGACCGAAAATTCGGCGTTTCACTGTACGCACAATCCTTGGAATCTGGATTGCAGCCCGGGCGGGAGCAGTGGCGGTGCGGCCGCGTGTGTGGCCGCGTCGATGGCCCCGCTTTCGGTCGGCACGGACACCGGCGGGTCGATTCGCCAGCCGGCGGCGTTCTGTGGCGTGACCGGCATGAAGCCCACCTATGGTCGCGTGAGCCGCTACGGGCTGGTCGCTTTCGCTAGCAGCCTGGACCAGGTTGGGCCCTTGGCACGGACCGCAGCCGATGCGGCGTTGCTGCTCGAAGTATTGGCCGGCCACGACCCGAACGATTCGACGTCGGCGGACGTGCCCGTCCCGCGCTATGCGGAAACGATTGCAAAGCCTTTGCAAGGCTTGCGCATCGGGTTGGCTGGCGAGCATTTTTCCGAGGGTCTTTCGGCCGAAACCGAATCGGCTCTGCGCGAGGCGGTCCGGGTCTTTGAATCGCTCGGCGGGAAAGTCCACGACATCTCGTTGCCACACAGCAAATATGGCATTGCGACCTATTACATCATCGCCCCGAGCGAAGCGTCGAGCAACCTGGCCCGTTACGACGGAGTTCACTACGGATACCGAACCGACGAGCAACAACTCATCGCGGAACTGTCCGCCGAGCGAAAACAGTTGACCGAAGCGGATGACCCGCACACTCTGGACCGATTGGACACGACACTCGTCCGCATGTATCGAAAAACCCGCTCCGAAGGGTTTGGCCCGGAAGTCAAACGCCGGATCATGCTCGGCACCTATGCACTGAGTGCCGGTTACTACGATGCGTATTACTTAAAGGCGTTGAAGGTTCGCCGGTTGATCCACAATGATTTTGTCGAGGCTTTTAAGCAGGTCGACGTGATCCTCGGGCCGACCTCGCCGGTGCCGGCCTTCAAGCTCGGCGAGAAGCTGCAAGACCCGTTGTCGATGTACTTGGTCGACTTGTATACCGTCAGCGCCAACTTGGCCGGCATCCCGGGCATCTCGATTCCCTGCGGCCAGAGCCCCGAGGGCCTTCCCATTGGGTTGCAATTGCAGGCACCGGCGTTCGAGGAAGAACGACTCCTGCGGGCCAGCCACATGTTTCAGCAAGCCACCGACTGGCACCAAAAGGTGCCGGAGATCTCGTAAAGTTAAAAGACACGAACCTACCGTGAGCAATCCTTACCAAATCATCATCGGCCTTGAGGTCCATGTCCAACTGGCCACCGAGAGCAAGTTATTCTGTCGGTGTGCTACGACATTTGGCGCCGAACCGAATACGCAAACATGCCCGTTGTGTATCGGGATGCCGGGCACGCTGCCGGTCATGAATCGCCGGGCGTTCGAACTGTCGCTCAGGACGGCCGTGGCCCTCAACTGCGACATCCCACGGTTTACGAAGTGGGATCGGAAACAATACCACTATCCCGATTTGCCCAAGGGCTATCAAATCAGCCAATTCGATCTTCCGATGTCCAGCGGCGGCTATCTGGAGATCCGTGATCCGCAGGGCCAGTTTGAGACCAAGCGTGTCGGAATCATTCGTGCCCACCTCGAAGAGGATGCCGGCAAGAGCACGCACGACGAAAAGACGGGCAAAGCTGACAGCCGTATCGATCTGAACCGCACCGGCACACCGCTTTTGGAAATTGTCAGCGAGCCGGACCTGCGTTCTCCGGAAGAGGCCAAGGTCTATCTGACCGAGCTGAAGCTGTTGCTCACCTACCTGGGTGTCTCGGACTGCAACATGCAGGAGGGCAGCCTGAGAGTTGACGCCAATGTGAATCTTCACATCGACACGCCGGAAGGAACGATTGCCACGCCGATTGTTGAAGTCAAGAACATGAACAGCTTTCGGGCAGTCGAGCGAGCGCTCGCTTATGACGCAAAGCGGCAATATGACGAGTGGCAGCAGACCGGTCAGAAACTGGGCGACGTGCCCAAGCAGACACGAGGCTGGGATGATGAGGCGGGCGTTAGCCGTCCGCAGCGTAGCAAGGAGGAGTCGAGCGACTATCGCTATCTGCCCGATCCCGATCTTCTGCCGGTGACCGTCACGGAAAATGAAGTGGAAGACGTTCGGGCCAGCTTGGGCGAGTTGCCGGCGGCTCTGCGCGAGCGGCTGATCACGGACTTCGGCCTGTCGCCCTACAATGCCGGCGTCTTGGTGAACCAGGGCCGCGAGTTGATCGACTACTACCTGACAGTAGCCAAGGTCTCGGGCGACGCGAAGACTGCCTGCAATTGGGTCACGCAAGACGTACTGCGAGTGCTAAGAAAGCGAGACTACACTATTCTTCAATTCGTTGAAAAGACTGGAATCGACGCGGACTGGCTTGCTGCACTAATCGAGAACGTAAGAAACAAGAAACTTACAAAGGATCAAGCTCAACAAGCCTTCGATGCGATGACAGGGCATGTCGTAGTAAGTGTCGTGCAGCCCTTGGGGTTGAAAGACTCAGTAGAAGTGGTAATTGAAAAACTTGGCCTCAAGCAAGTTGACGAGACGGAACTCCTTGCCCTGTGCCAGGAGCTACTCGACAAGAACCCCAAGATCGTTTCCGATCTGCGAGGAGGCAAGCACCAGGCGGTTGGCGCCCTGATCGGCCAGGCAAAACAGCGCAACGCCAACGTCGATCCGGGACGAGTGCGAGAAATCTGCCTGAATCTCATCCAGCAATAGAGCCATGGCAGCAAAGCGATTATCGATCATTGGCCATCATCTGATTTGGACGCTCTACGGGCATTGGCTGGCGAACGACTTGCGGGGAAGTGGTTCGCTCGAATTGCATGAAGAGAAGTTTGCGCCGCTAGGACCCGTGCATCACGGTCGGAAGCCGGAGCAGTTGCAACCATCGCGAGGAGAGTTGAGGGAGTTTTATAAACAGGCGGATCCCTTGCTGAAGTTTTCTAAGTTTTGGCTGGATGCCGCGAAGAGGCAAGCCTGGCGCCTAAGCACCCCGTTTGGTCGTCGCGCCCCTACAAAGTGTTTCTGCGTACACCGCACGAAGTGCGTACGCGGATCGCCTACGTCGAGCGGAATCCCGAGAGGGAGGGGCTTGCTCAACAGCACTTTCAGTTCGTGCAAGCGTATAATAATTGGCCCTTTCATAAACCTCGTTAGTGCGAAGGCGCAAACGGACGTCGACGCTTTCGCTTGTGTCTTTGCGAACCACCGATGATTATTACGCTCACCACCGACTTTGGCGCCGGCAGTTCGTACGTGGCGGCTGTCAAGGGAGTTCTCCTAACGATCAATCCGCATGCCCGCCTGGTCGATATCTCTCACGCCGTGCGCAGTCAGGATATCGGCCAAGCTGCCCGGATCCTGTTGGAGACCACGCTGTTCTATCCGCCCGATACGGTTCATTTGGCCGTGGTCGATCCGGGCGTGGGCAGCGGGCGGCGGATCGTCTACGCGCGGATTGGTGAGCAGCATTATGTCGCGCCCGACAACGGCTTGCTTGGCGATTTGGCTCGCCGTGTGCCACCCTCTAAGATAGTGGCGATCACCGAATCGCAGTATTGGCTGCCCGACGTCTTGCCCACTTTTCACGGTCGCGACATCATAGCGCCCGTGGCGGCTCGGCTGACGTTAGGGTTGGATCCGGACAAGTTGGGAGGGCCTGTCCAAGAATTGATCATGCTGGAACGGCCGGAGGTGCGCATCTTGAGTAACCATATCGAAGGCGAAGTAACGGCGGTTGATTCGTTCGGCAATTTGATAACGAACATCACGGCCGACATGCTCGAGGGTGTGCCGGTCGACGGCTCGGTGGGGATCTTCTGCGACGAGCACGAGACGCGCGGCATTTTCACGACCTATTCCGATCAGCCCGCCTTGACGCTTATCGCCTTGATTGGCTCGTCGGGATACCTCGAACTGGCCATCGTCCAAGAGAGCGCCGCGGCCATGCTGGGTGTTGGCGAAGGCGTCAAGGTGACCGTCGAGTGGTAAGCTGTAGGGAACGCCCTCCGTGGCGTTCAGAGCGCCGAGTACACACGCGGAACGCCACAGAGAGCGTTCCTTACAGGACTAAATTCATGTCGACGACATCTACCCAACCACGAGATTGTTCCGAAATATCTGCCGATCCTACGGTGGACGATCTGCGGCGTTGGGATCGTGAAGTTTACTGGCACGCCTTCACCCAGATGTCCGAGTATGTCCCGCTGTTGATCGATCGAGCCGAAGGCTGCACGTTGATCGACGTCGAGGGCCGCGAGTACCTCGATGGCGTGAGCAGCCTGTGGTGTAACGTACACGGTCACCGTCATCCCAGAATCGATGCGGCGATCCGCGAGCAGTTGGATCGCGTGGCCCACTGTACCTCGCTCGGTGCCTCTTGCACGACCACCGTCCGACTGGCAAAGCGAATCGTCGACATCGCTCCGGCATGTTTACAGCACGTTTTCTTCTCGGATTCGGGCGCGACGGCGGTCGAAGTCGCCCTGAAAATGGCGATCCAATATTGGCAGCAGTGCCCCGATCCACAGCCACAGAAAACCAAGTTTGTGGCCCTCGACGAGGCGTACCACGGCGATACACTCGGCGCGGTGAGCGTGGGCGGAATCGATCGTTTCCACCAGATCTTTCGCCCTCTTTTGTTTGACGTTCTACGTGTCGAGGCTCCGCGAGCAGACCGACTGCCCTCGGGGATCACATCCGACGAGGCGTGTCAGCATTATCTGCAAGGTGTTGAGCGTGTGCTTGCCGAGCATGGAGATACGGTTGCCGCGTTGATTCTGGAACCGCTCGTCCAAGGCGCCGCTGGCATCCTCGTTCACCCGCCCGGCTATCTGGCCGGCGTCCGCGAGCTGACGCGCAAGTATGGCGTGTTGCTCATCGCCGACGAGGTTGCCGTCGGCATCGGCCGCACCGGTCGGATGTTTGCCTGCGAGCACGAGGCGGTGACGCCCGACATTCTTTGCTTGGCGAAGGGAATCACGGGCGGATACTTGCCCTTGGCTGCCACGCTGGCGACCGGCGAACTCTACCGGGCGTTCCTGGGCGAGCACGCCGAGCTCAAGACTTTTTTTCATGGCCACACGTATGGCGGTAATCCCCTAGCCGCCGCCGCTGCGATCGCCACATTGGATGTTTTTGTAGAGGAGCAAACATTGCAGGCGATGACGCCCAAGGTTGCGCGAATGGAACAGCGCCTGGCCCGGCTGGCCCAGCATCCGCATGTCACCCGGGTCAGACAGCGTGGTCTGATGGCTGGCGTCGAATTGACTCAAGATCGCTCTGCCGACCAACCCTATCCCTGGCAGCAGCAACGTGGAATGCGTGTCTGTCGCCATGCGCTCTCACGCGGCGTCTGGCTCCGGCCGCTCGGCGATGTGATTGTCGTCATGCCGCCGCTGGCCATCGAGCTGCCGCAGTTGGATCAGATCATGGACGCCATTGAAGACGCGATCAACGTGGAGTGCGGCCAAGAATGAAGAGCTTCAAGAAGGGCCACGGATTGAACCTTGAAAAACTGCGTAGCCTCCTATTGCAGATTCGCAATGACGACGACCCGATGCGCCGACACGAAGTCACGTGTTTCGCACGTGCATTGCGATGCGATGCCCAACAGATCGAGGTTTTTGATCTCCTGTCGGGCACACCGAGCGGCGCCGAGCTCGATCGGGCCGATCTGATTCTTTTGGGCGGCAGCGGTGACTATTCGGTCGCCAGCGAGGGCCAGTGGCTTGATCGTGCGCTCGAGGGTCTCCGCAGACTGCTTGACCGCAATCAGCCGGTATTCGCCAGTTGCTGGGGGTTTCAGGCGTTGGCTCGTGCTGCAGGTGGCCGTGTGATCAACAATCGAGAGCTGGCTGAGATCGGCACGCTCGACTTGCAATTGACCCCGGCAGGCTGCGAGGATCCAGTGTTCGGACCTCTGGGAGCAAGTTTTCAAGTTCTGGGCGGGCATGAAGACCATGTGGTCGAGCTTCCGACCGATGCCGTGCTGCTTGCCTCGAGTCGCACCGTGGCGAATCAGGCGTACCGATTTGCCGGCCGGCCAATTTATTGCACCCAGTTCCATCCGGAGCTCCGCCGCGAGGATCTTCTTCTTCGTCTTCGTACCTACCCCCGATACGTCGAAGAAGTTGCTAAAATGCCTTACGAGGAGTTTGTTCGTACCTGCCAAGACACGCCGCAGGCCGAATCGCTATTGCCCCGATTCGTCGAAACAGTGTTTTCGTGAAAGAATAAATCTTATGTATCAAGTGACCCGCGAAATCGATTTTTGCTACGGCCATCGCCTGCTCAACTACGAAGGCAAGTGCCGTCACTTACACGGACATAACGGCCGTGCGGTGATTACAATCGAATCACCCAGGTTGGATGAACGGGGCATGGTGCTTGATTTCTCCGATATCAAGCAAGCGGTGAGCCGCTGGATTAACGAGAATTTGGACCACCGCATGATCCTCCACCGCGACGATCCGGCGGTTGCGGCCTTGAGCGAACTGGGCGAACCGTTGTATTTAATCGACGTCAATCCGACTGCGGAGAATATCGCCAAGCTGATTTTTGACGTGACCGCGGAACATGGATTTCCGGTCGTCGAAACCCGCTTGTGGGAAACCCCCCGCTGCTTCGCCACGTACCGAGGTTAGCTGCAACGTAGTAACCAACGTTTTACCAGGCGGCTTACGCCACACGCTCGCCCAGGTATCAAAAGAGCCTAATACCAAAGCCTGATACCAAAAGAAACAGTCCGGCGGACCCCGAATTCGGAGCACTCACCGGACTGTGTCCCCCCTGGTAGTTTGTTGCGGCTCGCCACGGCGAGCCGACTCTTCGCCTCCTCGTCTCGGAAAATTCCGACCCCGTCTGTTGATTCTGTCGCCCGACGCTTCGCGAGTGTCGACTCGCACCTGCCGGGTACGTAGACAAGTATCGGCAGACGTTGCCGGCAGCTTTGGCAAACTTTGCCGATTCGAACGATTGCCCAGACTTTGCGGCTGCTAGCAGATGACGGCCCGGTTTCTGGCTGATTCGACTCATAATCTGTAGTGATTAGGCCGATTCTGAGGGCAGCGGAATATCGACTCGCAACTACCCACGGTCCGCGCTCCGTCGAGCGCGGAGCCCGATCGAGAAAGGGAATCGTCTCGTGCAACGTTCCAGCAGCCTGACGCAAAGTGTGCTCCGCCATCCACTGCTGTGGGGTGGTTTGGCTTCGCTTGCCTTCTACGCACCGATCCGGCGCGGACTGGTCACGAGCGAGTTTGTCCATCGCTATTTCGCCAGCCATCCGGTCGAGTATGTCATCACGGTGCTGTTTTTCGTTGGCGTCGCGGCACTGACTCTCAAAGCACTCGAGTTGGTACTGCAACGGATGGCACTCAAGCAACAGAAGATGGTTCCACAGTCCTTGCACCGTCAGGCCCCGCATCCTCAAGCCCCGTGTTCTCAAGAAGGGGCCGATGTCGGTGTCGCGCTGTCCGAACTCTCCGCAGCTTCCCAGTGGTTTCAAAATAGCTATCTGGGACAACGTCTTCATAACGCGCTCGATTACATTCACCGCAAAAAGTCTGCCCACGAACTCGACGAACATCTCCATTATCTGGCCGACGCAGATTTCGCTCACATGCACAACAGCTTCGCGCTAACGCGGATTATCATCTGGGCCATTCCGATCCTTGGATTTCTCGGCACGGTGATCGGGATCACGCTCGCCATTGCCGAGCTTTCGCCCGAGGCGCTCGAAACGTCGCTGCCCGAAGTCACTTCCGGGCTGGGGATCGCCTTCGACACGACGGCGCTCGCGCTCTCGCTGTCCATCGTGCTGATGTTCTTCAAGTACTTCCTGGAGCGGCAGGAAACATATCTGCTGACCGTTGTCGACGACCGTGTGGCAAATCTTCTGGTCGGACGCTTTTCGGAACAGGGCACGTCGTCCGACCCCAACGTCGCCACGATCCGGCGCATGGCGGAAACGGTTCTCCAAGCGACCGAAGGATTGGTCCAGCGACAGGCCGAACTCTGGCAGGCTTCGATCAGCGAGGCCCACAACCGCTGGACACAATTAACCGAGTCCGCCGAGCACCAGCTTGCCTCCGCACTTTCCGAGGCGCTCGACGAATCGTTGGCGCGTCATGCCCGAACATTGGCCACGACCGAGGAGCATCTGGCCGCGGAGAATCATCGCCACTGGGACCGTGTGCAGCAAGCGCTCGTCCAGAGTGCCCAGGCGGTCGCCGACCAGCAGTCCGAACTTGTCCATCAAGGTGAGGTGCTGTGCCAGGTGGTCGAGGCGACCGGGCAGATCAAACGCTTGGAAATCACGCTCAACGAGAATCTTCGCTCTCTGGCCGGTGCACGTAATTTCGAAGAAACGGTCATGAGCCTTTCGGCCGCCATCCAACTGCTCACCACCCGACTCGAGCCGGATAGTTCCGATCGATCTCAGGTCCACTTGCCTCAAGGTAAACCGATCGGAAACGCGGCATGAACCGAGTTGCCAGCGCGGACAATTCGGACGCGATGTCTCTGTTTCCCTTTCTCGCAGTTCTCCTGTGTACGATGGGTGCGCTGATCGTCTTGCTGGTCGTGGTGGCACATCAAAGCCGCTTGCAGGCTTCTCAGGAAGCGGCGATGCCACCGCCCGAAGAGCGTGTTGAAATCAGTGCGGCCGAGCGAATCGACGAAGAGAAGCTGACATCGCAAATTGCCGAGATCGAACAGCTTCGAGGCGACCTGGCGCAACGGTTAAAAGACGACCGTCGACGTCTGCAACACTGGGAAGCACACATGCGTCGGCTGAGCGAGCAGCTCGTCCAGCTCGAACAGCAAGCACGACAGCTTCAGCAGGTGCGCGAAGGACAACTCGTCGACCGCAACCAGGCAGAATCCGAAGACGTTCGGCTAAAGCAACTGATCGCCCAGACACGCGACGATCTTGAAAAGGCCCGAACGAAGGCCCGCAGCCGGCCGAAGTCGTACTCCATCATTCCCTATCAAGGTCCGAATGAAACGTATCTCCGACCAATTTACATCGAGTGTCTGTCGGATGCGGTGATTCTTCAGCCAGAAGGGATCCGCCTGGAAGAAGCCGACTTTTTCGAACCTCTCGGGCCAAACAATCCGCTGGCTTCGGCACTTCGTGCGGCGTCGGAGTACTACGCCAGGGAAAATGAACGAAGCGAAAACAAGGCCAAGGCGACCGACGCGAAAGCAATTGACGACGGGGAACCTTATCCACTGCTGCTCGTGCGCCCCGAGGGCGTTGAGTTTTATTACAAAGCCCGACGAGCCATTGCCTCCTGGGATGGCCAATTTGGTTACGAAATGATTGAGCATGATTGGAAGCTTGCGCTGCCACCGCCGAACCCTGATCTGGCGGCGGTCGAATATCGAGCCATCGAAGAGTCGCGAGCGCTGCGTCGTCACTTGATCCGCATCGCATTGCGGCGTGGGTTATCCCTCAACGGAAGCGCGAAGCCGACTCGTCTTCGTGCGACAAATGTTTCTGGTGGCTTCCGACCTGAGGGAACGAGTATCGAAGAAGATTGGGCAGACGAAGGTTTTGGGTCCGGTTCGTTCACTCAGAGACAAGCGATCGAAGGCCGGGCCGCCGCCGACAACCCCTACTCCCGCAACGATTCGAGTCCTCGCGATTCAGGCAACGACTCGAAAAGATCCGGCGACGCCGAATCTCGCCACGACAGAAACGTGGAGAACGGACTCTCCGCAGACGGCCAGCAAGCGCCGGACGCCAACGGTGGTACGCCGGGTGGAAGCCCTGTCAGCAGCCTGGCCGGTGAGCGTGGTAAAAATTGGGCAGTCCACACAGCCAAACGTAGCGCCGGTCGTGGCGCCGTCCCTATCACCCGGTCCGTTTATGTCGCATGTCGGTCCGACCGGCTCGTGATCCTAGCAACCCAACGAACCGATGGCGAGAACCGCAGCCACGACGAGCCAACCGGGCCAGGTTCGCATCACGTGATTCCGCTACCGTCTCAAACAGCCGATGCGGTCGACACGTTTATGTCTGCCTTGCAGGATCATATTAAATCGTGGGGGATTGCTGGCAAGGAAATGTATTGGCGACCTAAGCTGGTTCTGCAAATCGCGCCCGATGGTCAGCGTCGTGCCGCCGACGTGCAGGCCCTCCTGCGCGGAAGCGGGCTGACGGTGATCCGTGCTCCCGGAGGAGCGCCATGACTCGAAAGAGATATGCTTCGGCAGGGCCGGCCGTGGACGAGCCGGGCCAAGACGCGTTCTTAGATATTGTCGCCAATATCGTCGGTATCTTGATCATTTTGGTCGTGGTTGTCGGCGTCCGTGCATCGCACGTGCCCGTTTCCGACTTGTCGACGGCCGCCATCGCAGAGTCCCATCAGGATGCGATCGAGTCAAAACAATCACATGCTTACGCAATTTTCAGCGATGTTGCCCGACTTTACGAGCAGTCGGAGTCGGTCGCCCGCGAAGCGGTGCTTCATCAACAGAGTCGCGATCATCTTAACACGATGGTGGCCGCGGCCGAGGTGGAACTGGCCGCTCGCCGAGCGGCGCTCGATGACAAGACTCGAGACGAATTCGACCTTCATCGTTCGCTCGAAGCGTCACGCGCCGAACTCGATCGTCTCAGCCGCGAGCGGCTTGCCATCGAGCGCGAGGCGGCTGAGACTGTTCAGATCGAAAGCTTGCCGACTCCGCTTGGCAAGAAGGTGGCTGGTCAGGAGGGACATTTTCAACTGCGCAAGGGTAACATTGCCGCCATCCCTTTACACAAACTGATGCGGCGAGCGCAGTCGGAAGAACGTCGCAAGGTGCTGACACGGCACTACCAATTGACCTCGACCGACACCGTGGGCCCGATCGATGGATTTCGCATGAGTTATCGGATGATACCCTTCGGTGTGTCCGTCGGATCGCCGACCGGAGCCGGCTACGGAGCGACCCATGGTTGGGTCCGACAGTTTTACGTGCTTCCGGTCTCCGATCATGTGGGCGAAACCCTCAAGCAGGCGCTGGCATCCGGTTCCCAGTTTCGACAAGAGCTAAAATCATTAAACCCCCGAGATTCGACTATTACTCTTTGGACCTATCCAGATAGTTTCGCGGAATTTCGGTCATGCAAAAAAGAACTCCACGTACTTGGCTACCAAGTCGCCTGTCGCGCACTACCCGATGACGGACGGATAGGTTTTTCTTCGCAAGGAACACGCTCGGTAGCGCAGTAAATCCAGTAGGCATGACTCACGACACGTTTTCCGGCGTCTCTTCGTTTTGCGGGGGCATCATCAACTGAGAGAGTCGGACGGCTCCAAGCTGCTCGCGCGTCAGCTCGGTCACGCGTTGCAGTGCCCGGCGCAGCCTTTCGGCCGAGGTTTCCGCCAGCCCTTCGCTGGCCGGAATCGCCGTGGCCAACGGCCCATCGATCGCCTCAATCACGTCTAGAAGCGATATCTCCTCGGGCGCCCGTCCCAACGTGTAGCCGCCGTCGACGCCCCGTGTTGAGTGCAGAATGCCGTGCGTAACCAGGTTCCGCAGGATCTGCAAGAGAAATCGTTCCGGCATGTGGCCTTCGGCCGCGATCCGGCTACAAGGCACCGGATTGTCGGACGGCGCTTCTGCCAAGTGCAACGCGGCTTGAACCGCATAAGAAACCGTGCGCGAGATCTTCATAGCGAAATCCCTCGCTCACGCGGTCACCATTGCCCAACAACGGCCAGTCGCACCGAGCAGCACGACAAGCACGCGGCCTACAATGGCGATACCGCGGATCTAGTCTATGTTTTAATCCACTACTCCCACTTACGACACGGGACTCCGCAGATCCTTAAACATGGCAGTACCCCTAATGGTAACAATCCCGATAGGAAACGTCAAGAATTTTGCAATATCTGCAGAACGAAGCAGGCTGGGTGCCGGGGCCGTCGCTTAGGCTCCGACCCCGCCACCCAGTTCACTCGTCCGCGCTATCATCTGAGGGCGGATTGCGAAAGGCGTGCCACAGAAGCATGCCGGCGCCACACAGCAGAAGGCTGTCCGCGATATTAAAGTTGGGCCATCGCAGGTCGTGGTTCGCTTGCCACAAGATCCAGTCGCGGACGGCGTAGATTGGCTCTCCAGCGGTCTTTCCGGGAATACCAGCCGGCCAGACTAGACCGTGCCATCCGAGCCGGTCATACAGATTGCCAAGGATGCCCGCGGTGACGCAACCGAGCGCCAGCGTGAGCCAGCGGTCAACCGCCGCGCCGGCCACGAACAGCCAGTACAAGATCGCCAGCGCCGCCGCGACAGACAGGATCGCCAGCACAACCACCTTGCCTTGGCCCATGCCAAACAGGGCACCCTCGTTAAGGCTGGTCTGCAAGGCAAAGTAGCCATCCCAAATCCAAACGCAGACATTCGGGCCCGGCATACCCAACGACTGGAAAACCGAGTGTTTTGTCGCGAGATCGACCGCGCAACCGCCCAAGGCAAGGGCAAAAAAGAGGAGGTAGCGACTCTTGGATACCGCCTTCACGGGGACGCCGCCTTCATGGCAGGTGAATTAACCTTGTTCGAGCAACTCAGCACACCGGATACAAACCGGGGTATAAGGAATTGCGTTGAGGCGGGTTTTTGATATGACTCCTTCGCACTCGGCGCACTTGCCATAATCGCCGTCTTCAATACGTTCGAGAGCCCTCTCGATTGCGTCGAGCGTTCCCTCTTCCGTCTCCATGATGCTGAGTGTAAATTCTTGCTCAAAGTTGTCGCTGCCAAGCTCAGCCATGTGAATCGGCATGCTGGAAAGGTCGCCGTTTGTATCCTGTCGGTTTTTTCGTAGGGCGGAATCGGCCATGGCGGTCACGTCGCCGCGCAAGCGAGATCGCAACGATAGGAGTCGCTCTTTGAAAACCTTTTTATCCACCTTCTTTTTCATCTCTGGCCTCTCGAAGCACCCCCGGTTAGACGATTTCTCACTTATAGCGAAGTCAATCAAGACCCGTTATTCTAGGCAGGCGAACTTGGATTGTCAAATGCCTCCACAATATGCGTTTGAAATACTTATTCCCGGCCCCCGTCCAGCAGATCGTTAAAATTCCACAGACTGCCCGTCACCCCAGCAGCCATTGCCGGCGTGATCCTCATTTTACCCGGTCGCCAGCAGAAATTGTAATAGGCCATGTGCAGGACGCAGGCGGCGTCCAGGTTTTCTAAGCTTCTTGCTGAACCCCAGGGCCAGACGGGTGAACCGACGCATGAACGTCCGTACGGTCAGATTGCACCGCTCGACGTGAGACGTGCATATCGTCCGTATTTCGTGCTCGCGTATGCCGAATATGCCACGACGCTTGGTGCCGACCATTTCGGAGGGCGTGTAATTCATGGTAGCATTTCGGTAGTCTTTTACGATCGTCCCGAACTTCGCGTACGGTCCGAAAGCCAAGTCGACGGCTTCGGGATAGCCCTGAAATCCATCCGTGCTGATCTGGGTAATGTGATGGTAGCCGCCGCCCTGGTAGGCGTGTGCATCGCTGTCGAATGGCCCTGGGAATCGTAGCCGGCTCGCTAGGTCCATCATCAGACGGCGAGCATTGTCAGCCGATCGCTTGCCCAGCAGGTACGTCGGCACGAGCTTGGTGTCCTGGTCGATCGCGTACCACAGGTACACGTCGCCAATGTCCGACCGCTCGGCTCGTTCGTCCACGGTCAACCTGGATTGCTTCTTGCCAACGAACGTCCACATTTCGTCTGTTTCCAGGTGAGCCAGGGACAGGCCACGCATACGGGAGTCCATCAGGTTCCGGCAATGGTCCCCAGCCCAGAGCAGTTGTCGTAGGAATTCGTCTGCATCAGCCGTGTAACGCTGCGAATGCTGTTTCCCTCGACCAGTAGCCGTAGGATCGTGTTACGTTTCTCGGTGCTCATTCGATTGGCCATAGCGAAAACCTTCCCTTCGTAGGGGGCTTTCGCTATGATTGAGGTTGCGAGACGCAATCTGGCGAAAGCCCGATTGTAGTTGCCCCCGGTCGCAGTTCCAGCCACGTCCGGGGTTTCTTTTCATCTATTTATTATAGCAACAATAAATCAGCCTGCAAGGGGTTGACAAAAGTTTTTTTGTTGCTACATTTATGGTATGGATAGTGAACGCGGCAGGCCGCCCAAAGACCCCCGGGACCGCAAAACAGCTGAGCTACGCATTCGGCTTACGGAAGCCGATCGCTCGGAGCTAGATGCCGCTGCCAACAGCAAGACGTCCACGTGGGCCAGGGGAGTGCTCTTGAGGGCTGCAAAACGTCGCAACCGCTGAGCGGAGAGAGGGGGTTACGATCTCATCCATGAGCGCACAGACCCCTCCGGCAGATTATAAATCTGCTGTGCCACCAAGACGCGGGCCGCTCTCCGTATAAAGAGAGCCTGCCGAGGATGCGTGAATGCGTAATAAGGCGTGGGTGTCCATGTCGATAATGACTGTCTGAACGGTCAATAGGTTCGCTGTTACATTTCAAGTTGACGCAACAATTTGCGACAGATATGATTGACCGCGACAATCCCTCACCGCTGCAAGGAAAACATCATGGCAAAGCTTCGATTTGACTTGCGACAATTCCTGGAATATGACGACCCCCGTGACGTTCCATCATACACGGTCAAGGAAACTGCACACTACTTGCAGATTCCATTGTCTACGCTTAATTCGTGGGTCTTCGGGAGAAACTATCCTGTCAAAGGTGGACGGTATACAAAACGCTTTGAACCAATAATTCCGCTTTCGAATCCTCGCGTCAGGTTGTTGTCGTTCTTTAACATCTGCGAAGCGCACGTCTTGGGGGCACTTAGAAAGGAGCATAACATCAGATTGCACCATATCCGCACCGCTCTTGATTACGTCACCAGAAAATGCGGATGGACGCGCCCGCTGATCGAACAGGAATTCAAAACAGACGGCGTTGCTCTATTCGTCGATCAACTAGGCGAACTGATCATTGATGCGTCGAGCAGAGGTCAATTTGTTATGCGGAATATCGTTGATGCGCATCTAAAAAGGCTGGTATGGGATAAGGATATTGTTTCTCGTTTGTATCCGTTTACGGTATCGCGCAAAAGCAGCGGGCCACGATGGGTGCTGATGGACCCGAGATACTCTTTCGGGCGGCCAATTCTTCGCAAGCACTATATTGCCACCGCAGTCATTGCGGAACGCTATAAAGCTGGTGATTCCATTGAAGACCTTACGAAAGACTATGCCTGCGCGCCGATCGCTATCCAAGAAGCGATCCGATGCGAACTCCCCAACAAGATCGCAGCTTGAAGAGCTTGTGTTTTATCTCGACAAATGCCTAGGCCGCAACGTTGTGTCATCCGCACTGCGAAAGGCTGAGGCATCGATAGAATTGCACACAGATCATTTCCAGGAAAAGGCCAAAGATAGCTTGTGGTTGCCGCAAGTTGGTGACCGAGGTTAGGTGATTCTCACCAAAGATAGCAAGCTGCTTACGAACCAGCTTGAGATTATTGCGCTGCTTCGATCTGGGGCCGCTACTTTCGCGTTGCGTGCTGCTGACATGAGCGGTCCTGAAATGGCCGAGGCGTTTGTAGCAGCACTCCCAGACATGCTCAAGTTTATAAACAAATTCGACCTTCCGTTCCTAGCGACAATTTCTCGGTCTGGAAATGTGTCTATCTCTTGCCACATTTGCCGATCTCATCAAAAAGGTCGATTGAATAGCCCTCCATTCCCGACCAACACACTCTTAGGACACCACCCACGCCAAATGCCAGAAATCTCAACTCCCGTGCCAAACCGTCAGATTCTATTCTGAAACGGTATCACTACCCACAATATTCATCTGCCTTATCGAAGACTCGGCCTGTAGGCGAGATTCTTGGCGGAAATAAAAAGATTCCCACCGACGAATGACTCCCCCTTGGGTAGCACGTGCGGCTGATGTGTTGGGTTTGTCGGAAATCAATGTGGGATGGCTTAGGCGATCGGCAGAAATTTTTTTACCGTAGCATGGGCCCCCGGCCCGTGTAGATCCACGGGCCGGGGGCCCATGCTACGGAAGGTTTTCATCGGACGCTGCTCCCTGCTCCAGCCCCCCCGACGCCGGCTTCCTGTCGGGTGGCACTGCTGGTCCGCCTACCGTAAACTAGCATCGGAGAACGGTTTCGTTAAATACTTTAGGTTTCGGTACTTAGCTTTCGGAGTCACCTGCCATTTCTGTCGCCAAGACAACCGACGTCGCGTTTCAGCGCTGCATTGCGCCCAATTGCGGAGCCACCTATTCGATCGACGAAGTGCGCGTGGCTTGCCGCGATTGCGGTGGGCTGCTCGACGTGGACTACGAATGGGACCAGTTGCAGATTCCTGAATCACTCGATTTCTTTGAGACCAAGTGGGCGCGTCGCAACGACCCGCACTGCCTGAGCGGCGTCTGGCGATTTCACGATCTACTACCTTTCGCACCGCGCAGCAAGATCGTCACCATCGGCGAGGGGCAAACGCTCCTGCACTCGTCCGACGGGGTCGGCCAGTTCATTGGTTTGAATGCCGGGCAATGCCACTTGCAGTACGAGGGGCTCAACCCCTCGGGCAGTTTCAAAGACAACGGCATGACGGCCGCGTTCACCCACGCTCATTCCATCGGCGCCAAACGCGCCGCGTGCGCCTCGACCGGCAACACAAGCGCGTCGTTGGCCGTCTATTGCGGTGTGAGCAAGCTGATGCGAGCGGTCATCTTCATCGGAACCGGAAAGATCTCGTATGGTAAGCTGTCACAGGCGCTCGATTATGGTGCGCTAACGGTGCAAATTGCCGGCGACTTTGATGACGCAATGCAGCGCGTGAGAGAAGTCACCGAGCGGTTGGGAATCTACCTGGTCAACAGCGTGAATCCCTTTCGTCTCGAAGGCCAGAAGACCATCATGTTCCGCGTACTCGAGGGGCTCCGCTGGGAGGTTCCTGATTGGATCGTCGTTCCCGGCGGCAACTTGGGCAACAGCAGCGCGTTTGGCAAGGCATTCACCGAATTGAAACAGCTTGGCCTCATCGACCGCGTACCGCGGATCGCGGTGATCAATGCGTCGGGGGCCAACACGCTCTATGAACTGTTTGAACGTCGCTCTCTCCGCTGGAACAAGGGTGCCGTCGACCATTCGATCGTGGATGCTTATTACAAAGAACTCGACGATCAGAGGCAGCGGGCCTCGACCATTGCCAGCGCCATCGAGATCAATCGGCCCGTCAATCTGACCAAGTGCCTGCGAGCGCTCGAGGTCTGCGACGGCGTGGTCCGGGAGGTCTCGGATCAGGAGATTCTCGACGCCAAAGCCCAAGTCGGCGCCAACGGACTGGGCTGCGAACCGGCTAGCGCGGCCAGCGTCGCCGGCGCCAAGCGTTTGCGTGCCGAAGGCGTGATCGGTCCCAACGATTGCGTCATCTGCATTCTTACCGGACATCAACTTAAGGATCCCACGGCAACGATCGCCTATCATTCGACCGATCAAGAAGAGTTCAATCGGGTGCTGGGAAGTCGCGGCGTACACCGTGCCGAGTTTGCCAACCGTGCGATCGCCGTGGGCAACGACCTGGACGAAATCATTCGGGCAATTCACTTGTATAGCTAGGGGTGGCACCATTCGAGAGCACCCCGGCTGCTGTATCACGGCCAGTTATCGGTTGCCAGTAATTAGCAGCCGGGGTGCTAAAATCCAGACCAACTGAGAGAACGACGCATGACCAAGCTAAACATTGCCGTTCACGGTGCCGCGGGCCGCATGGGACAGCGGCTTGTCGCGATCGCCTCGGTCACGGAGGATATCGATGTCCTGGCGGCGCTCGAACACGCCGACCACCCGAATCTTGGACAGGATGCCGGCACACTCTCAGGCGTCGGCCCGATTGGTGTGCCCCTGACGGCGTCTCTCGCGGCGGAAACCAATGCCCTGATTGATTTCTCCGTGCCCGATGCGGTCGCACTCATCACGGCAACGTGTGTCGAAAAGAAGCTGCCGTTGGTTGTCGCGACGACCGGTCTGACCGAAACGCAACAAGAGCAACTTCGCGCTGCCGCGGTCAAGATTCCCATCGTCTGGGCGCCGAGCATGAGCCTGGCGGTTAACTTGGTAATGAAGCTTAGCCAAATTGCCGGCGAGGCGCTCAAGGACCATCCCACCGGCGCCGACGTGGAAATCATCGAGCGACATCACCGCTACAAAGAGGATGCCCCGAGCGGAACGGCACTTCGGTTTGGCCAGATCATCGCCCAGGCCATGGGGCAAACTGGCGAGCGGCACGGCCGCGAGGGTCGGTCCGGCCAGCGTCCGCACGGGGAAATCGGTTACCACGCGATCCGCGTCGGCGACAATCCGGGCGAGCACACGATCGTGTTTGGCTTGCTTGGCGAGACGATCGAACTGCGTGTGACGGCCACCAGCCGCGATTGTTATGCCCATGGCGCGCTGATGGCCGCCCGATTCGTCGTCCAGCAGCCGCCCGGACTGTACGACATGAACAACGTGCTGGGACTCTGACATTCCGAATTCACAGAAACACGCACCCGCAATCGGCCCTGCAAAACAGCAACCAACGCGGCAATTTCCCCTGACCCCTGACTCGATGGCTAAATGCGACGAAGGATATTTGTGCGAGGTATGTGGCGAGGATGTTGCCGAGATCACCGACAGCGATCTGTATTTGCGCTATGTGACCGGCATGCTCGACCCCGAGGTGCTGCACACCACCAAAGAGCGACATATCTGCTGTAACCCGAGCCTGGCCCAGTTCATCACGGACGATGACTTCGCGCCCGTTCTTGTGGAAGGGCCGTTCGACAAACGCCAGCTCGATGCCGCGTTTGTTCGTGAGCGCGAAACGCTGGTTACCCGTGGCTGGCACCGTCTGCGCGAGGTTGCCCACCTCGACATTCCGATCATCGAGTACCCGTTGCCCGAAGTCAGGTAGGCCGGAACAAGCTCCACGCCGCTCCGGCAGACCCATTCTCCAATCTCGCACCGGCCGCTGCTGCGTTGCGCTCGTTCCGGCCTACGCCAAGTGAGACTCGACGCGACAGAAT
>Ga0310123_10001214_pt1 | contig 21739 bp, 21 predicted proteins | sample CB6_AW_1057_MG_FD_203505 | JGI IMG/M metagenome (GOLD analysis project Ga0310123, IMG submission 203505) | Marine microbial communities from Western Arctic Ocean, Canada - CB6_AW_1057 | ecosystem: Environmental > Aquatic > Marine > Oceanic | place: Canada: Western Arctic Ocean | collected... | reverse complement strand
TCGGCCGAAAGTTTCGAAACGTTCAATAGGAAAATCGATTGAAACTCGTCCAGTAGCTGCCGGCGCAGGTAACCGACGGGCTCGACCTGCGGAGCGAAACCAGTGATTCCGGGGTCAGCGGCCAAGGCATCGGCTAGATAAGCTCCTTCTTCACCCGCCGGATCGCCGTCAATGATAAGTACTTTATTGACCGCGGATATATCGATCGCCAGAAACCGGGTGTTGTCTTCGGACAGAGCATCGCCGATTAGACCAACTTGGATGCGATGTTTTTCTGGAGTGTCAAAGACGATGTCAATTTCGCGATTCACTTCGACGCCTGGTTCAATTTTGTCGAATTTAATACTAAGCGGAAGCTTCTGCTCGTCCTGGACGACCATTAGCGGTACGTCGGTCACCACCTGTTGGCCGAAGTTCTTCACCGCGACCTTCAAACGGACCGGAACCCCTGCTGCGGCTACTTGCAGGTCTCCCGTCAGTTGTGTAACCGCTAGGTTGCGATGTCTCTCGGGCACTGTTTTTACAAAATTGACTACAATCGTGTCTTTGTCCAATGCTCGCACGGCATCGGACAGCGCCTTTTGATTTTTCCAGTCACGATCACGGAAATCGGATATTACGTGCAGATGCTTTATGATCGCTTTCTGCTCACTCAGCAGCTTGTGGGCAGTGTTCAGGCCAGCGACTAGGTCCAGGGCTCGGTGCGAACACCGCAGGTTTTCAATTTTCGCTTCTAATTCGTTGATGAACGCGTCGTTCACATCGCGTTGCGAGAAGACAGGGTGATCGCAGTTGGACAGCAATAACAGCGAAAACTTTTGAGCGTCTGGGCGTCGAGCCCCTTCGGCGACCAATTTTTTGACGACATCAATTCCTTCGTCAAATGCAGTGGTCTCTCCCCACCGATCGCGCATTGATCCGCTGTCATCCAACAGGACCAAATGATGCGATTGAGCACCGCGGAATATCGAGAGTTGATTGGGATCCAGGATTAACCGTGCAATTAACGCAACCAGTGCCAAAACGATCAGAATCCGCAACAGCAACAGCAGTAACTGTTCCAGCAATACGCGCCGTCTGCTGCGGTGCTGACTTTGTAGCAGGAATTCCATCGCCGCGAACCGCACCCGACGGAATCGAACACGGTTGATCAAATGGATAATGATCGGCGAAACAACGAGGGCAACTCCCCCAGCCACAATCATTGGGTTAAAGAAATGCTGTGCGATCCACGCTTCCATGGTTTCTTACCAGTCATCAGTGACCAGAAATCATGGCTAATGAGCCAAGTGTTAGTCAAAAGATGTCAATTGGTCGTCACTTTCTGAAATCCGACACTCTCAACTCCTGACCAATGACTCCCAACTTCGGCCCTACCTCCTTAAGGTTTTCCGCATGTCAATGCGGTGATTCAAGTAATGTGCCAGCGCCGCATCTAGGTGCTCGCTGGTTCGAATCGTTCGAAAGTCGATGATGTTCTTCGCACAGTGACTGCGCAATTCATCCACGAACGCTTCGACTGCTCGCAAATACTCTTCACGCAGCGATCGGGGATCGCAAACGAGATTGCTCATTTGCTCCATGCCTTCAAACCGTGTCATTCCTGAATAAGAAAAGTCCAACTCTTGGTCGTCCATGATGTGGAAGATCATCACGTCGTGTCCTCGATGCCGCAGCAGCCTGAGGCCCCGGAACAGACCTGGCCGCGGCACGAACAAATCCGAGATGATCACAACCATTCCTTTTCGTGATTCCTCTTCGGCAACCTGTTGCAGGACGGCGAACACATCTGTTTTTTTTCCAGGATTTTCGGCGTCTAGTGCCGCCAGAATCGTATGCAGGTGATTTTTCTTGCTGCGCCATGGCACACGCGAACGGATTCGTTCGTCGAAACTTACCAGCCCAACCGAATCCTGTTGCCGCAACAGCAGAAAGGCTAATGCTGCTGCCAGAGTGCATCCGTACTCGTACTTGGTAATCTGACGCGAGCCGAATAGCATCGATTCGCTGACGTCGACAACTAGTGTGGTCCGCAGGTTGGTGTCTTCTTCATATTGCTTGACGTAGTACCTGTCGGTTTTCGACCAGACTTTCCAGTCGATGCGGCGGTAATCGTCGCCTGGGACGTATTCGCGGTGCTGTACGAACTCGACTGATTGACCATAATGCGGGCTACGGTGCAGCCCGGACAGAAAGCCTTCGACAATGTGCCGGGCTTTCACTTCCAGTCGCGCGATGCGAGCAATTTCCTCAGGCCGCAAAAATCTTTTGTAGTCTTGGGTCACTGGTCAGTTCGCCTTCTCTGGACGGGGTCGCTTCGATCAGGCGTTCGATGACGCGGTCGGGAGTTACTCCTTCACTTTCGGCTGCGAAGTTCGTCATCATGCGGTGCCGCAGCACTGGCGGCGCCAGCGCCCGGATATCGCCGGTGGACACGTGAGTGCGGCCGTTCAATAGCGCTCGCGCCTTGCCACCCAGCAGCAAAAACTGCACAGCCCGCGGACCGGCGCCCCAACTGAGCCACTCGTTGATAAAATCCGGCGTTCCCAGCTCGTTCACACGTGTTTGACGGACCAGTGCCAATGTGTAGTCAACCACGTGGTCCGTGACCGGCACCTGTCGGACGATTTTCTGAAGGTCCAGGATTTCGGCACCGGTCAGGACAGGTCGAATGTCCTCGGACTGCAACGATGTGGTTTGTTTGGCAATCTGTTTTTCCTCTTGAAAGTTTGGATAGTCGACGAAAACCTTGAACATGAAGCGATCTTGCTGGGCTTCGGGCAGCGGATAGGTTCCTTCCTGCTCAATGGGGTTTTGCGTCGCCAAAATGAAAAATGGATCGCTTAGCTGATGCCGAATTTGACCGACTGTGACCTGCCGTTCCTGCATCGCTTCCAACAGCGCCGCCTGAGTCTTCGGTGGAGTGCGATTGATTTCGTCTGCCAGAATGACGTTATGAAACAGTGGTCCGTTCAGAAACCGAAATTCTCGTTCGCCTGTGTCACGGTTTTCCTGCAAAATTTCGGTTCCGGTAATGTCAGCCGGCATCAAGTCAGGAGTGAACTGGATGCGGCTGAAACTCATCGACAAACAACGCGACAGCGTGCTGATCATCAACGTCTTCGCCAAACCGGGCACGCCTTCCAGCATGCAATGCCCGCGGCTGAACAACGCGATCAACAGTTGCTCAATCACCTGGTCCTGGCCGACAATCACCTGAGCCATCTGCTGACGGATTTCATCGAACGCCTTGTTGAGCCGATCAATTGACTCTTGACTGGCGGCTGGTGCATTGTCGTTCAACATAACCATTCTATCCTATCCCGTTGAACTATCGAAAGCGATAGTTGCGGAAGCCGTTGTTATAAAACTCCACAAGGGACAGTTGACAGAAGACTGTATTATCCTACAGGCTGTGACGGAAAGTGTGTCAATTACGATGGGGTCGTGACATTTTTAGGTATTGCCATTTCCGTGGTATGTTGCATACACGGAATCTCTAGTGGTTGCGATTGCCGAGCATTTGAGACGAATTGCTCTAGTGTCTGAGACAGCGATTCCACCTCGCCGCGTGATTGAGCGGCAACATCGTTCACATCCCAAATATCCTCTGGCTTTAAATACAGTGCGACCGGATTTGCATCGGTTTCGATGTCGTCGTGTTCGGATGTGAGACATTGAACTAGATAGAAGTCCGAGGTCCGAATGGCTTGATGTCGGCGGCCGTGGCCGAGACACAGGTACCGCCGGTCGGACATCTGCTTGCCATGTATGTGCGTCAGAAACGATCGACCTTCATTGGGAAATCCGGTTCCATCAATCTGGAACCACTCAAACAACGTCGGAACCAAGTCGACCGCTTGCACCAGTTCTTGTTGCCGAGATCCTAAGCCATCTGATCTTGAGAAAGATACGATAAGTGGTGAATGGACAATTTCGTCACCCAAGAGTCCCGGAAGATTCTGTGTTTCGTTCACGATTGTGCTCGTGTCTCTTTCACCAAGTGATTCACCTCGGTCAGCAGTCACGATGAATAACAGTTCTTCGTTTTGTATCGTTTGTTCGATTTCGTCAAGAAGTCGTCCTAACCAAAAGTCTAGGAGAGTGACATAGCCAGCGTAGACGGCTCGTGATACGCGCCATTCAGCGTCGCTCAGATTACATTTATCGAGTACTGAGTTCTCCGCACGATCCGGACCCAATCCAATGCGGCCGCCGGACAAAATGAATTCATCGGACGCATCGAATTGCGCCGTATCGGTGTGGCTGAGGTCGGCAATTTCAAAATCCGGACCGGTTGTGCCGAGCTTCCGCCCGGCGAGTTCATCAAAGTACAACGTCGCGAATGCTTCGGGAGCAATCCACGGTACGGGTACTCCCCGTGATTGTAACCACAGCAGCCACGGCGTTCGATCATCGCAAGACAGCGCTTTCAGGCAACCGACAGCTTGGTCCATCAATTTTCCAAAGGGCGTATCAGCGTGATCGATTTCCAGTCCGTCCCTTCCGATAACCTCGGTTATCTGATTGAACCTGGGCCGCATTGAAGCCGCCTGTCCGTGGGTTTGTTCAGACACCAAACGCGTTGTGATCCCAGTATCGCGCAGCATTTCAGCAATCGACGGTTGCTTCTGTTGCCGCTGTCGAGAGCGTGGAAACTGATAACAGCCGTTGAACCAAGCATGACTCGCCGCTGTCGGATCGACGTTTTCCGCGAAGTGCTGGTCGAACACAACCGATCTGGCCGCCAGCCGATCAAAGTTTGGTGTCTCAATCCACGGATTCCCATAGCAGCCAAGGAAGCGCAGCGGCAGTCGGTCGAATGTGAGGACGATTGCTTTCTTTCGTGGATCAATCATTCAGAATATCCTGACTTTTGACAATTGTGACACCGGACGATTGCATTTCGTCAATCGCGCGGTGGCAATCGCCCGGTTGTAGCTCAACACCTCGGCAGGCGTCTTCAATCAGGTACATTTGAAAGCCAAGTTCGCATCCGTCTAAGGCAGTAAATTTGACGCAGTAATCCGTGGCCAATCCTAAAATATAAACTTCGGCCGCCGTTGCTTCGTCCAGAAAGTCGGACAGACGGGTCGACTGACGGTGACCATTGTCGAAAAATCCACTGTAGCTGTCGATGGTTGAATTGGTTCCCTTCTGGAAAACACGAGCAATCCGGCTCGCATCAAGTTCGGCGACGAACTTGGCTCCGTATGTGTGTTGCACGCAGTGGTCCGGCCACAGCACCTGCTTTAGTCCGTGTAAATCGATTACGTCGCCCGGCTGTTTGCCCGGATGTTCCGACGCGAAGCTTTCGTGGTTTGGCGGATGCCAGTCCTGAGTGGCGACAATCAAATTGAAATGTGGCTGCAACCGATTCGCCAGTGGAACCATTTTGTGGCCTTGCGGCACGGGCAACGCTCCTTCAGGAATGAAATCATTTTGCAAATCGACCAGGATCAGTGTTTTCATGTCAATTACTATGGTGACGAATTGGAATGAGATTTGTGTTGTGTCACTTCAGGAAGAAACGCTAAAACTCTGTGGGTCACCTCGAGACTGCTCGATTAGGTTTGTCTTTAGTTGGTGCAATGTTGATTCCAGACCGACAGGATACGGCTGCGCGTTTTTCAGTTGCTTAACCGATTCAGTTAGCGAGTCTAGTTCCAGTTGGCATCGGTCGCGCGACAGACTTAGCAGCGGGGCATCGTATACGATTCCACCTTGTCGCATCACGGGCACTAGGAGATCATCGAATGTTGTCCCCGATGGGATGGGTCGCGGAGTGTGGTCCATCAATTCAACGAACGAGCCGTCCTCTGGTGGGGGATTACCCACATCGTAAATCACGTCGGCTAAAAAACGTTCGGCGTTTCGATAGCGTCGGATTTGTTGGATGCCCGGATTTGACACCTTGATCACCTGCTCGGACAGTTTCACCTTGTACTGCCAGTTATGGCTTTCGTTACGAACGGCAGACAGTTTGTAAACGCCTCCTAATGCAGGTTGGTCGTACGCGGTCGCCAGCCTGGTGCCGACTCCCCAAATACTGATCATGGCGCCCTGTTGTTTTAATTCTTCAATCAAATGTTCGTCTAGATCATTGCTGGCGATGATGACGGACTTGGCAAAGCCGGCCTCGTCCAAGATCTTCCGAGCTTCGATACTTAAGCTCGTCAGATCTCCCGAATCCAGACGTATGCCGATCATTTCATGCCCCTGTTCACGCAGCCATCTACCGATTTGGGCCGCCTTGCGAACTCCTCGCAGGGTGTCGAATGTATCAACTAGAAAGACGCAGTTATTGGGCATGGTTTTGGCGTAGCTTTGGAATGCCTCAAGTTCGTCATCGAAGCACATGATCCAACTGTGAGCGTGTGTACCTTTGACCGGGATGCCGAATAATTTTCCGGCCAGAACGTTGGAGGTGGCGGTGCAGCCGCCCAAGTAGGCCGCACGGCTGGCCGCCAGTCCACCATCGATTCCCTGAGCTCGGCGCAGGCCGAATTCTAACACGGCGTCTCCGCGCGCTGCCAGACAGACTCGAGCCGCCTTAGTCGCAATCAGAGTCTGGAAGTTAATAATGTTTAGTAGGGCGGTTTCTAATATTTGGCACTGCAATAACGGGCCTTGGATCCGGACCAACGGCTCAGGTGCAAAAACCACGGTTCCCTCGGGCACCGCGTCGATGTCGCAAGTTAGCGAGAGCGTCCGCAGGTACTCCAGAAACTCCGGTTCGAATAACGCTCGTGCGTCGTTTCCAGCCAGGCCGGACAAGTATTCAATGTCGCCGTCGTCGAAGCGAAACTCAGACAACAGCTCCACGACATCACTTAGGCCACCCGCAACAGCGAATGATCCCCCGAATGGGTTTTCGCGGAAGAACAGGTGGAACACAGCTTCACGCTCAGCAACACGCGACTTCCAATAGCCAAAAGCCATTGTGAGCTGGTACAGATCCGTCAGCAGCACCAGTGAGTGACGATAGAGCGATCTCAGAGTCTCAATTGCTCCGCTCCTCCGGTGGAATTTTCGACATTGACGAGGTTCTACGAGAATTCTTTCTGAAGAGAGTTTCTTCAACTCTTTCAGAAAGGACAAGTCCATAACAAACTAGATATTGCCAAACAATTGGCTGAGCCATTCCGCAGTCGACCGAATTGGGGACAGTGTGTACACCATTTCACAGACTCGCAAATCGCTGACTGTAGAATGCTTCCTTTACTGACCGATTGACTTGTGCATCCATCCAGGTTGCTTTCTACTATCGGTGATTGACAGGTTCGTCGGATGCAAATTGACTGTTTGGGGGATAATGCGAGTTTTGATCACAGGGGGTGCCGGGTTTATCGGAAGCCACATTGTTGACGGCGTTTTAGCACAAGGCTTCGAACCCTTCGTTGTTGATAATCTCGAAGCGGGGCGGCGCGAGAATCTACCTGCCGATGTGCCGCTGTACGAGATTGACATTTGCGACGAAGAACGATTAGCCGACGTATTTGACGAAGTCCGTCCACAGGCGGTGTGCCATCAGGCCGCGCAGATGTCCGTCAGCCGTTCCGTCAGCGAACCCGGTTACGATGCCAGGGTGAATATCCTAGGTTGGCTAAATGTGTTGGATCAATCCGTGCGAGTCGGCGCGAACCAGTTCATTTTTGCGTCGTCCGGAGGTGTGCTGTACGGCGACGTGGCCCAGCCAGCGGACGAAAAACATCCGGTCGCACCGATCTCACCATACGGTATCAGCAAATGGGCGGGCGAACAGTATCTAGAGTTCTACACCAAACAAAATGCGATTCAAGGTGTCGCATTGCGTTACGCCAATGTGTATGGTCCTCGACAGAATCCGCACGGTGAGGCGGGCGTGGTCGCCATCTTTAGTCAGAAGATGTTGGCGGGCGGCGAGGAGCCGACAATTTTTGGGGACGGTGGGCATGTTCGGGATTACGTGTTCGTCGCTGACGTTGCGCGTGCGAACCTGCTGGCTCTGGAATTAGAGGTGCCGGATCAGTTCGTCGCTTTAAACATTGGAACGGGAATTGGAACTGATGTGAACCAGTTGGCAACGTTGGTTCGTACGCGGTGTCAACACTGTTGGTCTCAAGTGTCAAAGGCGGGTCAGGTGTCTGCTGCGCGACACGGACCGCCGCGTCGCGGTGATTTGAGATCGAGTCTGGTTGCGATCCATTCAGCCAAAGACGTGTTGGGCTGGCAGCCACAGTATTCTGTGACAGAGGGTCTGGACACAACCGTGCAATGGTTCTTCGAGCAGTTCCACATCGCACCACCGTAACACGCTAGCAAAGGTGGATTGAAAATTGTAAACGGATGACATGCTGTTGTGTCTTCAGCCAAATTCTTGTTTACTACGATTCACACGCCCAGGTCAAAAGAGATTAAAAGACGATGACTAGGATTCTTGTGACCGGCGGAGCCGGATTTCTTGGCAGCCATGTGTGCGATCGGCTGATCGAACGGGGCGATGAAGTCATCTGTGTCGACAATTTCTTCACGGGCACGAAAGCGAACATCGCACATCTTTTAGGTCATGTTCGTTTCGAAGCGATTCGGCACGACATTGTTCAGCCACTGTATTTAGAGGTCCGCCAAATCTACAACTTGGCGTGTCCGGCGTCTCCTGTGGCGTATCAGTTTAATCCGATCAAGACGATCAAAACGTCGACCCTGGGGATGGTCAACTTACTGGGACTCGCGAAGCGCTGCCGAGCCCGAATCTTACAGGCCTCGACGTCCGAAGTGTACGGCGATCCTCAGATTCATCCGCAGACCGAAGACTACTGGGGCCACGTGAACCCCCTTGGTCCACGAAGCTGCTACGATGAAGGTAAGCGGATCGCCGAGTCGTTGTGCATGAACTATCACTTGGCGCACAAAGTTGAAGTTCGCATCGTCCGCATTTTCAACACCTATGGACCACGGATGGATCAGAACGACGGTCGCGTGGTGTCGAATTTTATCGTCCAAGCCCTTAAAGACGAACCGCTGACAGTCTTCGGCGACGGGACACAGACTCGATCGTTTTGCTACGTCGACGATTTGGTCGAAGGACTGATTCGGACGATGGACCAGAACGATGATGTTGGACCGGTGAACTTGGGCAACCCGACGGAACACTCAATGCTGGAACTGGCACAGACAGTGCTGAAAGTGACCGGTTCCTCATCGTCGCTTCAACACCTGGAATTGCCGAAGGACGATCCGAAACGGCGGTGCCCGGATATCGCGAAGGCGAAGCGGAAGCTCAACTGGTCACCTACAATCGATCTCAAAACCGGGTTGGAAAACACGGTCGAGTACTACCGGCAATTGCTCGCACAGGAGGCGATATGAGCAAGTGCCTTGTCACTGGTGTTGCGGGTTTCATTGGCTTTCATGTCTCGCGGCGTCTGTTGGAGCGAGGCGATACGGTCGTCGGATTGGACAACTTGAACGACTACTACGACGTGCAATTGAAGCAAGACCGGTTATCGCAACTCTCCGACATCTCGAACTTCAGTTTTCGTAAGATTGATCTTGCTGCGCGCAAGTCGACCGCGAGCTTGTTCAAAGCCGAGCAGTTCGATGTTGCCATACACTTGGCAGCTCAAGCGGGTGTTCGGTATTCGTTAGAAAACCCGCATGCGTACGTTGACAGTAATCTGGTTGGCTTTGTGAACGTTCTGGAAGGTTGCCGGAACAACGAAATCAAACACTTGGTTTATGCGTCATCGAGTTCGGTCTATGGTGCGAATACGAATATCCCATTTTCTGTGCATCACAACGTCGATCGTCCGATTAGTCTTTACGCTGCGAGCAAGAAGGCGAATGAGTTGATGGCACACACATACAGCCATTTGTATGGATTGCCGACGACCGGTTTGCGTTTTTTTACGGTCTACGGACCCTGGGGTCGTCCGGATATGGCGTTGTATTTGTTCACCAAGGCCATCCTGAATGGCCGGCCGATCGAAGTTTTTAACAATGGAAAAATGCGGCGAGATTTTACGTATATCGACGACATTGTAGAAGGTGTCGTCCGTGTGGCCGATCGAATTCCGGAACCGAATCCGGCCAGGATCGGAGATGTTCAGGATCCGGTAATCGGTACGGCTCCGTACAAGGTGTACAACATTGGTAACAATAAATCCGTCGAGTTGATGCATTTTATCGAAATTTTGGAGTTGTGCCTGGGGCAGATAGCAGAAAAAACTTTCCTACCAATCCAGCCGGGAGACGTGCAAGAAACCTGTGCCGACATCGACAATCTGGTGCGAGACGTTGGCTTTAAACCAGCGACCCCGATTGAGGACGGAATCGCTCGATTTGTCGAGTGGTTCCGCGAATATCATGGGGTCTGAGAGATGTAATGATCCTATGGCGAGTTGTAAGTGGTAAAACAATGAGTGAACAGATTAGCACAAAAGAGATTCACCGAAAGGGGATCGTCCTTGCCGGTGGTGCGGGTACGCGGCTCTATCCAACGACGCGCGTCGTCAGCAAACAGTTGCTGCCGGTCTACGACAAGCCGATGATCTATTACCCGCTCACAACTTTGATGTTAGCGGGAATAAAGCAGATTTTGATCATCAGCGGTCCGCATGACCTGCCGGCGTTTCAACGACTCTTAGGCGACGGATCACAGTGGGGGCTGCGGCTTCAGTATGCCGAACAGCCCGAGCCCGGCGGATTGGCTCAGGCCTTTCTCATCGGCGAATCGTTCATCGCTGATGATCCGTCCTGTTTGATTTTGGGCGACAATATTTTTTATGGTCATCAGTTGACGAACAGTCTTCACCAAGCGGCAGCTCGGCCTAGCGGCGCGACGGTGTTTGCTTACCACGTCAGGGATCCGGAACGCTATGGGGTCGTCGTTCTGGACGATACTGGTCAACCAGTTGAGATCGAGGAAAAACCACAACAGCCCAAGTCGCACTACGCCGTGACGGGTTTATACTTTTACGACAAAGATGTTGTCGAAATCGCCAAGCAACTGAAGCCGTCAGCACGCGGCGAACTAGAGATTACCGACGTCAATCGCGCGTATCTGGTTCGCAAAAATTTACATGTCGAGATGCTGGGACGCGGCATGGCCTGGTTGGATACGGGCACTCATGAATCGCTAGTCGACGCCAGCACTTTCGTCAGTGTGTTGGAAGCTCGTCAGGGCCTGAAGATTGCCTGTCCGGAAGAAATCGCGTGGAGGATGGGGGCCATTGACGCCGAAAAAGTTCGCGAATTGGCCGAGCCAATGAAACAGAACAGTTACGGCCGCTATTTGCTTGAATTAATCGAATTGGTAGCGTGACAAATGATTTTTTCACGTTGTACGACGATTTTTGCGGACATGAATTTCGGTTGCATTCGGCACATTCGTTTACATCACCGGTGAGCGACGCTGTCGTATCTACCCCTCCCAAATTGTTACACTTCGACGTTCGCTTTTTCGACGTTTGGTGTCAAAGTCGCACCTATTTTGACTAAGCGTTATGTCTGTAAAATGTGGACGTTCAGTTGACATAATCTTTTCAAGAATTCCTGACTTGAGAGATTCAAGGCGGCTCTTCTCCGTCGCCGATACATTGCATCAGTCCTATAAAGACCGACTTTTGGGGAGCCATCGGAGCTAATGACAGAAGTGTAGGGTGATATCGCCCCACGGCACGATGGAGAGTCTTGGAAGTCACGGTGGAAGTGAAATACGTTTTGGTCGTCCGAGCTGATTTGGATGCCAACCGCATCCAGTGAATTGTGATGTGCTTCGCGGGCAGTTTTGCTCTGTAAACCGCCTACGAGCGATGTCATGACCGGCGTTGAATCAGGTCGATACGGCCCCACGACATTTCTCCCTAAGGAAAGGAGACGCTGCTTTATGTTAAGGATCAGAACGATCGCTGCAGTGGTCGCAACATTGGGTATGAGTGCCGTGGCACAGGCAGGAATCTTCAATCTGAATCTAGGTGGCCAATGTGGGGCCGCAAAGAGCTATGGCTGTGCTTCGACTTCTCAACCTTCGTGTTGTAAACCGTCCAAGAGTTGTAAATCAACGATTACTCGTCCGTGTGATACGCAAGTCAATACGTATCAACGCAAGGTGTCGAACAAGAAGGCGCCGTGCTGTCGACCTTGCGGAAAACCAAAGAGCTGTTGTGCCCGAGCACCTAAGTCATGCAGCAAGTCACGTAAATCTTGCTGTAAACCAGCTGCACCCAAGTGCAGCAAGCCGCGTAAGAGTTGCAGCAAGTCACGTAAATCTTGCTGCAAACCAGCTGCACCCAAGTGCAGCAAGCCGCGTAAGAGTTGCAGCAAGTCACGTAAGTCTTGCTGTAAACCAGCTGCACCCAAGTGCAGCAAGCCGCGTAAGAGTTGCAGCAAGTCACGTAAGTCTTGCTGTAAACCAGCTGCGCCCAAGTGCAGCAAGCCGAGTAAGAGTTGCTGTGATGCGAAGAAGAGCTGCGGCGATCCGTGTGACAAGGCAAATCGTTGCTGCAATGCGGATCCCTGTGAGATCGCTGAGTTGATCTACAAATCGCAGACAGCCTGCTACGCAAAAGATCGCGCCAAAGCGATCGACAATCTGGGTGACAGGTTCAGTTGCGTCTGTAATCCCGAAATTATGGTAGCCTTGGTATATGGTCTGAATGATGCCGACGAGCGAGTTCGGGCCGAGGCTGCTGATGAAATCGGCGATCAACAGCGTGAAAATGATGCCTGCTGCTGCAGCAAGGAAGTCGTGGCTGCTCTGACGACTGCTCTTAGCGACTGTGATAGAAATGTCCGACGTGAGGCGGAAGAAGCTTTAGTGCTGTGCGGTCACTGTGTTGTGGATGGCTGCTGCCCGACAAAGAGCCCTTGCTGTGCACCGGCTGGTTGTGGGCGAGCTCCTGCCAAAGGTAAGGAAGCCGCTCCGCCGGCACCGCCCAAGGCTCAGAAGGCTTTCGTCCCATCGCGTCTGAATCGGACACACACGTTTCGCTCCATCAAGACGCGTAGCAAGTTGGCTGGTCTGTTCAGCTTGATCGACAGAGTATACTAAACCGATGGGAACGATTTACACGGTGTAAATTCAAATGTGATCGACCATAGGCGGCCTCCGAAATTAATTTCGGAGGCCGCTTATTATTTCTTTGCCCTGCCCATCCGTCAGTGTAATAAGCATTGGCATTGATAATGCGCAAGCCCTTATTGTGAAAGACGTTTCTAGGTCGACCTAAGTCGGGTTGACACAAACAGCACGTTATCGTTATCACATGCCCTCTCATCTCTCCTCCCTCTCTTCAACGAACGTCCCATTCGTCATCTCATCGATTGAAATCTGCGGTCAAGAACTCAGATCGGCCGGGCTGCTGTGCTAACTGGTGGGTTTGTGTGCGAATCGAGTCCGCGCGATTTCGGAATCGCGTTCCGATTATGACCGTCAACCATTCCGATCAAAAACAGACAAGTATGTCGGTTCCCAGTCAATCCTGTTTTTTGAAAACACTTCAGAGCCGCCGTGAATACTACCAGTTGCTGCTCGATCTATCGCTCAGACAGACGGACCTGATCCGTACCGACAATTACATACAACTGTTAGAAGTTCTGGCTCAAAAGCAGAGTCTTTTGCAGGATATGGACGGATTGCGTCAAAGCCTTCCTGACCTTTGGCAGCAATGGCATTCAAAGCGAGATACGCTGGACCCACTGTCGCGGAACGTTTGCGAGCGAATGTTGGCCGAGTCTAAGGTGATTCTGGAGGAAGTTATGAAGAACGAACAGGACAGCACCGATTTGCTGACACAGTGTCGAGATTACACCCGAAAGAATCTACAAGCGATTGCAGAAGGAACCCAAGTCCACGAAGCCTATCGAGACAGTTTAGCACCGGTGAAATACCGTCATTTGGACATCGATCAATAATCCAGAGGGCGAGATATTCTCGATGAAATCGGAAGTCAAAAAGTCTGTAAATGGTTCCGCGGGTCGCGTGCTTGTTTGTTCGACCGACGCAGATGTCTGGCGCGCAACTATTGACGGCGCGTCTCATTTTAGAATCGACATTCAAGTCATCGGCACCGTCGATGCGGCGCTAGAACTACTGGAAGAACAGGCGTTCGATGCGTATTTGCTTGATGCACGCGAAACTCAATCGAGATTAGCCCGGTCGGCGTTCTCGAGACAAGGCCGGACCGTCACGGAAATTGCTTCGTCTTTGTGGCGCAAGAAACTGACGACTAGGCTGATCTTACTCGTGCCCGAAATATCCGTCTCGCCGTCCGGCGCCAATATTGATAGTCGATCGACGTATGTTTCGCAGATGTACGATGTGGTTCAGCAACCTTACACAACTGCATCGCTTGGAAGGGCCTTGTTCTCGGCTGTTCAGTACTCGCAGCTGTTCTCGGAAAACCGGCGGCTCAAATCACAGCTTCGCAGTCGAACACCCAGGCGACTCCTCGGAAAAAGTCCGGAAGTCGAACGGCTACGCGCGCGGATAGCACAGGCTACCAACACTGACGAAAACATTATGATCTGCGGCGAAGCGGGAACCGGTACAAGTTTGGTTGCGCAAGCAATTTACGACGGTAGCCAACAGGCTCGTGGCCCCTTCGGTAAAGTCAACTGTCGAAGATTATCGGCTGCGGGATTCGAACGAGAATTGTTTGGTTGCCGCACACACAATTCGGACAGTCTGATCGCCAATCCCGGCCGGCTGTTACTGGCATCGGGCGGGACGCTGTTTCTGGACGAAGTTGATGCCATTGCAATGCCAATGCAAAGGAGGCTGTTCCGTGCTTTGGACAAGCAAGCCGGCCGCTCTGCTTGTAACGAACAATTCGATCACCAAAACGTGCGTGTGTTGGCCGCGACGCACGTCGATCTAAAGGAACGCGTCCGGAAGAAACATTTTCGAGACGATTTGTATGAACTATTGAACGGCTTCACCATTCGAATTCCACCTTTGCGGCAATGTCCCAAGGACATTGCCGTGTTAGCTGAACATTTCCTGGCCGAGCAGACGGTCAAAGAGGAGCAACCAAGCAAGCACATTACTCTAGAAGGACTGCGTTTGTTGAAATTACATAATTGGCCCGGCAACGTGCGAGAATTACAGATCGTGATCGAGAACACCTGCTTGCTTGATTGCGGGCCTGCATTGACAGCCGAAATGCTTCGTCCTTGGTTGGCCAACGACATCGGGTGCGAACGCTCCATCCCGAGGGGATTGACCTTAAGAGAAATGGAACGAAAGTTGATCGAGGCGACGTTCACTCGCTACGGTGGAAGCCGCGAACGAACGGCCCAGTCGTTAAACATTGGTTTGCGAACATTATCAGGCAAGCTGCGGGAGTACGGCTACCCACCTCGCGGCGGGCCGGGATCGAACCTGAGAGCTGCGTAGCTGAACATCAATTTGGTCCCGGATTTTTCAATGCAATGAAAGCGAGTCGTGCATACGAGCCCAACGTGGCGGCAATCGATATCACGAAACAAATGGCGGAACCTGGTCTGGGGATTTTGACGTGTGAGAATATTGCGTTTCTTGTAAGTCGCGTCCGTTGACCCCGGAGTCGATTGAACATTGATCTCTGCTGGCAGGCGGTTAACAAAATAATTCAAAAAGACTGAACGAAATGGTGAATCCAATTGGTGGAATCGATGGTTTGAAACCGGTGTCGCTGCCACCGATGACACTCAGTGCCAGCGACCAACATTCGGCCGTTAAGGATTTGGATTTTCAGCAATTACTGATTCAGTCGTTGCAGCAAGTCAGCTCGATGGACAAAACCATTCAGACCGGAATCACAGAAAGTCTGACTGGTGGCGACATCACGCAGGTCGAAGTTCTCACAGCTGTGAAGGAAGTGGAAATGGCTTTGCTGTTACTGTTGCAGGTTAGGAACAAGATTCTAGAAGCGTACAACGAAATCAAGCAGATGCAGATGTAACTCTAGCGCGAAAAACTTGGAACACTTGAATTAGAACCGGAAAATATGGAATCGGTCAGTCGGACCTTCAAACAGTTTCTGGAACTGTACGAATTCATGTCACCCAGCCAGCGGGGAACGCTGATCGTGGTTCCTCTGTTTATCGTGACGGCGTTCGGTGTCGTTATGTTCGGTGGCAGTTCCAATTCGCATGTCGCTTTGTCATGGGGAAAGGTTTTTGAATCGACGGATCTGATCAACGCCGAACAAACTCTCACTGAAGCCGGATTGAGCGATTATCGCCGTGAAGGTCAACGGATCATGGTGCCCAAGAATCAGGTAGACCGCTACAACGCAGCGCTCATTGCAGACGGCACGTTCCCCAGCGATTCGGCTTCGGCGTGGGAGAAGTACTTTAAGGAAATGAGCGCCTTCGCGACGGGACATCAAGTTGAGCTGAGAAAGAAAGCCGCATTGCAAGAAGCCCTTCGCCGCGTGATTCGTTCGGTTCCTGACATCGACGATGCCGATGTCATTTGGGCAAAGGGTGCACGAAGATTCGGGAAACCTGCAAAGGTCACGGCTACTGTCAATGTTCGGCCTAATCGAGGTCACGAGCTAACACTTTCCTTAATTCACTCATTGCGGGCAGCCGTAGCCGGCATGATCCCCGATCTCAGCCCCAACGATGTGACCATCTTCGACCAGTCGACAGGGATTTCGCGAACAGCGGACGAGTCCGGTTTTTTTGGAACCAAGTTGGTGACGCAAATCCAAGAGTTTGAGCAATTACATGATAAACATATCACCGCGACTTTGCGGCACATCGATGACGTCCTGGTCACAGTTAGTATCGACCTGGACAATTTGCAGCGACACGTGGAGCGGAAGACGGAAATCGACAAAAAGACGGTGGAGCTTCAAACCACCACGCGAACAAAAGACACAACATTGACTCAAAACCAGCCCGGACAGAACGCAAACACTCCTGCGAAGTTGAATTCGTTGGGTAGTCAAATCAATTCGCAGTCAAGCACGGAACAGAATATGGGCACGGTCAGCGTTCCGTCGCCACACACAGTTTCTGGTAAGGAATACATCGGTGCGATTCCCAAAGCTGTAAAGGTTAACGTCTCGATTCCCGACGACTACTATCGCGCCATCGCGCTGAAGCAAGGACTGGCTGAAGGTGGAGCCGACTTCCAAAAACACCTCAAAGAGATCGAGCGTCAAGAAATCGACAAGGTAAAACTTGAACTGCGGACGTTGCTACCGAACGGCTCGCCACCGGAGGCAATCAACGTCCGTACATACTTCCGCATTCCTAAGAACATCACGCCTCCGGCCGGCTCGTGGTTCGACACGATCACCGGTGGTCTGGGTAAGTGGGGTAGCGCCATTGGCCTTGCGATTTTTACATTTTTGGTCTTGGGGATGTTGAACAAAAGCATGGCGAAAACCCCGTTCCCAGAGCCTACCACATCAACCGATAGCTTCACTAAGGCGGTCAGTGAAGATGAGGAAGAGACTAACAAGAAAACCGAAAAGGCACTATCAAAACGGGATCAACTGCAATTGACAATTCGGGATAATCCGGGAGCGGCCGTTGCTGTGTTAAGTAAGTGGATTCAGGCCGTCAGATAATGATTAGAAGTGCGAAGAATCACAAATTGACGAGTGACCAGACTAAATGTGCAACTAACATTTCCGACTAAGATCCTCGAAGTTAGACCTTCGACCCTTTTAAAAAGGCTGCGTCATGGAAGACCTTCACAAGGCTGCGGTTCTTTTACTGAGCATGGATAAGCCGTTGGCCGCCGAGGTCATGAGCCAGTTGCCAAAAGACCAAGTGGCGGTGGTCACAATGCAACTAGCCAAGATGGATGAGATTACCCAGGAGCAGCAGGATGTGGTGCTAGACGAATTCAACGAGTTGACAGGAACGCATACGGTCATCGAACGCGGCGGCAAGGACAGTACGGTGGCGATTCGGGAAACCGTTCGGGGATCCATGAGTTCGGTGCCGTTTGACTTCCTCCAAAAAGCTGGCGTGGACAACTTACTAACGTTTATTGTCGAAGAACATCCGCAGACGATTGCTTTGATCATGTCGCATTTGTCACCAAATTTGGCTGCCGAGGTACTGAGCGGTCTACCATCAAAGAAGCAGTTCGAGGTTATCCGCCGTATCGCAAATATGGAGCAGACCAGTCCCGAGGTGATTCGCGATGTCGAATCGAGTCTGAAAAAGCGCATGACGTCGACATTCAGTCAGCAAACGGAAGCCGTTGGTGGAGTGCCGATGGCCATCAAAATCTTGAAGGTCGCTGATTGTATGACAAACAAGAGCATTCTGGAAAATTTGGAACAAGACGATTTCGAACTAGTTGATGAACTTCAGCGACTGATGTTCGTCTTCGACGATTTGTGCAAACTGGACGACAAGTTCATTCAAACGCTGTTGAAGGAAGTCGATCCCAGCCAATGGGCTTTGGCATTGAAAGGCGCGTCGGAAGAAATTAAGCAAAAGATTCTGGGCAATCTGCCACAACGCGCTGCGGAACTATTGAGAGAGGAGTTGGAGTATCTGGGACCGGCCAAGGTCAGTGATGTTGAGGGGATGCAGCAGAAAATTGTGGATATCGTCCATCGATTGGAAGAATCTGGCGAGGTCGAGGTCGCTAGCAGTTTGAACGGAGAGATGCTGTTTTCATGACCGTGCAAAGACGAAAAGAATAAGTCAACATGCAGCGCGTTACATTGACAACTACCGACGCAAACCGAGTTTTGAAGGCGCAGGATGTGCGAAACTTCGGCACAAAGATCGCCTTCAACTATGAGGATTTGAAAAGTCGCTGTGACGAATACGTCGAGAAGGTTCGCCGCAACATGGAGCAGATGATCAAAGACACTCAAACTGAAGCCGAGTTGATTCGCCAACGGGCTTACGCAGAAGCGAAAGATGCTGGACTACGCGACGCTATGAAAGTAGCGGACGCCGAAATTGAAAAGCGTGCCTGCATCTTCGCTGAGCAGAAGGCTGCCGAGAAGTTAAATACGTTGTTGCCAGCAATGCAACAGGCGTCAGCCGCCGTGATGCGAGAATACGACTGCTGGCTGGCAAAGTGGCAGACGGCCGCGGTTCGTTTAAGCGTGGCGATTGCTGAAAAGCTAATTCGGCACCGTTTAACTGTACAGCCCGAGCTTGCCACGAAAATGATCTTCGAGGCCCTTCAGTTGGCGGCCGGGAACGCTCACATCGAATTACGGTTGAACCCGCGCGATTTGGAATTGCTGGGAGACCACGGGCAACAGGTCGTCAGAAGTCTTTCTTCCGGCAGCGACGTGAATTTGGTCCCAGACGATTCGATCGATCCAGGCGGCTGTCTGATTGAGACCCAGGACGGAAGAATCGATGCACAGTTGGATGCGATGTTGGAACGGATTGCCTCAGAATTGACCCAGGGAACGTAGACACAACCATACTGGCTTGTTCTCGACCCATTTGTGTGAGTTGCCACTGTATGCCGGCCATTGAAGAACATATCAAGAGCATCTTGCCCGTCGGGCTGACCGGCAGCGTTACGAAGCTTGTCGGACTGACGGCCGTCGTGGCTGGATTTCCAGCACCGCTGGGTTCGGTTTGTCGGATCGCACGCGAAAACCATTCGGAAGTCGATGCCGAAGTCATTGGATTTCGCGGGGATGAAACACTGGTCTTGCCGTATGGCGATTTGGCAGGAGTCCGGCGGGGTCACAGCGTGACATTAGTGCATTCAGTGCCTGGTGTTCGGGTTGGTGATCGTTTGCTGGGCCGCGTCTTGGACGGCCAGGGACAATTCTTGGACGCGCTTCCTGCTCCCGTCTTGCCACAGCGTGTCAATCTGCATTCGCCGCCAACGTCGCCGTTGCGCCGGCCGCGCATCGAAACGCCGCTGAGAACAGGCATTCGTGCCATTGACGGACTATTGACTTGTGGGAAGGGCCAACGATTGGGCATCTTTTCCGGAAGCGGCATTGGGAAAAGTATCCTATTAGGCCAGCTTGCCCGGTCCAGCACCGCGGATGTCAATGTGGTCGCGCTTGTGGGCGAGCGGGGCCGTGAAGTGCGCGAGTTTCTGGAACGCGATCTGGGTCCGGAATGTTTGAAGAAAAGCGTCGTCGTCGTCGCCACCAGCGATCTTCCGGCACTGGTCCGGCTGCGAGCCGCTCACATGGCGACGGCTATTGCCGAGTATTTCCGCGATACCGGCCGCGACGTTCTGTTGATGATGGATAGTGTCACGCGGTACGCGCTGGCTCAACGCGAAATTGGACTGGCCGCTGGCGAACCGCCGGCCACAAGGGGTTATCCCCCAAGCGTTTTCTCGCTATTGCCGCGTTTGTTGGAGCGAAGCGGCCGCACGGATCGCGGCAGTATTACCGGGTTTTACACTGTCCTGGTTGAAGCTGATGATGTTAATGAGCCGATTTCAGATGCGGTGCGCGGCATTCTAGACGGACACATGATGCTATCCCGAAAGCTGGCTCAGCAAACCCATTGGCCGGCCATCGACGTTCTGGGCAGCATCAGCCGTTCTATGGACGATATCATCAGTGCCGAGCATCGCGTCGCAGCCGATAGCCTGAAGAAACTCTTGGCCGCCTACAAAAAATCGGAAGATTTGATCTCCATCGGCGCCTACCAATCCGGTTCGAATCAGTTGATCGACATCGCCATTCAACTCAAAGACACCATTGACGGCTATTTGCAGCAAGGAGCATTTGAAACAATTGAATTTCATGAAGCAGTCGGCGATTTGCTGAAAATCGCGAGCACTCAAGAAAAATTGATACAGAACTTAACTACGACCAGTCATTCACTCAGCGAATACAGCGAGGTCGAAACGGTGCACGATTGAGAAAACGTCGAACTAATGAGGGGCATTAATGACTGCAACGCGGAAATTTTTCTTTCAGTTCGAATCATTGCTACAAGTTCTCCAGAATCGGCGCAACCTTCGTCGGCACCTGTTGGCACAAGTACTGATTAATGACCGGGCGCTGATCGAACAACGTCAAGAAATTGAAAGAAACCGGGCCGGCCAACTGGACGAGCTGAGGGGCTTCGGAAAGACCGGTGAAGTTGCTGTGGACCGATCCGCCTCCCGCCGAGACTTCGCCGGACAATTGCTGGGTGACATTGGGTTGGTCGAGTGCCGACGTGAACTGGTGCAACAACAGTTGCAGCTTTGCCGCACCGCCTTGGTCAAGGCAGACCAGGACGTGAAGGTCCTGGAAAAACTGGCCGAGAAACAACGGTCTGAACACCTTTACAGACAGGAACGCTGTGCCGCCCGAGAATTGGAGGATGTCTGGAGTTCTATGCAATTGACGGAGGTATAGGTGATGATACAGTCGTTAGTCAGCATTATGTGCATGTTCAGCCTTGTCGCTGTGTTGTGTGAAGTTTTGGCTAGTCCATTGTGTGGTCTAGCAGTCATTTGAACATCGAAACAGTGAAGGACATCAGCGAAATTCTGGCCGGGAAAAACCGAACCGAGCTTGACGATGACGATAAGCCCGAGACGTTCCAACCGTCGAACGTGCTTTCTTGGAAGAAGGGAACGTATTTGTGGGGATTGGCCCGCACACAATCGCGATTAACCAGGTCACTCGAGTTAACCCTGTGCAGTTCGAGTAACCCGCTCATGGTGCCGACTTAGATGTCTCATGAACGTCGGATCGTCGTGACAAGCGATGTAGAGACGCTTTACACATCGGTAAACATGTGCTCCCATTGTGTGGTAGCGGAACGAAGTTGATGCAACCGAATGAACTCGGTATCTTGTGAT
>Ga0310123_10001213_pt1 | contig 21778 bp, 23 predicted proteins | sample CB6_AW_1057_MG_FD_203505 | JGI IMG/M metagenome (GOLD analysis project Ga0310123, IMG submission 203505) | Marine microbial communities from Western Arctic Ocean, Canada - CB6_AW_1057 | ecosystem: Environmental > Aquatic > Marine > Oceanic | place: Canada: Western Arctic Ocean | collected... | reverse complement strand
GAAAGCAAGTGCCGCCTGAAAGAGTTCACATGAAAGATTCGCTCCCGTCCAAAGCGATTACCGCCTGGCTGGCGGCGTATTGGTCGGGACGACGGTTAGGGATACTTTAGCGCTGCCTCCACTTGCTTCTTACTACGTGTGACATCCCCTTCTGAGACCACAGTCTCTATCCGCGCTCACGCTCGGACTCTATCCGCGCTTTTTCAGCCCGACTCCATACGAAGACGACGACTGAGCACAAAACGACAGAAGATATTCGCGCGCCCCAGGCGGCCGGGCTCGGCACGGCGCTCGCCAGGCTCCCGCCCGACGGTCCCTCCCGGAGGACGGCTTTTTCGGTGGCTCCCGCCGTACGACTTCGCTTCGCTCAGCTTTCGCCCGTGGCGTGAGTGGTTTTGGGGTTGAGTTTGTTCGCTGAATGCCACTGAAGTTCGTCTGCGTCGCTGTTCTCTGATCCGTAGAGCCCTCCGGGTCACAGCAACGGCACTGCAGCGTCGGTGGCGTCGAATACTACAGAGCTTGTCATTGTGTTGGCGCCCGCGTTGAGGGTGCCACCTTGGACAATTCGAGCGCGTAGCCCGCCTCGTCCGACCAGGGCCTTGAGCGCACCGGGAGCGTATTCTCGGTCCATTGCCCAGCAAGGAGAACAATGCTCAACACCTTGGAAGACACAGTCGCCAATCGCAAACTGTTGGCCGATCAACGCGTGTAGATGAACCCCACGGACGACCACATTCCTACGAAAAACTTCTGGGCCTGGGATAGGGCATGGACTCGCGACGGCTTCTTGCAGTGCCTCGTAAACTTCCATGGCAACAAAGGAGATCTGTCGCCCATCATCGTCGGTGTGATCGATGTAGCGGTCTCCAACGATTCCACGCCCAGCGACGAGCTTGGCACTCGTAAGGGTTCGCATGGGGAACTTGCCACGTTCGGCATCAGTCTTCTTGTCTCGGTAGCTGTACCCAGACGCTACTGCGATGGTCACAATTTCAATGGCGTATTGATGCATTCGATTCCTCGGCCTTCCTACCATAGCTGTTGATACCTTGTGAGCCTCACCTCGACGTGTCACAGAGTAACGATTATGATTGCGGCAGGGAGTGCGGAGAAATCCGCCATCACTCCCCCGCCGCCCCAAGTCCACGATACGGACTATGTTGTATCATAATGCCCAGTGTCGCGCCCTCGGGGGCAGGCTTGGGGAAGTTGACCACCAGATGATCTCGTTCCTTGCTGCTGACCCATACGCCGCCGGCGTCGAAGTTGGGCGTAATCGCCACGTCATAGTTTCCGTCCGGTTGGCCGTTCATGCCTGTGAGGTCGACCTTTTTCGAGGTCTTACCCTCGGGCACGCTCGCCGTCAGCCGCGAGGACTGCGTGAGTTCGTGGACCCGGGCGCCGCTGGTGCCGGGCAATTGTCGAAAGCCCAGGTCCGTTGGATTCGGGATCCGAACGACTCGGGCTTTGCCCCGGAGTTGGCCCACCACCCGGGTCTCGCCGGTATCCACCACGCCGTCGGGCAGCGGCTCGTCAAAGTCGAGCGGCAGCAACGCGGAAAGGTTTCGGGTGTCTTTTCGGAATCGGGTCCCCAACGTGTAGACGACGCTGTTGTTGCCGAGGGCGATGTGGGACGTATATGCCCCACCGATCAAGTACAACGGCCCGGCGCCGTGCATTTCAATGGCATTGTTGTTCATGCCCCGGGACGTGGGAACATCGAGGTCCATCAGTAGGTTGGAGAACCGGCCCATCCCCACCGGCAGCCTGCTGCGAAAGATGCCGCCGGGGCCTTCGATCCGGGCAGAATAAATCCGTATGGCACCGGAGTTGGTATCGATCATCCAGGAGTTGAGGTGGCTGGAGTGTCCAAGCAGGCTATAGATCGTGATGTCCAGCGAGCCCCCGCCTGCCCAGAGTAACTCCCGGCCCTGTTCATCTTTGGTCCACCAGGTCGGATAGGTTACGTCTTCAGCCGTCATCCAGTCCGGCAGGTCCTTCTGGAAGATCTCGAACTCCTGATTCGGGTCCATCAAGACCAGGGGTTCGCCATGGCCATCCACGAGCGGTACGTCCTCCTCCTTCGAGGCCCGAATCCGCCGGCCACCGAAACCACGAATCTTGAAGCCCGCCTCTTCGTAGGATGAGATCAGTGGATTGATGAATACCATGCCCGTGACATTCTGCCCCAGCAGGTGCACGCCGATTCGGCAGGCCCAAATTTTCAGTCCGACGAAGGTGTCGCCGACCAGGTCCGGGCCAAAAATGCCGCCCACCTCGACGCCGATGCCCACGTTACGCAGGGTGATCCGCTCGAAGCGGTTGTTCTTGCCGCCATGCACCTTCCGCTCGATGCCGCCCCGATGCCGGATGCCGATGATCTTCCTCCACATCTTGCCTCGCCGACCCGTGAGCGTCAGGTTCCGTACGGTACAACTCGCCGCGCCCGGCATGTCGATCATGGCGCCTTCATCGGGACCGTTCCAGATCAGCGTCGCGCCATTGCCGTCGAGCGTGACATTACTTGCGCCGCCTTTTTTGAAACGCTCGAGCGTTCCGGCCAGATTGACCGTTCGCGTCAGCGCGTATTGGCCCGGCGGGCAAACGACCGTGCCGGAGTACCCGTCGCGAACCCTGTCGATGGCGGCCTGAAGCTTGCCGCTGATGTCTTCGCCGGGCTTTGCGTCAACGTAGACGACGTAGCTCCGGCCACTGACAGTGGATCGAAGCGCCTGCAATCCCTGCTCGGGGCTGGACTGCACGAAAGGCCCGTCTTCGGCTGCTGCCAGACCAAACACACACAGCGTGGCAAATACGAGTACGGACCGACTCAACAGTACATTCATAATTCGACACATGTTACACCTTCTCCCGACTCTTTTGACACCTGAAACCATAAATCTTCCCACCAGACGACTACCACTTCAAAGGAAGGATCTCCGTGGCGGGCTTTCCATCCTTTTTCAGTGCGCCTCGGTCGCCAAGTAGGATCGCCACGGCCGTGATGTTCCCTCTCAAAGCCTTCTCCATCGGCGTATTGCCCTCGCCGTCCCGGGTATTAATGTCGGCGCCTTCGACAAGCAGGACCTCCACTGCGTGGGTGTTTCCCCACGCGACGGCCCTATGCAATGGTGTCTGCCCCTCCTGGTCCTTGGCCTCAATGTCGGCTCCTTTGCTCAGGAGAAGCCTGATCATCCTGGGATCTGCGGCACCCGTTGCCTCGAACAGGGGTGTTCGCTCGAGTTGATCACGAGCATCGACGCCCGCACCGGCGCCGATCAGCAGGACTGCGGTGTCGTAATCGACCACGGCATGGTGAAGAGGCTTCTTCCCCTCCTCGTCCCCGGCATTCGGGTCGGCGCCCCTCTCCAGTTCCGCCCGGGCCAGCGCGAGGTTCCCGATCATGGCGGCCCATCTCAGACCCGTGGGTTCGGCCGAACGGCCGCCCAATTTCTCTTCCCCCGATACGCACAGTACCGTCGACAGCCACATCGCCGCAAGCGCGCAGAACAGCCTGAGAAAGTAAACCAATCGATCAATCCTCTTTGTCGTAATCTTGTTTGATCCCCGCGCCCTAATATCCCCACAAGTCCGGATTCTCCTCCCGGGCCGTGCCCAGGGCGGGGATCAGCAAAGAGGCGAGCACCGCGATAATCGCAATGACCACCAACAGCTCAATCAGGGTGAAGGCTGATTGAGCTTGCTTTATCGAACCCATATCCTTTCGAACAATCCACACTCGCCCTTTCTCCTCCTGAAATTGATTACCCGCCGACCGAAGCATTATGTTTTACGATGTTATATTCTAATCTAATCACAGGCGCTCTGGAATGCAAAAAAAGGGGGGAAATGGGAAGCGGACTCTCTTTGTCAATTTTTATTCGCCCGAAATCGCATGGCATTCCGGCGCGGTATTGCCCGGACTCCGCAGCGGCCAGGACCACACCGCGACTTCGGGCACGTTGCGGAAGTCATCACGTACTACGACGAGGTGGGGAATTCGACCGACCGGTCCGATAGCCCACAGGTGCTCCCGGTTGAGTTCCATGATCTCTCGAAAGAGCCGGATCTGATCCTCTTGCCGGTACTGCAATTTGATTTCTGAGTAAAGATCCATCAGTTGCAGGATATTGGGATGCGCGGATCCACCATCGGTGGTGACGCCTCCAGGAAAAGGCGAAACGGCTTTCCATCCGGGCGAAGGCGAACGCCGTCCGGGCCTCGTTCCAAGCCCGATTCGTCCAGCAGCCGTTCGGCCCGCGCGGGATCATATTCAACCTAGGCGTTCTCCAAGGCAGGCCAGGCGAAGGGCGACCAGGGCGGCGGCGCCACCTGGCGCGGTTTGGCCAAGCCGTGGAAACTGATTTCATTGATTTCGCGCCGGTCGACCGCATGCGAAAGGGCAATGCGAAACCGCGGGTCGTGGAAAAGCTGCTGCATGACGGGATCTTTGTGATTCAAGTTCAGCGCGATGACATCCATCCCGTCACCCCCATCCAGCTTGCCGGCGAGCAGGGTACAAAGCGCCGCTACCACAGTCACGGCTATCAAACGAAGCCCTATCTGGATGGTCGGCTTTACAAAATCAGTCATCGCCGGCGTTTCGGAACATCCACGACGCTCCCGCGAGATCAAGCTGCTCGGCGAGATGGCAACGGGCCAGGCGACCGGGATCAATTTGTCGCAGCGGCGGCGCCTCCGATTGGCACCTGGGCTCCGCATACCGGCAGCGAGGGTGGAAGGCGCAGCCGGCAGGCAGGTTGGATGCGCTGGCCGGTTCACCCTGCTGCAGCGTGGACTGTGTCCGCTGTTTGGGATCCGGCAAAGGAATCGCGGATAACAAGGCTTCGGTGTACGGATGGCGGGGCCGCTCGAAAAGTTCTTTCACATCGCTCAGCTCGACAATCTTCCCGGCATACATCACCGCCACGCGGTCACAGATGTGTCGGACCACTCCCAGATCATGCGCGATAAACAGGTACGTCAGGTTCATCCGGCTGCGCAGCGATTGAAGGAGGTTCAGCACCTGGGCCTGCACGGACACGTCCAACGCAGAGACCGGCTCGTCCGCAACAATGAGCATGGGGCGAAGGGCCAGCGCGCGCGCGATGCCGATCCGCTGCCGCTGCCCGCCACTGAAAGCATGGGGATACCGCTTCAGGGATTCCGGGTCCAGCCCCACCTCCGTCAACAGTTCGCGCACCCGTTCCTCGATCCGGAAACGATCTTTCATGCCGTTGATTTTCAGCGGCTCCGCCAGAATATTCATGACCGTCATGCGCGGGTTGAGCGAAGAAATCGGGTCCTGGAAAATCATCTGCATCTTCGGGCGAAGCTCTTTCAATAGTTTTTCCGGTGCAGTCGCTACATCGATCTCGCGTCCATTGACGCGGAGCAGGGCTTCGCCGGAGGTGGGCCGCATCGCCCGAAGCAGACAGCGAGCCAGGGTGGTTTTACCCGAACCGCTCTCGCCGACCAGCCCGAGGCACTCTCCCGGATAGAGGTCGAAGCTGACCCCGTCGACCGCTCGAATCTGTCCCACCACCCGCCGCATCGAACCCTTCACCAGCGGAAAGTGTTTCGTCAGGTCGCGTACTTTCAATAAGGGCGTGCGCATTTTTGATTTTTGATTGCCCAAACACATAGGTGCTTCGCTTCGTACGACCCTTTCAATTTGTGAAGTGATCTACAGGTTCATGACAACAAATTGTCGCCACCCCGCGTAACCTATCCAATCAAAAATTTAAAATCAAAAATCAAAAATGGCCCGAGGGCCTAGTGTCGCAGCAGGCACGCACTCCTGTGCTTTGGCGCAACTTCAAGCAACGGCGGATTCCCGCCGCGATCGCATCGACCGGTCTCCGCGAGGATGCAGCGGGGATGGAATGCGCAACCGGCGAATCGATCAAAGGCGTGTGGCACGGAGCCGGGGATCGTTTTCAGATCATCTCCCGGAACGGCGGACCACCCCGGGATCGATTGCAGCAAGGCTTCGGTATAGGGATGCTGCGGAGATGCAAACACCGGTTCGACCGGACCTTGCTCAACGATGCGGCCCAGGTACATGACGACGACCCAGTCGGCCATTTGCGCTACCACACCCAAGTCGTGCGTGATCAGCATGATGGCCATCCCGAGCTCCTCCTGCAGCTCCCGCATCAAGGCCAGGATCTGCGCCTGCGTGGTCACGTCGAGCGCCGTGGTCGGTTCGTCCGCGATCAGCAGGGCCGGCCGGCATGCCAGGGCCATCGCGATCATGGCGCGTTGCCGAAGCCCGCCGCTGAGCTGATGCGGGTATTGATGGAACCGGCGCGGGCTCTCCGGAATACCGGCCCGGTGCATAACTTCCAGGGTGTGGGTCTGCGCCGCAACCGCGCTCATGTCGGTATGGAGCCGGACGGCCTCCATGATCTGGCTGCCAATGGTGTGGACCGGACTGAGACTGGTGCTCGGCTCCTGAAAAATCATCGCGATGCGGCCGCCCCGGATCTGTCGCAGGGCCTTGCTTTCTTCAGGCAGTTCGCTCAGTGCCAGAGCCTGGCCGTCCTGGTGCAGGACAATCTCGCCGTCTACAATACGCCCGGGCGGTTGGATGAGCCGCAACACCGAGAGCGCCGTGACACTTTTCCCACAACCGCTTTCCCCAACCACGCCCAACGTCTTGCCTCGCGGAACTTGCAGATCCACGCCATCGACAGCGCGAAGGATCCCTTCTTCCAGAAAGAAGTGCGTTTTGAGGCCGCGGATGGTGAGGACTGGGTCAGTTGCGTCCATGGGGCTCGTTGTTAGGGATTGGTTATTGAGTATTGAGGTTTCAGGTTTCAGTCTGGCCTGTGATGGCGCACCGCGCCATCAGATTTTTCAGCTATGAGAGTCATCTTTGGTTTCAGGTGTCAGCGGGGCTTCTGGCTGAGCCAGATTTTTCAAACTATGAGAGTCACTTTGGGTTTCAGGTTTCAGGATGGAACTCTCTGTCTGCCAGCATGTTATCCCTCCTGTGCGCAACCGGAAACATAGGTAAACCTGAAACCCGATACCTGAAACCTCAGGAGGCATACGGATCCGCCGCATCGCGCAGCCCATCCCCCACAAAGTTAAACGCCAGCACGGTGACGATCACGAAGAGGACCGGTGTCAACAACCAGGGCGCCATGGCGACCACCTGCACGGATTGCGCTTCCTGGAGCAGGACACCCCAACTGGTAATCGGCGGCCGCAACCCGAGGCCCAGAAAGCTCAATGCGGTCTCGCCCAGAATCATTCCGGGCACCGCCAGGGAGAGTGATACCAGTACATGACTCATACACCCCGGCAACAGATAGCGCCACATGAGCCTGCGGCGGTCGGCGCCATACAACACCGCGGCCGTCACAAAATCCTCTTCTCGCAGGCGAAGGACCATCCCGCGAAGCTGGCGGGCCAGACCCGTCCAGCCGATAAACGACAGCACCACGATGATCCCGAAGTACACCATGAGCGGCGACCAGGTCCGGGGCAGCGCCGCCGCCAACGCCATCCACAGCGGGAGCGAGGGAAAGCAACGAATGATCTCAATCACGCGCTGAATGAGATGATCTACCCATCCGCCGTAATAGCCCGACACCGCGCCCATCAACATGCCGAGCAGAAAACTGAGCGCCACCCCCACCAATCCGATGGTCAGGGAAATCCGCGCGCCGTAAAGGATCCGGCTCAACACGTCCCTTCCTTCCGAATCGGTTCCCAGCAGGTGGATAGAGCCCCCTTCCCTCACACCGAACAGATGAAAATCCGTTTCAAACAAACCCATCAGCCGGAAGGAATTGCCGCGAACGAACAGCCGGATCGGGAATCGTTGCTCGGCGTCATCGGTGTACAGGCGGCGCAGCGTTTCAGGCTGACGCTGTTGAATCAGGCCATACACGAATGGGCGGAGATGAAAGCCGTCGGGTCCGAAGACATGAAGCTGCTGGGGCGGCGCATAGGCCAGGTCGATGTTGCGGTGATCCAGCGTGTAGGGGGCCAAGAAGGGGCAGAGCAGCGCGGTCAGGTACATCACCAGCAACAACGTCGCCGACCAGACGGCCAGTTTGTGCCGTCGCCAACGCAACCACATGAGGCGCCACTGCGAAGCGTACTGGATTCGCTCGGGGGCGGTGGGTACCGGCGGGTTTTGTGCGGGGTGAGTCATCTCTTATGGGACGTATAGGACTTATGGGTCCGATGGGACCTATGGGGTGTCCCTATCCCACTTCGCCTCCCTCATACCGGATCCGCGGATCCAATACTAATAGCAGCAGGTCGGAGATCAGGGTTCCGATAACGGTGAGCGTGGCCAGCATCATCAGCATGCTGCCGGCCAGGTACATGTCCTGGTTTTCCAGTGCGCGCAGGAGCAGCGGTCCGGTCGTCGGCAATCCGAGCACCACCGAGGTAATGATCTCGCCGGACACGATGCCGGGGAGAACCCATCCCACCGTGCTGACCAACGGATTCAGGGCCACCCGGACCGGGTACTTGAGGATCAGCCACCATCGGTGCACGCCTTTTGCCCGCGCGGTAAGAACATATTGCTGGCGAAGTTCATCTAGCAGATTCCCGCGCATGATGCGAATCAAGCCCGCTGTGCCCGCGGTACCGATCACGATCACGGGCACCCAGAGATGCGAGAAGAGGTCGGCCACCTTACCCAGGGACCAGGGCGCGTTCTGGTACGCGGCTGAAAAGAGTCCGCCGGGACTGGTGCCGAAGACGGAGTACCCGACATACATACAAATCAGTGCCAGCAGAAAATTCGGTGTGGCCAGGCCCAGGAACCCGAGGAACGTGAATACATAGTCGCCCACGGAATATTGTTTCACCGCTGAATAAATACCGATGGGAATGGCCACCGCCCAGGTGAACAAGAGCGTCACGATGGAAATGACCATCGTGAGCAGAAGCCGTTCGCCGATGAGTTCGCGGACCGGCCGGTTCCATTCCATGGACATGCCCATATCGCCGTGGAGCAACCCGCCCATCCACTGGAGGTACTGGATGTGCATCGGTTGGTCGAGGTGGTACTGCTTGCGCAGGGCAGCCACCCGCTCCTGCGTCACCACTGCGCCGGTCTCCTCCAGGGCCGCAATGTAAGAGGTGAGGAAGTCCCCCGGCGGAAGCTGGATGATGGCGAACGAGACGATCGAAATCGCCAGCAAAGTGGGAATCATCCAGACGATCCGCTTGAAGATGAGCGCGATCACCTGGATTTCCGATTTCCGATTTCCGATTTCCGATTGAACGTCTTACTCACGGACAGCATTGGAAAGGGTTTGGCATTAAATCCGAAATTCGAAATCGAAAATCCGGAATGTCCGCCTACGGGTCAAACCCCTCCTGCAGCAGCACATCCTGCCAGGAATCCGTGGTCACGACCTGAAAATGTTGATCAAAAATCTCCCGGTAGTTCCCCTTGGCCGGTTGATCGTCCCAGAACCCGACCATCCGCGCGACCAGGGCGAGTTGAATGATATCCTCTTGAAAAAAAGGAACCAGCATGTATGGGATGTCGATCGGTGATAACAAAATCATCTTCGGCCGCGATTCCGGCACCGATTCAAAATGATCATCGGAGAATGACGGCGGGCCCAACAACGAAATCACTGCATCCGCGTCGGCATGAGTCTCCAACTGTTGTATCACCCAATCGCCGGGCATGCCAGCGGACATCAATTCGAAATCAGCCATCCGGTAGTCAGCGGGATCGATCGTTTCCACAGCCTGGACTTCTACCCCGGACTTCTCAAGGATTTCACGCCATTGCTCCACCGATTCGCGCTGTTTTCCGCCCACGCCTTTTATCGTCAGCAAAACGACCCGGCTGTTTTCTCCAAGGAGCTTTACCGTCTCTTCAGCGCCCACCCGGCGCAAGGCCGTCTCGGCATCGGCAAGTTGGCGGTCGGATGTGTCCCGGCAGGTTTTGACGATGGAGATAAGTGCTCCGCAAAGGATGAGGACAGCCACGATCCCAGTGATTTTTTTGCGTGTCTCGATCATTTCAGGGTTGCTAGTTCACTCAAAAACAAGAGCCTGATCAAGCGGAAAATGAGATTTTCACACATGTTCCAGCAGCCACTGCCAGAATGGCAGAGGAAATAGATCGGCACCCAAATCCGAGATTCGTTCGGGCCCAAAAAGAAGTTTGGTGAGCTGGTGTCGATCCACGGAGATGCGATCGGCACCCCGTTCCACGATAAAACAGTCTCCTTCCCGCGATATCCTGATATCCCGGATTCCGAAAGCCGCCAACACCGCCTGCGGATCCGGCAGGTAGAGCATGCGCCGCGGGTGAACGTGGCAGGGGAAGCGCTGCGATTCGAGCAGATCGACAAAGGGATGCCCGCCGGCCGGGGCCATCAACGAGATGCTATGTTGACCCACGGGTTGATACTCCGCATCGCGGCCCGAGGTGCTTGCGGCCGGCTCGTTGGTATCTTTAAACCACGCCCGTACCAGTCCCGCAATCAGCGCCGCCTCCCCACCCCATTCGATGACCGTGTCGCCGCGGGTGAACAGATAGGCCGCCATCCGATTCTCCTGCCTCGCCGCGTAGACGCTCGACACCTTCTTTGCCACAAACAGGCGTCGGAGCAAGTCCGGCGTCCGCACGCCACCCAGAGCGTCAGCGTGATGGATGTCAAGCAGCTCCTCCGCCAGCCGCGCTCGTTGTAGATCGTGAAATCGCACCACCTCCACGTCTTCCGGCGGGGATGGAAGTACTTCAATATTTCCCCGGTCAAACGCATACCAGCGTTCGACACTTGCACGTTCCCACCCCAGCCTTCGGTACCAGTTGTATAAGCCGGTTCCCAGAAATCCCAGGTGACAGCCTTGATCGCTCATGTGCTGCTGGCAGGCAAGCATCACGTTGCCGCCCAGACCCTGCCGCCGGTATTCCGGCAAAGTCACCACGGCGTTTATGCCCGCCACGCGCAGTTGCGTCCCCCTGACCTGGACCGTGTTGATCCAGATCCCCGTGGAACTGACAACGCGTGAACCGTCCTTGACGATGAAAACATCACCGAGATTCTCCGGGGCATAAATATGCGGATAATCATCGGCAATGGTGGGCTGGCCGCCCTTGGCGATCCGCATCACTGTATTGACGCAAAGGAGGACTTCATCTCGTTCCTCCGGCAATGCCGGCCGCGGGCCGTCAAGTTCGAGAGTTTCTTTCGCTCTCATTGTTCGGCTCGTATACCTCGTAGGAGAATCGCTTAAGCATCTTTTTTGTGCTCGCACGAGCAAGCACGTGGGGGTCTGACGGAGGAGACGCTTACGACGTCCTTGCACTTGTCCGACAGGCAAAACTCGCGAAAAGGATTGGGCATCACGTTCTAGCCCGCAAACCCTCGTACCCCTCCAGCACACTCCCGAAATTGTGCCGGATCCAGAAGAGTTGCAGCCGCACGGTGGTGGACCACTCATCACCGGCGGCCAGGTCCCTTCCCCCCAGGGCAAGGTAGATGGCGTTGTGGGCCGAGACGCCGTCCCATACTTCCGTGGGCTGATAGGTCGCGGTAACTAAATCGCAATCCTTGCGCCTTGCCATGATGGCGCAGGCGGTTTCGGATTGGCGGTTGAACATGAACGCCAGAGGCTCCGCGTACAATGGTCCTATCAACGTATCCGAATCGGTCCGGCCGTCGCACCATCTGGCCGCCGAAGACCGGTCCCGCGGGAACCCGAGGTAGTACCCACGAACGAAATCAGATTCTTCCAGACGCAGGAACCCCGGTTCTCGCCCGCCTTTGTAGGGGACGCCGCGGCTTGCGTATACGTAAGGATGGTAGTTCCGTGAAAAGTACGAGGAGAGAAAGATCTGGTAAGCAGGGTAATCCGCGTAGCTCTTGAGTTGAATATGAAGGTCGATGATGGATGGCGCGACGATCTCATAGGTCGTGCGCAATTCCGCCTGGTGCCAGTCGCTTGGCTTCATCAAGATCTCCAGCCGATTGCCCTCCGCATGATGTTCATGCTCAAGTTCACGCAAGTAGCCAAGCTGTTTGCCGGTCACGAAAGCGCGGTAGAAGTTCAGCAAAAACAGGTCAGGCCGCGGGATGCCGATGAGCGACCGCCTGTCCTTCAGATCACGAATTCCATGGTAGAACCCCGATCCGACCAGGGATCCCTCCATCTCATCGGTGCGAAAATCGTAGCGGTTTTCTTTTTCATTCCATTCGATCATCAGATTCGTTCCCATCCACGGTATCAAGTTTTCGATTCTCGGATCGTACTGGGATGCGTATGGCTTGTCGAAGGAGAAGTGACCGGTGGAGCCAACATTGAATTTCGGCTATCTGTACTACCCTCATGTGGATTCCATCCGGGACTATTTCCCTCACTGGATCGCGCCCCGGTGGACGAAGGAATCGGCGACGCTCGATTTGATGATCATGCGGGCACTGGGCGGCCGCCTCGTGCGCTATCATATCCTTCCGATTCACTATCAGATGGATCATTATCCCGGCTGTACGGCAGAGGTGTACCGCGACCTGATTCCGTTTTCCCTGAAAAAGGCCCACGAGCTGGGAATGAAGACCCATGTTGATTTGCACACGGATGATTTTCAAAGCCTGGATGTTGAAGATGTGTTGCAACGAATCACGGAATTCGGCGCGGAAACCATTGATACACTGCAACTCATCAATGAGTATTTTTATCTTTGGAATCACAAGGAAAACCTGGTCAAACTGGAGAGCACCCTGGTGCGGATCCGCGAATCCGGTTTTCAGGGGCGGCTGTGCCTCGATGCCGGCGGATCAATCCATCGTAGCATCAAGCAATCGCATCCTACGCTCGCCTCCTTCGTCGAGGAAATGCTCCCCATGGCATCATTACACCGATAACATCGCCTGGGATGAGTTTGATGTCGACGCGTTTCTCGACCGGCTCACCGGAGGCGGACGGATTCAACCCGACACCCTTACGCCAGAACGCCGCAATCGATACGATAAGTTGATTCAAGAGCATTTCGGAGGTTTGGCCCGGGAGTTGCAAGTCACCGAACTGAACCTCGTCGGGTTTCCCTGGTGGACAGCGCTCTATCGAGGTGATGATGTTGCGAAACTTTGGTCGGGGACGATGAAACGTGTCGCCCGGGAAACCAATGTGTCCACGATCGTGAATACCACGTTTCGAGACAAGATGTCCTGGCGCGAGTACGGGTTTACCCAGTGCGGCCTGATTTATTCCAGCGGCCTGCCGCATCCCGAAGCGGCGACCTGGAAACGGACAGCCTACGAGATGATGCCTGACGACGATATTTGTTCCGCGGTTGAAATCGAAATTACCTCGACGGGTCCCGATGAGGCGGAACTGATCATTTTCAATAAGACAAACCAGCCGATTCGGGGAAACATCCTCACAGAAGTTCGTGACCTGAACGGACGGACGCAGCCGATTGCGGCGGGCTCGTCGAACCCGCCCCATCCTTTTACGGACGTGCCACCGGGCGGACGGCAGTCCGTCAGCATCTCGAAGATTCCTTGGACCGGGGAGAAGAATGGGATTCGACATCTTCTCGCAGAGTTTGTCCCTGATGAGCCCTGCGGAGACCGTTCCGGCCGGTGTATTGGTTGGACGACCTTGGAATCGCCGCGTTTCCCAACGTTGTCCACCAACATCACATTCCCCGTGGAATCGGTTCGCTACCCCGCCGGCGTTGCCTCCGTGGAAGATTTCCTGCGTGCGAATCGAGATCGCCTGGCCATCCTGATCGAACCGTTTGCTGCGCTCGAGACCGAACTCGCCGTGCGTTTGCAGAGCATCATCATGGAAGCCTGGGGCGTGAAATCTCAAACGGCATCGCTTCACTTCGATGCAACGGACGTGATCCGCGACAACGCATTGATCGTGCTCGGCGTCCTGGGGCAGAACAGTTTCATGCGCGGAATAGAATGTCTGCTTACTCCCGAGTTCTTGCCGGCGGATGGTCCCGGGGCCGTTGTTTCAGCACACCCCGGATTGTTTCAACGGCCGCCTGTACGATCCGATTGGCCGGTATCGGCCACCCTGTGCAGCATCGGCAATATAACCTACAGCCCGGGAGCCGTGCTGGTCATCGGCACATCTTTCGAGTCCTTACGTGATGGAGTGCACGACCTGATCCAACGAATTCTGGCCCCGGGTCCGGCGGCACAGATCTATTCTGCGACAATTCACCGTGAGGCGTATGCGGGTATTGTTCTAGTTGCTGCGCGGCGATTTGCCATCGAACTGCCGGCCGGAGACTTTGCGGTACGCATTGCGGTGGGAACGAAGTTATCCCGCCGGGAATTCCATACGCAAGTTCGACTGTCTTCAGCTCAGTTTGATCAAACCGTTCGCACCCGGGATGGCATGGAATGGCTCCGGATGAACTGGACCCATCCTGGAGGCCGGACCGAAATCCAATTTGCTCCCAGCCGAGGCAACAAGGCCTGTCCTGCGGCAGTCGTAATCACCAATCGGAAAACCAGCGCACGGACGTTTAAGTGCTATTTTTATCACGCACCACGGGTAGATATGGATTTTGAAGGGTACGTTCAAATCGATGCGGAGACACGATTCGGTGGGCCACGCGAAGAAACGGATTGGACGGATGTTCGATCCAAGGACAGCGAATGGACTTCGCACGCATTGAAGTATGGTTGGATCTAGCCAACGTATCCGTGCCACGAAAGAGATCCAGGGCCGTGAATCACGCCGGCTGAGTCGGGTCGCCGGGGGACGTGCCGTCGGTTGGATTGACCTTCATCCCCGGCCAGGGTGGAACGCGGTCGCCGCTGGCCAACGGATCATCCTTCTCCTTCATCCACTGTTCCAGCTTGGGGCGCAGCCTTTTCAATATGTGCGCCGATTCCGGGTTACGGGCGATATTGCAGGTCTCATACGGATCGAAGGCCAGGTCGTAGAGAACGTCTTCCGCCTGCAAGCATTCGTTCCAGCCGTGCCGCAAGTACAAGCTTTTCGTTACGCTATCGTCGCAGTTGGGTAGAACCGGATGATCGAGGACTTCGTACCGACGAATGTACTTGTACCGTTCAGTCCGCACCGCCCGCTTGGGTTCGTAGGCGGCGTGATAGTTCACCTCCGCGAAGACTTCGTCACGAATCTTTGCTGTTTTTCCCTGCACCAGGGGACAAAGCGAGTAGCCCTGAAGACGATCCGGCGCGTCGATGTCCGCGACCTCGCAGGCGGTAGGGAAAATATCCATGTGCGTGACCATCGCGTCATAAACGTTTCCGCCGTCAAAACCGCCCGGGCCGCGGATCATCAGCATCACCCCGATCCCCGCATCAGTGAGGTTGCACTTCATGCCGGGGAAGGCAATGCCGTGATCGGTGGTGACAATCATCAGCGTTTCATCGGCCAGTCCCGCGGAATCCACCGCGCGGATAACCCGTCCCATCATCCCGTCCAGTTGCCTCACCGCTTCTTTGAAGTCCGCCCAATCGCGGCGGGTCTCGGGGTGATCCGGGAGAGGCGGCGGGGGCATCACGTAACGCGGGTCGCCCGCCGGCGAACGTTCGAAATCGTGCCACATCACGCCTTCAATAGGAGGCTCAGTGCGATGAGTTCGAATGTATCCGCATTCCATGAAAAACGGGCTGTCATGTTCGCCTTCAATAAAGGCGACCGCCTTGCGGGTGGTGTTTTCGTCTTCATCGCCATCAGTCGCCTCCACATCGATTTCTTCCAGATAATCATCGAATCCGCGGTCGGACTCGGGCGGCATCACATGCTGCGTACCCACCTGCACTGTGTGATAACCGGCATTCTTGAACGTGTGCACCCAATGTTCATTTGGGTCGTTCAGGCGCGAACCGCGGTGACAGAGCCCGATCATCCCGTTGCAGTGGGGCCACTTCCCCGTGACCAGCGCTGCCCGGCTGGGAGAGCAAGTCGGGTTTACGGTGAAGGCCTTCCGGAACAGCACCCCCGCTTCGGCAAATCGCTGCAGGTGCGGAGTATCGACGGCGCAGCCATACGGACGGATCATTCGCCCCGTGTCATGCGAATGAAGATAGATGATGTTGGGTCGTTTCAAAATTTTGCTTCCGCCGCACGTCCCAAAGCCTGCATTTCAAGACTGCGCGACCCGTGCCGGGTTTTTCGCCCGCTCGGGCGATTCGCCGATTCCCCGCAGACATGGTTCGTCCGACCAGATTCGAACAGCGTCGGCATCGTCCTGCTGCAACGCGCCGCTTTCGGCCAGGCCCCGGATTTCATCGATAGTCGTCCACCGCAAACCGGTACCGGATGTGCGTTGTACGGTTGAACCGACCGGGTCGGCGTACGCGAAAACACGCCGGATACCCGATGCATTGGGATAATCGGCGATATAGGTCATCCACGGAATGTCGAGCCCCTGTGCTTCCCGGAGCGCGGTTTCCAATTGTCCGATGATCTTCGATGTCACCGACTGCCGGCGGGGATTGTCCAGGGAGACCGGAGCGCCGGGCAGTTGCCAGCCGCCTTCCCCGTTCCAGAACAGGACTTTTCCCTCGTGGTCGATGATCAACCGCGCCTCGGCAAAAGGATGGTCGCCGTGGTGAGGAAGTAGACGTCTGCCTGCCTCGCTGAAGGTCCGGTAACTCTTCTCCTGGAAGAGCTGGGGTCCGCAGGCCGGCGGAGCATTCAGCGCGCGGTACTTGAGGTACAGTCCGAATCGATCGTGGTTGGAACGGTTCGGCTTTCCCTCGTGCCAGGTGAACATGTGCATGAACAACAGGTCGCCGCGGCGCAGTTGCGCGTCAACCAGTGGTGCAATCTCGGACGCCCGCGCGCGGTTGACCCGGCTGATTTTCTTGCTGAGGGGAACGATCCTGGACGCCTTGTGAGATCCCGGCGAGACCAGGAGGGGTCCGGTTTCCTCGTCGAGATCGGTGAGGGCAATGATGGCGAAGAGCCAATTCAAGGACGAACCGGCTTGCTGATAGGTCTTGTAATCGCAATGCCCCGTGGGATGACTTCCCTGGTAGTCACCCCCTGTGCCGGCGGCGCCCGGCGTTTTCAGATAGGAGACAAACGCGGAAAGGCAGGCGGGCCCGGCCAGCAGCGATGCAACCGACTCGAGGACCGCGGGATGTTCGGCAATGAACAGCAGATCCGGATCGTCCTGGTATTGGCCCTCGATGTTGTATTGGGTTGTCGGCGTCGGGTACGTTTTATCGCCGTTGATGCAATTCCCGGTGCGCACCGCCTGCATCACGCCACGGTCCAGGCGCTCCAGTTCGCCGGGCGGGAAAGCACCCTTCACAACGAGAAAACCGTTGTCGCGGTAAAATTTCTTTTGGTCGGTAGTCAGCGTTATGCTCATCAGTGAGATTCCGTCTGAAGCCACACATCCCGAAGCTTTGCGGCAAAATACAGAACGGCCTTGTGCTGTCCCTCCAGCGTACATCCGCCCACGTGGGGCGTAATAATCAGATTGTCATGTTCGGCGGCGTATTTGAACAAGGGGCGCTGAGCTCGATCGGCGTGGCGCTCGCCGCAGACCACGTCCAGGCCCGCCCCCGCCAATCTACCGCTATTCAGTACCTCCAGCATCGCGTCTTCATCAATCAGCGCGCCGCGCGAGGTGTTGACCAAATAGGAGCCTTGTTTCATTTTTGAAAACTGCTCGGCGCCAATCATGCCGCGTGTCTCCCCGGTCAAATGCACGTGAAGGGTAATTGTGTCGGCCTCGGAAAGCAAGGCGTCCAATGGCATCTGCCGAACCCAGTCGTCCGGGATGGGCAGCGGGTCGGTCGCGATCACGTTCATACGAAACGCATGGGCGAATCGACTCACCATCCGGCCCAGCCGCCATAGCCGACAATCCCCAGCGTGCGGCCGATTACGTCATGGCCGCGAACAGCCTGCCGTTGCCACCCGCCGCCGGAAACCTGTGTCAGGCAGGCACGCAGATTTCGACTGCACGCCAGGATCAACAACCATGCCAACTCCGCAGTGGATTGGACCGAGTCGAGAAACTCGCGATCTTCCTTGATCGAAACGATGTGGATACCGCGGCGCTCCGCTTCGCCGACGGCAATGTGGTCGGTGCCGGTGCTGGGCGTGGCGAGGACACGAAGCCGCGGGGCCGCGTCCAGCACTGCGGCGTCAATCTCATGCTCCAGCCGCGGGACCAAAATCTCATAGCCCCCTATGTGGTCCATCAACTGTGACCGCGACAGGTTTCGTGAATCCAATTGGGCAAAGGACCCCAACAAATCGACAAGTTCTGGAAGTTCGTCGGTCAACTCCGGCCACAGCCAGAGCATTGCTGGATGATTCATGTCTGTCATTCTGCCTCGAAGCATGAGCCTGTGTATTGAATCACAACATCGCCTTGGCCTTTTCCTTCAACTCGCCAATCCGCCTGGTCGTTTCGCCAAACGATGAGAAGATTCCATCTTGGTTCACATCCTCTCCGCTTGTATAATCCAAATACACCTGCTCGGCAGCCAGGTAGGGGTCAATAAGATCGACCACGGCTTCGGCAATCCGATCTGGAATGAGCACCACACCGTTCGCGTCGGCATGAAGCAGATCCCCGGCTTGGATGGCCAGATCGCCCACCAGTACCGGGATCCCGGTTTCGATGCATTTTCCGTACGCCCGGCCAGCCAGCATGCAGGACGTAAAACAGGGGAACCCCAAGTCGCGTACCTGCTCGAAATCCCTGCCCGCGCCATTGGTCACGATACCCGTACATCCGAAGGCTTTCACCGCTCGCACGTACATCTCTCCGTACAGGGCTCCGGCGGGAACCGAATCCAAATCCTGCTTCACGATAATGAACGGTTTCGGCACGTTTTCACTTTCCTGGATGGCCAACAATGCGTTGCCCGCTTTGGATTTTCGCGTCACCTCGTACGCGGTACGCCAGGTCGTGGTTACCGCGTATCCCACCGTCGGGCGTAACTCGGGGTAGATGGATTTGATGGTATGGTTGGTATAGCCTGCTGCCGGCGATTGGATATCGAACATACAGATGATGTTGCTGATGGTGGGTGAATCCACAGATCGCAATTTGTTCAGTTGATCTTCATTGAGTGGTGTTGCCATGGAACCTCCTAATTACAGGGAATCTTTCGATCGCTTGCGCGCCGGGTCGTCAACGTAACATCATGCGTCGCTCAAAAAATTCCTGCATTGACAAGTTCCTAAAGTGACGGTCAGGCTCTGTCAACCGACAATAATGTTCTGTTCGGTGTTAACCGAGGGTAGGTGCAAACATAGAGTGAGAAGGGCTTAAACGAATTTTATCGGCTCGGTTCGAATACCCATGCAAAAAACGGCTCAGCAACGGTTCGCGGGGAAACGGGACCTGCGTTTCCACTCCATGGGTGTCGACCGGCCCACCACGCTGTCACGTGCCCAGATCGATTCCTTCAACGAAAACGGATACCTGGCCGGTATTCCCATTTTTCAGAACGATGAGATCGAAGCCAACCGGCAGTACTTCGACAATTTGCTGAACCGGGTGCAGGCGGCCGGCCTGAACAGTTACGCGATTAACGGATGGCAATATTGTTGCGAGGGTCTCTACGACCTGTGCACGAACGTCAAGATCGTCGACGTGGCTAGCGATTTGCTGGGTCCGGATGTCATCTGCACGGGGGCGCATTCCTTCTGTAAGCTTCCCGGCGACCCCAAACAGGTCTCCTGGCATCAGGACGCGGTCTATTGGCCGTTCACCCCTTCCAAGATCGTCACTGCCTGGTTGGCCATCGATGACGTCGACCGTGAAAACGCGGCGCTGCGGGTGATCCCCGGGACCCATCGGATCGGTGAACTCACCACGGAATTGAGCGAGGAGGACGACAACAACGTGCTCTCCGAAAAAGTCCCCGAAGTCGCGGAGTTTGGCGATCCCATTCACCTGGAGCTCAAGGCGGGCGAAATTTCCTTACACTCCGATCTAATGCTGCACAGCTCCGAACCCAATCAATCCAATCGCCGCCGCTGCGGGGTGGCCATCCGATATATAACGCCCGAGGTCCGGTCCCTGCTCGATGGGTGGACCACCCGTTCCATCTGGTGCCGGGGCGGCGATCCCCAGGGCTACTGGGCCAATTCACCTCGGCCCGTGGGCGATACAATTCCCGGCTGAATTGGAATGGCGGGTGCCTGCGCCGGATCGCGAGCGAGCGACTCGCACCGCGCTTCTCGCGCGCTCAGGCGATTCGCCGATGCCCCACAGTCAGGAAAGAGGTTCCATGAGCGTAATGCGATGAGGAACTGTGATCAGGATGACAAGTCGATCGTTCAATCGTTCGGCCACCTGGGCATCATGCTTCGGAATCCAGGGTATTTCGAGTTGTGTGAAGACCCCACGCAGCAGGGTGGTGTTGTGGAAAGCATCTGCCCGCTCAATCCGCGCGCAGTGAAAGTCGTCCGAGACATGCACCGGGAGATCGACGTACTGCATTATACCATCCATGAACTCGCGTACAAAGCAAGGCTGATTCAGGCGTATGAGCAATGGCGGGGAAACGAAAAGAGCGTGGACTGGCGCTCGGTCCATCACGAGATGATACGCGTCCGACGACTGTTCGAAAGAACCTTTCGAACGACCTATTCGCCCTGGTCTTTTTCCATGGCGCGTGATTTCCGATTCGCCGCCGATGAAGTCTGGATCCGGGAACGCCTCGACGTACCCCGGCGGCGGAAAACGAAAAAGTGACCCAAATCGTGGGTCACGAGCCGGTTTAGGAATCCAGCCGCAAGCCGGACCGTGTGATCGATTCGTGGGGTTCAACCCGCTTGCCATAGAGTTCCGGCCTGCGGGCTCGCAGGTAGCGACGTCCCGAGGAAGTTTACGGATGCAAGACTTCGAGGCGGTAGGTGCCGTTGGATGGCGCGGGCGAATCGATAAAAGAGTCCGGTCCGCCGACGCCGGGTCGGTTGACGTTGCCGGATATGTTTGACCAGGACCCGTTCTCCAGATCGCCTCCCTGCAAGGTGTACATCCTTCCGATGGAGGACTCGAACAAGATATTCACGGCGTTGTCGATGAAGACCTCGCCGATGAGCAGAACGGACAACGCATTGGTCGGAATGGTGTCGGCCATAAACTCGGATAGATTATCTGCGTCGTCTCCGTCGACGTCCGCGCTCGCAATTCCGTTGGTAGCACCGCCGAAGTGAAGCTCTTCCCAGGAATCCGGCATGCCGTCTCCGTCAGTGTCCTGCAGATCCGGTACCACATAGACCGCGGCGGAAGCAACGTGGCCCGAAGGATCGGGATCGGGCTGCGCCGTGGCCGGGATCGCGGCCACATTGGTGATGCCCTGCCCGCCCGTGCCGGGATCGACCCCAACACCGATCGACAGGGTCGCCGTGGCTCCGGGCGGCAGCGTTCCCACGTTCCAGGTACCCGACTGAAAACTACCCTGGCCGGCGAAAACTTGAACCGTGGAATTGGAGTCCAGGATTGAAACGTGGCGGGCAATGCCGGAGAGATGGACTTCGTCCGCCTGGAAATCCAGCAACCGGCTGGGTGTACCCGGGTTCGTGCCCGAGCCGATGGCGAAAATTCCCGTATTCCCCGATGTGGCCAGGGCGCCTTGCGCCACCTGTTCCAGTACTGTGCCGCCGAATTCCCGCCGGTAGATCGTATACCTTGAGTTTCCGCCTCCCAGGCTCCCGACGGCCACGGCAATGTGGTTGGGCCTCGGAAAACTGGTCCATGAACAATGTTAGTCTGAGGACCTTAGCCAAAGGAGTCAGACGAATGAAAGGCAAACGCCGGACGACGGAAGAAAAGATCCGCATATTGAGACAAGCG
>Ga0310123_10001211_pt1 | contig 21794 bp, 19 predicted proteins | sample CB6_AW_1057_MG_FD_203505 | JGI IMG/M metagenome (GOLD analysis project Ga0310123, IMG submission 203505) | Marine microbial communities from Western Arctic Ocean, Canada - CB6_AW_1057 | ecosystem: Environmental > Aquatic > Marine > Oceanic | place: Canada: Western Arctic Ocean | collected... | reverse complement strand
ACCTGGGGTACGTAGAGCCGGTCGTAACCGTTGGCCAATTGTCCTGCGTCGAGCACGTTCTCGAATCGCCACAACTGGAAAATCGAGCTCATCCACATGGTCTGGCCATTGCCCCACAGCCCCATGCAGCGGTTAAACGTCCTCTCGAAGATCGACAGCCGACCATTGGGTTGCAAGCCGATCAAAAACAGCTTGCCTGTCTGGTAGGTTGTCATGGCGAGGCTGACACGTTGCTCGGCCAGCCACGACGTGAACTGGCGCGACGCGGTGAGTTCGAACTGGGGCTCACCGGTATCGGCAGGAGGCTGTGTCGCGTGGGAATCGGTCATGAGAGTTGTTCCCCGGGGGAAAACCATAAGACCTGTGATCTTAAACCGCGGCGACGCGGCAAGCGAGTCGTCAACCTGTATTTTTTCCACGCCCGCACGATCACGCACCCGCCCGGGCCCAACTGGGCGGAGTCGCTCGTGGCCGGCCGCCGGTGTTGGGGCCCATGATCGACGATCGGGTTGAGGCGATCCGGTTTCGCCAGAAATCCGCACCAGCCTGACTCGGCCACGAAAAGCAGAGATCGCTGCGGGTGCTTTGGGGAAATATTTCAGTAGGCCTGGCTAACGATGTCATCACCGGCCCGGGTAAAGAGCGCGATGAAAGTTTCCACGTCGAGGTTTTCGGTCAGAAAAGTGGCGCTGCCATCTCCAAACAAGAAGTTCGCGCCTCCGACATGAAAGCTGTAGATTTCGTCCCGGTTTACGCAATTCATGACCGTGGTAAATCCGCATTCGTCATGATGGCCCCACACAAACCAGGCGGCCGGATCGGCCCAACGCGAACCGCGGACGACAACCGCGTCCTCCCCTGGACATTGGTTACTGGGACATTGCTCACCCAGGACGTAATTCAATGGCCGACCGCCATCCTCAAAGAACATCAACGTGTGAGACAACCCGTCGGTTGCCATTCGCGCAGGTAAGGGAAACACCTGCAACAATCCCAGCAAATGTTCCAGATTTCGCGGTCGGACGGAACCAGCATCCTGTAAAGCGCAGAAGGAGTTATCCAGGATATCAATGCAAGCTGCGTAGTCAGACGCCTGTTGATTGGGCCGGGCCGGGACCGATGGGCAAAGGAACTCTTCAATTTCCTGCCCCGTTTCTCCTCCCTCACCCTTGGTGATACGCCGATTCGTAAAGCCATCCCAATTCTGCCGCAAATCAATGGCATCGTATACCGACTGCCGCTCGATAAACGGGAGGATAAACGTAAGAATACTGTGATTGAACTTTCCATACCTTTTCGGGTAAGGGCCGCGCGTTCGCGAACTACAGGTCCCCGTATCGGCAGCGTAGGGATTTGAGTTGGTAACCACCGGAGGCAAAAGCTGATGTTGCGACTCGTAGTTAAGAATCGCCAGGCCAATTTGCTTCATCTGGTTCAAACACTGCGCTCGCCGGGCCGATGCACGAGCGGCCTGTACGGCAGGCAGCAACAGCGCAATCAAGATTCCGATGATCGCAATCACGACCAACAGTTCAACAAGTGTGAAACCCACTTTACGTGGTGGAGCGCTCATCATGACATGTTGCGGTTGGGTCCTGGGTGACGGGGGTCCAAATTTATTGAGGTCTCACTCAAGACGTGATCCTTGTTCAGCAGGGCCCTGTTCATTGGGGCGAATCTAATTCGAGCGGAGGCAACTTGTTGCTGCCTGGTTTGATGACCGCTGTCAAACCGGACTTGTCGGGGCGGGCATACCGGCCTTTTAGCACGTCGCGCAGGACCGGCCCATCCCGCTCATCTTCAGGATCGGCTGCTGGCGGCCTGCCTTGGCGGCGGATTTCCTTCGGCCATCGTACGGTGACTCGATAGGTCCCTTCGGGCGCGCCGTCGCCCCGCACAAAGGTCGCCAGCTGAAAGGATCCGGTCGAGTCGGTCTTGCCCCAGGGCCGCAGGCGCTCGATCTCACCCGAGTCGGGAGCGGGGCAAAAAACGACCATTGCCCCGTCGGCCGGCTCTCCACCCACCAAAACCTGGCCAGCTGCCGGATAGGTCTTCACACGTCCATCACCGCAGCCGGCGCTACTGGCCAGCAAGCAGCAAGAAATCGTCAATATCATCGCAAATCGAGGTGGGTGACCGTCGTCGCATATTGTCGTCCACATCCTGGTCCCTAACCGCCTGGTTAACTCTCAATAACTGTCGCTGCAACTTGTACCAGGTCTACGAATTCCAGGTCTACCAAACCCCGCTCGTTATCCTAGCAAAAAATGCGTTGCCATGCCCGACTCCGAAGCAGGTGTCCACCGAATCTCCATACACACGCTGACATATCTGGCATGCGCGCGACCCATCCGCGGAAGCATTTCCATGGCGGCTGATTAGCCTGTCCTGCGGTAGAAAGCAAACAGGCACGACAGGCCCGCCAGGAAAGAGAGTAGTCCTGTAGCTGGCTCGGGAACCACAGTCGAGGATCCACTTCCGGCAGTAGCACCAAACTGCGTCTTCCAGAAGAGGTAATCTTCCTGGGTGACCACTCCGGGGGTTGTGCCCGGATCTTCGTTGGGTAGTGCGATGCTTTTGCCAAGATTATCTCGCCAGCTGGTGTAATCAGCCGCATCGACTTTATCGTCCTCGTTGTAGTCACCGGGGACTCCTGCGATTTGAGCGCCAAACGATCCGGGACTTCCCACGTCACCCCCTGGATGGATATCGATGAATCCACCAATTGCATTCGCGTTGGCACTGATCCCCGAACCATCACCTGCCGCTGAGAGGAACCAGCTATCGGCTTGATTGGGATCGAGCGCCAAATCGGTGAGCCAGATTGATCCACTTCCGTCATCTTTTGGCCATGCGGGGCTGGCAGTGTCGTCATCGTCATACGTGACCGAAGCAACTGCCGAGTCGACCGTGCGGCCGTCGCCCGCATCCGCATCGGCATTGTAATCGGCCTGGCTCGCCCAAAGCCCAAACGTATCGCCGCTGTTGTTCAAAGCGCTCCACCCCGAAACCGGAATGAAATTGGTGGCTGCCCCCCAAATGTCTTGCATGTTCTGGACCGTCACAACGTTATCGTTGAACAGAACGGCCGTGGCCCCGTCCGCCACCGAACCTGAAGTGATGTTGCCGCCGGTGAGGCTGCTGTCGGACTTGTCGTCGAGGAAATGGTTGTTGGCTGCAAAATCGATTGGGCTTCCTGTGTTGTTGTAAAGCTCGACCCATTCGAAATCATTGTCATTGCTGCTGCGCGGGTTATACATGATTTCGGTAATCAAGAGGCCGGCAGCGGCAGTACCACTAAAGGGTGACTGCGACCCGGGATTACCCACATCGTCGGTACTGTTGATCGAGTCTTGAACCTGGACCGCGCTGCTGGTCGTTGCACCACCGGCGCCAGTTTGCGACTGAACCCAATTGGAACCGTCGGCAATGTTGCCACTGCCACTGTAGGTCACCGAAATGCCATTAGAACTCGCCGGCCAGGGTGCCGACACGTCGTAATTCACACTCACCAGCGCATTGTTGAAGGATCCAACCACGTTTTTACCTTCGTCGTTCAAGACAAGGTCGATATCATAAGTGGCGCGGTCCGCCCAAATGCCCAAAGACATGTTGTCAGGGTTCGACGAACTATTCGACAAACCTGGCCAATAATTGACAGAAATCAAGGGGACCGAGCCCCCCAGAGCCCAGGCATCGCGAAACAACTGGTCGTTATGGGTTGCCGGAGAGCTACTCCCCTGATAGCCGTCATACAATACGGCAACTCCACCAGCGGGAATGATCGTGTTGGTGGCAATCGTGTTGCTGATGTTGGGCTCTGCCCCCAAGGGAGGTTCCCAGTCATTAAGCCCGTCAAGGAACGCCCCGTTCAGATCGACGTCGGTCCCACCCAGGTTGCGGAGTTCCAGCCATTCCCAGGTGGCATCATAGGAACTTTTTGGGTTAACCATGAGCTCGGTGATCTCCAGTTGGGCCAAACCCTGGCTCGGTGTGAAACCAAACATGGAGCCACAAACAGTCAACAACCCCAAAACCCATCCACCGCAACCGGTCTGTTTCTGCATGACTTTCCACTCCTGAGATCCGTAACCCGTTGAGAATGGTCCCACCTGGTGATCAACGGCAAATAACAACCCTATAGTAATTGGTAATAACTGAGTGACGCCCGATTGTCAATATTTTAAGCCGATTTTTGAAGGACTTTTTCCGAATTCTTGCGGCAATCCGCCGCTGGCCAATCCGTGCCGTGAAGCCGCAGTTCGGTTGGGAAATTCAAAAAAACCCAACTGGCTTCCTTGCGTTTCGATACCCGCTTCGGAGCCGCCCTTTTAGTGCTGTGAGTGAACGGTCTGGTAAAATACGGATTCCCCCTTGCTGCGGATGGTCACCTCACCCTGCCCCGTTTTCCACCCCGTCCGGGGGCCTGACCAGAAGCGAAGGCACCACGCCAATTCACCCACAAAGGCAACCAACACGTGTTGCAGACGACAACTTCGGACCAAGATCTGGGGGCCTTTTTCCTGAGGTGCTGGGCCCCGTTCTCAAGGTGCCGTGCCTTTTTTTTGAGGTGCGGTGTGGTGGTGTTTTTTGTTCTCTGCTGCGGCTGGGTCCCGGTTTCGGGTCAATTGCGGGTCGTGAGCTACAACACCCAGGGGGGGCCTAACGCGAGACTCGAGAACGTCCTTCAGGCAATCGGTGAAGAAAATGTGGCCGGCATCGCCAAACCAATCGATCTGTTGCTACTCCAGGAGCAGGCAGCCCCAGTCACGACCACCCAGGCAATCGTCAACCTGCTCGACTCGATTTACGGCACTGGCTTGTATGCCCGCAGCCAGGTGTCAGGAGGCCCAAGTTACTCTTCGATGCGACAATCGCTCATCTATAACACGCAAACGGTATCGCTTTTGGAAGATTTGGCGCTTTTCAGTGCGGGTGGATCAACCCAACAACCTCGCCAAACGATGCGGTACAAAGTACGCCCGGCCGGTTACGACACGGCAGCCGATTTTTATATTTACAACAGCCACTACAAGGCCTTCAGCAGCCAGCAAGATATCGATCGCCGAACTGTCGAAGCTGTCCATATTCGAAACGATTCCGACGCTTTGGGAGAGGGAACCTCTATTATCTACGGTGGCGACCTCAACATGCGAACCAGTACCGAGCCAGGTTTCGTCGAACTCACCTCGGTCGGGGCGGGCCAGGCATGGGACCCCGTCGACCAACCTGGCTACTGGAACGGAAACAGCAGCTTTGCCCAATGGCATACCCATGCCACAGACGATGTCGACGGTCGGTACGATTTTCAGCTGGTGACCGACGAACTGCTCGATGGGGAAGGACTTTCTTACATCCCGGGAACGTACCGCACCTTTGGAAATGACGGTTCTATTTTTAATTCCGCGGTTACTTCGGTATCGAACACGTATCCGTTTGCGGGTGTGTCGTCATTTTCACCCGCCGAGGTGAGTTACGCCTTATTCACCGCCAGTGACCATCTACCGGTCGTGGCCGATTATCAAGTCCCGGCCATTTTAGACGTTGCCACCAGCAGCATTCCGCCAACACTCGAGGTGGGGCAGTCCTTTGAACTCGACTTGCTGATCCGCAACGCGGCCGACGTGGTTGCTGCCGTGGGAGCCGACTCGCTGGCATACGCTTTCACCACCGTCGGGGCGGTGAGCGGTTCAGGAACGGGGAGCGAATTGGCGTTGGGCACCGGTACCACGCATGCCCTGGCGCTCGACACCAGCAGTACGGGACTTAAAACGGGAGAAATTACGGTAACCACCACAAGTCAGGGGGCTGCCAACGCACTGATGACCATTCCGGTCAACTACCAGGTTGGCGGGGGATCGGGTGGTATCCCGTTGTCGGTGACCGAATCGTTTGAAAACCCGCCTGGCACGACCTACACGCTAACCACACCGTTTGATGACGGCAGCTTTGATTTCTTCGACCGCTATGCCGTACCCGATCTTGGGAACACAACACGCGACGATTTTTCCGGATTCGACGGCAACTTCGCGATCTTGGGACAAGACCATGACGGGGATGGCGGTCCGAGCACCGTTTCGATCGAGATCTTCGACATCGACATCTCTGGTCAAACCGATTTGGCGCTAACCGGCTTGTTTGGAGCTCTCAATGCGGAGCCGAGTTACCACAATTACGAAGTCAGCCAGGGTGACGGAATCGAAGTCCTAGTCGCGGTTGATGGCGGCCCGCCAAGTACCATCGGAGCCTTCCGCACCAACGCGACCGGAAGCGGTGATTTGTATCTCGATACCAACCTCGACGGCATAGGGGATGACGCCCGGCTAACCACCCGCCTGGCTGAATTTACCTTCCCGTTCTCGGTGAGCGGCACTCTGCTGGACGTGGTCATTGAACTCACCAGCACCGCCAACTATGAGCCGCTGGCCGTTGACTTCCTCCGGATCGAAAGCCACACGAACCAACTGGCCGGGGACTACAACGAAGACGGCCTGGTCGACGCGACCGATTACACGGTTTGGGCTGACAACCTCGGCTCCCAAATCATGTTACCTGGTGATACCACCGCGGGTTCGGTTGACCTGGTTGACTATGAAGTCTGGAAGGCAAATTTTGGCAGTTCCTCCACAGGCGTGGGCGTCGCTGTGACAGAACCTGCCAGTTTGGTCCTGGGGGTGTGGATTTTGTGCGGTTTCGGATCAGCCCGGCGGCGGCCAATCTTGAACCTTCTTGGCTGAGCTGAAATCAACCTGATTTAAGGAGCTGGAGGGCGGCTAAAAACAGCGGCAGACCCCCGGCAACCCCACCGCATCGGTCCTCCCTGGCATCTGTCCTCCCTTCTACCGCTTCGATAGACTGGAGGTATGAACCGGCAAACCTCTTCAAGCAGTGATCGGGACGATTCTCGCCACACGGTACAGCTTTCCACGACTTCACTCGATCTGGATCGTCGCCGGCGTTGCGGCTACCCCGAAGTGGTGTACGGCGAAGGGAAAACCGTGGAAACACTCGTTGAGATTTTCACGACCATGCTGGACGAGTCTCAGGAAGTATTCGCCACGCGAATTTCGCCCGAGAAAGCCACCTCCTTGCAGACCACATTTAGCCAGGGGCGCTACAACGAGTTGGCCCGTACCTTTCGAATTTCCCCTTCCCCGAGCAAGCAGCCCACCGACAACGCACCAGTGCCCGGAGAAGTTGCCATCATCACGGCCGGTACGAGTGATCTACCCGTGGCCGAAGAGGCGCGCGAGACACTCGATTGGATGGGTGTTTCTGTCACCATGATCCACGATGTGGGAGTTGCAGGCCCCCACCGCCTGCCGGCACGGCTGGCTGATTTTGAGACTGCCCGGGCGATTGTAGTCGTTGCCGGGATGGAAGGGGCCTTGCCCAGCGTGGTGGGTGGGTACGTCGCTTGCCCGGTGATTGCTGTACCGACGAGCGTTGGTTACGGCGCGAGCCTCAATGGCATTGCCGCTTTGCTTTCGATGCTCAACAGCTGCGCGAGCAACGTTGCCGTCGTCAACATCGATGCGGGTTTCAAAGCCGGCTACCTGGCCGGGCTGATTGCCAAAACGGACTCCAGCGACGAAAATCGAACGGCTGGAACTGAGGAATAAACCGGTGGTCGTTGAAATACGACTCCCCAACCTGCAAGGAACTGGTATCGGTGAAAGAACTCACGAACGAACCGCTTCCAAAACTGCCAGACCGCCAGGTCCACAGCCACAAGGGAAATTACGGACGCGCGCTTCTGGTGGGAGGCTCGGTGGGCATGGCCGGTGCCATGGCCCTGGCAGGAAAATCAACCCTCCGCAGTGGCGCCGGCCTGGTCACCCTGGCCATTCCCGAAATGATTCAGGAGATCGTGGCCGGGTTCGACCCCTGCTACATGACACTCGGCCTGGTTGGCAGTGACGACGGTTTTTTGGGGCCGATCAGCCTGCTGGAACTCCCCGATGAGGTTCTCGAAAAAACAGACGTTTGTGCACTGGGACCGGGGCTGAGGTGCAATGAAGAAACCAAGCGCGTGGTCGAGCGGCTTTACCGCACAATTGCCAAACCGATGGTGGTCGACGCCGATGGCCTGAATTGCCTGGCACTCTATCCGGAACTGCTCGCAAACCCTCCCGGACCGCGCATCCTCACACCCCACCCGGGGGAGTTCATGCGACTGGCACTGGCGGTCGACCCCGATTGGGACACAGCCCTGGAAGCCCGCTCTGGTGATGCGCACCATCGGCAGCGGGCAGCTGCCTGGCTCGCCAGCCACGATCCTTCGGGACAAACCACCATCGTGTTGAAAGGGGCGGGTACGGTCATCGCCCAAACGGGCCAGGTTGCCACCAACCGGACGGGCAATCCCGGGATGGCAACTGGTGGCAGCGGCGACGTACTGACCGGGGTGATCACGGGACTCTTGGGCCAGGGGCTCACACCGTGGGAGGCAGCCCGTTTAGGTACACACGTTCACGGCCTGGCCGGGGACCTGGCCGCAAATCAGTTGGGACAAATTTCGCTGTTGGCCAGCGACCTGGTTGAATTCCTGCCCGTCGCGTTTCAATCCTGCCAGCCCAGAGAAGGGAACCCGTAAGGATCTAGATAGCCCGCCACAGAACACCCTCAACAGCCGGTTTCCACGTGGGGCCGAAAATTCCTGAAGTCTCCGCGAGTGGCAGCTTCCCCCTGCGGATGAAAACCAGCAAGCAACAACCACCCCCGACTCCGAAATCCAAACTCTGCCGTGCAAATCCTCCGCGACCTCACCGCCCTGCCCGACGCTGTTCGAGGTGGCGCCGTCACGATTGGCAATTTTGACGGTGTTCACCGCGGCCACGTCAAAATTATGAACCGCTTGCTTGAGCGGGCAGCAGAAGTGAAGGGTCCGGCGGTGGTATTCACGTTCGACCCTCATCCGGTGCGCATCCTACGTCCCGACGAGTGCCCTCCGCCGCTGACCTGGACTGAGCGCAAGGCCGAACTGTTGGCCTCGCATGGGGTGGACTGGATTGTGGCTTATCCAACGGATGAGTCTCTTTTAAGTCTGTCGGCTGGTGAATTCTTCGAGAGGGTCGTGTGTGATTCGCTGAATGCGAAGGCCCTGGTCGAGGGTCCAAACTTTTACTTTGGTCATAATCGCGAAGGCGACATTTCGCGACTGCAAAAATTCGTAACGCAAACGGAGCTGTCGCTCGATGTGGTCAAGCCGGTGCTCGTGAATGGGACACTGGTCTCAAGTTCGCAGATTCGCCAACTTTTGACCGCTGGCGAGGTTGGCCTGGCTGGGGAGATGCTTTCGGCTCCCTATCGCATCCGTGGCATGGTGATGCATGGGGCTGGTCGTGGTGCCCAATTGGGTTTTCCGACAGCAAATCTGGCTGCCGTTGATACCCTGCTTCCTGCACAGGGTGTTTACGCGGGCCAGGGTTGGGTAGGCAACGACACCTGGGCAGCGGCAATTAATCTTGGCTCGAATCCGACTTTTGGCGATGCCTCGGTCAAGGTTGAAGTCCACCTGATCGGCTGCGAAGAGTCGCTCTACGGTCAACCTTTGGAAGTGGACTTTTTTGCCCGTCTGCGGGAGATCCACCCATTCGACACCGCAGCAGCGCTGAAGGCGCAATTGGCGAAAGACGTTCAGCAAGTTCGCCAAATCGCAGCGACTTTCCCTTAAAGATTTGCAGGCTCGTTCTGCCGATGGAATATTTCTCTTCCACAACAACGCAAGGGTAACCCTCCAACCGCTTTCGATTCTGGCCTTTCCGCCTGCAAACCTTTGCGTGATACTTTGCTTGATCTTTTCTCACTAAAATCCGCTTGTCAGCAACCGAGCATCGCAACCGAGTCCAACGAGCATGCCCATCCCCTGGAAACGATTTGCCGAAATTGTTGAGCAAAACCATTCCTTTATCCTCACAACGCATATGCGTGCTGACTGTGACGCGATCGGCAGCGAGTTAGCGATGGCGCACGCGTTGCGGTCTTTGGGCAAACACGTATGTATCCTCAACGGCGACGGTGTACCTCCTCACATCGCATTTATCGATTCGGCAGGTGAGGTCCAGACGCTCGACCCCGAGGCCAAACCTGCTGACGAGGGCAAAACCGATGTATTGATGGTTCTCGATACCAGCGCCTGGTCACAACTGGGCCCCATGGCAGATGTCGTGCGGGCCAGCAACGCGGTGAAAGTCGTGGTCGATCATCATGTCGGCGGCGACGATCTTGGGGCCGAATCGTTCACGGATGTAAACGCCGAAGCAACCGGGCGGCTTGTGCTCGAAGCCACGCAAGCTCTGGGCGTGGGCCTCACACCCCAAGTCGCCACCGCCCTGTTTGCAGCCATCGCAACCGATACAGGCTGGTTCCGGTTTTCCTCCGTAACTGCCAAAACCTATGAAGCGGCAAGTCAACTGATTGCCGCTGGAGCCAATCCGACAGCCGTTTTTTCCGCGCTCTATGAACGACACAGTTTTGCCCGCCTGCACCTGCAGGGCCGGATCCTTACGAGTGCTCAACTCGACATCGATGGGCGGTTGATCTACAGTTCCGTCACCCGCGAAGATCTGGACCAGACCGGTGCCGAAACAACCGACACCGAAGATGTCGTGAACCGCCTCCTCTCGGTCCGTGGAATTGAGGTCGCCCTGTTGTTCCTCGAATTGGAGTCTGAAAAAACCAAGGTCAGCCTGCGAAGCCGGACAACTGTCGACGTTCGCGCCGTTGCCGAACGATTTGGCGGTGGGGGGCACACCGCGGCTGCGGGCGTGCGTTTTGCGGGCTCCCTGGCCAAAGCCAAGACAGCCGTCCTTGACGCGATGCGCGAAGCAATGGAATAATCAAGTGTTGGCCGTAGCCCTTCGGAAAGCCGGGTTGACCGGGCCCTCCACCCGCTTTTGGCCGATTTCCCACCTCGCCTTCCCGTGGATCGATTTTGGAAACCTCTCCCCCCGCCGAACCCCAAGGGCGCCGCTCTTTCTTTCAGCAAGTGGCCGCTATCGTTGTTGGCCTCTTGGTGGGAGTCGTCCCTGTCGTGACGGCGCTGGCGGTCTTCTTTAACCCGCTGCGGCGTCGCGTTGAGGGAGGCCAATGGATTGCCGTAACGCCACTCGATGCGCTACCCGCCGATGGGCGACCGTATCGCTTTCCCGTCACCAGTGACCGTTGGGACGCCTGGAATTACTATCCACCGGAACCGATTGGTGCGATCTACTTGTGCCGCACGAGCGAAACAGAAAATCCCGTGGCATTTAGCAGCATCTGTCCCCATCTTGGTTGCTCCGTCGATTTTAGCGCAGGCAAAGATGAATTTATATGTCCCTGCCACAACAGCATGTTCACGGTTGACGGCGCGCGGGTCGATCCAGCAACCTCTCCCAGCCCACGCAATCTGGACACTTTGGAAGTCAAAATCCGCCCGGAAGGTAACCAGGTGATGGTCCACTATCTGCGGTTCAAGAGCGGAACCCATGAGAAAATCGCAGAGTAGTCAAAGCAGCAGGGAAGCATGATATCTGGCACGCTTGAATGGCTTGACAACCGCACCGGGTACCGCGGGTTGCTCCGCGACGTACTTTACGAACGGATTCCCGGTGGAGCCCGTTGGCGCTACGTGTGGGGTAGCACCCTGGTCTTCACGTTCTTTGTGCAATTGGTAACCGGTGTGGTCCTCTGGATGTATTACAGCCCAAGCACGCAGACAGCCTGGGAAAGTGTCTACTACATCGAATTCCAGCTGGCCGGGGGCTGGCTACTCCGTGGCATCCATCACTACATGGCTCAGGCGATGATCGTCCTGATGGCGTTACACTTGATGCAAGTGGTGATCGACGGCGCATACCGCGCACCACGCGAAGTGAATTTCTGGCTCGGCCTGTTACTGATGCTGGTGGTATTCGCACTTGGGCTCACCGGCTACCTCCTGCCTTGGGATCAAAAAGGCTATTGGGCTACCCAAGTGGCGACAAAAATTCTTGGAATCACACCACTCGTGGGAGACGAACTCAAGCTTCTCGTGGTGGGGGGAAGTCAGTACGGTCATCAAACCCTAACGCGGTTCTTTGCCCTTCATGCCGGGGTGCTTCCCGGCTTGATGATTTTGCTGCTCATGATGCACCTGGCTCTGTTCCGCAAGCATGGAGTCACACCTAAACTTCCCCACGCCCGACAGGAGTGCGATTTCTGGCCTGAGCAGGTCCTCAAAGATGGCGTTGCCTGTCTCGCCGTCCTGGTGGTTGTGTGCTTTCTCTCCGCGGTGTTCCGAGCTGAACTTGGTGCCCCCGCAGACCCGGCCGTTGCCTACAACTCAGCCAGGCCGGAGTGGTATTACCTCTTCTTGTTTCAGTTCCTCAAGCTCTTTCACGGCGAGACAGGGGAGGTCCTGGGGGCCATCGTGTTTCCAGGCCTGGTGTTCACATTGATGGCCCTGATGCCCTTCATTGGCCGCTGGAAGCTTGGGCACCGGTTTAACATTGGTTTCTTGACTGCCCTGATGCTCGGAGCCGCTGGCCTGACCGCCGCCGCCTGGTACGAGGATTTCAATGGCTGGACCGATAAATCAAAGAACCACCTGGCAGCCGTCGCCATCGCCCACGCCCAAGGGCAACGGGCCCATCAACTGGCGGCAAAGGGAATCGGCCCGAGTGGTGCCCTGCCGCTGGTCCGCAACGATATAGGCGTAGCCGGTTATCGTCTTTTCAAACGGCACTGCGCAACCTGCCACAGCCACTACGATGGTTCAGGAAAAGAAGAAAATCCCCTGCAAACTATTACGGTTGCCAAACCGACAGCCGCCAACCTGTTCGGCTTTGCAACGCGTCAATGGGTTGAGGGAATTCTCACTCCCGATCAGATCAAAAGTGCCCATTACTTTGGTAACACCGTCCTGGCTAAGGGAGACATGGTCGAGTGGGTTGTCGACAACCTGACCGATGCACCGCGAACACAAATTGAAAACGTTGCCACAGCCCTCTCGGCAGAAGCGGAGCTGCCGGGCCAGCGCGAGCTCGATGCGGAATCGACCGAGCAAATTGCCAGCGGGCGGGCATTAATTATCGACGAATTCAGTTGCATTGATTGCCACAAGTTTGGAGACGAGGGGGAACTTGGCATGGCTCCAGATCTTACTGGTTACGGATCAACAGAGTGGCTCATTGAATTCATCAGCAATCCGGCAAGTGAGCGATTCTACACGCCAGACAATTATGCAGATGCCGACAAGATGATGCCGGCATTTGCACCGCATCCCGAAGATTCCGGGAGCAACTCTTTGACACGGCGAGAAATTGAACTCATCAGCGGCTGGCTGCGGGCCGCCTGGAACAAGCCACCAGAGTAAACGACGACCTGGAACTAGAGCGTCAAAGATCCCGCGCCGCGATCCCCACCGACGGATACCTTGCTGCCATGTCGACAACCCCCCGGGTATAGAGCGGAAAGCCAGGGTATCGCGTGCAAAGTTGTTAGAATCGCTCCAGTCTGACACGTCCGGCACCGATCCAATCCATAAAGAACAATCTCGACAGCAAGGACGATGAGCGATGTGGTGCCAGCATTGCCAGCAAGATGTGCCCGCCATTGCCCACTCCGTTGGTGGGGAGGTTGTTTGTGTCCGTTGCCAGCAGCATTTCAAAACTGCGCCCCCCCTCCGGATGTTCGAGTTCGACAGCTCCGACGATACTGAAGACGAGGCGACTGGTGCACCACAGAATCCGATCGAAAACCTGACCGACTGGCGAACCGAACGTAAGTTTCGTCATCTTGCCCAAACCCTTCGCAGCACCGACACCCGTTCGGGGAGTCGCTACCAGGGTTTGCCCACCGCACACACCCGTTACGATCCACCCCAGGATCTGATGTCGGAAACTGAGCAACAGGACCCAAATTGTGCCCTGGCTGGTTACGATCAGACCACACCGGCCAGGCAGCGGGGCAACGCGTGGGTTGGCCAGGTTATGGCCTGGTTGCTTGTATTTTGCGGAGTCGTCGCGTTAGCGAGTGGTGCCATTATGACAAGCTGGTCTCTGCTTGAAGACTTGCCCCTCTATTGGGATGTGGGTCTTACGCTGGCGTTCGTGGGTCAGGGACTGCTGATTCTCGGGCTGGTTCTTGTGCTGCTCTTTCTCTGGCAGAACAGTCGATTCGCGACGGGCAAACTGCAGGAAGTTCACTGGCAACTCAGTGCAGTTCAGCGAACAGCCCAAACCATTGTCGGCCTGCGGAACGGCAACGCGCCGGCTTTTTATGCTGAACTGGCACGGGGGGCAAGTCCAACAACGCTGCTGGCGAATCTTCAGGGACAAGTCGACCAGCTAAACGTGAAGCTGGGAAGCAACGCCTGAGCGTTCACGGGTTTGCGATGGGACCAGGTTCAGCGGCTTCCTCAGGTTCGGGCCTTGGCAAAAATGCCGTAGCGTGATCGGAAATCCCACTCAATTCGATGGTCCGCACGATCGCCGCGGCTGCAAGTTGTTCCTGGCCAGTGAAATGTGAAATCACGCCCACCATGAAATGGGCATCGGCATCAAGCGGATGCTCTGCCAGCCAATCAATCAGTTGCTTGCGATGGGCTCGTTGTTCATTCGCGTCGACGTAGAGATCATCCAGCCGGAGATCCGTTTGAGGCCAATCGGGAGCGATCACAAGCCCGCGTTTAATCGCGGTTGTCGCCCGGCCATACTTGCCCAGGGCAAAGTGAGCCAGCGCTTGTCGAAAAAATGCAGTGGCGACATCACGCTTTACACCTGCGGATTTTTTGTAGCGTTGCAATGCCTGATGGTACTTGCGGTTTCGGAACTGTTTGTCGCCGAACTCGATGAACCGACAGGCCAGCTTACGCGCGTCGCCACGCAAGGGCTTACCATCCCGTGGCTGTGCGGGCGCGGGTAACGGATCGGGTGCGACTTCGGCACGCGGTAACGCTCGGTCCCCCCAGCCACCTGGGTTCCCTGGGTATGTGAACCACAGGCGAGGCCCAAACAACAGACGGGCATCCGCGAAGCAGGGAGAGAAGATCATCCACGACCGGCCCTCCCAACCGCAAAAGGGCCGATCCAACCAGTACGGGGAACAATGACACGAGTGTCCATAAGGAACGTCGTACGACCAGGAATTGAAACTCGCTATGCCAGTTAGGGGATAACCGTAGCGAAACGAGCGACCCTCGCACCAGCTTCCCCGCTGCAGCCAACCTGAAGGACCCGCGGTCAAGTTTCTGTTCATGAGTCCCCCAAGGAGAACCGACAGCGCAACCAGGATGACCAACGCCCTACGATTTTCGACCGGGAAAATTCCGAATTGGGGCATGGCAGCTATCTCGACTGGAGAAACAGGGCCCGATCAGAGAAGCAGGACCTGATCAGAGAAGCAGGGCAACCCAACTTCTTGCTTTTAACACACCGCGCTGAACGGGGCAATCCGAAGGATGGGGGGTTCGGTAGCGTTGGCTCTGGTCATGGTTCCATACTGCCGAAGGCGGAGATCCGGTCGGTGATTTCCTGGACGATATCGCTGATTTTCACTCGCGATTGTTTAAGGGAATCGCGATCACGCAGGGTGACGGTTTGATCGTCGAGGGATTGTCCATCCACCGTGACACAAAATGGCGTCCCGGCCTCATCCTGGCGGCGATAACGCCGACCAACGGCTCCCTTTTCGTCATAGAAGACTGCCAACCGTTTCTTAAGCGTCTGGTAAATCTCCTTGGCAACTTCGGGCATGCCGTTTTTTTTGACGAGGGGCAAAACTGCGGCTTTGATCGGTGCAATTCTCGGATGGAACCGCATGAGCGTCCGCGTTTGCATTTTGCCCTTGTCGTCGGGCACTTCATCCTCGGTGAAGGCCTCGCACAGGAAGGCCAAATTTGCTCGATCTGCACCTGAAGAAGGTTCGATCACGTGGGGTGTATACCGTTCTCCCGAGAGATCATCGCGGTAGGTAAGATCACGTCCGCTCCCTTTGTAGAGTGGTTTTCCATCTTCTGTTTTCTCGACTTCCAGGGGACAGCTCGCCGGATCTAGTTTACCTTCCATGTGGCTCCGCAGGTCGAAATCACCCCGATGCGCGATGCCCTCCAACTCGCCAAACTCGCCCTCGGGCAGGAACGGAAATGCGTATTCGATATCTGCAGTTCCTGTTGAGTAATGGCTGAGTTCCTCCTGATCGTGATCGCGGAGTCGGAGTCGATCACTGGCCAGACCGAGGTCGGTATACCACTTCATTCGCCGGTCGCGCCAAAATTCATACCAATCGCGGGAAGTTTCCGGGTGACAAAAGAACTCAATTTCCATTTGTTCGAATTCCCGCGAGCGAAACGTAAAATTTCGGGGTGTAATTTCATTGCGAAAACTCTTGCCGATCTGGCCAACCCCAAAGGGGACACGTACGCGGGTGCTATCGAGCACATTCTTGAAGTTCACGAAAATGCCTTGTGCCGTTTCGGGGCGGAGAAAAGCCGCGTCCTCGTCGGTACCCATCGCGCCGACGATGGTTTTGAACATGAGGTTGAATTCGCGCGGCTCGGTAAGCGTACCCGGTTCACTGGCATCGGGACCGAGTGCCCGGCTCAGATCGTCAAGCTGGTCAAGTGTGGTGATCGCCCCATCCCAGGAAATCTGATCTGCATTCTTCGCCCTGATCTTGAAAAGTTTTTGTGCCTGGCGTTCGATTTCTTGCTGTTCGTTTTCTGCAACCGTGGTAATGAAAACTTTCTGGCCTTTGGCTTCGGCCCATCGCCCACGAACCTGGTCGAACCGGTATCGTTTATTGGTTTGCCGGCAATCGACCATCATGTCGTGAAACAAATCGTAGTGCCCCGAACATTTCCAGACATGCGGGTGCATAATGATCGAAGTGTCGATGCCAACCATTTCGTACGTGGAGGGCGCCCCGGGTTGCTGGGTTAGCTCATCGTGCCCACTGATCATATCGTGCCACCAGGCCCCCTTGATATTGCGTTTGAGTTCCACCCCCAACGGGCCGTAGTCCCAAAAACCATTGAGCCCGCCGTAGATCTCGCTCGACTGAAACAGGAATCCGCGCCGACGACAGAGAGAAACCAGTTTTTCCATTTCCATGTTGATTCGTATCGCAGTGTTGAACGCCAATGGTGGTTGACGAGGTGAGTTGGCAAAGTGTGAGGGGAACGGTCAGCCGCGGCTGAAGTGACCAGCCTCTTATTCTAAAGGTGTCATCGATTTCCGGTCTATGGCACGAAAATTCGCTGTGCCACGGGATCAAATCGAGGGACGATATCAAAGCGATCGATTTGGGCACATTCGGCCAGATCGTCGCCCTGCCCAATGGCGATTAGATTACGGCCACCAGGTGTCTCTCGCAACTCCATGGCCAGTTGTGAACTGGGCGAACGCCCTGCTGCCTGTGCGGCATTCAAGAGCTCCTTCCATGCTACCCGCGCCTGCTTCGCTTCTTCGCCAAGTTCCCGTTGAACCTCCCCGCATGCCAGTAGCTGGTGTACGATCGCCCCGGCCACGAGGATATCTTCCCGTGTCACGTGCCCACCCGTGCCGGCACAGAGGATATCGACTCGGGGGATCCGCTGGAGAAACGCCACCACCGCCGAGAGGTTGACCATGGCGCCAAGCACAACTTGATCGGCGTGCCGGGCGTGGTCCAGGGCCCGGGTTCCATTCGTGGTGGTAAACAGAATCGTGCGGTTAAACACGACCTCAGGCGTATATTCGACAGGTGAGTTTCCCAAGTCGAAGCCCTCGATTCGGGCTCCTCCTCGTTCGCCACCAAGCAACACTTCGTCACGACCGTAGTCGGCGGCCGCCTGGGCAGCGACTCCAACCTCGACAAAAGGCACAATCTCCTGTGCCCCCGAGGCCAAGGCCTGGCAGATCGTGGTCGATGCACGTAAAAGGTCCACCACGACAACCGTGCTGCCAGCCAATTCGTGTTCAGCCACGAATTGCGGGAGGAAGTGGACACGGAGTCGGGCAGGTGTTACCGTCATTTGGGTTAAGCTCGTTCCCGCATTTGCGGTTACACTATTGAGAACCCAGTCTAACGAATATCCATGGCATCAGCGACCACCACACCACCGACCGTCGACAAGTCAGGCGACCGCGTGCGGCGCATGTTTGGCCAGATCGCGCGGCGTTACGATCTGCTGAATCACGTGCTCTCGCTTAACATCGATCGCTACTGGCGCCGGCAAACTGTGCGGATTGTGCCACCTGACGGCAACCGACCAATTTTAGACGTCTGTACGGGAACGGCGGACTTGGCGATGGCCTACGATCGGGCAGCAGGGGGGCGGGTATCGATCGTCGCCAGTGATTTTTGTCATGAAATGCTCGTCGTGGGGCAGGAAAAAGTTGAATCGCTGGCGGCACAGGATCGGATTTCGCTGGTTGAGGCCGACGCGCAACAACTTCCCTTTGACGAGAATCAGTTCCAAATCGTTTCGGTCGCATTCGGACTACGCAATGTAAGTGACACAGATCGGGGATTGTTGGAGATGATCCGAGTTTGTGCCCCTGGTGGCCAGATAGCTGTGCTTGAGTTTTCAACCCCGCGATGGCAACCTTTTAAGTCTATCTACAGCTGGTATTTTCGCAACGTGCTGCCGAGGATTGGGCAGGCAATCTCCCGCAACAGCGAGCATGCATATGAGTATCTTCCCACCAGTGTGGGAGAGTTTCCCCAATACGAACAGTTGGCCGACAGGATGCGAAAAGCCGGTATGATTAACGTGCGGTTCTACCCGTTCACTTTCGGCGTGGCTACACTGTATGTAGGTGAAAAAGCGTGTCTGACGGAGGCCATTCCAGCAGGAGTTGAGTGATCGACGCACACTCAAATGACAACCTGTCAGGTGGTAACTCTGACCGGGGCTTGCGTCGCCAGATTTAGCTGTAAATTTCATGAGTAACCCGATCTGTGTGGGAATCACGGGAGCGAGTGGTGCTGTTTACGCAGTACGGTTACTCGAGGTGCTGACCGCCAGCGGTTTGGATGTTCACCTCTCGATCAGCCCCTCAGGCCGAGAGGTGATTGAGCAGGAACTCGGCCTGAAGATCGCCCTTGATCGGTTCGAGGCTTCGGACCTGTTGAATAAGCCAACCGATGTTTCAGGCAAACGCGGTCGATTGTGCTATTATCCCTGCCAGAATTTTCTGGCCCCGATGGCCAGTGGATCGTTTCTCACGGGGGGAATGGTGATATGTCCCTGTTCTGGAACAACGCTCAGTGCTATCGCCGCAGGCGCATCGGGGAACCTGATCCAACGGGCTGCTGAAGTCCACTTGAAAGAGCGGCGCCGATTGGTGCTGGTTCCCCGGGAAACCCCCCTCTCGCTCGCACACATCGACAATATGCGACGCGTGACCGAAGCCGGTGCCGTCGTGCTACCCGCCTCTCCGGGATGGTATCATGGTGCCAACTCGCTCGACGACCTGGTCGACTTCATCGTGGGACGGATTTGCGATCAACTGGAAATTGAGAATAATTGCATCACCCGATGGGGCAGTCATTGAAGGATCCGTCATCCTCCGAGATTGTTTGGCCAAGACTCTTATGCTCGATATGATCCGACACCTGCTGGCAATGATCCGTTTCAGCCATACGCTGTTCGCGCTTCCGTTTGCACTACTGGCGGCGGTGATGGCCTGGCACTCAACTCCATTCCGCTGGCAAGACCTGCTCGGCATCCTGCTGTCGATGGCTACGGCACGCAGCTTTGCCATGGCGGTCAACCGACTTGCCGACCAACAAATCGATGCGGCCAACCCGCGGACGGCTGGGCGGCATTTACCAACCGGCATTCTTACCCGGCAAAGTGTGCGGGTCTTTGCGGCATTGAACGGAACCGGATTTGTCGCGTCGACCTGTTTGTTCTTGCCCAACTGGTTACCGCTGTTACTGTCAATTCCGGTACTTGGTTTTCTGGCTGGCTACAGCTACACCAAGCGGTTTACCTCTTTGTCCCATTTCTGGCTCGGGGCAGCTTTAGCACTCGCGCCGATTGCAACCTGGATCGCGATTTGCGGTCAAGCGGTCGTGGCCGCTCCAGCCAGCATCCTCCCGGCCCTCGTCCTGGCAGGAGCGATCCTCTCCTGGGTCGCCGGTTTCGACATCATTTACGCTTGCCAGGACTACGAATTTGATCGCCAGGCGAAGCTTCAAAGCGTGCCTGCCCGGGTCGGTATCGCCAGATCGCTGCGAATTGCGGCTGCCTGTCACCTGGTAACGGTTGTGTTGTTGGCAAGCTTGCCGATCGTCTATCCGCCACTCGGGTTGGTTTTCTGGCTCGGTGTTGGGGGGGTGGCGATCTTATTGGTTTATGAACATGCTTTGGTACGGCCGAATGACCTGAATCGGGTAAATGTTGCATTTTTTAACGTCAACGCGGTGATCAGTCTCGGTTTGTTTGTGATTGGAAGCCTGGACCTGTGGCTGGGGCTCGGGAGATAATGAGATCCATGAAACGACTTGGCCTGGCACTGCTGTTGGCACTTTACGTCGGCCTGGCTCCGTTCGCTTTGCAGGGCACGCCATTCGTGATACTGACGGGGCTGGGTGCTCTGACCGTAATTTTGTTCCTCGTCCGCAGCCTGACATCGAATCGATACCCTTCCAGTTGACAACCGTAAACCCTGTTACCACTCACACTAAAACGCCATGACACTCCGAACTTCCAGCCCCATTCTGAAGCCAATCCGCGACAAAGTCGAAGCAGGAGAGCAGCTGACGATGGAAGACGGGTTGCTGCTTGAGCAACCAGCGGTTCCGTTGCCGGAACTCGGCGAACTAGCCAATTTTGTCCGCGAGCGCAAAAACGGCAACGCGGCCTACTATAACATCAACACCCACCTGAACCCGACAAACGTTTGTGTTTACCGCTGCGTTTTCTGCGCGTTTCGTTCCGATTTGCGTGATCCAAAAGGTTACGTTATGAGCGATGAGCAAATCTTGGAACGTGGTGCCGAGGCAACCCAAAGCGGTTGTACCGAAATGCACATCGTGGGAGGGCTACACCACCAACAGAATTATGACTGGTACGTGAACCTTATTCGCATCCTGCATGAGGCCTATCCACAACTCCACCTGAAAGCATGGACGCCTGTGGAAATCGATTGGTTCTGCCGTTTGGCGAAGAAGTCGGTTCGAGAAGTGCTGGAAGACATGATCGATGTTGGGCTCGGAAGCCTGCCTGGGGGTGGAGCCGAAATCTTTCATCCAGAAATCCGTGATCGGATTTGCGAGCACAAGGCCAACTCGCGATGTTGGTTTGAAGTCCATCGCACAGCACACGAACTTGGCCTGCGATCCAACTGCACGATGCTCTACGGTCACATTGAAAAACCGTACCATCGAATCGATCATTTACTTCGGCTACGCGAATTACAGGATGAAACGGGAGGGCTGCAAACGTTTATCCCGCTCGCCTTTCACCCGGAAAACACGGGCCTCGCCCACATCAAAAAAGCTTCGAGCCTTGTTGACCTGCGCGTCATGGCAATCAGTCGACTGATGCTCGACAACGTACCTCACATCAAGGCATACTGGATCATGTTGGGAATGGGCACGGCACAAATCGCGCTCTCCTATGGAGCCGATGACATCGACGGTACGGTCCGTCACGAACTCATCTATCACGACGCCGGTGCGACAACCCCCGAAGTTCTCAGTGATGAAGCGATCCGCCGCCTGATTATCGAGGCCGGTCGTGAACCGATTGAACGCGACACGCTCTATCGACAAATTGAACGGGACAAAACTGGATGGCACGCGACCGAGGCCATCACCGCCAGCGCCTGAAACCCAGT
>Ga0310123_10001210_pt1 | contig 21820 bp, 48 predicted proteins | sample CB6_AW_1057_MG_FD_203505 | JGI IMG/M metagenome (GOLD analysis project Ga0310123, IMG submission 203505) | Marine microbial communities from Western Arctic Ocean, Canada - CB6_AW_1057 | ecosystem: Environmental > Aquatic > Marine > Oceanic | place: Canada: Western Arctic Ocean | collected... | reverse complement strand
ATACAGAAAAAGAAGTTTATAAAATGTATGAACACGGAGTAGGACAAGAGAAACGTTGGGCAACTTATTTGTTTTCAAAAGGTTCTATGATAGGTTTATCAGAAAAATTATTACACCAATATGTAGAGTATATGGCAAATCGTAGAATGAAAGCAATTGGATTAGACCCACAATATGACCAAAAGACAAATCCATTGCCTTGGGTAGACCATTGGTTAAATAGTAGGTCATTACAAAATGCACCACAAGAAACAGAAATTGAAAGTTATGTTATAGGTGGGATTAAACAAGATGTACAGAAGGATCAGTTTAAAAAATTTAAATTATAAGTGAATATATTATTATGGATTTGGAAGAAGCAGTAAAAAAATTTAAAAGGCATTGTGCTAATTGTAATACAAAGTTTTCTATTATCTATGATGAAGATAAAACGGAACAACGAGTGACAGTGTGCCCATTTTGTAGTTATGAATTAGATGAATTAGATGAAGAAGAAGATGATATTAAAGAAGAGGTAAATGAAAATGAAGATGAACCAAGTTGGGATTGATTATAGTATGACAAGTCCTGCAATATGTGTAACAGATGACTTTATATTTGAGCATAGTCGTTTTTATTTTCTTACTAATAAGAAGAAACATTTAGGCATATTTGGTAATATAAATGGTTCTGAACATCAACCATACACAGACCCTATCCAAAGATTTACTCAAATTTCTGATTGGGTTTTAAAAGTTTTACGTTTATATCACCCAGGAGACCATACTGTTGGCATTGGACCATCAATAGCAATTGAAAACTATTCATATGGTTCTAAAGGTAGAGCATTATTTCAAATAGCAGAAAATTGTGGTATACTTAAATATAGATTATTAGAACAAAAATGGAGTTATAATGTTATTGTACCAAGTGTTGTTAAGAAACTTGCTACAGGTAAAGGTAATGCAGATAAAGAAATGATGTATGAACAATTTTGTAAAGATACAAAAACAAATTTAAAGAAATTATTAGATACAGCAAAAGCAGGCAATCCAGTATCAGATATAGTTGATAGCTGGTATATAGCAAAGGCAAATTATGGGACCATTTAAAATTTTAATATTAGCATATCTTATTGGTATGGATCCAGTTGCAACACAACAAACGTTTCAAATGCAAGGGTATTATCCAACTATGGAAGCGTGTAAGGAAGAATTACTTAAACAAAAACCTGATAGAAGATATGAAGTGATGAACGAGTTTGTTATAGATGGAGAGTTTAAATGGGATTGGTTAGTTGCAGGATGTAAAAATGATGATACAGGAGAAGTATTTAAATTATATCCAACATATCCTAAAGGTAAACCAGATGAATTACAAGGCATTGAATTAGACCTTGATGAGATAGACATATGATATACAATATGAGAATTTTACGAGCAAAAAAACACGTTACGTGCCAGCATTCACCTTTAAATTATATTGCACCTGAAGTAAAATTAGCAAGTGTAAATGATTTGATGTTAACTGCTAATCTTGATTGGATGAAAAAAAGATATTTAAATTTTAAAAATAGTATTGAAGGTGCAGGTATGATATATCCAATTATCTATACAGACCTAGAACATTATTGGTTAAAAGAAAAAAGATGGCCGAAAGATAAAGATGGTAATTGTATACCTGGACTTGCAGTACATACAGGTAATAAAAGAGTTTATTGGGCAAAACAAAATGGTTATACTCATATTGAAGGATATTATGTAACGAATATAGAAGAACAAAAGGCAATTGTTAAACAAACATTTATAGTGAAGGAATCATACCCAAATGTATAAACCACTACCAGATGGATTAATAATTAAAAAATCTTCTATAGAAGGTCAAGGATTATTTACAACAAAATTTATTGAGAAAGATGTAAAGTTAGGTTTATGTCACATACTTGTTGATGGAGAAATTATAAGAACACCGTTAGGTGGTTTTGTTAATCATAGTGATAATCCAAATTGTATAAAGATAAGAGGAGTCCTAGGACTTAAAGAGGTTGAACAAACTAATAAGTATTTTTTATATACTAGACGACCTGTAAAGGCGTGGGAAGAATTAACTTGTAAATATACTTTTTATAAAATAGAGGAGAATGCAGATTATAATGTAACTGCTCCTATGATGGAACTTGAATAATGTTAAAAATAGTTAGTTTAGGAACTTCTAATGCGATATCTGCTATTGCATTTGCAATAAAGCAATGGGGTAGGAAACAAAATTTATCAATTTATAGAATTTTTAAAAAACCAGGTAAAGCTTTATCTGAAGAGGATGTAGATAATTTAAAAAATTGTGATGCTTATTTGGTTGATGGAACTTGGGGCAGTACAAGTCCTCAAAGACAAAAATATAAAACAGTTGATATTCAAAAAGACCAGGATGGAAAAATTATAGATTTTAAGAGATTTGCTTGGATGGAATATATAAATCTCCAAGCTAATCTTCTATCAAAAAAATATAATAAACCATTATTAGTTACTGAAAGTGCAACATTAAGTAGAATTAAATGTAATTACATAGACATTTGGTATAAAAAATCACCTCCAAGATATTACCGTATGGGATTAGGTCAATGGACATATGGAAAAACTAAATGGTGTAAGGTACGTGGAGTCGTTGAACAAAAGTCTGCTACATACCCACACGATTATGAGAGTAATAAGTGGGGGAGTTTACAAAGATTAGATAGTATGATTCATTTGACAGAAAGAGCTAATAAAGGTGTAAAGATATATAATATATACAATCATCAATGGAAAAATAATAAAGATAAAGATGGTGCAGTTTTAATTGTGCCTGGTTTAGAACACGACCCAACATCTTCTATTCCTGTATTTGAATTTATTAAAACTAGTGTTGAAAAAGTTAGAAAAGCAACCACAAGAAAAATTTTAGTTAAACCACACCCACATAGTAAAATTGTAATTCAAGATTTAGTGAAAGATGTTGAAGTTGTGTCAAAAAATACACCTTTAAATTCTATTATAGATAAGGTTTATTGTGGAGTGTTAGGAGAAAGTACAAGTATTTTTCAACTCATTAATTTAGGAATACCTTGTATTACTTCACAATATAATTTTGGAGTTGAATTAAAAAATACTAATATTGATAAGATAGAAGATTTATATTATGCTACACCTAAAGAACTTTTAGACTGGTATAAAATGGTATCTTATACAGAATTTACTATCCAAGAATTTGATTCACCTTTGATTTTTCCTTATATAAAGGAATTGATACAATGAAGACAGCATTGATTACAGGCATAACAGGACAAGATGGTGCTTATCTAGCGAAACTATTATTAAATAAAGGTTATAAAGTTTATGGTGGACAAAGACGAAGTACATCACCAAAACATTGGCGATTAGATGAAATGGGAATAACAAAAGATATTGAGTTTGTTGAACTAGATGTTATGGACCAAGCAAATATAAGAAGAGCAATAGAAGATACAAAACCAGGTGAAGTTTATAACTTAGCGGCACAATCATTTGTATGGTTATCATTTAAACAACCAGAACTTACTACTTTAATTGACGCTGTGGGTTGTTTAAGAATATTAGAAAGTGTAAGACAAGTAAATCCTAAAATAAAATTCTATCAAGCCAGTACAAGTGAACTGTATGGTAAAGCATTTGAAACTCCACAAACAGAAACAACTAGATTTTGGCCTAGGTCTCCATATGGTGTTGCAAAATTATATGCTCATCATATAACAGTTAATTATAGAGAGTCGTATGATATGTTTACGTGTTGTGGTATATTATTTAATCACGAAAGTGCCCATAGAGGTGAAGATTTTGTAACTAGAAAAATATCAAAAGGTTTAGCATTGTGGAAAAGTAATGGCGCACCTATTGTTTTAGGAAATTTATATGCAAAGAGAGATTGGGGTCACGCTGAGGATTTTGTTAGAGGTATGTGGCAAATGTTACAACACGATAAACCAGATGATTATGTTCTAGCAACTGGTAAAATTCATACAGTAAAACAATTTGCAGATATGGCATTAGATTATCAAGATATCCCACATTATTGGAAAGATGAAGAGTGTTTTACTAAAGTAGGTAGACTTAAACTTATTACTACAGATAAGAAACATTTAAGACCTGCTGAAGTAAATGTATTACAAGGTGACGCAAGTAAAGCAAAAAAAGTATTAGGGTGGGAACATAAACACAATGTAGAAAGTTTAATGAAAGAAATGGTAGACGCTGATAGAAAAAGATATGGATAAAATATTTATAACTACGTATAATATGAGGTTGTATAAAGCGTATGCTAATCAATTGATAACATCATATTTAAAAACAAAGCAAACAAAACCTATGTATGTTTTTGTTGAAGATGACCCTAAAAAGTATCCACAAGAAAATAATGTACATTATATAAATTTATATGATGAAGAACCAGAATTACGAAGATTTGTAGAAAGAAATAAACATAGAGTAGCAAATAATTTTTATGAAGAAGCAATAAGATTTAGTTATAAAGTATTTGCTCAATCAGCGGCGAGAAAATATGGAGAAAAAGTTTATTATGTAGATAGTGATTGTGTTTTTACAGCACAGATACCTAATAGTTGGTATGAGTGTTGTTTACCAGATAATATATTTTTAGCGTTTTATAATAGAACTAAACAATATACAGAAACAGGTTTTGTAGCGTTTAATAATATGCGGAAGGTATCACTACAATTTTTTAAAGACTATAAAGATTTTTATGTTAAAGATACAGTATATAAAATACAAAGATTAGGTAAGAATTTTTGGACAGATTGTCATACGTTGGATGGTACTAGACAATTGTATCAAGATAATCCTGAATATAGTGAATATAAATTAGGTGACGGACAAATTGGACACATTATAGCAAGGGATCAATTTATAAACCCATATATAGACCATAGAAAAGGTAGTAGAAAAGAACAACAACATAGTCCAGAATGGAGCAGACATAGTTATTCTTCTCCATATAGTCCAGAAAGGAGAAAATATAAATGAATGATGAAAAAGACCACGCACATAACTTGACATATGAAAACGAAACCCAACTTAATAGAACGGTTACAATACCTTTAGCAGAATATGATAAGTTAAAGGAAGAACAACATTATATTACGGATCCAAATCTAATTGCGATTGTAGATAAGATTGGAGAATTAATAAGGGCGTTGCGTAAAAACATAAGAATGAAAGTGTAATGATAAATATTTTTATTGGTTATGATAGTGAGGAGAAGGTTGCTTTTAATGTACTTGCATATAGTATATTAAAACATAGTACCAGACCTGTATCTATTACACCAGTATATTTAAAAAATATAAAAGATAATTTTACTAGAGAACGTAGTAAGATAGAATCAACTGAATTTAGTTTTAGTAGATTTATAGTACCACACCTTATGAATTATAAGGGTTGGGCATTGTTTATGGATTGTGACCAGTTAATGTTTACAGATGTTGCTGAACTGTGGAGATTAAGGGATGAAAGATATGCTATACAAGTGTGTAAACACGATTATGTACCTAGAAAGACAAAGAAATTTTTAGGTGCAATACAAACAACATATGAAAAGAAAAATTGGTCAAGTTTTATGTTAATGAATTGTGATAAGTGTACAGCATTAACACCAGATTATGTTAATAGTGCAACAGGATTACAACTACACCAATTTAAATGGTTAGAAAATGATAATATGATTGGTGAACTACCTTTAGAATGGAATTGGTTAGTAGGAGAATATGAAAAAAAAGAAAAGGTTAACAATGTACATTTTACAGAAGGTGGACCCTGGTTTGTAGATTATTTACATTGTGATTATGCTAAAGAATGGCAAACATTAAAAGAAGAAACTACACAAACTAATTTAATAAAATGATACAAGGATTATTAACAAGACCTAAAACAGATGAAATTGTAAGTGCATTTGTTGAAAATGTTGCAGGAGGAACTTTCCATACAGATGGACCTAAATTTAAAAGTGTAGATTTAAATAAACCTATTGCTTGTTTTGGAGTATTAAGAGGCACAGGTGAGATAATTAAAAAGGCAAAGTCAGATGTATATTATTTTGACCACGCTTATCTATTTGGTAATAGACATAATCCTTCTAAAGAGTTTGGTGAAAAAATATACAGATTAACTAAAAATTGGCAACATATTGTAACTATAAAAAAACTTACAGATAAAGATAAAAATAGAATAGAAAAATATCAAAGCTGGATTACTATAAAACCTTGGAAGAAATCAGGTAGAGATATAGTATTTTGTGATATATCTCCATTTGTTTGGGATTATTATACAACTAAACATTATAATATGAAGTATTGGTTTAATCAAACAGTAGGACGTGTTAAACATTTATGTGATAACCGTTTAGGTCCTTGGAATTATATAGGTAGACCAAAACCACCACCAACTTCACGTGTGCGTAGTGTGGGTAAATCAACACCTTTAGATGCTCATTTGCGTCACGCATATGCAATTGTAACATTTCAATCAACTATTGGTATTACAGCACTATTAGAAGGTGTACCACATTTTTGTGATGTAACATCAATGTGTGCTCCTGTATCAAGAACTGGTAGGGGTGAATCGTCTGTTAGTAAAATAAAAGATCCATTTTATCCAGATAATAGAAAAGAATGGATTGATTCATTATTAGCAAATCAATTTACAATGTCAGAAATTAAAAACGGAACAGCGTGGGAACACGTTAAAGATATTGAAGGAGAAAAAATAGCGAAGACACACGAAGATTATCAAGTGCCTGTTGGCTTGGAAATCTATTTGGATCATTTTCGCAAGAACAAAAGGTAATATGAGATTAGATAACGAAATAAAATTAGATTATAAAGACGTATTATTAAAACCAAAACGTTCAACATTATCATCAAGAAAAGATGTGGAAATGACAAGGTCATTTACGTTTAGACATTCAGGTGAAACGTATGAGTGTTGTCCAATTATAGCGTCTAATATGGATGGTGTTGGTACATTTAGTATGGCGAAAGTTATACAAGAATATAAAATGATGACTGTTATTACAAAGACAACAACAATAGAACAATGGAAAAAAGCAATTGGTGATGGTATTAAATTAAAGTATCTTTCAGTATGTACAGGCACAGGTAGATTATGGAAAGAAGACGCTGAAGATTATACTACATTGCAACACGTATTAAATAATTATCCAGATGTTAAATTTATTACTATAGATGTGGCAAATGGATATCATACAAATTTTTCAGATTTTATAGCAAAAACAAGGGATGAATATCCAGATAAAACTATTATTGCAGGTAATGTAGTGACAGCAGAAATGACCGAAGAGTTAATTATAAGAGGTGCAGACGTAGTTAAAGTAGGTATTGGACCAGGTAGTGTATGTACAACTAGAACAATGGCAGGTGTAGGAGTACCTCAATTTAGTGCTGTAATGGAGTGTGCTGATGCTGCTAATGGTGTTGGTGGTCATATAGTTGCAGATGGTGGATGTAATATGCCTGGAGATATTGCAAAAGCATTTGGCGCAGGTGCTCATTTTGTAATGTTAGGGGGTATGTTGGCAGGACATAATGAATCAGAAACAGAATTAAAAGATGGTAAAAGAGAATTTTATGGGATGAGTTCCGATAGAGCAAGAGAGATACACGGTAAAAGAAAAGATAGTTATAGAGGTAATGAAGGACGAGCAGTTATATTACCTAATAGAGGACCTGTAAAAGAAACAGTTGAAGATTTGTTGGGTGGTGTTCGTTCAAGTTGTACTTATATTGGGGCAAGACGATTAAAAGATATACCTAAATGTGCAAGTTTTGTTAGATGTGTACAACCATTAAATACAGTATTTGAATCATATGAATAAATTTTTATTAACATTAGTTTTTGTATTTTTTACATTGCCAGTATGGGCGTATGACTTATTAATGTTTAATAGTAAGTATTGTGGGTATTGTAATGCATTTATGGAAGAGGTAGCAGTTGATTATCAATATAAGGATTTAACTTTAGTTATTATTGACGCACATAATCAACCTGATTGGTTTAGAGAAGCATACGCAGAAAATAGAATTAAAGGTATTTTTGGAACACCAACTTTTATTATATGGAATGGTAGAAAAGAATTAGCGAGAATAATAGGTTATAGTGGTAAAGAATGGTTTTATAACCAATTGGATATAATATTTAAAGGGCAGTTATGAATAAAATAGAACAAAATCAAATAAACGCTACATATGCGGATTCGCATATGATTGAGGTTAAAGGCGGTACAGTTAAAAAGATATTTAATTATGAAGAAGAAGATAATTTTGCCCTTTTAAAAAATGAAGTTTTTTGGCTTAATTGTTTAAAAAGTAAATGGGTGCCTGAATTATTAGAAGTTGGTAATAATTATGTTATTACTAGTTATTATGGACCAGATTTAACTAAAGTTCATCCTTTAAGAAGACCTAAAGATTTAGCAAGTCAAATTTTAGAAATGTATAAATTTTTTAAAGATAAAAATGTATTTAAACTTAATGGTGCTTTACGTAATATGACATTAAATAATGGTCAATTGGTAGCATTTGATTTTAAATGGGCTAGATTCCGTACAAATAAGTATAAAAACTATGAAATTTTTAGTTATGAGAAATGGCTATCTAAAATAGATATTGAATTAGTTGAAAAATTAAAATTATTAATATGACAGAAAATACTTTTAAAATATATGACAATGCAATGTCACTTGAAGATTGTAAAAAGATTATTGAACTCTTTGAAACGAATAAAGACCAGATTGATAAATTTAATACTGGACGGAGAGAATATACTGAAATTGATATAGATAAATTTGAAACATCTTGGAGTGACACTAAAGAAAAATTTATATCTATGATGAAAATGTATATGGATAAATTTATGAAAGATTTGAATATATATAAGGCTGATTTTCCACCAATAATTGATATGGAAAATATAAGAATAAAAAAATATTTACCTAATGACAAAGATGAATTTAAAATCCACACTGATATAAGACGTGCTCTTTCAGCAAACCGTTTTTTAGTTTATATTTTATATCTTAATGATGTTGAAGAAGGTGGTGAAACATATCTTCTAAAGCAGAATATAAAAGTTAAACCAAAGGCAGGAAGATTATTAATGTTTCCTCCTTTTTGGACTCACCCACACGCTGGATTAAAACCAATTAAAGGAACAAAATATGTTATAATGTCTTATTTACATTATGGAGATACTGATAATTATAAAATCAAAAATGAAACTGGAAAAGTAGTTAATTCCGTATGAATATTTACCATAAAATAGCGTGGGATAAATGTTTATCCAATCAGATGTGGCCTGCCTTTCAAAAAGGTTGGCCTGAAACAGATAAACCTGTACATTTCTTTTGGGGTCTAGCGGGAAGAAATAGAAAAGATATTAAAGAGTGTATGGAGAAAGGTGAGGAATGGTGGTATGTTGATGTTGGATATTTAACACAACAAATTACACGATATCCAGAACCTAAAATACACGATTATGATAAGACTTATTTTAGAATAGTTAAAGGTGGATTACATACAATTAGATGTAGAGTAGGTCCAGGTGTTAGATTACAGAAATTAGAAAGTCAAGGTATAGACGTTCAATTTAGAGGTTGGAATACAGGTGAAACTACTCATATATTGATTTGTCCATCTTCTGAAACTGTTACTTATGAGATTAATGGTGTATCACAAACTCAATGGATAGACCAAGTAAGAAAAGATTTAGCATTATATACAGATAAGCCAATTGTGTTTAGAAATAAACCAAGACCTGGTAATAAATGGTGGGATAAAGATATTAAGGATGATTTAAAGAATTGTCATTGTTTAGTAACTAATATGAGTTTAGCTGCTATTGACGCTATCTTAAATCAAGTACCTGTTATATGTCATAAAAGGAACATTGCTTCATTTGTATCATCAAGAGATTTAAAGTTTATAAACAAACCAATGAAACCTGGAAGAAAGACTATAAATGAATGGTTGAAAATGGTAGTAGAAAATCAGTTTACAATAGGTGAGATAGAAACTGGTATTGCATATAAGACTTTACAAGGTCAAATGGTATGATAAATTTTGTATGTGTATATTATGGAACAAAGTATTCATTAGATTATGTACAAGTGTTATATAATATGGTGCAAAGGCATTTAACAGTACCTAATAAGTTTATCTGCTTTTCTGACCACGTAAAACCTCAAAAATTACTAAAAGGAGATATTACTTTTAGAAAGTTTAAACACCACGATTATGATGGTTGGTGGAATAAACTACAATTGTTTAGTGAAGAGGCACATTTAATAGGACCTTGCTTATACCTGGATTTAGATGTTGTGATTTTAGATAATATTGATGAAATAGCAACATTTGGTGATGATATGACATTTGGGGTTATTAACGATTTCAATTCTGGCACGAAAGAGTTTAATTCAAGTGTAATGAAATTCAATAATGAAGTTGCAACGAAAGTTATATGGAATAAGTTTTTAGAAGATAAAGCTAATTTAATGGCATTGCAAGGTGACCAAAATGTGATGACCAAACTAATAAAAAGTAATGAAAAGATAGCGCAAGATAACCTAAAAGTTATGCCAGATGAATGGACGTTTTCTTACAAATGGTATAGTAGAATTGATCCTAGATTTGGTAAAACTAGATGGACATTTGAAAAAAAACCAAATACTAAAATTGCTGTGTTTCACGGTCACCCAAGACCCCACGAATCCGAACAAAAATGGGTTCAAAAAGAGTGGAATTAGAACAAAACAAGAACGAAATACCCAAAAAAGTCAATAAAATCAACACTTTTTAGTGCTTGACTTCTACTTAAAATAGGTATATTATATACACATATGATTAAGAAAAACACTATGAACAATCTAAAAGAAAAATCAATGAATACAATGAATCTAGTTTATGGAAGATTAATGGATGATCCAGACTCAAAGTATGGCGATACATTTTATTCATATAATACAATCTATAGAAATATGCCTATAGACCTTGAAAAGAAATCAAAACTAGAATCTACATTTATAAAATTAAAAGAATATTACGATAAAAATACTAAAGACAAACCAGCAAACGATTTAAATTCATCTAAAGTAGAAATCATATTTGGAAACGAATATTATGAAACTTTTGGTGATGTATATCCAGATGTTTGCGATAACAACGATTGGAACAGTTTATATAACGATTATGGTCAACTATCTAACGGTAGACAATTCTTTAAAAAAGACTATAATCCACAACTAACAAAGGAGTACAAATAATGGGTGCAGTAAAAAATATGGCTTGGGATCAAGCAATAGAGTTTATTGGTAAAATTGAAAGCAAGTTACTAGAAGGTGAAATGACTAAAGAAGTTGCTTTAAAAAAACTTACTGAAACAAATTATAACATAGCAATGGAAGGTTTAGACTCTTCTGATAATATAGAAGAGTGGATTGACCTTACAATTGCAGATAGACAAAACGAAGTACAAAAATTAAGAAAGGAAGGTACAATATGAGTCAATTAACAGACGTATATGTAAATAAAGAAGATTTAGGTAAGAATCTTTACAGAAAAAAAACTTACTACACACTTTGTGTTGAACAGGATTGTCTTGCTAAAAGTCAAGATGACGCTGATAACAAATTCACAGATTGTGGAATTCAATATGATAAAATCAATAAGGAAATCACCGAAGAAAAAGATGGTGTTGAAACTTATATGGTAGACGCTAACTATACAGATTCAGATAAAACTGAATTTATTGCTAAAGTAGTCTATGATGACTATGATGGTTTAGAAAATGCCAAAGAAAACGGAGACGTTGAACTTTCTACTTATGCAAATGAAACCGATGTCATTAATGACAAAGGTGAAGTTGTTGCAAAAGAAAAAGAAATGGATCCATTAGGCGATTTGAAAAAAATCGTTGATGACGGTTTTGTAAAAGAAAAAGCTGAATTCTTTAAAGAATTCAAAAAGTAATTATGACATTAGAAGCAGGAATATTATTATTCTTATTAGGAATGACCCTAACGATAGTTGGGTTGTTTCTTGCTTATTATTATGGGGATAAACCAAAAGATAAAAAAGAATATCCACCAGCATTAAGAGAATTATATGGGAAGAAATATCATAATGGAAATAATAATGATGAAGTATAACGAAGATAAAATATTAAAAGAAGTTTTAGAATATATTAAAGGTACATATTCAAAACACTATTCAACTACTAAAGAAGGTTTCCAAGTACAAGATTTATTAAGACATTTAGATATAGACAAAGATTTTAGTTTATCAAATGCAATAAAATACCTTATGAGATATGGTAAAAAAGATGGAAAAAACAAATTAGATTTATATAAAGCAATACATTATATTGTATTGTTAATATCAAGTGAACAAAATGGTAAAAAATAGTATTATATATAAAAAAATGAAATTCTTTTATCTTGTAGATAAAGAAGATAAAAGTATATGTGATAAATGCGGTAGTGAGATACCTGCAAGTGAGAGATTATCAGTTGAAGGTGATACATTTAAAGCAGCTGAATTTTTAATTAAAGGAAAAAACGAAGTACAAGATTACATATTAAAAAAAGATTTAAGACAAAGAATAGGAGGAACAACGTTATGAACATAAATGGAATGGAAACAAAAGTTGATGTTATACAATCAGTTATTGATAATATAGACAACAATGAGTTGGCAACTGCTAAGGATTCTTTAGAACTTTTAAAAGAAGTTGAAGAAGGATTTGTTGCTGACGCTTCAACAAATGTTGGAGATACAGATGATGTTAATAATCCAGACTTTGAACATTATGCTGGAAGATATGGCAAATCAGTAAAAGAATGGAAAGAAGAAGCATTAAATCCTTTAGGTAAATATAAATTAGTAGAAGAACCTGAAGATTCAAAAATTGATACTATGATTCAATTAGAAAACGAAGCAAAAAAAGGAAAATAAAGAGAGGTAAATAATGAACAAAGAAAAAATGATAGAAGCGTTAAGAAAGATATTAAGAGTTTATCATTATGAAAGTAAAGAACAACATATTTCAAAAGATGTTGTGACAAGTTTAGAAAACTTGTTAGGGAGTTTATTGAAATAATGAACAAAGAAACAAAGAAATTTATTATAGAATTTTTAGAGTTTTGGCCGCTGAGTATAGTAACTCCAGCTATGATACTATTAATTCTATTTGGAAATTATTTAGGATGGTAATATGAGTGGAAATGGAATGATTTATTTAATCAGTTTTATTATACTAATGGGTGGTTTAATTTATATGATATTTCTTTCAAATGAAATGAGTTTAATTCTTGAAAGATTATCAAAAAGAACTAAAAGACTTATGAATAAAGTTGAAAAAATTAGTAAAGAAACAGATACAGATAAAGATTAAATGAGTGTAGGCGATAAAATAGTAAAAGAAGAAGTTGGTTTAGACGAATTAATAAATTATATGTTCTTTAATAATGAGATATTAAAGTTGGTAAAATATGCTACCCAATTAATGACCGTAGGTCAGAAAAATACTTTGATTACTGAATTAAGATTAATTAAAAGACAGATGGAACGAGATAAAGAGGATGCCTAAAAAACCACATTACCACTTACGTGACGAAACTGTAACAATTTCAAAGAAAGAATATGAAGATTTAACAAATGACAAATCATATATTGCAGATGAAGAGATACAAAAAATGATATCCACCTTACAATCTGTAGTTGATAAATTAGTCAGGTGGTATCACAAATGATGAAAAAACACTGTATAGCAGACTATGGGATGTGTGTAGAATCGCCGCCTATGACGTTGCTAGAACGTTTAAAAGTGCGAAAAATGAGTAAAATAAGGGTTAATTACACTATTGACATTTAAAGAGATTTAATGTATAATAATAACAATAATTGAAAAATAGGGAGAAAATTATATTATGAGTGCTATATACAACAAAGAAAACGTATGGAAAGAGTTTGATATTGCAAAAGTAAAAGATATTAAACTATCAAAAAAGAAGTTAGACGAAGATAAAGAAAACGATATCCACAAAAATCGTATTAAATTTTGTAAAGAACACGCAGAATTAATGAAACAATCACCAAAAAGTTATGAACACGGATTAAGAATTAATTTTGATAATTTATTGAAAGCTTATGAGAGTCCTAATCCTAGAGACCATTTTTATATGTCAGTATTCGGTAAAACGTATGCAGAAAAAATGGCAGAACAAGAAGCAGAACCAGATATAGATGAGAAAAAATCAAAATAACGAAATATTAGACCCTATGCAAACTGTATGTGATAATTTCCACGAGTGGATTCAAAAGGAAATGAAACAGTATGATCCAATAATGGTTCAGATGACAGTACTAGGTCAAATGTTAAAAATTATGAAGTCAATAATGCCTGCAAAGGATTATGACGGAATGATGGATACGGTTTATCAATCAAAAGATAGGATTGAACCGTTTAAAAAACACTTATTACATTAAGGAGGAAAATATGAATAAGTTTACAACAATTATTGTCGCTCTTATGTTAACTGGAACAGTTGCATTAGCAGAAGACAATATAATTACAAGTAAGATTAATGATGTATCAAACACTGTTAAAACATTTGTAGTTAATGAGAAGGAAAAGACAATTGCATATCAAAAGAAGTCTTGGGAAGAAGCAAGAGTGCAATTGGCAGGATTATTTCAAACATTATCAAATCTATTTAACAGGAATAAAGAAGATAATAATGGATGATTTTCACGTAACAAGTCCTAATGATGGAACACATTGGATTAGACCAGTATCCGCAAGTGCGGAAACTTGGTGGCAGAAAAATAATATGAGTAAATTTGTTGTTGATAATAATGAAGACCATTACATTGTAATGAGTAAAGACGGAAGGAACATTTGTGAACAAATACGCAAAACTAATATGTCTATTAGCGATTAGTTTATTTTTAACTAATTGTGCGAATAGGTCACATACAGGTGCCGTCTTGGGTGCAACAACAGGAACCGCTTTATGTTTACAGTACATATCAGACAATCCGTGGGTGATTGCTACGTGTGCTGTAGGCACAGCATTTGCAGGTGCAGAAATTTTATATAAAAGTGATAGGGATGTACATAATGCCGTATTTGTAGACCATTTAAATACAAGTCCAAATGGTGCTTCATATACGAACTGGTATAATTCAAGAACAGGAAATAATGGAATTATACACATAACAAAGTCTTATTTAATTGGACCTATTAAATGTAAAGAATATGACCATACAGTAGATATAACAAGTCAATGGCCGATGATAGGTGTTGGTGGAGTGACAAGAAAAGTAGTATTTGGAACTGCTTGTCAATTACCAGATGGACAATGGATAGAAAAACCAATAGGAATTTATGAATAATCCAGATAAAATTGTAGTTACAACAATATTAATAGTGTTATTACTATGTGCATATGCAGTAAGTGGTGCTCAAGCGGCAGACTCATTATGTGTAGATTGTGATTTAAATAAAAAAGCATTTAAAAAAGATGGAGTTGTATTAGTATCAAGTAATGAAATTGAACCTAACAACGTTAAACACGTTAATACTTACATAGACCAAGAAAACAAAATTTTATATAATAATGTTAGAACAGTTAAAAATGATACAGAACAATATTGTTTTGTTAAAATACTTATTAAAGAAAAAGATGGAGTGGTATCTAAAGAAGAAGAGTTATACTGCTCTGATGGAAGAAAAGGAATTGACACTCCTAGTTATTGGGAGTTGTTTGCTCAGTTTTACTACCGTGATATTGCTACACCAGAGTATTGTAGATTTTATAGTAGAAAAAATCACGCTTTTAAATCGTTCGGAAAAGTGTGTTTAAATGAGAACGGAGAATGGAAGGTAAAATGATAAAAACTATTATCATAATAATGCTTCTGTTAGTGATTGTATATGGAGTTAGTGCTTCAGATTTTTTGGGCTATGCTCAATCCAGCATTGACTTGTTACAAGAACTATTATATAATGTACAAAGGAGTGTGAAAAACTAATGAACAAATACATTAAGATTTTATCAGTTACAGTACTAGGTCTATTATTGACTAATTGTGCTGCTAATTATAAAATTAAAAATGAAACTGGAAAAGTAGTTAATTCCGTTCCAAAATGGTATATGGCCGATTTTTCTGAAACTAAAGCTTGCGATATTGCAAGATTTGGTAAAGATAAAGAAAAGGAATGTATCTTTGGAGTTGGAACATCTGTTAGTCCAGATTTGAATCTCGCTATTGAGAAAGCAAAAATGATTGCGAAAGCAGAAATTGCTGATATAATCAAAGGCGAAATGAACAAGCAGTCTAAGCAGTTTATTACCGAAATAGGTAAACATAACAGCAAGACAGTTGTTAGTGAAGTGGAATCTGTATTGGTCAATGTAATTAAAGATACACCAGTTAGAGGCTATGAAATCTTTGCTCAAGATGTAACGTTAACAAAAAACGGTTACTATAGAGCTTGGGTTGGCTTGAGATTACCATTAGGTGAATACAATAAAATGTTCAACTATACAATAGAACAAGCTACAGACGCTTATAACTTAAAGTATCACGCTAACAAGTCATTTGAAAACCTTATGAAAAAGGAAACAGATAATGATGAGTCAGCAAATACTAACTAAAAATATCACAGTATATACAAAAGAAAATTGTGTGTACTGTGTTAAGGCGAAGGCCTTGTTAAAAGGCCTTGGCCTAGAATTTCAAGAAAAGAAACTAGAAGAATTTAAATCTGTTGACGCAATGATAGCAGATATAGGGAAAAAAGTACGTGCAATGCCACAAATTAAAATAGATGATGAGTTAGTTGGTGGTTATAATCAATTAATAGAATATTTTAATAATAAGAAATTAGTGAATTACAAAGGTGAGATAGTACGTGAACAATAAGGATAAAGATAAAAAGAAGAGTGCTAAAATAATTTTATTTCCAAAAGGAAAAATCAAAAAGAAAATAACTGAACCTCAAGATTCACCTTTTGCATTAAGATTAAAAGAACAACAAACTAGAGAATTTATAGAAGGTAATGTAGATGAAATTGGGTTTAATTTATTAAAGAAATTTGTAGATATGGGTTTAACAACAACTAAAGAATCATTTACAAAAGACCTTGCGTTAGTTATTGATTGTATAAGAGGTTTAATTTATAGAGATTTTAATATGGCACACGCTGCTCAATTACTTGCAAATAAAATGGTATCAGTAAGATTTAATAGAGGTGGTAAAGCTTCATCAGCAAGGATAGATTATTCAGATTTTTTAAAACAAGCTAAAAAACAAAAACCAACAAATGTTTTTAATAAAGAATTAAAAGAAGAGTTAAACGATTTAAGGGATGGGTCAGATATGTTTGAATCCGATATGGATTTAAATGGTGATAAACCACCTGACAAGCCCAAATGAATTCCGTTAAGGAATAGTCCCAGCGGACTTTAAATAGCAATAATAAAGGAGAATTAAACAATGTTTAATTTTAAATGGTTCGGAAAAAAAGACGAACTTAAAGTTGTAGGAACTCGTAAAAGAGTACTACACACTAGAGGCAGAAAAGCCTTATCAAAAACAAAAAAGGTTTTAAACCTTTTAGAGAAAGGCGAACCTGTAACTTGGAAAACTTTGAGAAACAGATTTGACCTTCGTTCACCTAGAGCAATGGTGGACAAATTAAGATCCAATGGTAATATGGTATATATTAACAAAGGGTCTAAAGGTACTTCGTACAGAATAGGTGAACCAACAAGAGCAATAATTGCTGCTGGTATAACTAAACTATACGGTACAGAATACGCTTACTAAAGTGTAACAGAATCGTAACCAATACGATTGATACAGGTGACCCTAACAGGTCGCCTGTATTTTAAGAGTATAAATAGGTATATGATTAATATTAAAAATTGGAGAATATAATGGCAGACGAACTAAAACACCATCCATCATTAATGAGCAGGACTTCTATGGAAGCAATGGCTAGAACAGCAGGGTCAACTGACTTATTATTTTCAGAAATACTAACGAAGGTAAATAACGCAAAAGATAAAGCTAAAAAGGTAGAGGTCTTAAAACAATATGACCATCCATCTTTAAGGATGATATTAAAAGGATCATTTGATCCTAGTGTTGAGTGGGAATTACCAGAAGGAACACCGCCTTATATGGCAAATCCTTCACCAAAGGGTACTGAACACACAATATTGAAAACTGAAGCAAAACGATTGTGGCATTTTGTAAAAGGTGCAGATAATAAAACAACAAGAACTCAAAAAGAAACTTTGTTTATTCAAATGCTAGAAGGATTAAGTAGTGATGAAGCAGGACTTTTACTTCACGTAAAAGATAAAGATTTACATAGAGTTTATAAGGGTTTAAGTGATTCGGTAGTAAAAGAAGCGTTTGGATGGAACGAATTGTACCAAGATGTTAAAAAATTAGAACAAAAATAGAACATTTTAGGGTAAGTATTATCTAAATCGTTGATTTTACTTACTTTTTTAATGAAAATACTACTTGACTCTACAATCTTTTTAGTCTATAATAGACCTATAAAGAATAAATAATGAAAGAGAGAGATATATAATGAAAAAAGTGAAGGGAATATTGATTATATTTTTTGCAACATACTTTTACGTATGTGCATTAATCAACCCGATTAAAGCAAATGCAGATGAATATAATGAGGCAGTAGTAGGACACGTAATTACACAGGTATTACAAGGTACTGATATTGAAGCAACTGCTGTAATGGAAGCGCAGTTAGAAAGAATATTATATAATATGATTACCGAGTTTAGTGGTGTATTACAAGAACACTTACCAAACATACTAGATAGTCTTGCTAGTGAAATCAGACAAAAAAATGATAAAGAGTTTAAATGTGCTCTTTTGAAGAATAGTCAATATGAGTGTAACTGAAGCAATATACGAAACATTGCAAATAATTTATAGTTTTATACCTCAGGAATTGTTTATTGTAATCCTTGGGTGTTTTATATTATATGGTTTTTTAGAATACGGAGATAGAAAAAACAAGCAATGCCAAGTAAAAGAAAACAAAAAGTCAAAAAAAGATTAAAGAAAGAACTTTTATCTGTGAGAAAATACAAGACTACATATAAAGATATTAAAAAGTATTTCAGATTAATTAACGATAACGTTTTTAGTGGGAAATTATCTCCTTTTAATGATATCAATATAATGTATATGAATAGAAAAAAATATGTTGCTCAAGTGCTTATATTGGAATGGAAAAGAAAAGGAACAAATCAATTTAATTTAGAAATGAATAAGACATATAAAAATAAAAAAGAATTTGTTGATACGTTAGGGCACGAAATGATACATTTGTATCAGATGGCAAATTTAGGGGATACAGGAAATCATAACGATACATTTTACAGTTTTAGACCTAAATTAAATGCTATTGGTTTAGACATATAATAAATAATAACATTATGAATAAAGTGAGGAGATAAAGTGAGAAAAACAAAAGAATTAGACGCTTATTTAAAAAGAATAATATTAAAAGTTCCAGATGAACTTCAAAGATTTTTAGATGATGATGATGGTGAATTTACAATGATTTATTATTCTGGAAATTGGTCAAATGACATTTATGATAACTTTACTGAAATACAAGCAGAAAAGATATTTAAACGTATGGCACAATTTCAGAATAAATTAGTCTTCGTTCAGAAGAGATTAGAACAACCAGTTGGTGGATACGAATACCAAGTAGCGAGGTTTTAATGAAACAATCAACAAGAGATAGAATTAAAAAATTATATTTGTACGCTAAACTTGCAGTAGTATTAATTGTAGTATCTGCTGTCACATATGGTTTAGGTACATTTATGCCTAATCCTATTGCAGTTAAGAAAGCAACGGAAGAAACTAGAGTACAACACGCCATTTGGGCAGAAAAATTAGGACTACACGAACCTAGTTTTGAATATACAAACAAAAAAGAATTTATATTAGAAGTAAATAAGTGTGTTGATTATTTAAATTGGAAAACTCCACCAGATAAAAGAGTACCAATTCAAATGGTGACAGCACAAGCGGCATTAGAGAGTGGTTGGGGTACAAGTAGATTTGGTATAGAAGCAAATAACTTATTTGGAATTAAGACTTGGGATAAAGGCAAGGGATTATTGCCAGCAGGTATGAGTGAAGATACACCTTGGCGTGTAAGAATATTTAAAACGAAGTGTAATAGTGTACAAGAATATATGCGAATATTAAATGAACACCCAGCATATAAAGAGTTTAGAGAATTAAGAGCAAAATTATTAGAAAAAGGTGAACTGTTAGATTCAGTACAGTTAATTGCTACGTTAGATAAGTTTTCAACTACGGAAGATTATGACAAAAGAGTTATTAATATGATGATAAAGATTGAAAAAGTATTATCAGCGGTAGATAAAGATACAAATTTATTAAATGAGAATACAATTTTACCAAAGAAAAAAGCAAAGAATAGTTAATGTTGTTTATTCTATTAGTATTTTTAACTGCTATAACTACATCAGCGATTGCTGCTGGGTATAGTATTGTAGGATTAGCAACTTTATTTGCAGGTGCAACTGTAGCAATTATTGCTATGGGAACTGCTTTAGAGGTAGGTAAGTTAGTTGCCGCTAGTTGGTTGTATCAGAATTGGAGAAATCCAATGCTGCCAAAATCAATTAAGGCATATTTAACAACTGCTGTTCTTGTTTTAGTATTTATTACTAGTATGGGTATCTTTGGTTTTTTATCAAAGGCACACCTAGACCAAGTACGACCAACAAGTGATAATGCAGTACATATAGCATTAATAGATAAACAGGTATTACAACAAGAGAAGATTATAAAACGAGCAGAATTATCGTTAGACCAAATAGACCGTGCAATAGAAGTTTATGTAACTAGAGAACGTGTTACTAAAGGATTAAAAGAACGTAAGAAATTAAAAGAAGAGAGAGAATCATATTTAAATGAAATAAAAGTTGCAATGGATGAAATTGCAAGATTAACGTTAAACAAGAGTAATTTAGAATTAGCACAACTAAAAATAGAAGCAGATGTCGGTCCACTTAAATATGTTGCAGAATTAATATATGGAGACCAAGCGAAAGACCATTTTGATGAAGCAGTTAGATATATAATTATAGTACTGATATTTGTATTTGATCCATTAGCAGTATTGTTATTGATTGCCGCTAATATATCAATGAGAGAGAGGAAACTTGCGAAAGAAGCAAAAAAGAAAAAAGAAACAAAAGAAATTAATTGGCAAAGGATTGCTTCTACGTCAAAAGCTACGGCGAAAAACTTACGAGATAAGCAAAGCTTTTACAAAACATTTTTTGCAAAGTTAGGTAAGAGAGATTTAAAGAATAGAGATTATGAAGATTTTTTTAAGAATATTGGTACAGATGAGTTAGTGAAATTAGGTTTGGATCCAGATGAGATAAGACTTAAATTAGACCAGATAATGGAATGGAATGACCCTACTTATAAACCAACAAAGGAAACAAATGAGTAAATGTTACGGATTTAAATTACATTTAGAACCTATACCATTTGGTGCAGATGTTACAGAACCTAGAACTATTGAAACATATGTCTATAGTGACACAGGTAAAGACATAGAACAACGGTTTACTCCACATAAGGTTACTGATATAAAAGAAATAAAAGACCCTAATAAAGATGTATTTACATCC
>Ga0310123_10001208_pt1 | contig 21841 bp, 16 predicted proteins | sample CB6_AW_1057_MG_FD_203505 | JGI IMG/M metagenome (GOLD analysis project Ga0310123, IMG submission 203505) | Marine microbial communities from Western Arctic Ocean, Canada - CB6_AW_1057 | ecosystem: Environmental > Aquatic > Marine > Oceanic | place: Canada: Western Arctic Ocean | collected... | reverse complement strand
CCGTGCCGGCTGGTCGCGGATCACCAACCTGATCGAGACGGGTGGTTCGTGGAGCGGACGAGAGCGAAACTGCTGCTATCTGAACCTGGGTGGTGACCGGCCGTTTGCGGATGTCTCTTACGCCAGTGGATTCGACTTCCCCGACGACGCCCGCGCGGTGGCGTCTGTCGACTGGGACCACGACGGCGACCTGGACCTGTGGATCACCAACCGCACGGCGCCGCGCCTGAGATTCCTCAGGAACAACGGTTCGAAGGGCCAGCGTGGCGTGCTGATCCGGCTGCAGGGAACCTCGGGCAACCGCGACGCGATTGGAGCTCGACTCGAGCTGACCGCTGCGGAGGGTGACGGGAAGCCGCTGGTCCGTTTTGTGACCGCCGGCAGCGGGTACCTGTCTCAATCGAGCAAGTGGGTGCATTTTGGAGTCGGTGCGGCCCCGGGGCCGTTCCGGCTGAGTGTCACCTGGCCGGGCGGATCGAGCGAGACGATCGAGGGTCTGGTGGCGGGGGGTCGATTCCGAGTCAAGGAAGGCTCGGCAAAAGCGGTCCCCCAGCAGGCTCGTGAGATCAAGATCCCCGCAGGCGGCCTGGCGGCGGTGCCTCCCACCGGAATTGCCCGCATTCCATTGCTCGAACGAATGCCGCTTCCCGCGATCGAGTATCTCGACAAAGGCGACACGACCCGCTCGCTTCTCGTCTCGGGTCGCCCCACGCTGATCAATCTCTGGGCGACCTGGTGCCTGCCGTGCATCAAGGAGCTGCACGAGTTCAAGGAGCGGGGCGAGGAGTTGAAGGCTGCGGGCCTGGATGTGGTGGCGCTGTCGGTCGACGGGCTCAAGGATGGCAAGCCGGCCCAGCTCAAGGTGGTCTCGAGGTTTGTCGAGAAGCACGAGCTGCCGTTCGGCGTCCGGCGGGCCACCAGCGACACGGTCGATCGGCTGGACGTGATCCACGATGTGGTGATGACGACCCGCACGCAGTTGGACGACAAGTTCACGATCCCGGTGCCGGCCAGCTTTCTGCTCGATGCCTCGGGGCACCTCGCGGTGATTTACAAGGGACCGGTCAGCGTGGACATGCTGCTTGCCGACGTGGCAATGCTGGCCGACGACTCGAGCATCGACCCGGCGATCGCCTACGCGGGTCGCTGGTTCCTGCGGCCTCACGGCCTGGGCAGCGTGGCCGTGAGGGTGGCCGATCGGCTGGTCCGCCGCGGCCACTTGGACGCGGCGGTGTCGTATGCCGGGTTGGCCGCAGACCTGTCCAGGCGAAACGGCAACCCGTTCGAGTTGAAGCACAAGACTGCTGCGGCGTACATCGACCTGGGCAACGCCTGGGACAAGCAGGAACGTTACAAGGACGCCGCGGTGGCCTACCGCAGGGCTCACGAGGTCGACCCGACCGACGCGGCGGCGGTGACCAACCTGGGCAACGTCACGCTGAGGCTGGGTGACCAGCGCAGTGCCGAGCGGTACTACCGGCAGGCGGTCGATCTCAACCCAAACCAGCTCCAGGCCCGCATGAACCTCGGCTCGATCTGCCTGCAGCAACAGCGGATCTTCGAGGCGGTCAAGCACCTGGATGCCGCCGTGCGGATCAACCCCCGGTTCCCCCAGGCGCACAACATGCTGGGGATGGCCTTGCTGCGACAGGGTCGCCGCAACAGCGCCCGGGAGCAGTTCCAGCAAGCCGTCGATCTGGATCCCGATTACGAGGACGCTCGAGACAATCTCAAGTCGGTCAGCGGATCGGTGCCCCTTGAGGGTGGATCATGACCCGCATGTGTCTTGAGCTTTCCGGGGTTCTGTTCGTGGTGTGGGCCGCCAGCTGCCAGCCCGTTCAAGCGGCCGACGATGCTCCGGAAACTCCCAGGCAGGTCACTCGGCTAGTGGCCGAACGAGGCGGCCGGGTGGTGACGACTCGTGGGCCCGACGGCAAGCCGGCGGTGGCCCTGGAACTGGGCGGCTCGGAAGTCTCCGACTCGGACCTCAGGCGGCTGGTCGCGATGCCGGGCCTGACCCGCCTGGATCTCTCGGCCTCGCTGATCACCGACGGCGGTCTGAAACACCTCGCATCGCTCGAGAGACTCGAAGCGCTCGACGTGTCGCGGACCCGGGTCAGTGACACGGGCCTGGGCCCACTGGCTTCGCTCCCGGCACTTCGCAGTCTGCGGGTCGGTTTCACCCGGGTGCGAGGTCGCGGTTTGGTCGCCTTGAAATCACTCGAGTCGCTTGGGCTCGACGGGGCCCAGGTCACCGATGCGACGCTGGGCCACGTCGCCGGCCTGACGTCGCTGCGGAGCCTGAGTCTGAATCTCTCGCGGGTCACCGACGAGGGCCTGTCTCGGCTGGCTCCGCTGGCGAAGCTTGAAACGCTCAGCCTGTGTGGCACTCGGGTCGGTGATCCGGGGATGGGTCACCTACTTCGTTTTGAGAGCCTGACGCGGTTGGAACTGTCGGGCACTCGAGTGGGTGACGGGGGCATGTCCGCGGTCGGTCGGCTCACCTCGCTGGTTTCCCTGCACCTGGATCGCACACGTGTTGGCGACGCTGGGGTGAGGAGGCTGAGTGGTCTGGAGGGGCTGGAAGTCCTTGGTCTGGCGGCCACGCGGATCACGGACGCATCGGCGGAGACGCTGGCCGGGTTGCCTCGGCTGAAGGATCTCTCGCTGGGCATGACCCGGATCAGCGACACCGGTCTCGAGACGCTCCGTGGGGCACCTCGACTGCGGAATGTCGAATTGACTCTGACGTCAACGACCCGGTTCGGACGCCTGGGCCTGTCGAGGAGCACTTCATCGACGTCGGACCGTGAGCCCTAGCGGCCGGTTGAGTTGAGACCGACGTGGTGGTGTCGCGGCCGGTGCCCATTTGCTCTCCGCTCGAGTAGACTCACGCGTCGAAATGTGTTGTGGGCTTCAGGTCGGGACGCTTGAGATGAAGGCGCTGGTCAAGTCGAGGTCGGAGCCGGGATTGTGGCTCGAGGAGGTCCTGATTCCCGAGTACGGGATCGACGACGTGTTGATCCGGGTGGAACGGACCGGGATCTGTGGCACCGACCTGCACATTTACGAGTGGGACGAGTGGGCTCAGAAGACGATCCCGGTGCCGCTGGTCGTCGGCCACGAGTTTGTCGGGTCGATTGTCGAGGTGGGCGCCAACGTCAAGGACTTCAGCGAGGGGGACATGGTCAGCGGCGAGGGTCATGTGGTCTGCGGTCACTGTCGCAACTGCCTGGCCGGTCGCCGCCATCTCTGCAAGGACACTCAGGGCATCGGGGTCAATCGGCAGGGGGCCTTTGCCGAGTACATCTCGTTGCCCAAGACCAACGTCTGGTATCACGATCAGTCGATCGACCGGGACGTGCAGGCGATCTTCGATCCCTACGGCAACGCGGTGCATACGGCGTTGTCGTTTCCGGTTCTGGGCGAGGACGTGTTGATCACCGGGGCCGGCCCGATCGGCATGATGGCCGCGGCGGTGGTTCGCCACGCCGGGGCTCGATTCGTGGTCGTCACCGACGTCAATCCCTACCGGCTCGAACTGGCCTCTCGCATGGGAGCGACCCACACGGTCGATGTCCGCACCCGCACAGTGGCCGACGCCCAGGCCGAGCTGGGCATGAAGGAGGGTTTTGACGTGGGGCTGGAGATGTCGGGTCAGCCGGCTGCGTTGAAGGAGATGGTCGCCAACATGTGCCACGGTGGCCGGATCGCCATGCTGGGGATCCCTTCCGAAGAGATGGCGATCGACTGGCACGCGGTGATCTTCAACATGCTGACGATCAAGGGGATCTACGGTCGCGAGATGTACGAGACGTGGTACCACATGACGGTGATGCTGCAGAGTGGCCTGGACATCAGCAGCGTGATCACCCACCGGCTCGACTGGAGCGACTTCGAAGAGGGTTTCGGGGCGATGCAGTCCGGGGATTGCGGCAAGGTGGTGCTCGACTGGACGAGCGTGAACTGAACGGCGGCGGCGGCGGTCTTGAGATCGAGGAGACAGCGATGGCGCACACGATCCGCGAGCACCTGCAGGCCGAGCTCGCCGAGATCCGCGAGCAGGGGTTGTACAAGTCCGAGCGGGTTCTCGAGTCACCTCAGCGGGCGCGGATCGAGGTGTCAGACGGCGAGGTGTTGAACTTCTGTGCGAACAACTACCTGGGGCTCTCGGATCATCCCGAGGTGATTGCTGCTGCCCGCGAGGCGCTGGACCGATGGGGCTTTGGACTCTCGAGTGTCCGATTCATCTGTGGCACCCAGGCCGTGCACAAGCAACTCGAGGAACGACTCAGCGAGTTTCTGCACACCGAGGACACGATTCTCTACTCGTCCTGCTTCGACGCCAACGGGGGCCTGTTCGAGGCGCTGCTTTCTGCCGAGGACGCGGTGATCAGTGATTCGTTGAACCATGCCAGCATCATCGACGGGGTTCGGTTGTGTAAGGCGGATCGGCACGTCTATGCGAACAACGACATGTCGGATCTGGAGTCGAAGTTGCAGGAGACTTCGGGGGCACGTCATCGCCTGATCGCCACCGACGGTGTCTTTTCGATGGACGGTTTTATCGCCAGGCTGGGCGAGATCTGCGACCTGGCCGACCGTTACGACGCGTTGGTGATGGTCGACGATTCGCACGCGGTCGGCGTGATCGGCGGCGGCGGCAGGGGTTCGATCGAGTACCGCGACGTGCTGGGCCGGGTCGACATCGTCACCGGTACCCTGGGCAAGGCGTTGGGTGGAGCCAGTGGAGGTTACACGAGCGGTCGGTCAGAGATCATCGAGATGCTTCGCCAGCGATCCCGACCGTACCTGTTCTCCAACTCGCTGGCCCCGATGATCGCCGCCTCGGCCCTGAAGGCCCTGGAGTTGCTTTCCGAATCGACCACCCTGCTGGACCGGTTGCACGAGAACTCGTCGCGATTCCGCAGCGGGATGGAGGCTCACGGATTCGAGATGCCTGCCGGCGAGCATCCGATCGTGCCGATCATGCTCGGAGATGCGGTGCTGGCTCAATCGATGGCCGAGCGTCTGCTGGCTCGAGGCATCTACGTGATCGGCTTCAGCTTCCCGGTGGTCCCGCGCGGTGCCGCCCGCATTCGAGTGCAACTCTCGGCCGCCCATTCGCTCGACGACGTCGATTTCGCGATCGAGCAGTTCGCAGCGGTTCGCGACGAACTGGCAGCGGGCTAGGTTGGATGCCGTGGCGGCTCAGTCGTCATGCCCGTCCCACTCGAAGATCACGCCCAGCATCGACTTCTCGCGGCGGTCGATCATCTCGTATGCGGTCGCCATTTCTGTGAAGGGCATCCGATGCGTGACCAGGTCGCCTGGCTTGAGGGTTCCGTCGGCCATGAGGTCCAGGACATGGGCGACGGCGTTTTTTCGGTCGAAGCGGTCGCGATCGTCCGCGGGATAGCTGGTCGGGGCGGCGTGCGAGACGGCGACCAGCGAGATGCCCTTGTTGTAGAAGAGTTCCATCGACAGCGGGTTGAAGTCCAGCGGCGGTTCGCCTCGACCCGACAGTGCCACGATGGCCACTCGGCCTCCGGGCCGGACGATTTCCAGGGCGGTGCGGTGAGCGGGCCAGGGGTTGGCTGTCAGGATCACCAGGTCAATTCCCTCGCCACGTGTGAATTCGTCGAGTCGTCTGTCGAGATCGGGGTTGTTGTAGAGGAACCCGGCGTGGGCTCCGACCGATTGTGCCATTTCCAGCCGGATGGGGCTGTTGCCGATCGCGATCGTGCGGGCTCCAAACAGCGGTCCCAGTGCCACGGCACCCAGGCCGAGCACACCCAGGCCGACCACGGCGACGTTTTCACCAGGTGTGAAGGCGGCTTTGCGGTAGCACAGGGCCGAGAGTGCAGAGAGCCAGGCGTAGACGGCGTCTTCGTCGCCAATCCCCTCGGGGACCTTCACCACGGGTCCATCGGCATCGATTACCAGGTCGGATTGGTGGGGGAGATTCGCGACGACACGGTCGCCGACGGCGAACTCAGTCACTTCGCTGCCGATCCCCGCCACGATGCCCAGGTTGCTGTCACCGACCCAGCGAGGGAAGTCCGGTGCACCGGGGACCTGTTCGGCTCCCTCGAAATTGCCTCGATCGGTGCCGATCTTCAGGGCACTGATCCGCGTCCGGGTCCAGATCTGTCGTGGCCCGAGGTTGTCGGTCTCGAGCGGGTGCTCTTCGATCCGCAGGTCGCGAGGACCGTGGAGGATTGCGATTTGCATGGTGTTGGTCCGGGGGTGTAGTACTTGAGGGCTGATTATGCCGGTCTCCGGGTCCTGGCTTCCACCTCGGGCGGATGACCGTCTCGACTTAGTCCATGTTGCGTTCGCTCTCGATTATCGCCATCGCTATTGGAGATTTTCGCCTATAACAGTAGCCTTTGCCCCTGCGATCCCGCGCGCGCCGCCCCCTGATCGACCTCACGATCGAGTCCACGAGCCCATTCCGCGATGTCCGAGTCCACTGCAATCCTGTTGCTGGCCGTTTACGCGGTCGTGACCGTGCTCTTGATTGCATGGCGGGTGCGGCGTTACGACGTCGACGCGGTGGCCTGGATGCTGTACTGCGTCGAGCGGATGTTTGTCGGGCTGATGTGGCGATGGCGTTCAAACCGACCCTGCCCATTTCCCAGCGATGGTGCGGCGCTGGTGATCGCCAATCACAGCAGCGCGGCCGATCCGATGCAGTTGTGGATGAACCACCACCTGGGTCCCGGCCGCCGCAACGTGCGGACGATCAGCTTCATGATGGCACGTGAGTACTACGAGGTGACCGGCATCCACTGGATCTGCCGTTCGATGAGATCGATTCCAGTCAGCCGAGATGGCAAGGACACCGGGCCGCTGCGTAAGGCTCTGAGGCAGTTGCAGCAGGGTCACCTGGTGGGCATCTTTCCCGAGGGTCGCATCAACGTCCACGGCAATGGGATCCTCGATGGAAACCTCGGCGTCGGTTGGCTGGCCCTGAAGGCGCGAGTTCCGGTCTACCCGGTCTATCTTGAAAACGTCCCCGGGGGGCGCAACATGATCGCTCCGTTCCTGACTCGTGGCCGGGTCCGAGTCATCTACGGCGACCCGATCGATCTGTCGGAGTTCTACAGCCAGCGGCCCAAGGGCGAGGTGCTCGAGCAGGTCACCGAGTTGATGATGAGCCGCCTGGCTGAACTGGGGGGTGTCGATCGGGTCCGGGAGGACGGCGTTGAGGAATCGGAGGCCGACGATTCGATGCCGGCGACGATTCCGGTGACGACCGTGGTTTCGCGGGCCGTCGGCACCTGATGGCTCGAGACGAGGGGCATCTCGAGGAGCTGATGTCCGAGGCCACCGCGCTGGTCCGCCGGGCTAAATTCTCGACAGCCGACGGCCATCCCGAGTTGGTGGCCGGTTACCGGGGCGATGGCAGCCTGTCGCTGTATCTGGGCGAGGACCCGGTTTACCAATTCGATCCTGAGGGTCGATTGAGGCGGGCGTTTGTTGACGGGCTGCTGTATCGCACGCAGGGCAGCACGTTGGCTCAGCTGACCCGAGATCGCTCGTCGGACGACCACGTGGGCCTGTTGCGTCATGATCTGGATGATGACCAATTGGCTGTCTTTCGGAGGTCGATGACCGAAACGTTGTCCGGTTTGCTTGAAGATCTCGACGTAAGCCGGTTGAATCAGTCAGCCGCAGTTCCCGAGTCGGCCGATGTGGCGACCGAGTTGGTTTCGTCGCTGCAACAGGTGTTGTCCGTAACGCAGTGGTTGGCACCGCGGTTTGCCGGGAAACGGTAAACCGGGGACTGGCAGTCCGCCGCCGGCGGACGAGAATCAGTCCCTGGGCCAGGGAGATCGCAGCATGACTTCAGTCCGCAGCAACTCGGTCAAGAGCATCCTGGATGCCGGAGGCACGATCTACTCGAGCTCGGTTCGCCTGACCGATCCGGCCCTGTGCGAGATTCTCGGTTATGCCGGGTTCGACTTCGTGCTGCTCGATGGCGAACACGGGGCCATGGACCCCTCATCGATCGACCGCCTGGTGCAGGGCTGTTTTGCCGGCGGCACGGTACCCATCGTGCGGGTGCTCAAGAACAACGACGCCGAGGCGGTGATGCACGCGTTGGATCTCGGGGTCCAGGGCGTGTTGATTCCTCACTGTCGATGTGTCGAAGACGCGAAGGCTCTGCGGAATGCGGCGATGTATCCTCCGGAGGGTAACCGGGGTTTCGGACCGGCCCGGGGGATGAAGTGGGGCCGGGTGGCGTCGGAGGACTACTTCCGGGAGATCAACGACACGGTGGTGCTGTTGGCGTTGGTCGAGGACATCGAGGGTGTAGAGCAGATCGAGGAGATTGCGGCATCGGGGCTGCTGGACGTGTTGTGGGTGGGGACCGGGGACCTGGCGATGGCCTATGGGCACCCGGGTGAACGGGACCATGCGGATGTCCAGGCTGCGGCCGAGCGGATCCTGGCGGCGTGCCTGGAACACGGCGTGGCGGCGGGGTATCCGGCACGGAGTCCCGAGGAGGCACAGTGGGCGGCCGAGCAGGGGTATCGGGCCATCGGCTATGCGGGGGCCGAGGCGTACGTGATGAAGCAGTCGCGAGCGTTCTTGGACGCGGTGGGGCGGGACTAGGCGATGGCTGCGAGCACCTTGCCGGCTGCGGCGATGGTCTCGTCGATGTCCTGCTCGCTGTGAGCGGTCGAGACGAAGTTGGCTTCGAACTGGCTGCACGGCAGGTAGATGCCGTGGTCGAGCATGCCCCGGTGGTAGGCGGCGAAGCGGTCGGTGTCGTTGCGTGCCGAGACGTCGTAGTTGGTGACCTGATCGCTGTTGAAGAACAGCGTGAACATGCTGCCCACCCGGGCGACCTGGTGGTCGATTCCCGCGTCGGTGGCAGCCCGATCGAGTCCATCGACCAGGCGAGCGGTGGCGGTATCGAGCTGCGGGTAGGGATCGGTTTCGCGGAGCACTCTGAGCGTGGCCAGTCCACAGGCCATCGCCAGGGGGTTGCCCGAGAGAGTCCCGGCCTGGTAGACGGGTCCGTCGGGTGAGATCGAGTCCATGATGTCGGCCCGTCCGCCGTAGGCTCCCACCGGCATCCCACCTCCGACGATCTTTCCCAGCGTGGTCAGGTCGGGCGTGACGCCGTAAAGCGACTGGGCCCCGCCGAAGGCCACGCGGAACCCGGTCATCACCTCGTCAAAGATCAGCAGAGCTCCCTGTGCCGAGCACAGTTCTCGGCAGGCTGCCAGGAACCCGTCGACCGGTGGCACGACGCCCATGTTGCCGACGACCGGTTCGAGGATCACGCAGGCCACCTCGTTTCCGAGTTCCTCCATCGTCGCCGCCAGGCCTTCTGCATCGTTGAAGGCCAAGGCTATGGTGTCCTGTGCACAGCCGGCGGGGACACCGGGGCTGGAGGGCACGCCGTGGGTCAGTGCCCCGGAGCCGGCTTCGACCAGCAAGCTGTCGACGTGACCGTGGTAGCAGCCGGCGAACTTGATCACCTTGTCTCGACCGGTGTGCCCGCGGGCCAGCCGAATCGCACTCATGGTCGCCTCGGTCCCCGAGTTGACCATGCGGACCTTCTCGAGTGACGGCACCGCCGCGATCACCGCTTCGGCCAGCTCGGTTTCGAGTTCCGTGGGTGCTCCGAAACTGGTCCCCCGGGCCCAGGCCGTCTCGAGATCCGCCATGACCTGGGGATGTCGGTGTCCCAGGATGTGAGGTCCCCAGCTGCCGACGTAGTCAATCAGCGGGTTGTCGTCGATATCCCACAGCCGGGCCCCCTCGCCTCGATCGATGATCAGCGGGTCGCCGCCCACGGCGCCGAAGGCTCGTGCCGGGCTGTTGACCCCGCCGGGGATCGACTTGCGGGCTCGGGCAAAATGAGCCTGGCTGTTTTCACGAGATGGGCTGGTCATGAGCGTCTCAGACGAGTCCGAATCGTTTGAGGACCATCTGTCGGACCGGGTCGCCGGTCACGGCGAATCCGGCCAGCTGCCGACCGGGAGCGGTCAGGGAAATGACCAGCTTGGACGCTCCGGTGGGGATCGAGGGGACCAGTCCCTGCGGTAGGCTCACCTGCCAGATACTGGCCGGTTTGCCCGCGAGCAGTTTTTCGGAGATTGGCACCGGTTTGCCCGCCAGGGACAGCGTGACGCCTTCGAGCGTCGCGGGCTGTGCCCAGCGGATCAGCACGTTGGTGTAGTCGAGGTGGTTCCAGAAGATGCCGGTGTAGGTCAGCGTTGCGGGCTGATCGCCGAGCGGGCGACCGGGGACCGGGCCGGGGGAGGCATCGCCGAGTCCCTTGAGCGTCCAGTATTTTTCGTTGTCCGGGTTGCCCGATTCCAGGCACAGGAAGCGGTTGCCGTTTTCCCTCAGCGTGGTTTCCAACGGTCCGACCTTCGGCAGAGGGATCCTGGGTGCGGGGTCGGTTGAGGGTTGGACCTGGCAGTGGCCGCCGAGCAGCTTGTGGATCGGTTCACCCAGGGCGATGGCGTGGGGTCGATTGAGTCGATCGCGGACCCGTGTCTCGGATTCGAGACCGAGCAGGTGGTAGATGGTTGCGGCGATGTCGTCCTGGGTGACTTTTTCGGCCGTTGGGTAGGCGGCCTGTTCGTCGGTGGCTCCGAAGACCTGCCCACCGGGCACTCCACCTCCGGCCATCACCACGCTGTTGCACGGGCCCCAGTGGTCTCGGCCGGCGTTCTTGTTGATCCTCGGTGTCCGGCCGAACTCGCTGTTCCAGACCACGAGTGTTTCGTCGAGCATGCCCGAGGCCTTCAGGTCTTCGAGCAGTGCGGCGATCGGGCGATCGACCGAGGGCAGCAGTCTGTGCTTGAGCTCGGTGAAGTTCAGCAGGTGCGTGTCCCAGCTCGAGTCGATGGTCTTGCGTTCACGGTGCCAGTAGACGGTGACCAGTTTGACACCGGCCTCGACCAGCCGCCGGGCCATCAGCACGCTCTGTCCGAAGGCATGGTAGCCGTAGCGCCACCTCTGTTCGTCGGGGACGCTTGAGAGGTCAAAGGCGTGGCGGGCCCTGGGCGAGAGCACCATGTCGAGGGCTCGCTGGTAGAACTGGTCGAGCGACTGGCTCGAGTTGGCTCGATCGGCCAGCCTCGCAGTGCGGTCGACTCCGTCCAGCAGAGCCCTGCGGCCGGCCATTCGACCCAGCCCAACGCCCTCGGGCAACTTCAGGCTCTCGATCGAAAAGTCACGCCGGTCGGGGTGCTCGTTGATCCGGAACGGATCGAACCTCCGCCCCAGCATCCCGCCACCCTGGCCAGGAGTGATGGCACCATTTGTGGTGTGAATCATCTCGGGCAGCGCGACGAAGGTCGGCAGGCCGTTCTGGTTGGGTTGCAGGTAGCTGAGTACCGAGCCGAAGTGGGGGAAGTCGGTCTGGCGAGCGTTGAAGGACTCCTGCTTCAACTCGTGCTTGCGACCGGTCAGTCCGGCGTGGGCGCCGGTCGAGTGGTTGTTGTCTTCCTGGCCGACGGAGCGGATGATCGCCAGCTTGTCGGCGTGCTGCGAGATCAGCGGCAGGTGTTCGGAGACGTGCAGGCCGGGGACGTTGGTCCCGATCGGACGGAATTCGCCTCGCGTGGCGACCGGCCCGTCTGGTTTCATGTCCCAGGTGTCCTGGTGAGCCGGGCCACCCCACATGAACAGCAGGATCACTCGCTTGGCACTGCCGAAGGTCCCCTCGTGGAGGGGTGCTGCGTTGGCGGTTGATGCCAACAGCCCAGGCAACCCGACTCCAGCCGTCGCCAGCGAACCCACCTCGAGAATCCGGCGGCGGGAGATGCCGTCGCAGAAGCCTTGCTGGGTACTGCCGTCGATGTGAAGCATCGCAGGGGACCGGAGGGGGGGAGGTGGGCAGGGGTGGGCAGGGGTGGGGCACTGAGAAGGTGCCCGGTCCGTGGCTGTATCGTATCACTCCGACGGGCTCGGAGCGACGATCGGCCCGGCTATCTCCGCTTCTCGGCAGCCGGACCCGCCGACTTGCTGGCTGATCGGGGCACCGAGGGGCCGACCACGAGGACCGGCACACGCACCTCGGGGTATTCGGGATCGTCGGTGGTGATGTTGACGAACAGCTGGTGTTTGCCCGGCGGAACTTCTCCGACGGTTACCAGGACTTCTGCGGTGCGGAGTCCCTGTGGGTCGACCTGGTCGCGTCCGATCACGGCCCGGGCCAGGGGGGAGGAGGTGGTGACTTCCAGGACGTTGATCCGGCCGGCCTTGTGGCGGGTGAGCGTGATCGGCTGGGTGACCGGGTCGGGGGTGTTCTGGTAGATGATCAGAGCCTTGGGCGACACGATCAGTTTCTGTTCGGGCAGGTCGACCTTGAGTCTCAGCAGCACCTCCCGGGGCTCGCCGTCGTTGTACTCGACCCGGCACGTGTATTCCTTGGGGCCGGGTGGTTCGCGGGTGGCAAGCACCTTGAGCGAAAACACGGCCCGCTCGCCCGGCTCCCAGGTCGCTTTGCGGAGCTTGGGATCGAGGCACCCACAGCTGGGCCTGAGTGCCGTCACGGTGATGGGTCTTGGACCGGTGTTGGTGAAGGCGAAGTAGGCACGGTGTTCGGCCTGAGCGGGGACTGGTCCGAGGTTGACCAGGTACTGGTCGAAGGCGAGACCGGGCGGGGGTTGGTCTTCTGAGGCGAGGGGCCGGGGGCGGGTGCCGGCGGCATCGAATCCGACGGCGGTGGCCAGAGGCAGCAGCGCGACCAGGCACCAGGTGATGCTGCGGGGGGAGGTGTTGGGATGTGTGCCGGTGCTGGCCATCGGTCGGTTCCTTCTGCTCCCCGTGGCGGGGCTTGTAGCAGGAACCGGCGGCGGGGTTCAAGAAGAAAAAAAGGGGACAGGTACCTGTCCGCCTGCGGCGGACGAGTGCCTGTCCCCGGTCTCTGTGACGAGTCGGTTTCTAGACGTCCTTGGCCGAGGGCACGACGAACGGCTTGCGGTACTCGCGGCTCAGGTACGGGTTGGCCCCGGCGGCCGCCGTACTGATGAAGACCTCCTTCTTCGGATCCAGCCTCAGGTGCAGCCCCGAGGTCAGCTGTTGCGAGGCGAGGTCGACCTTGTTTTTGCCGAGGTGTCCGACGACTCGATCGAGAGTCGCGGTCGCCTCGTCGTCGCCATCGAACCGCTTCTGCATGTCGGCCACCGAGATGGCATCGCCGAGTCGGTAGGAGACGTTGCCGAGGTGACAGAGTGCACTGGAGAGGTGGCCGTCGAGGATGTCGGCATTGAGGTCTGAGTGCTTCCGGCTGCGGACGGCCGAGAGGAAGTTGGCGAAGTGGTCGCCACCGGCGCTGAACTTCGCGGTCATCTTCCCATCGGGATCAAACGCGGCACCGCCGTTGTAGCTGGCGAGCACGACGTAACCTTCGGATCCTTCGAAGATGACACCCACTCCGGCGCCCTTCAGGCGATCGGTCGGCAGGCCGCGGACTTCGAAGACAAGTCGTTTTTCGCCGTAGTCATGGATGCTGACCTGGGTGTTGGCGGAATCGCCGGCGTCGACGTATCCGAGTCGTCCGCCGTAGCTGTAGACCGAGTGCCCGATGTGGTCGACACCGAGTCCCCAGCGGGCGATGTCCATCTGGTGGATGCCCTGGTTGCCCAAATCGCCGTTGCCGTAGTCCCACTGCCAGTGCCAGTCGTAGTGGAACCGGGGCCGGCTGAGTGCTTTTTCGGGAGCGGGTCCCAGCCACAGGTTGTAGTCGACGCTCGAGGGCACATCGTATTTGCCGCGGGCTCCGATCGAGCCACGCCGCTTGTAGCACAGGCCGCGGGCGACGCTGACGTCGCCGATCTTGCCCTGGTGCACGTGGTCGATGGCCTGGATGGTCCCGCCCATCGAGCGGCACTGGGTGCCGGTCTGCACGATCTTGCCGTACTTGCGAGCGGCCTGGACGATCCGGCGTCCTTCGCTGACGTTGTGGCTGACGGGCTTTTCGACGTAGACATCCTTGCCGGCCTGGATGGCCCAGATCGCGGCCAATGCGTGCCAGTGGTTGGGAGTAGCGATCGAGACGATATCGATCGACTTGTCCTCGAACACCTTCCGCATGTCGGCAAAGTACTGGGGCTTGCGACCGGAGCTGTTTCCGGTCTTTTCGGCCCGCTGCCGTCCGATCGCCTCGTCGGGATCGACGACTGCCACCACTTCGGTATCCTTCCGCCTCGAGAACGCACTCAGGTGGCTCTGCCCGCGTCCGCGGACTCCGACGCACGCCACCTGCAGCCGTTCGTTGGGGCTCTTCGACTGTTTCTCCTCGGCCGGCACGAAGGTCGGCGCTCCGGCCACGGCTGCGGCCGCGGCGGTCAGCATCGAGTGTTCGAGAAAGTCACGACGTGTGTTTTGAGCCATCGTCCGGATCTCCTGTACCTGTTGGATCGAGATTTTGTGCTGGGGTATGGTCTTGGTATCGGGTCGTCCAGTCTAGCCGGGGTTCCTCGGGCGGATCAACCTGCAGAGTGTCACTCGTTGACCCGCACGCGTCCATAGGCATGCTGGGCGTTCTCGACGATCACGCATTGCCCCGGCTGTTCGAGCAGTCGTGTGACCTCGTCGGGGTGTTCCAGTGGTGTGATGAAGAGGTCTTCGACCAGGTCGCTGTCGAGTTGGCTGAGCAGGTAGACCCGCGCCCAGTCGGTCGCCTCGACGCACTGCGTCGCGGGGACGAGGTCCGGGGGGGCCAGGGATTTCAGTGGTGAGAGGGCTTCAGAGGGTGCCTCGGCGCCTCGGATCAGTTTCAGCCCGTCGCCGGGCGTCTCATCCAGGTCGGTCAACAGCAGGATGCGTCCTTCGTGGGTGACCAGGTTGCGGGCCACCGCCAGGGCGCGTCCGACCTGCTCCCAGCCGTGACCGCCGGCGTCGGATTCGATCGAGGCGACGACTATGTCAGAGCGTTGATCGAGTTCGACTCGCCAGGACGCCTCGAGACACTCCAACCCGGCACGAAACACCGATTCGGGCAACCCGGCCCAGACTCCCGCTACTCCCGACCCGGCCGCCGGAACCACCTGCACGCAGAACTGGACACCCAGCAGCCAGCCGACATCGTCGATCAGTTGTCTCAAAGGGCTCTGGTCGCTCGGTTCGAGTTCACTGTGGCTCTGGTCCAGGACTCGTGAGAGTGATTCGGCATTGGAGAGTCCGGGGTAGAGCACGCTGTGGGTGCCGCGGTAGCCGAGCACCGAGTCGAAGGCGACCGGTCCAACCGGGATCACCAGGTCCGCCTCGATCAACTCCAGCGCCAGGTAAACCCGCTCACCCGAGGACGACGTGGCCAGGTATTGTCCACTCTCGGCCTGGTGGGGGTCGTGGATCCTCCACCTAATCCGCTCGCGGACCTCCTCGGGCAATTCGCCTCGAGGGTCGGGTGGTTCGGCCGGGCCGTGGCCTCGAGGTTGAAGCACGAGCACGTCCTCGGGGTCCACCTCGCGATCGGACATCACATCCCAGATCGCCGCGAGGATCGTGTCGGCGGCGGGGGTGTCGGAATCCAGGGCGATGACGACTCGGTCACCTGGGATCACCGCCAGTTGTAGCGGAGGGAAGTCCAGCGGAGTGGCCAGCGCGTTGCGGATCGAGGTCTCGAGCGATTCGATGCGGTGGGGTGCTTCGCGGCGGGTGACCAGGCGGTCCGCATCCACCGCCAGCGCCAGGTGACACTCGCGACCGTATCGCACGTCGACGGGATGGGCTTGTGGATCGGTCACGGTTTGAGGAGGTCGTTGAGGGTGGTCGAGGCCGCAATTGGGGAGATTCCGGGTATACTGTCCGCGGCTCGCATTCGGCAGGTTGTGCTTCCGCCGGTTATACCGGGTCGCGAACCAGAATCCGACCTCGGGGCTGCCAGCGGTGCAGGGAGAGCGAGATGGCGGAAACTCTGGAAGGCCAAGGGAAGCTGGCCGATCCTGACCAGCTGATGGTGCGGCTGCAGCAGGGTGAGCGGGAGGCGTTTGAGACGCTGGTCGAGATGTTCGAGGAGCCGTTGCAGCGGTTCTTCATGGCCAATACCAACGACAGTCATCTCGCCGAAGACCTCACCCAGGAAACCCTGCTCCGCATCTACAACAAGGCGTGGAACTATCTCCCCTGCGGTCGGTTCCAGGGCTGGCTGTTCCGCATTGCCCGCAACCTGCTGGTCGACTCGATCCGCAGGTGCACCCGCGACGCGCTGGTTCACTCGAAACGAGTCTTCGACGGTGAGTGCGAGACGCTGGTGGTCGAAACGGTGTCATCGGGTCGGATCGGTCCTGATCAGTTGGTTGCATCGTCGGAGAATCTGGCCGTGATCCGCGAGTTGATTCTCGGGATCCCCGAGGAGCAGCGGCTGGTGCTGACTCTCACGCAGCAGACCGATATGACTCACGACCAGATCGCCGTGGCGCTGGAGATTCCGGTGGGGACGTGCAAGAGTCGTTTGCGGCTGGCTCGCAATCGACTGGCCAAGCTGCTGGGACAGCACGGGCTGCTCTCGACCCGGCACCCGGTCGTGCGTCGTTGGGCACGACCAACCGCCTCGTCGCGGCCGGAACCGCGCCGTGGCGGAAAGCACGCCCCGAGACCCTCTCGGTCGACTGCTCTTCATTCGAGAAAACCGGTCACGATTTGACCGTCGGCGGTGATCTAATTGAGCGGGGGATGCGTTTGCATGATCGGGCTCCCTTGGAGATCGACCGGTTCCTTGGAGTTAGTTTCGGGCGAAGTTGATTGAGTCAGGTGGCGAGATGAGCTATTTCACGCGGCTGACCGACATCGTGACCTGTAATCTCTCGGAGCTCCTCGACCAGGAATCCGATCCCCAGGCCGCGATTTCCTTGGTCATCGGTGAGATCGAGCGTGGTGTGGCCAGCGCCGAACGGAGCATGACGACGGCGGCGTCGAGCCAACAGCGGTTGCGCGGCGAGTTGGATGAGTACCGCGAGAGGATCGTGTACTGGGACGATCAAGCTCGGAGCTGGTTGAAGAAGCGGGACGAGCGACAGGCTCGATTGAGCCTGATCTGCAAGCACGAGGTCGAGGACCTGGTCGGGGGCCTGATGCAGCAGCTCGATGCGGCCAACGCCACCAGCGAGCATATGACGACCACCTACCGGGCTCTACAGGCCCGGCTGGCCGAGGCGAAGCGTCGCAAGGAAGGGCTCGAGCAGGGGGTGACTGCGGCCGAATCCGAGACGGCGGTTCCCCGGGATCCGGATGAAGTCGATTCGGATGCGGCGCGGCGGATCGAGGACGAGTTGGGCAGGCTACGAGCCGAGATCGACGGCGAGGCGGAGTGATTCGGTGATCGGTCCGTGACGGCCAGGCCGCGTGTCACGCCGGATTCACTTCTTGCCGAGGGGCAGCGGATCGGCTGATCCGGGCACGACTTGTGTCAGGTCGGCTCCCATCAGCGACGCGCACCAGTAGGTCTCGATGTGCTCGACCACCAGCTGGGTGCCTCGCGTGTGGCTGACATAGGGGGCCTGTCGTGGGTCGTACATCGCGTCGGTCAGGTCCCGGGCCAGTGCGACTTTGAAGCCCAGTCGGACCATCTGCCGGATGCCGAAGGGCCGTCCGAGCACGCACATGTTGGTGTGCACGCCCATCAGCACCACGTTGCGGATGCCTTCCCGGCGGAGCACGTTGAAAATCTCCTGCCCACTGGCGCTGACGCCGTCGAAACCGGTAATCTTGATCGCGGCGTGTTGTTTCGAGAATCGTCGAATTGCCTTGCCGACGACCGGGTCGTCGCAGGGCTGCTTCGAGACGTCCACGGGCAATTCGGGCTCGCGCTGCGGGTCGCGGTAGCACCATCCCTCGAGGGGAATCGGTGTCTTGGAGGCGGGGGCCAGCTTCATCCGCCAGCGGTGGGCCGTTGTCGCATAGACGTCCATGCAGCCGCTGGGTGCGTGGATGATCAGCACGCCATGAGCCCGAGCGGCGGAGATCACCCGGTTCATTCTCGGAGCCATCGCGTCGACGCGTTGAGCGGCCAGGCGGCAGTAGTGGCCGTTCCACATGTCACAGATGATCACGGCGGTTTCCGAGGCTTTCCACTGGACCTTTCGTGTCCGCTCGCGGATCGTCCCCGCCGAGGTCTTCTGGCGATCGCGGAGCGTGACGGCCAGACGACCGGGCACCTGCGGCCGCTTGGCCAACGCCTCGGCCTTGACCTCCTCGGTCGGAGCCGGCGGGCCCGCCTTCTTGTCCTCGCCCAGGAGCGGAGTCGCGATCAGTGTGAGCAGCAGCAGGGCCGGAATGCGCATGGCGTGAGTCTCGTGGAGGCTTCCGCTTGACGTCCCCAGGGGTCAGATCGACTTGAGGAAGGCGATCAGGTCCTGGAGTTGTGCGGGTGAGAGTGGTTTGCCGGTGAGTTTCTCGGGACGGTGGTGCCTGGTCAGAACCTCGATGAGGCTGTGGGCGCGTCCGTCGTGTAGGAAGCGACGCTTGGCATGCAGGCCTCTGAGGCCCGGAGGGTTGAACTCGGGGTAGAACAGTCGAGGCGACTCGAGGCCGACCTTGTAGGTGTTCGGCGTGGTGTAGTCGCGGCCCGAGTGGCAATCGGTGCAGCCGGCGGTGGTTTCGAAGAGCCTCTTGCCGCGAAGTGCCGGCTCGCCGAGTCGGCCATCGGGCAATCGGTGTGGGCTGAGCGGGTATTGGATCGAGGCCAGGAAGGCGATCACCGCCTTGATGTCCTCGTCGCTGGGTCGTGTTTCGGTTGAGAGCGTGTCGTGGAGCGACTTGCGGATGCTCGCCGGCAGGCTCTGTTGCCAACCGTGCCAGGTCCACGGTCCCGTGCGGGTCACACCCCGCAGCGACGGGGTCAGCTTGTAGGTGTCGTGGTTGCCGTCGTTGAGCGTGTCGAAGGTCTGGCCGTTGGTGTGGCCGTCAGGGTGACACGAACTGCAGCTGAACCAGCCGTCGCGTGAGCGGTCGGCGTCGTGGAAGATCTGTTCCCCTCGACGCACCAGGCTGGGTGGAGGCGCCGGCCCCAGTGAGATGGTCCGTGTCTTGAGCGAGTCGACCACATCGACGACCTGCAACGAGTCCTCGAAGTAGTTGGCCACCAGCACATGGCGGTCGTCCAGGAAGGCGAGGTCCAGCGGACGACCACCGACTTCGACCCGACGAAACAGCCGGGGGTTGTCCCGCATCTCCTCGGGCAGGAAATCGCCGGGGTCGGCCGACGGCCAGGGGAGTTCGGGAAAGCGGAGCACGACCAGTTCGTGCGAACCGCCACAGCTGCCCACCAGCCACTTCCGATCGGGGCTCAGGGCCACGGCGTTCAGGTCGCCGCAGCCGGCTCCGTGTTCGTCGAGGTTCATCTGCTTCTGCTGCCAGTAGTCGCCGCCGGGCAACGGCATGCGGGTCAGGCGATTGTCGATCACCCAGCCACGCTTCACGTTGTTCTCGTTGACCGGAAAGCTGCGATTGATCGGCGTCGGCAGGATGATCGTCTCGCTGTCGTCCAGCACCACCGGTCGGCCCAGGTTGAAGCCGTCGTCGAAGATCGTGCGACGACTCAGCTTCTTGCCGGTGGCGACATCGTGGACCCAAACCTCGCCGGGCACGTTGGCACACGCGACCAGCCAGCGATGATTGGGAGTCGGAGTCAGCCACCCGGGTTGGCCTCCCGTGGGGAACCTGCGGAGAACGGTGCCGGAGGAGATGTCGAGTTCGGCGATCGCGTCGTGGCCCGAGAGTGCGACGAAGACTCGGCGGAGTCTCTTGGCCGGGGTGTTGGTGTTCGAGGCAGCGGGTCCGACGACGGCCAGTCCACGCGGGGCGTCGCCGACAGGGATGGTCCGCGTCAACTTCAGCCGGTTGTCCTTGCAGCTGAGTACCGCGACGGCGTCGTCTTCGAGCAGGCTCACCAGCAGGGTCGAAGCGTCCCACCAGACCACGTCGACAGGACGTCGGCCGCAGGCGATTTCGTAGAGCACCTTGCCGGTGCTGAGCTGGACCAGGGAGACGGTGCCGGAGGTGTGGTTGGCGGTGGCGACGAGAGATTTGTCGGGCGAGAGGTCCAGGGAGATCGGACTGCGATCGCAGACTGAGCGGGCGACGTTCTTCGACGAACGGTTCACGTCGGCCGAAAGCAAGGCCGGCAGAAGAGCGAGCGTGGCCAGGAGTGGGGAGAGGCGGGGCATGAGAGTGGCGGTGTGGCTGCGGTGTGGCTGCGGTGTGGCTGTTTATTGTCGCCAATTGCGTGGGTGCGTCAATTGGGGGTCAGATCTGCCCACGGCGGACCCGCGGCCGGGGGCCTGACCCTTTTCTCGCGGTCGACGCGGGTTGTGGGAAGGGGTCCGGGCGGCGTCTGCCCCCACGGTGTCTCAGTAGCCGGCTGCGGTTCCGTCCTTGCGGGGCTCGGTTGCTCCGTGCAGTACGCCGTTCTCGTGGTCGATCCGGATCGCCTGGTAGCCTCCGAAGGACCCCGGTGCGCGGACGATGCGGTGTCCGAGTTGTTGCAGGCCCCGGATGGCATCGGCGTTGATGGCAGTTTCGAGAGCGACAAAGCCTCCCTTGCCGTCGGCGGGCCTTCCGGTGGGCGTGGCCGAGCCGGTGTGCCGGATCCGTGCCGCGTCACCGGCCTGCTGCACGTTCATCCCGAAGTCGATGATGTTCATCAGCACCTGCACGTGTCCCTGGGGCTGCATGTCGCCGCCCATCAGTCCGAAGCACAGCCACGGCTTTCCGTCTCGGGTCACAAAGGCGGGGATGATCGTGTGGAAGGGTCGTTTGTGAGGTTCGAGTCGGTTGAGGTGCTTGTTGTCGAGCGCGAAGAGTTGGCCTCGGTTCTGCAGACAGAATCCGGTCTTGCCCGGGACGACCTTCGACCCGAAGCCGTGGTAGTTGCTCTGGATGAAGCTGCAGCAGTTGCGGTCCTTGTCGACGACGGTCAGGTAGACGGTGTCTCCGTGTTCGAGCTTGGGGTCACCCGAAGGGACATCGGTTGCGGCTCGCTTGAGGTCGACTCGGGCGTTCTGTTTCTTGCCGTAGTCCTTGGAGATCAACTCGGCGGTGGGCAGCTTGCCGAAGTCGGGGTCGGCGTAGAAGCGGGCACGGTCGGCGAAGGCCAGCTTCTTGGCCTCGACGAACAGGTGGATGTGCTCGCTGGAATTGTGTCCCAGCGACTTGATGTCGTGGTGTTCGAGTACGTTGAGCATCTGCAGTGCGGCGATGCCCTGGCCGTTGGGCGGCAGTTCCCAGATGTCGTAGCCGCGGTAGTTGGTCGAGACCGGTTCGATCCAGTCTCCGTGGTGGTCATTGAAGTCCTTGATCGAGAAGAACCCTCCGTTGGCCTGGCTGAAGTCGACGATCCGCCTGGCGATTTCTCCCGAGTAGAATGCGTCGCGGCCGTGTTCGGCGATCTGCCGGTAGCTCCAGGCCAGGTCGGGGTTGGTGAAGACCTCGCCGATGCGTGGAGCCTTGCCACCGGGTAGGTAGGTGCGGGCCGAGTCGGGCCACTCTTCCAGTGCCGCCTGGCCTCCCGCCCAGCTGCGGCCGATGACCTCACTGACGGGGAATCCTTCTTCGGCGGTCTGGATCGGATCGGCGAGCAGGTCCTTGAATTCCAGTGTCCCGAACTTCCTGCGGACCATATCCCAACCGTCGACACAGCCTGGGACGCTCCAGGCGAGTGGTCCGTTGATGGGGATCTCGTCGAGTCCCTTGTCCTGGAAGACCTTGCGTGAGATCGAGTAGGGGCTGCGGCCGCTGCCGTTGAGTCCGTAGAGGGTCTGGGTCTTGTTGTCCCAGTAGATGACGAACACGTCGCCACCGATCCCGCAGCTCATCGGTTCGACCAGCCCGAGCATGGCGTTGGCGGTGATCGCCGCGT
>Ga0310123_10001207_pt1 | contig 21853 bp, 27 predicted proteins | sample CB6_AW_1057_MG_FD_203505 | JGI IMG/M metagenome (GOLD analysis project Ga0310123, IMG submission 203505) | Marine microbial communities from Western Arctic Ocean, Canada - CB6_AW_1057 | ecosystem: Environmental > Aquatic > Marine > Oceanic | place: Canada: Western Arctic Ocean | collected... | reverse complement strand
CCGTCGACCAGCACAAGATCGCCCGCCCCAACCTCCCCGATGATCTTGAGCGAGTGGTAGGCGGCAAAGAAGTTTCGCCCGAGGTTGGCGCACTTCGAGAGATGCAATCCGTCCGGGGCTTTCCAGACCGACTCCGCTGGGACACTGACGACCTCAGCCAGACCGCCCAGCTCGACCAGCGCAATCACGCGCTCACCGACCTCCAGATGTGCGACTCCAGCCCCCACTTCCAACACCGTACCTGTCACGTCCATTCCCGGAACGTATGGAAGGCTCGGTTTGTGCTGATACAGACCCTGCGCCTGGAGGGCGTCGGGGTACTGAACGCCTGCATAGTGTGTGCGGACCAGGACGTGTCCCTCGTCGCATTCGGGCGGCGCGATCTCGTCCAACGCGAGGACCTCACGCAAAGGATCGGGGGTGGGAACGGGTCTCCCGGCTTGGTCGAGACCGGCGAACCGGTGGCAGCGGACTGCTTTCATCCGCCGATGGTATCCCGATCGAGCGCCAGCCATGGCGGCATCAATTGGATTGACATCGACCTCAGAGGGTCTCGGCTCCGCCCTGGATCTGTTCCCCACGGAAGCCCTGACCTCGGCCCGCTAAAGCACCTGTGCCCGACGCATAACACCTTCGCACTTCCGGCGGATTTTGGTCCCCACTTCGAACGGATCCCCGCCGACGAACTCCGCGCGAAACAGCTCGACTGACAGCGCCCCCGTGAACTGCTTCTCGGCAAGCTTCCGAATGATGCGAACCACCGGCGCAATGCCGTCGCCGGGGATCAGCCGCGAGTTGTTGTCGATCAACTCGCGGGGGGTGTCGAGCAGGTCCTGAAAGTGCGCGTGGGCCAGCTCGCCTGGCTCGAGCAGGTCGAGGTCCTCGAACTTGCTCAAACCCGACCAAAAGTGGAAGAAGTCGAGCATCGGCTTCACGTTGGGATGCGCCGCTTCTCGAATCACCTTGAGCGACGACGTCAGCGTCGACAGATGGGTTGAGTTCCGGATGAACTCGATCATCGCCGTCAGCTCGTACTCGCGGGCAATCTCACCCGCTTCTCGGATGCAGTCTGGGGTCGCCGCAAAGTCATCGACGGTGACCTCCCGCCTGGTGATCGACGGCGAATACACCTTCCGGAGACCCAGGTTTGCGAACTGCTCGCAGCCCCTTCTCCATCGTTCGAGCGATTCCGCCCGCGCCGGCCCGGGAATCCAGATATCGGGCAGGACCACAGCGGCGGAGACAGGAGTCAGGCCGAGGTCGGTCAGAACACGCTTCGCAGCGGGTAGCGTGTCGTTCTCGAGGAATCGCGCAAGCAGGGGCGCGCCCAGCTCGACATACTGGATGCCTGCTTTGGCCCAGCCCTCCAGCGAACCGCGGTAGCCTGCCTCTCTGGAAGTGTTCTGGTGGATGCTGAGCAGCATCTTGCCGGGAGCCGCTGATTGCGCGCTAACCACCCGCGCGAGCGGGACCGCCAAAGGGGCCAGAAGAAGGTTTCGTCTCGTCAGCATGGTCCCTACTCTATCTCGGTGTGTTCAGAACCGTACTGCCCCGCCGATGATCAGCCCGTTCCACCGCAGGTTGACGTCGACCTCGAGGTCCTCCTTCTTGAGATCGATTTCGTAGGTGCGGTAGCCCTCAAACGCACCGACGTTCTGTGTGAGGAACATCTCCGCGCGCGCGATGAAGCTCATCTTCCATCAGGTCAAGTCTTCCACCGTAACCTCGGGAAAGCCGGAGATCTCCACGTACACGCGGAATCGTCCCGCAGGATTGAAGAGGGCATTGCCGCCCAGGCTCGGGTAGGACGTCTCGAACTTCTGCTCAACGCCTCCGACGGGAGTAGAGGCCGTTATCGTCGCCTCGAAGTACCCCACTCCCACAAGGAACCCGGCATCGACCGCCGTGTTCGCGAGGAAGAGGAGGTTGTAGTTCGTCTCAAGCTCCTCAATTCCCAGCGTGCTCGTGACCGGCACCGGCACTTGGATTGGGCCGACCTCTACATTTCCGGCGACAGTCGTCATCCCATCACTGGTGCGATTGGACCCCGAGACCCGTAAGCGGTGGCGGCGAGCCAGCCCAAAATCGGCCTCCCACATCCACCCCCTCTCCTTATCGGTCACGCCAAGATCCCCGATCTCGATGGACGACGGCAGAGCCGAAAGGTCGCCAGGATTGATTCTGCCCTCCAGCGTCCCGACCCACCAGAGACCCGCCAGACGAGTACGATCGAACGTGCGGTCAGACTGTCCATAGACAAATTGTGCGGACGCAGTCCGACAGACGATCAGAAGAAGAAAGACGACCAGGATGGACAGACGACCTTTTACCAGGCGCACACTTCCTCGAAATCTTGTCTCCCGGGTCGCCAAAGTGTACTGCTACCCGGGGACCGACCGCTTGTCAGAGCAGCCTCGCCAGAGCTGGTGGCAGTGGTGATTCGAAACGTAGCCGCTCTCCTGACAACGGGTGTGTGAACTGCAACACCGTCGCGTGCAAGGCCAGCCTTCGTGCCGGATTGGTTCGAGCGTCGTACTTGTGATCGCCGATGATCGGACAATTCGCGTCAGCCAGATGCACGCGAAGCTGATTCCGCCGACCCGTCTCTGGGGTCAGCTCGACCAGCGCGCGCTCAGCAACTCGCTTGACCACCTGGTAACGGGTTACGGCAGGGCGCGTCCGCTCGCCGGCAGGGGCGCTGTGGACCTTGAACGGATTGCTCTCATCCAGATGTGATCTCAGCACGCCGCGGTCAGCCGGCGGACATCCTTCGACCACCGCCAGATAGCGCTTGTCTGTCGCGCTCCACTGCGCTTGCAGGGTGCGCTTCGCCTTCTCCGTCTTTGCAAACACCATGAGCCCGGATGTCTCGCGGTCCAACCGGTGGACGATCCAGACTCGCTCCGAACTCCCTGGTGTGCCGCGGCGTACGTAGTCGGTCAGAAAGGCATAGGCCGTCCTGTTCCGTTCCTTCGCGCTGGCCACACTGAGCAAATCTTCTGGCTTCTCGACGACAAGTAGCGAGGAATCCTCGAACACCACCGTCATGCCCGGTGGCAACAGCCCCTCACCGCGCACGTTGCCTTTGACGCGAATCGAGACCACATCCCCTACCTGCAGAGGGTGTTTTGCGTGTGTGACCGGCTCACCGTTGACGGCTATCGCCCCGTGCTTGAGCCATTGCCTCACCCTGGTCCTCATCGCGTCAGGATGGCGGGCAAAGAGAAAGGTCAGCAATCCCGCTGGGCGTTCGACGGTGTGAGATTCGGGCACGCGTCCGAAGAAAACTACTGAGCTGTCTGGAGCTCGTTCTCGACCTTCAGGACGTCTCGGGTCTGCCCGACGATCCGCTGAATCTCGATCATCTCGATTTGCCCCTGGACATAGCCGACCAATCGCACGTGGCCGTTGTTCACGATGATGTGAAGCGGCGGGTTCTTCATACTAGCGATGCGCTCGAAATGCATATTCGAGCGGAGCTGGCGGGCAATCGACTGACGAATGCGCCTATCTGTACTCGAAGGCGACAAGGCCTGGATGGTGCTCTCGACGTACTGCACACCGGTGATCTTCGCCACCTTCTCGAACAGCTCCCCCGCCTTGTCACGGTCGGGAGTGACCCAACCCGACAGGAGGACCTCGCCCTGGTTCACGCGCCCGTTGATGACGTCCCACTGCGTGTAGTACACGTACCGCTGGACCACCTTTGCGACGGCTTCGGCGAGGTCGGCGTCGCTCTCCGGCGTCGGAAGCTCCAGCTCGCTGGACACGGTCTCGATCCCGTCCACCTCGAGCGCTCGTTCAATCGCCTGATGCTTGGCCCAATAGTGCGGCACCCGGCCTGAGAGCGACGCCTCGCTCCCCTGGACGGCAACCTCGACGTTCTCCAGGTCGCGACCTCCCAGTGAGTCCTGTACTTCACGTTCGAGCTGCTGCTCCGCCTGACCCGCCTCGCCTGGGCGCTCCATCAACACGGACACCGGTAGTACCAGCGTGACTATGGTCGCGGCAAACGTCATCAATCTCATGGGGTCTCCCCTTCTCGTCTTATCTTCGCGCTGACAGCATCACGTCGATACCTTCTTGTATCACAGACGCGCTGGCAATTGTGAATGCGACTCCTGACTTGACGTCTACCCTTCGGTGCTTCATTCTCAGTTGCGACGCTTGGCGGCGTGGAATACGTGTATGGCGCCTGGTCTTTTCAGGGGACAACAGATGACATATCGATCTATTGCCGCGCTGATCGCGGTGGGAGTGTTGGCGCCGGTGATGGCTGCGGCGCAGTCGACGACGACTGGACCGACCCGGACGGCCTGTGGCGATCCGGACCTGGGGGGCGTCTGGGACTTCCGCACCATCACGCCGTTGGAACGACCGCGAGACATGGGAGACAAGGAGTTTCTCACCGAGGAAGAGGCCGCGACGTGGACCCAACCCTGGACGGCCGTGCAGACGTTCCGAAAGGCGAACGAGCCCGTGTTCGAGTACGCGTGTCACGAGGGGAACTACGCCATACCCAACATCCTCTCCGGAGCTCGTCGAGGTGAGCTGGCCGCAAAGGCCGGGGGTTGAAAACGGAGGCCGAAAGCCTGAGCCTTCTTCGGGAGTTCATCAGGCGACCAACCCACATTGGAGCCATCGCGCCCAGCTCCCGATGGCTGGCGCGTCGAATGGTTACGAGTGTCACCCTCCGGTCGGCCGACACGGTTGTCGAGCTCGGACCGGGTACGGGCGCCTTCACGCGTGCTATCCAGGACACGATCGTTCCGTCGACGACGTTCTTCGCGCTGGAAATCAACCAGGAGTTCGCGGCCAATCTGCGACGACGTTTTCCCGATCTGACCGTACACCACGCTTCAGCGGAGAAGCTGCCGAAGTACCTCGCCCAGCATGGCAAGAGCGAGGTCGACTGCGTCCTGTCTGGACTTCCATGGGCCAGCTTGCCCATGGAGGTGCAGGAGGCCAGTGTGACCGCCGTCGCGGAATCGCTCAGGCCGGGCGGCACGTTCGCGACGTTCGCCTATGTGCACGCCGTCTACCTCCCCAGGGCTCGGCGCTTCCGGCGGCGCCTCGAGAGTCTCTTCACGACGGTTGAGATAAGCCCGGTCGTGTGGCTGAACCTTCCGCCCGCGTTCGTGTACCAGTGCACGAAGTAGTTGACCTCCAGCCCAGATCCGTCCCGAGAGACCGACTCGGGAACTGGTCACTGGACACTGGAGCAGACATGAGATGAAAGGAGCGCTGGCGTTCGGCATCCTCACGATCGTGGCAGCCACGGCTCCGATCGGCGCGCAGCACAACCGGCGGCCGATGAGCCCCGCCGGCAGCTCGGCGACCCAGATCGGCGGAGACCACTTCGACGGCCGTCAAGGGTTTGTCGGTGGCAGGTGGATAGAGATCACCTATGGCCGTCCGATTACGCGCGGGCGTGACCTATTCAATCCCGACGACTTCGCGGAGTTTCTCAACGACGGCGCCCCCGTCTGGCGAGCCGGGGCAAACGTCGCGACCCGATTGTTCAATGAACTGCCGCTCGAACTCGGTGGCACGCGTCTCCCTCCAGGTGAGTACACGGTGTTCATCGAGCTCAGCCGGCACGACTGGACGTTCATCGTCTCGACGTCGCAGGCGCAGACACAGAGTTTCGACGAGAACGACCCACACTCGGTGTACGGTGCGTACGGCTATACGCCCGACAGGGACCTCGTCCGAATGCCGATGCAGCTCGAGACCCTGCCGAACTCGCACGACCAGCTTCACTGGGAGTTTCTTGACGTGACGCCGACGGGCGGCAGGCTGGCACTCTTTTGGGCCGATCAGATGGCCTCTGTGGCGTTCAGTGTCCACGAGTGACGCACCCCAGGGGACAGGCACCCACATGAATGTAGAGCGCCTCGCGCAAGACCTTGCCGCCCACCTCGCTCTTTCTCGACCTCTGGTGTGTGTGGACTTGGAAGCTACGGGCGTCTGGCCTGGACGAGACCGAATCGTCCAGATTGCGGCCGCCAGTATCTTCCCGGACGGGAACGTATCGACATGGTCGTCGCTCGTGAATCCGGAACAGCCGATTCCAGCGGTGGCGACGGCTATACACGGGATCACCGATGATGAAGTGGCGTCTGAGCTGACCTTCGCGCAGATCGCCCCAACCGTCAAGACTCTCTTTTCCGATTGTGACCTCACCGGCTACAACGTCGAGCGATTCGATCGTCGGTTGCTCGCTGCCGAGTTTGCCCGCGTGGGTATCGAAGACCCGATGGCCGGTGCGCGCGTCGTCGACGCCTACACGATGTTCGTCCGCCAAGAACCGAGAAGTCTTGACGCGGCCTTGCAGTTCTATGGGGTCGAGGAGGGAGAGACGGCGCGACGGGCGCATGACGCCCGCAGCGACGTCGAGGCCACCGTCGCGGTGCTGATGGCGCAACTGAACCGGTATCCCGACCTCCCCAGGACGGTCGACGACCTGCATGACTGGCTCTACCCCAGCGATCCGAATCGGATCGACGCAGACGGGAAGCTGGTGTGGCACGACGGCGTCGCGACAGTGGCGTTTGGAGCGCAGGCGGGCACGTCCCTCGTGGAGCTGGCGGCCAGCGACCGTGACTTTCTCGAGTGGGTGCTACGCAAGAACTTCTCGGATGAGGTCAAGTCAATCGTTCGAGATGCACTGGAAGGCCGATTTCCCGCCCGTGACTAACGGACCACCATGAGCCTCCAGGGAACCATCATCGGCGTCGACCTCGACGGTGTCTGCTCTGATTTCTACGGCCGGATGCGAGAGATCGCCGCCGAGTGGTTTGAGCGCCCGCTGAGCGATCTGACCACGGACGTGTCGTATGGGCTCGACGAGTGGGGCATCCAGCAACCCGACCAGTACGAGAGCCTGCACAGGTTTGCCGTCACCCAGCGCCAGCTGTTCGAGACATCTCCGATGATCCCTGGAGCTCGACTCTATCTCCGGAAGCTCTCTGACGAAGGTGCTCGCATTCGTATCGTGACCCACCGCCTGTTCATTCACTACTTCCACAATCTCGCGGTCAGTCAGACCGTCGACTGGCTTGACCGAAACGGGATTCCGTACTGGGACCTCTGTTTCATGAAGGACAAGGAACAGGTCGGGGCGGACATCTACGTAGAAGACAACCCAGCCAACATCACACGACTTCGCGGCGAAGGCTTTCACACGATCTGTTTCGGCAACAGCTCCAACAAGGACGTCGCCGCCCCTCGGGCCGAGTCATGGAGCGAGGTCTATCGGCTCGTGCACGAGCATGCCGATGTCGGGTGAGGAGGACTCACCGCACAACGCGAAACCCCGTCCAGATCTACTGCGTCTCTGTGGACCCGTCGGATGGGCCCACACCCGAGATCTCGATCACATAGTCGCCAGCGGCGAGCGGCGCGAGCGCGAGCTCCGCCGTGACCCACCACGTGCCTTCCCCGGCATCTCGCACGCCAGCCTGATAGCCTTGGCGCTGAAGTGAGGAGCGGTCGCGGATGCCAGTGCGAGGGGGCAATCGGCGAGATCAAGGGAGGGCCGTGAGCGTGGCCCGGACCCAGCGTCGGCGTGGTAAGATGCGCGGATCATGGCACAGAATTCGACACACATCGTTGCCCTTCTCGCGGTCACCGTACTCGCCGCTTGCGGCGAGGGTCCGGCCCCTCCCACCGAGCCCGGTGGGGTGGCGATCGTCGGGGCCCAACTGATCGATGGCACGGGCACCGATCCCGTTGCCGACTCGGTCGTTGTGATTCGCGATGGCCGCATTCAGGCTGCCGGTCCGCGTGAGACGACTGCCGTGCCTGCGGGCGCCGAGATCATCGATGCCGTCGGCAAGACAGTTATCCCGGGTCTGATGAACCTGCACACTCACTACCGGGGGGGACCGGAAGACATCAAGCGTCAGATGGACGCGCAGCTGTATTACGGGATCACCACCGGGCGAAGCATCGGAAGTGATTCACCCGAGGCTGTGCCCTTTCTGCTAGAAGCCAATGCCGGTCGACCGGACTTGCCCCGTGCGTACACGGCCGGACGCGGCTTCTCGGCTCCAAACGGCTTTCCGCCTGGGAACGACCGCCCACAGCCCGAGACAACTGAAGAGGCCCGCGAGTTGGTCCGCGGGCTGGCGGCGGAGGGCGTCCACTTCACCAAGATGTGGATCACAGAGATGACCCCGCCGGGTCAGATAATGACACCAGAGATCCGGACGGCCATCGTCGAGGAGTCGATCGCGAACGGCCTCGTTCCCGTGGCCCACATCGACGACGAGTCCCACGGACGACAGCTGATCGGGGCCGGTACGCGAGACTTCCTGCACACCACCGTGTTGACCTTCGGTCCGGGCGCTGGTGCTCCGGTCGACGATCCCACACCGTCGGATGAGTTCATCCAGATGTGTCTCGACAACGGGGTGTCCTTCACGCCGACGCTGTCGATCATCCACAACAACTGGCACTTCGCAGAGCATCCGGAGCTGTTGGACGATCCGGATCTGCGCGCGGTACTCAACGCTGCCGCCCTGGAGCGCTGGAACGACCCAGAGACCAGGGCAAATACCATCGAAGCGGACAACTTCGAGGACCGCAAGGCGGCGTTCCGCCAGGTGCTTGATTTCGTGAAGACGATGCATGACGCCGGTGTCCAGATCGCTCTGGGTACCGACGCGGGAACCGCCAACGTTCCGATGGGGTGGGGTGTGCACCACGAGCTAGAGCTCTACGTCGAGGCCGGGTTGACGCCGATGCAGGCGATCGTCGCGGCGACCGCCACGAGCGCCGGACGGATGCCTCCCGTCGGCGAGGCCGACTTCGGCACGCTCGAGGCTGGCAAGGTCGCCGACCTGGTCGTCCTCAATGCTGATCCCCTGGCCGACATCCAGAATACGCTCCAGATCGACCAGGTCATGCGACTCGGCGAATGGGTGGGTCGCGACGGCCTGTTGACGCAGCCGTAGAAACCACAACGACAGACCGCAATTTCGTCGTTCTCGTGACCCCCAACCAGTTCACTGATCTGGGGGAGCTACCGTTCTCACACGACATCTGTCCAAGGAGGTTCCGTGCACCAACTCCGGCCACTTCTTACGACCATCATCGTCTCGGTGTCGATCGGTACCGCGACCGCACAGGATGCACCGACGATATCCGGTGCCGAGGTCCGCATCGACGGCCTCCTCGGGTCGAGTGAGGCGGGCGCGGCGCCGACGACGCCGTGGGGACATCCCGACCTTCGCGGCGTCTGGAACAACTCGACGACGACACCTTTCGAACAACTGACGGACGAGGAACGTGAGAGCGGGCGCCTGGCTCGAGAGGCCGTCCGCCGGGCGACAGACGGCACCGGCGCGGCATGGTCCGAGCAGGCTGGTGCCCTCGAGCGCCAGGCCCTGATCGTCGACCCCGCCGACGGGAGGATCCCCAGTCTGCGACCTGAGGCGGTTCGCCGACTGGTCGACCGTGAGAACGCACGGGCTGGTCGTGGCGAGGGTGATTCGTGGCTCGACCGCAACAGCTGGGAGCGATGCATCTCTCGCACCTTGCCGATCGCGATGATCCCGAACATCTACAACGCCAACTATCAGATCTTCCAGACCGAGGACCATGTCGCGATCGTGATGGAGATGATCCATGAAACGCGCATCATCCCGCTTGACGGGCGGCCGCACGTCTCCAACGACATCCGGCAGTGGCTGGGCGACAGTCGGGGCCAATGGGAGGGCGACACGCTGGTGGTCGAGACCACGCTGTTCAACAACAAGCTCGACGGTGGGGACTATCAACCCTCGCACATCATTCAAACCACGCATCGCGGACCAGGTGGATCGTTGCGGTTGGTCGAACGGTTCCGCACTGTCGATTCGAATACGATCGACTATGAGTTCACCGTCGAGGATCCCAAGACCTACCTCGACTCGTACACCGTCGCGATCCCGATGACGCGGCGTGACACGAGCGACTCGCTCAACCACGTGTTCGAGTACGCCTGTCACGAAGGCAATCGCGGGATGGTCAATCTTCTGACCGGGGCTCGCGCAGACGAGCAGTTAGCCCTGGATGCCTCCGCGCGCGTTTCGAAACAGCGGAAGGACGCCGGACATCCCGGGCTCCGTGAGCCCGCCGTGCCAATCGTTCCGGTCGCACGCTAGAAGGATTCGCGTGGCCCCGCCGGGTGCGTCGACGAGCTAGCTCACCTGATATTCGGCAATCTCGACGAGGTTGTCGTCGGGGTCGCGGATATAGACCGACGTGATCGGCCCAGCCGCACCACTCTTGGGAACCGGCCCGATCTCGATAGCCACGCCTTCTCGTTCGAGATGCCGGATCACGGTCTCGAGCGGCTCCCCGCTGATCAGACAGAAATCTCCAGTCCCGGGCTGGGCGATCCTGGCCTTGGGCTCGAACTCCTTTCCTGCCTGATGCAGGTTGATCTTTTGACTGCCAAACGACAGGGCCCACCGGCCCGGGCCGAACTCGGCTGCTTTCATTCCGAGGACGCGTTCATAGAACGCACATGTGTCGGTAATCGAGCGAACCGTCAGAACGAAATGATCGATCGATGCGATTGTCATCGTTGACCCGTACCCTCTCAGTCCAATATAGAGCGCAGGCACTCAAGGAGTGCGCAAGTGTAACCCGGCAAGAAAGAGGCGTTTCTAAAGAGTACGTTTGCGTCCTCTCGACCGGACGACAAGACTGTTCCCGGTCGGCCGATCAATGAAACTACGTGGAAAACCATCGCTCCAGGGCTGGCACGGTTCGTGATGTTTCAGTGCCTGGAGGCACGAACGATGCGGAGAGAGACCCTAACCCGTCGACAGATGCTCACCCTGATGTCATCCTCACTGGTGGTCGTGGGTTCAGGCGCGTTCACAGAAGCTCATGCCGAAACATACTGGACCGGTTTCGGCGATTTTCGGATCGGGGACGTCCACTTCTCCGTAGGCGTGCACTCGGCTCATACCGGTCGCTCCGGCAGGCACCCGGGGTACTACTACCGAACGACACACCGCCTGAACTACAAGAAACACCAGTGCGGCGCGTACTGCTATCGGAGAAGTAACTACGACTATCACCACGAGTCATGTCCGCTCCTGGGTGTGCACTTCGAGCGTTACGGAGCGTCGCCGGCCTACTATGCGCCTCGCTCTCGGGAGCCAACGCTTGGGGGCTGGGTCGAAGATCTTGGCCCTGACGGCCTCCAGGCACGATGCATCACCGGATTCAATGCGGGACCACCGATGACGCCGGGCTCGTACAACAACAATATGCAGCTGTTCCAGACACCGGACACCGTGGTGATCTTCAACGAGATGGTCCACACCGCCAGGATCATCCCGTTGGATGGACGCCCACACGGAACCTTGCCTCAGTACGTAGGTGATTCAAGGGCACGTTGGGAAGGCGACACGCTTGTGGTCACCACGACCAACTTTCTGCGGGAAACCAGTTTCCTCGACGGCGGCTCGAGCGCTGACCTACAGCTGACGGAGCACTTCACACGCGCGGCGCCAGACATGTTGATATACCGGGTCAGCGTGGACGACTCGACGACCTTTACCCGTCCCTGGACCTACGAAGTGCCGATGCAGCTGAATCCCGAGCCGATCTACGAATACGCCTGCCATGAGGGGAACTACGGTCTCTACAACATCCTCGCCGGTGCCGCCGTTCAAGACCTGGACGCCGACGAAGCCGTGCGCTAGACGCTAGTCGCGGTCACCGACGATGACCAGATGTCGGTTAAGATATTCCCTACTGCTCTCCCATGACACGCGTCACAACCCTGGGCCAATTCATCATCGAACGCCAGGCTGATTTTCCCTACGCCAAGGGGGAACTCTCCCGCCTGCTGCGCGACATAGGCATCGCCTCCAAGATCGTCAATCGAGAAGTTAACAAAGCCGGGCTTGTCGACATCCTCGGCGCATACGGCACCACCAACGTACAGGGCGAGGAAGTAAAGAAGTTGGACGTCTACGCCAACGAGCAGTTTATCTCCGCTCTAGGATCGGGCGGTGAAACCTGTGCCATCGCCAGCGAAGAAAACGACAACCTCGTTCCCATCACCACGAAGGTGTCGAAGAACGCGAAATACGTCGTCTGTGTTGACCCACTGGACGGTTCGTCAAACATCGACGCCAATGTGTCCATCGGGACCATCTTTGCCATCTACCGCCGAATCAATTTTGACCAGCCGCCTACAGATGTAGACTTTCTCCAGCCGGGGACCAAACAGATCGCTGCCGGCTATGTCATCTACGGGTCGTCCACGATGCTCGTGTACACGACCCGGCGCGGGGTCAATGGCTTCACGCTCGACCCGAGCATCGGTGAGTTCTGCCTCTCTCATCCCGACATGAAATGCCCTAACGACGGATTGATCTATTCCATCAACGAAGGCAACCACATCCGGTTTCCCGATGGCGTCAAGCGATACGTCAAGTATTGCCAAGTGGAGGACGAGGCAACCGGTCGTCCCTATTCCTCACGCTACATTGGCTCCCTGGTTTCCGACTTTCACCGCAATCTCCTCAAGGGCGGAATCTTTATCTACCCGTCCACCGCCAAGTCACCGCAGGGGAAACTGCGTCTCCTGTACGAATGCAATCCCCTTGCACTTATCAGCGAGCAGGCGGGCGGAAAAGCATCAGATGGCCAGCGCAGGATCCTTGAACTCACGCCGAATTCACTGCACCAGCGCACGCCCCTTTTCATCGGCTCTGCCGGAATGGTCACCAAGGCCGAAGAGTTCATGAGCTCGAGCACGTAGGGTGTGCCTTCAGTCGTTTCTTAACTCAGAACCACCGATTTTGTCGTCGCAGGTATCCTCTGATTCCCAACGAGAACATCACTGCGACACACCCACCGAAGCCAAACCCAAGAGCAAGATCCCCCATCCCGTCTGGACCCTGACTGAGGGCCAGGAACACACCAAACAGAAAGAAGGGAAAGCCGACGATGAGCAGAATTATGGACAGGAGAAGGAGGACGGCATTCGTCCCCCTCAGAATTCTTCCTTCGTGAGCTGGTGCGTCGTCCATAGTCATCCTGGAGCCACTCCGATCTAGCATTCTACCGAGGTCACCAGTCTTCAGAGCCCGGTTCACCCTTGAACGGCCCGACAAGTTCAGGCGTGACCCACCCACCATAAAACCGGCCAGGCTGTGCGACAACCGAAATCGAGTCGACCGAGCAGGTCACCAGGGCCGGGTAGAAGGAAAAGTAGTCTCGGATGAGTTCGTACCCCGGCAACGGATTGGTGTACGACCACGCGGCTCCGTCGATCCTCCGGCCGGGAACACTCACGGCCCAGTAGTCCGCCTCACCCTTCCACTCGCAACGCGAACTCCTCTCGCCTCTCTGGAGGAATGCCGATCGGACGTCAGCAGATGGCACGTAGAACGTGGGAGGGCTCGCCGTTTCCAGAAGGCGCACGGTTCGTCTGGACCGGGCGACCTCTTGGGTGCCAACCCTGACAATCACCTCACGGCGGTCCGTTTCAATTCTGGGCGGCCGCGGATAGTCCCACACCGACTCCTGACCTGGATCGGGTACCGCTGCGAAGGGAGGGCGTGACTGCCCGCGATACCGCCACGTCGACCGCGCCCGCTGTGCCCATTCCGGAACTGATCTCGGCATGGTGTTGTCACCAAGCCCGCGCACAGGGGCACACCTCAATCGTCATGTGCCAGACTGACACTCTTAAGAGGGGAGACGCACATGAAAATCGACATTCCGGCTGAGGTCTACACCAACATCGCGGAAATTATTGGCAGCGAGGCGAGTCCCGTAGGTATCGACGCGAAGAAAACACACATCATCATCCTGCACAAACTGATCGAGATCGAACGTCGCCTCGCGGGACTCGAGCGGAAAGGTGCGAGCTGACATCGCTGAAGGTCGCGTAGCGATCTGTCGGTTGGTGCTGAGTATATGGCCCTTGACCTCAGCGGTCAGTCGCGGCATTCTCGGCACGACTACGAAAGCGCTGAGATTCAGCGCCAGCAAAGGGAGAGAACGATGGCTCTGGAGTTTACGATCAAAGAGGTCGAGGCACAGCCAACGGCCTGCATCCGTACCAAGACGACGATGGACAAATTGGGCGAAGCCATGGGTCAAATGTTCGGGGAGATCATGGGGGCGGTGCAACCAACGGGCGTGACGCCCGCCGGCATGCCGTTCGCCAGGTAATACGACATGCAGGGCAACGACGTCGAGTGCGGTATTCCTTTGCCTTCGGCTGTCGAGACCAGCGGCCGTGTCGCCGCGAGTGAGCTGCCTGGCGGCAGCGTCGCGACCGTGACCCACGTTGGGCCCTACGACCAGCTCAAGGGCACGTGGGAGGGCATCATGGGTTGGGTCCAGGTCGAGGGATTGACCGCGAGCGGCGCACCTTGGGAGGTCTACGTCGACGACCCGACGAAGGTGGATGCGTCGAAGCTCCGGACCGAGATATACGTACCGGTGAACTAGACCGTTCCCGTGAACCTCAGTCAGGCTCGTCCAGGTCTATGTCAATCAGTTCCCACCCGGATGTCGCGAACTGCTCTCTGAGGGCGTCCGCGCGACTGACCAGCGCGGTGATAGTCGGGTAAACCTCTTCGACCGGCACTGTGTCTGAAGCCGGGTCATAGGTCGTGAGCGTGAGTTCACCGCGCAGGTCGCCGACGACGCACCACAACTGGTGCTCGGGGGACCGGCGCATACGCCAAAGGACCAAGCCGGCGGCAGTGAGTTCTGGAAGAAGAGTAGGCACGACGCAAACGGTACCTCGCAATTCTGGTTCCTGTCCAGTGGTGTGCAGTCGGGCGCACACCCGTACCGGCGTATAGCCCAGAAGCGGATCTCCGCAGACGTTCTTGTCCGCCGTCCCGAATCGCAGGCCGTCTTAGTCGGCCCCTCGTTGACAGAGACGACACCACGGATGCCAACGTCGTTTACGGCCATTGCATTTCTCGCAGACGGGACACAGCAATTCATAGATACCGAGCAGCACAAGCGCGACAAGAACTAGTGCAACAAAGAACCCCATTGATCGAGAGGACCAGCAGAGACCGTGCCGGAGCGAGTCGGTGCGAGCCACGCCATATATGGCGTGAGTTGTGACCGTCGGCGGGCCTGCCGCACGTGTGGAAGTCACCCCGGGCGCAGGCTTTCGGGCGCTGTCTGGGCGGTCACTGGCGGCGAGACCGCTGCCCAGCAGGAACGACGCTGACGGCCAGGAAAGCGAAGACCGTGGTGTCACGGCTTCGCGGTGGACACCGCAAGTAGTGATAGGATTCGTCCCCTGCGCCGCATCGTTGTAGTCGCAATCGTGAACGCTGGGCTAGCCTGCGTTGTTCTATGTGCCGGTTCGGTCTCGGCGCAGCCCACCACTCCGCAGACGTCGCCACCGGTCGCACCATCCGCGACTGACGGTCGAGGTGAGTTCTACGTGGGGTGGGGTTACAACACCAATCGTTACGCGCGCACCGACATCCACTTCACGCAGCCGACGCTCGGTAGTGACTTTACGCTGCACGATGTCCGGTTTCACGACAGCTCAGGCTTGATGGACCTGTTCACAAGCGGCCTGGACGTGCCTCAGTACAACTTCCAGTTCGGTTATTACCTGAGGAAAAACGTCGCTGTGGAGTTGAAGTTCATTCACGCGAAGGCCATCGTGACCCAGGGTCAGTCCGTTCAGGCTACGGGTACGCTCGGCGGCGCCCAGATTGACAGCCCGCTGGTGCTTGACACCGAGACTCTGCGTTACCAGTTGAACAACGGCGCGAACTCGTCAATGTGGTCCGGCGAGTACCTGTGCTCCGCGCGCCAGGGGACACCGGCAGTATTGCGCTGCTGCTCAAAGCCGGCGGCGGTTTCACCCTCCCGCATAGCCAGAATACGGTTTTTGGCCAGGACAACGAGAAGGGCTTCGGTGTGAGCGGCCCGGCCTTGGCTGCAGAAGTCGCGCTACGGGTTCGTGCGTGCAAGTGGCTCTATGCCGAGGTCTCGCAGGTAGGCGTCTGGGCCCGTTATCGCGACCTGCAGGTGTTTGAGGGACACGCGGGGCCAAGACCTCCGTGCCAGCACGACGACCTTATTACTGGGCGTGAGTATGCCGGTGGGCGGGTCGTAGTAGGATTCGATCCCTGAGTGATGAGCCTCTTCGATACAACCGACCGCGATCCTACCAACCGCTCGTCCCGTCGTCCGCATGGCGGTGACAGCCTCCGAGCTCTCATCCTCACGGTGTCGCTGGCCGCGAGTCTGGGTGCTGTCGGCGTCGCTAGCGAATCGCTGAGCCTCTTCGTCTCGTTCCGAGACTTCCTCTCGATAGACGACTACATGGAACGCGTGCCGCTCTGGCGGCAGCGATTCGATGTCACGGGGGACGGACGGTTCGACAGCGCCGATGTGCTTGACTTTCTGGGTAGGAAGGGCGAATCGCCTGGCGGGCAGCGATTTCACTTCGGCTTCGACTTAGATGGCGATGACCGGATGCACAACAGCGACGTCAACCTCGTGTTCGACCTGTTTCGACGGTTTCCGGAGGGGTATGTCATCGACCCAGCTTCCGAAGCCACACTCCCGATAATCGCCGCCTACTACCCCTGGTACACCTTAGACACGGACTGGGATTTTGCGACGTCTGTGCCAGTGCGCGGGCGGTATCAGTCGCTCGATCCGAGGGTTTATCTGCATCAGCGGCTCGAGGCGCACGCAGCCGGCATTGACATCTTCGCTGTCAGTACCTCGGGAATACCCCTCCAGGTCCGCCGCTTTCACGACATGCAAGCCGAGCTCGAGGCGACGGAAGACCCCGCGCTGACACGGTTTCTGTGGCTGTACGAGATCCTGTTTCGGCTGCCGTTCACCCTGAACGAATTCGGCCAAGAGATCGTGAACTTCGACGAGACCACCACCCACGACCTGTTCGTCGCGAACATGGTCGAGTTGGCTGACTACTTCCACGACAACTACCTGGTGCTCGACGGCCGGTACTATCCGGTCTGGATCTGGAAGACCGACACCATCCGGGGCGACTTCGTAGGGGCGGTCTCAGCGGCCCGGAACGCCGTGTTGCAACGGTTCGGAAAGGAGCTGGTCATCATCGGTGGCGAACTGGCGCAGATTCCCATCGTGCACGACGAGCTCCTCAAGCGACTCCCGGCGTTCTTCGCCATGAGTCACTACGGCATCTACACGCCCCGCTATACAGCCATGTTCGATGGTGAGCTCAGCGCAGCCCACACGGACTTCACCATCGACAACTTGCGCGCCTGGATACAGATCGCCCGTCAGGAGGGCGTCAACAACATCTACGGCCGTCCGATGACCTACTGGCCAGCGGTCCAGTTCGCGTTCGACGATCGGCTCGTACGTGGGGATACCAACCCGGTGCTCACATCAACGCCGGCGCAACGTGAGTATTACCTCCAGCAGCTCGACCGAGAGATCGTCGAGCCCAACCGAGACATCGTCCGGTTCGTGAACCACACGAGCTACAACGAGCACTTTGAGGGCCACGGCATCGAACCGACAGTGGGGTACAACGAGGGCCGGAGCTGGCTGCGCCTGCACTCCGTCTACCGTGGCCCGTCGACCACCTACAGGCGACTCATCGTCGACCGGCCCAGATTCGCCGACGAGTACGGCGCGATATTCGCGCAAGTCGGGTCGCCCGCTCCCTGAGTCGGACACGCGCCTTTGGGCGCTCCCGTATGCAGCACGCGCATATCCACCAGAAACACGTCGCCAGGCTCACCGTGCAACTCGACGACTTCAAGATCAACGTCGCCCACTGGGCAGGATTCGCTCAGGAAGCGCCCACGGTCCTTGTCATCCTTCGACATCAGCTCACGAAAGTACGGCAGCCTTCGAAGGCGGTTGGCATGTTTCATCGAGGGACCGACCCACGGCTCTTTGTCAAGAACTCGGTGCGAGCCCGCCACGACGACGGTGCCGCCGCCAACTCGAACCGCTCCTGGCTCTCACGGAGCGCCTGCTCCATCAGAGACTTCTCCTCTAGCAGTGACGTGCTCTGTAACTGCAAATCCCTCGCGTACCCGACTACGGCCCCCACGAGGACCTCCGCGAAGCTCCCGACCACCACGCCCCAAACAGCCCAGGCGCCTAGGTCCTCACCCGCGAATTACGTGACGAGCAGCGCGTTCAGCGGCAAGGTCCGGACGCCCCTCAGCGGGGCGCTCCTGGTTTGGATAACGGCACCAGCGGCGGGGCTTTTAGGCCGTGAACTCCTTGTCTAGAACGGAGATCTTCACGGTCTCGCGTTTGACGCCGTCAATGGCCATGGCTTCGTGAGTCTCGGCCGAGTCGAGGATCTTGAGGTAGGTCTCCAAGTCATCCGGCTCGAACAGGATGGTGACCTCATTGTTGTTCACGGCGAACGCGATCGGTTTGCCGATTGTTTGTCTCTCGAACAGGTCAGCGTGGGTTCGAAAACCCTGTTCCCACTTACTTCCGTCCTCGACTTGTAGGGTTGCGACGACTTTGGCCACATTGATTTCCTTTCTTAGTCGAACAGAACGGCTTGAAGACCGAGATGGCCTAGATTGCCCCCTCCAGCATTGACATCTCGACAACGTCGCCGTGGAGCGGCACGATGCGGTCGACGCTCCACCCGAGCCTGTTGATCGCTGCGAGCAGATTGGCCGCGAACGGCACCAACCTCGCATTCGGCGTATAGGAATCGGCCTCGACCAGAATCCGCTCGCGGGGCAGATACGCCATCAGCATGCCATTCGCGTGCTCGTCCTGACGGACGCGCGCAATGTGCATCGTGCGATGGCCGTCGCTCACGTCGTAGACGTCGTTGGTCACCAGCTCCAGGGTGAGCTCCCGAGGGGCGCGCGCCAACGCGTCGGGCTGGAGCGTGTGCGGTCGTCCGACCATGTCCTCGTAGAACACGGCGTTGCTCTCGTGCGTGATGACCGTCAGTCCCTCCGAGACGGCCGCCCGAATGCCGCCTGAATGGTCGAAGTGATGATGGGTGTTGACGACGTATCGAATGGGCTTGTCTGGGTTCAGCTCACGGGCCTTCTCGATGACGGCCAGCGTGCGTGCGTCGTGCTGAGGTGCCTCGACCAGCACGAGAAACTCATCGAACTCGACAAGCAGACTGTGGTGGGACTGTCCGGCCAATCGCCAGATTCCGTCATCCACCTCCTCCACCTGGACGTCGGCTCGAAACTCTGGAGGCACGGCAGACCGCGCCTCCTCCGGCGCACCGAGGTCACCCAAATCCAGGTCAGCGTTGGCCTCGACACGAAGCTCCCACGTGGTGAACTCCTCGGTGGCGGCCACGATCGTCCGTGGCATCGTTAGCCGCGCTCCAAAGCCACCTAATCCCCCGGTTTGCCAGTAGTCCTCGAACCGGGTCGTCAGCGTCACGTCCCCCAGGGTGGGGTTGGACGCCGCGGAGACAATCCGGGTCGGGTATTTGGTGGCTGGGTCGACGTACATCGTGTAGGTCTCTCCTGTCGCCGACGTGATGTCGACAGCGTCCATCCCATCCTCCTGCCGCAGGTTGCCCGCCGTGGAGCCTTCGTCGAGCGCGAGCCGTAGGAGGGTCACCGGGTGATGATAGTGGTCGACTTGGCGGTCCCTCGCCGTTTCCGCGGTGTCGCGACGAACGGTGCCATCCTCCGAGATGGTGTACGCCGTGTCGCCGTCGATCCCGAGTGTCTGCTCTTCGCGGAGCACTGGGTTTCCGGTCATCAGGTACATCGGTGTTCGAGTCAGGAGCACACGCCACTGGTCGTTTGCGAGGTCGATCTCGCGACGGTATGTATCCAGCTCCCAGTAGGGCAGGGGGTCATCGGGATCGAAGTTCTGACCGAGACGATACTGACGTCCTTCGCCCTCCAGGAGAAGGGTCTCGGTCTCGGCAATCCTGTCCTCGCCGCCCATGGCCTCTGCTGCATCGTTGATCAGTTGCATCTCTGGCGTCAGCGGCGGGCCGCATGCCACGAATGTCCAGCACATGAGAACGGCGAATCGGTTGGTCATCATGGTTCTGTACTCCTTCAATGTACGTGCGATACACGTCGTCAAACCGAAGCTGTACATCCGCTTATACACCCGCGAGCCCCCGAACCCACGAAACTCTTTGCGTCGCTCCATCGTCCAGCTGAGGGTGCGACGGTCTGGAAGTGACTGACAGGAAAGAAGATAGATGGTGGAGGCGGCGGGAGTCGAACCCTCAGCGAGCGGCCTGAGACGAGGCGAGTCGCCCAAAGAATCCTACCAAGGCCACGAGCAGCCCGAAGGCCAACCACTCCGCGGCCGCGCCAGCCCACTCGTAGCCGAGGCTCCAGGGTGCCTGGCCTCGAGAGACGGCATAGCCGGCGGCCCCGGCGATCACCACCCCAACGAGACCTTCGCCGCCCACAAGCCCAGAGCCGAACAGGATACCAATGTCACGCCGCGCGACCCGCTCAGTGCTCGTCACCGCACGACGCTCGAGAATCATCCGAAGTAGCCCACCAAGAAAAACGGGAACCATGGTCGCCACGGGAAGGTACACGCCGACGGCGAACGGTAGCGACGGAATGCGGAGCAACTCCGCGATCACGGCTATGGCCGCACCGATTGCGACCAGCGTCCATGGCAGCGACTGTGAGAGCACGCCGTCGATGACGAGCCTCATGAGCATCGCTTGAGGCGCCGGGAGCTCGGCGCCGCCAAAACCGTACGCCCGCGCCAACAGCAGCATCGTCAGCGCCACGAATACCGCGGACGTCATCACGCCCACGAGCTCGCCCACCTGCTGCCGCCTGGGCGTCGCGCCCAGCAAGAAGCCGGTCTTGAGATCCTGCGACGTGTCACCCGCGATCGACGCGGCGATGGCAACAACGGCACCGACGGTCAGGGCGGCCACTTTGCCGGCATCGTCTGTCCAGCCGAGCAAGAAGAACACGGTAGAGGTCCCGAGTAGCGTGGCAATGGTCATCCCGCTGGTCGGGTTCGATGTCACCCCGACGAGCCCAACGATCCGAGAACTCACCGTCACGAAGAAAAAGGCGAACACCACGACGAGCAGTGCCGCGAGGGCACGCCACGCCGGCACCTCGATACTGCTGAACGCCAGTGGCACGAACGCCAGCACCCCGAAGATGATGCAGATGCCACCCCCGACGGTCAGGAGCGAGAGGTCCCGGTCGGTGCGAGGAACCACCACACCGTCGCTGCCAGATCCGAGACGCTCTCGAATCTGACGTGAGCCGATCCGGAAGCTCTCGATCATCGTGGGCACGCTCCGAATGAGCGTGATCAGCCCACCGGTCGCCACCGCGCCCGCACCAATGTAGCGGACATAGCGCGTCCAGATCACGCTCGCCGACATCTCGGTAATGGTGAGCGCCGTCTCCGGGTACAAGGGCTCCGGGCGGCCCTGTCCCCACCACGCGATGGCTGGGATGATCGCCAACGACGAGAGCAGGCCGCCCCCCACCATGATCGTGGCAATCCGAGGACCGAGGATGTAGCCAACGCCCAGTAGCGCGGGACTGACCGCGCACGCCAGTTGCCCCTTCCTCAAGAACGGGATGGAGAGCTGGAGCTCGTCTGGAACGGCGCGAACCCACCCCGTGAGCCCCTTGAGTACGGCACCCACCCCGAGGCCAACAAAGACGTTCCTCGCGCGGCCTCCTCCGACCTGGCTGGCCTTCAGCACCTCTGCGCACGCGGTCCCTTCCGGGTACGGCAGGTTCGGATGCTCCCCCACGATCAGATACGACCTGAGCGGGATCATGAACAGGACACCGAGAAGCCCGCCACACATGGCGAGCATCGTCATCTGGAGGAGCGTCGTATCGAAGCCCCAGAGGAAGAGTGCGGGAAG
>Ga0310123_10001206_pt1 | contig 21856 bp, 18 predicted proteins | sample CB6_AW_1057_MG_FD_203505 | JGI IMG/M metagenome (GOLD analysis project Ga0310123, IMG submission 203505) | Marine microbial communities from Western Arctic Ocean, Canada - CB6_AW_1057 | ecosystem: Environmental > Aquatic > Marine > Oceanic | place: Canada: Western Arctic Ocean | collected... | reverse complement strand
TTGCATCAACCGCGCTTGCTTCTCCTCGATGAGCCATGAACGGTCTTGATCCGCATGCGGCCGATGGTGTCAGAGAGATGCTCAGGGCGCTTTGCCGCGAGGCAGGCGTGACAGTGTTGATGTCAACGCATAATCCTGGGAATGATCCACCGGTATTGCGACAATCTGATGATTTTCTATATGGGGTGAATCCTGATGAAGGATACACCGCAGAACCTTCTGGCGCGCAATCCGGGTTTGAATCTGGAAGAGATTTTTGTAAGAACAATCCGCGAGTTCCCGGCGTGAACCCGCGGATGTTTTAGGGGTAATGTCTGAATTGCCGGATTGACGCCCGCTATGGGCTGCCCCGAATGCGCCCCAACTTAAGCGTCGAAAATTAACATTCGCGTTGCCGCTACTCGTAATCGACCGATTTGTAATCGCCCCAGATCTCGAGGACGTCCGTGCGGCCGTGAATCCGGGGCTGACAGATCCGCTGGCAATCGTCGAGATAGATGATGATGGGCTCATCGTAACGATCGACCACATCGCAGCCGTAACTGGCTGCCGGTCGAACTACTTCCCTTTCCACAATCACCTTGCGGCAGGGACGACGACGGTACCGTCGATATTCGTTCTTTTCGACGTATTTGTAATCGTCGCAGTAGGTCGTCGTTCTACGCCGCTCGTGCTGCTGCTTGTATCGCCGGTGGTAACGCCGGTGACGGTGATATACCTTGCGTTTCGTATAGGAGTCGTGGTGGTTGGACAAAAGACTGCCGACAACATGAAAAGCCGCGACGCCGGCGAGGACTTTTCCGGCCGTCGCCCATTCCTCGTCACCGGCGTACGATGTGCGCGGGGCGAATCCGGCGGAACCGATGATCAGCACCACGCATCCGGTCAGGACCGTGTTTCCAGTTCTCATTGTTGCACCTCCAGGTTACTGTTGCGGTTATCGAATTTGTGCGCGAACCGGTTTCCTGTCGCCACTCACTTGGACGAAGGCAGGTCGCGGATTATTCACCGGCCGATCAAAAAAAGTACAACGGGTTGGATTTGGTCCCGGTTTTCCGTTTCCCGTTCATTATTAGTGAATAAAGACTCACCGAACGTCGTCCAAGATCATGGAGAACGATGAATTAAAGGTCGCGGTGCAGAAGGCCCGAGATGGGGACATCGACGTCTTTGCCGAGGTCTTCGAATCGATGCGGCCGGTAGTCACGGCGATCGCCTGCCGGCTCGTCGGACCGGACGATGCCGACGACGTGGTGATGGAAACCTATTTGAAGGCATGGAAGGCGGTAACGAAGTTCAACCAGCGCTCGTCGCTGAAAACATGGCTGTATCGCGTCACCCATAATTGCGCTATGGATTTTCTGCGCGCGCGTAAACGGCGACAGGATCGGACCATGCCTGAAGACGAGCACGATGACCGCACGATCGCGGACATCGCCGATGAGGCGCAGGCGACGCCGGATGAGCTTTTGGAAAAATCGGAAACGGCGGCTATGGTACGAGCAGCGCTGGACAGGCTGGACGAAAACCACCGAACCACTTTGATGCTGCGTTTCAGTGATGGTCTGAGCTATGCCGACATTGCCGCTGCCACCGGGGTCTCCATCGGTACGGTGATGTCACGCCTGTTTAACGGCAAACGAAAACTTATGAAAATATTACGATCATGAACCCCATTTCATGGCCAGATATTGAGATGGAACTGGCGGCACGGCAGGCGGATGTGAAGGTCGCTGAGGCCGACCGTTTCTGGGACGAATTCCGGTTCCGCGCCGGCGAGACGCACCAGGATGCAGCCGATGCACTGCCGATCCTTGTCTTTCCCGCGTGGGCGAAAGCCGCGGCCTGTCTGGTTGCTATCATTGCACTGACACTCATGGTCACGATTCGCAGCGATCCTATGGTTGCAGGAAATGAAATACAATCCCTGGACATTACCGCGTCCCACAGTTCGGTCTTCGTCGTCAACGATGATGAAACCATGGCGACGATCGTCTGGGTTTCCGATATGGAAATCAACGATGCCAAGGGAGACGGTACGTGACCATCCGCACATTTGCCGTTCTGACCGTTTGGCTTTGGGTCGCCGGGACCAGCGTGGCCGGAGACACCATCTTTGTCCGGCTGGTCGCGGCCAATAATGCACCGGGTGCGCCGCCGGCCGCCCTCGCCGATGTCATGGGGGATCTGACGAAACGGTCGCAGTACTCCAACTTTCAGCTCGTCGATTCGAAAAAAGTGAAACTGCCGGCCGCGGCTCGGGTGAAGCTGAAAGGGGGATATGCCCTGGAATTATCCGGGCCGAAGGAGAAGCTGAAGCTGGGCGTCTTCCACGGTAAGCGCCGGATCATGCAGATGACCGTCTCGCTGAAGGAGGGGCGACCGCTGATCCTTGGCGAGTTTCCCGCTCAAGACGGCAAGATGGTCTTCGTCCTCCTCTCAAAATAAAATTCCTCCGGAATTTTATTTTCTACACATGCTCGTGATCGCGAATATGCAGTTCGCAGTACTCCTGCCCGTCACTGCACTTTGAACAGACGCGAAACACGGCCTCCCGGCTTTCCTTCTCCGTCATCCCGCACGCGGTACAGCGGTGGATCGTTTCCTCATGGCTTCTCTGCATCTTCCCGTCATCGGCGGTCCGGCGCTGGTAGGCCTTGACGCCTCGGACAATGTCACGGCCGAAGAAAAGAAAAAAATTGAGCACCGATGCAACAATCAGGAGCCGCGTCAGCCAATCCGGGGCGAAGATCAAGCTGAATGCGTAAATCGCCCAGGTGATCATCGCCAGGTACTTGACCTTGATCGGCAGGACAAAGAAAAGGAGGAATTCGAAATTCGGGAATAGATAGGCGAAGGCGAGAAAGACCGATGTGGTGATATAGATGTTCGTTGTCTGGCCGAACGGACTGATGGTGGCCGCAATCACCGTCGCGAAGTACGCCGTGAAGACGTAGACGTTGTAGCGGAATATTCCCCACTGAGCTTCCAGCGCCGTTCCCATAAGGTAAAAGACATAGAGCGCGATGAGAACCAGGAAGGCCGTGCTGCTGGGCGGGTAAATCATGAACGTCAGAAGACGCCACACTTCTCCCTGCAGGACCAGCCGGGGATCGAAATACAGATCGTGCAGAAATTGCGGTTTCGCCGTCGCAAGAACGAAGGTCAGGGACTGGCCGATAATGAGGAGAACAGTGAGATTCGGAATGGCGAAACGGCCGAAACGGCGATCGAGCTTGTCAAGGAAATTCATGGCGAAGAACAAAATGACAAGTCTTCTTCAAATTGCAATCGGCACGGCATGCCATCCCGACCCCTATGCCGAGTAATAATGATGCAATAAATCCGCCAAGCCAGGTCGAAAATTTCTGCAGATGTGCTAAAGCTATCGTCGAGTCGGCCGATAAATAATTGCAAGGGGGAAAATACTGAGGGTATTCGAGGATACTGAAGATGACGATTTCAGACATCAACACGCCATCGATGATGGCGCGACACACCCCGTCCAGGGGCCGATCGGCCATCATGTGGTGGTCGACGAAGATTCATCGGCGGCACTGTCCAGAGATGAATCGTCATCCAATACGCCGAAGCAACTCCGCGCTTAGAGTGCAACGACCAAAGGAAGTGATGCCTAGAGAAGGACCATGTGCATAAGTTGTAGGAGCGCGCCCGCGAAGTGCGCATCCATGAGAACGCGCACATGGCGGCCGCCGGCGGCCTGGCAATAAGGAAACATTCTCTGCTCGTACCACAGGTCGGTCCCGACGGCAGGCTATGCGCAGTCGGCGGGCACGTGCAGATTGACGTCAGCGCCGAAAGCAGTCCCGAGGAGACGATCTTGAAGATGCAGCGGGTCGTTGCCGCTGCCATGTCGCCGTCGGAGCCGTCAACCGCGGACATGAAGGTCGTTGTATCGGCCATGTCCAAGTTGGTATCGGCGCGTGAGCAGATCGACGAGCGCAGGGAAGTCGCGGAAGAAGCAGGTGACAACGAAGAGTCTCCCGGCGACGCAGCCGTGAGTGCTTTCACAGACCAGAAACTATAGACGCGCGTGCGGCTGCAGAGCCGGGCCAACAGCGGCTGGGCGACAAAGTACATCGCGACGTAGAGGAAGCCGATCTTCCCGATCACGGAGAAAAACATAAGACGGTCGACATCAAAGCCTGAAGCCCGATAGTTAATGGATTGTTCGTTCACGCATCGGTCGCAGGGATCGGTCGATTGTAGCACAGGCTTCCAGCCTGTGCTACTTTGGATGGCCCGGCTACCAACGAAAGTTTTCCGCTGCGGCGGACGTTCCCATGAAACATCGGTGATCAGTGTGCGGTTTTCTCATTGCAGGAAATGTGGGAGGCAGCACCTGCTGGCGACCGAACGGTCCTAGTCGCCAGCAGGCGCTGCCTCCCACATTTCTGCCGCCAGGTCCTGCAGTACGGTAGGATTTCCCTATGTTTTGACCCCGCCTTGGCGGAGCTCGATGCTGCCCACGATCCCTGTGGTTTGTCAGGGAATTCCAGCGACGTTATCTTAAGTAGTACCTGCCCGAAAACCCCACGGTGGGCCTCCGCCGCGAAACGGGAAATCGCGGGTATTCGGTCAGCCACTAAGTACGCAAATCGACTGACTTCCCATTCCCGACCCCCACCGCATTCCACCTGATATGATCGAACGCATACCGAACTATCTCGGGCTCGATGATGCTCCGTTGACATACCATGGTCTCGCCCGGACTGCTTTGGTGATCCTTTTTGCAGCCGGCATGGTTGCCCTGGTCTGCACCTGGGCCCGGCCGTACACCACCGGTATTACCGAGCGCGTCAGATGGACGGGCAGCACTAAGGGTATCGCTGCTGCGGAACGGCTGCTCTGCGAATACCTGACGGGGCATGCCGATGATGTCGGGGCCTGGAAGCTGCTGGTGCGGCTGCGCACACCGAATGTTTTCGATCCATACCTCACGGGTCCCGGGCCCCGACAGTTACCCGTGGGGATGCCTAGCGGAAATCTCAACAGTGAACCGTTGATGGATGAAACGGCGTTCCTCGCGTTTCTCGAGAAGTCCAGTGTCATTTCGCCGTCGATTCTGAAGGCCTGGTACCGTTTCAACGGCGACGGTCTCGAGGCCGGCTTGGCGGCGCTGGGACCGCTCAGCGACAGCGCCCGGTGCACGGCCGCGGCGGAGATGTATGAGCAACTCGGCCGTTTGCGGAAGGCCCTCGAACATTATCGGCAGGCGGCCGCATTCGATCCGAACGACGCCAATGCGCGAAATCGGACACTACGACTGCTGCTGAACCTGGATGAGGTTGATGAAGCGACAGCGCTTATCACTGATAGGACTTATCGCCGTGCCGCCGAAGCCCATACCCTTCGGGACCTCTACCGACAGCAGCACGATTTTCTGCGTATGCTGCCTCATTTCATCGGCGCTGAGCTGGCAACGATGCGTTGGCACATGTTCGTGGCCAGCCTCGTCACGGGCTTGACCTGGTTCATCTTCTGTCTGCACATGGGTTATTCGTGGCGCTGGCCGCGTCGGGACCGGCTGACCGCCGCGGCGGCCGTCTGCCTGGGATATCTCAGTGCGATCATTTGCCTTTTCCTGGTCGTGGTCACCGATGAACTGTTTCAAACGGATGCCCGGAGTGGCATCGAGTTTAATCTTGTTTACTGTATCGCCGGCATTGGCGCTCGTGAGGAATTGACAAAGCTTCTTTTTTTTGTGCCGCTGGTGCCGTTTCTTATGAGGATGGAAAACGATCTGAGCATCATCACAATCGCGTCTCTGACCGGCCTGGGTTTCGCCGTCAATGAGAACATCAAGTATTACGCTGCAAGCGGTGGCGTCGATGCGACCGGCCGCTTCCTCACGGCCAACTTCTTTCACATGGTTCTCACCGGATACTGCGGCTACTATCTCGTCAAAGCGTTTCAACACGGCGGTGAAGCCTGGAACACGTTTACCGGCCAGACATTGAAGATGATCGTCATCCACGGTCTTTATGATTTCATGCTGATCGAGCCGCGAATGGCCGATTACTCGATTCTGGCAATGACGGTATACATCTGGTTGTCGCAGACCTATCTGCGCCTGATTCTGGAGACATCGGCCAACTTCGGCTGGCGCCCGATTCCGCTGACGCGCCTGTTCGTCGCCGCCATATCAATTGTCGTCGGGGTGACGTACATTTTGATCGCGGGCGAATTTGGTATGGTCGCCGGCTTTCGGCTGACCGTGTTCAGCCTGCTCGGTGTCGCGCTGATCAGCTACATGTTCTTTCGCGAATTCAACGAGCCTGTCCGCCGCTGAGGCGTCGGCGCCTTTGCGATTCGCGGCAAATGTGGTTATACTATGAAACCGGCAAGAAAACCCTACTATCCCCCTATCCTGGATTATGCATAAACTTTCTACTGCGGGCTCTCGCGACGAAAGTTTATGCATAACCCAGGCCAGGGTTGCCGAAGATCCGTAACCGGCCCGCGCTCACGTGTCGGCTGCCTTAAGCGGGAAATCCGAAATGGAGGAAAACGTATGATCACGAAACGGATCGAGGACGCTATCAACGTGCAGATAAATAATGAATTTTATGCTTCCTATCTCTATCTATCTATGTCGGCGAACTGCGAGCGCATGAATCTGGCCGGGTTTGCCCATTGGTGTCGGCTTCAGCATCAGGAAGAATGGGCGCACGCCATGAAGCTCGTCGAGTTTCTGAACGATAACGGTGGCGCGCTGCGGCTAAAGACCATAAAGCAGCCGCCGCACACTTTCCGGACACCGCTGGCAATCTTCGAGCATGGGCTAGCGCACGAAATGGACGTGACCCAGCGCATTTACACGCTGCATCAGCTGGCCGTTAAAGAGAAGTCGTTCGCTACACAGGTCATGCTGCAGTGGTTTATCAGCGAGCAGGTTGAAGAAGAAAAATCCGGCCGCCAGGTAGTTGAGCAGTTGAAAATGATCGAGGACAGCAAGGCTGCGCTGCTGGTGCTCGATCGCGAACTCGCCGCCCGCACAAACATCGAATAACGCACCGGTCGCTCGGTTGTGCTCGGACGGTGCGGCGGCATCGGACATTTTGCGCCGATCGATGGAAATATCCATACTCTGAAGACGGTGAACACCAGGGAACACCGCACACTTCGGTGCGGTGTTCCTTTTCTGTTTTTTCCCCGGCATCCCGGTACCTGCGATTGAACATGTCCCACTCGCACTCGAAGTGACAAGTTCAAAGATCTCTTCATTACCATTCATTTCCTGGGCTCCGGTCATGAACACAAACGTTGTTTCCGAACAGCATACCGAGCGCGACAAGCTTTCGGACATTGCCGAGGCCATTCGTAAGAATCTATCGATGGTGATCCGCGGCAAAGACGCGGTCATTGAACGGGTACTGGTCGCTCTGTTCGTCGACGGCAACATTCTGTGCTGGAAGATGTTCCTGGCGTCGGCAAGACGACCCTGGCAAAGGCATTGGCACGATCGCTCGACGCTGTTTACCACCGCATTTAGTTCACGCCCGACCTTCTGCCGGCCGACATTCTCGGGAGTTCGATCTTTCATCCGCAGACCGGCGAGTTCTCATTTCGGCCCGGGCCGATCTTCGCCAACATCCTGTTGGCCGACGAGATCAATCGCGCCTCACCACGGACACAGTCGGCGCTGCTGGAAGCGATGACCGAATCACAAGCGACGATTGAAGGTGTCCCCCACCCGTTGAAGCCGCCGTCCCTCGTCGTCGTAACGCAGAATCCGATTGAATACCACGGCACGTATCCGCTTCCGGCGGCGCAGCTCGATCGGTTCATCGTACGCCTCGAGCTGGGTTATCCGGAGGAGGACAAAGAGGTCGAGATTCTCTATGCGTAGCGCCACCGCCATCCTACTGGACGACCTCAAGCCGGTTGCCGATTACGATACGTTAATCGGGATTCAGAAACTGGTCCGCGAAACCGGAGTCGAGATAAGTGTGGCCCGATACATGGTCGCCGTTGTCGTCCGTACGCGCGACGAGCCCCGGTTGCGGCTGGGTGCCAGCCCCCCCCCCCCGTGCATCGCTCATGCTCTTTCGCGCCGCCCAGGCCCTGGCGTTCGTCCGCAAACCGTGATTTTGTCACCCCGGATGACGCCAAGGAACTGGCCGGTCCGGTGCTCAGTCATCGTATTGTCATTGACTCCAAGGCCAAGTACTCCGGCTTGGAAAAGGAGCAGGTCATCAGGGAGCTCCTCGAGTCGGTGCCGGTGCCCGTGTGAGCACGGTCCGCCGACCGCGATCGGATTGATGCCGCCGGGCGTGCCCGGTAAGTGGTAGCGGCCGCTGCCTCACGCTGCGATCCGTCTCCGTCAGCCGACGGATGGCGGAGACGGATGATGGATGGATACAACATATTCGACTGCAAAGTATTACGTAATAATCCGACGACCGTACTGAAGTTTTCAGTCCCGCGGTGGCGGGGCTGATCCCGTGAGGGATGTTATCACGTCCCAACGGGACTTACGTCCGCCGTGGCGGAAAGTTTCTGAAGAGCATCCGGCGATCCGATTGGCGGCTCGCTTACTACAACTAAAGCTTTCGACTTGCCTGACGCCGATGTTAGTCCGACCGTACCGTAGGATCCTCAGGAGCGATCTACACAAATCGGAGCGAGTTCCACAGTTCGACGGTCCCATAACTCTCGCGGTCCGAAGTCCCATCGGGCCCCCCGCAACGCCAATGAACGCTGTTCGAATACCGCACGAACGGAGCCGATTCCACTGTTTCGACCTGGCCGGCACACAGCAGCGTGTGCCGGCTTTTTTTTACTTGCAATTGCAGAACCTGTTCCTTCAGAAATTCTGGTTCCGCACCGTTGACACGGCTGCCCCCCTCCCACGATCGGTCCGGATTGGGCACTTGATGCCAGGGTTGATGCAGCCAATGCATCCGGGAACCAAATGGGGTCGTTGGTCATCTACGACTCCCGTCGCCTCGAGCAGATTCTGCTTTTTCCGAACCAAATCACTCTGAATTGGCTCAACGTCCCCGAAAAGCTTCCCGGCGGCGTTGTCAATGGCCTTGACTGATGACCCGTTCTTCGAAAGCGCCACCTCGATTATCGCGTTGCAGTAGGACGTCTGGCGCCCTATCCGCATTGCTTACCAGTTTGTTCCGGGCGGCAGTAATGACATCGTTAAACTGTTTCACGGTACCATGACAAAACCGCTGACGGAAATAACCACAACCGCGTTTGGTCTTCCCATCACTTGCTCGACCTGGGAAGACGAACAGCTGTTGCAGTTCGGCAGCCTGCCTGCCGTAAATGCGATGCGTGTCCATGGGATCTTGGGATCCTTCGGTATGTCGCGAGGCGTCTATATCGACAACCTGTAGTACGGGAATATTGTTCACGTCCGTTCGGCCTTGGGAACGTGGCTTGCCACGAGTTCGATGAGTTCATTCAGCATGTCTGCAGTGCGGGTGGATGATAAGCGGGGGAAGCGGCTGGCCGTCGACTTCAAAAAGCCGCGTTCGCCTTCGAGCATGACTTTGCGTCCCTTGACGACGATGGCATGCAGCTGCGCCTGATGAGCGCGGATCTTAAGACGGCTGACACCGAGAAGGTAGCCGATCGGGGCCGGCAGCTCGCCGAAGCGGTCGCGTAGTTCATCGGCGAAGTCGTCGACCGCCGCCAGAGTTTTCAATTCCCCAAACCGCCGATAGATCTGCAGCCGGATTTCTTCCTCGACAATGGTCTCGCGTGGCACGTAAGCGGATATGCAATCGGGATCGTCGGTGGCGCCAAACATCAGGAAATCGATGTTGAGATCCACTTCGATTCGTTTGGGTGAGGGCTGATTCTTCATGCGGGCCACCGCCTCGCGCATGAGCTGGCAGTACAAGTCGAAACCCACGGCGGCGATGTGCCCGCTCTGCTCGGCGCCGAGGATGTTGCCGGCGCCGCGGATCTCCAGGTCGCGCATGGCCAGCTTAAAGCCGACGCCGAGTTGCGTGTATTTGCGAATGGCAGCCAGCCGTTCGCGGGCGGTATCGAGGATCACCTGCTGCTTCGGCAGCAACAGATACGCATACGCCTGGCGATGATACCGACCCACACGCCCGCGCAATTGGTACAGGTCCGCCAGCCCGAAGCGATCGGCACGGTCGATTATGATGGTGTTCGCGTTGGGGACGTCGAGCCCCGATTCGATGATTGTCGTACATACCAGGACATCGATCTCACCTTTGAAGAATCGCAGCATGGTCGCTTCGAGGGTATGCTCATCCATCTGCCCGTGGCCGACGTCAAAGCTCGCTTCCGGCACCAGCCGGGTCAATCGTTCAAACACCGATTTGATGGTGCGCACACGGTTGTGGAGATAATAGACCTGGCCGGCTCGCTGGACTTCACGACGAATCGCTTCTTCGATCAGATTCTCGTCGTATTGCGCAACCACCGTCTTGACGGGCCGGCGTTCCAACGGCGCCGTCATGATCGTGCTCATATCGCGCAGTCCGGCCATCGACAGGTAAAGCGTCCGTGGTATCGGCGTCGCCGTCATGGTCAGGACGTCGACATCGGCGCGAATCTGTTTCAACCGTTCCTTGTGGGCCACACCGAAACGCTGCTCCTCGTCGATGATCAGGAGGCCGATGTTCTTGAAATGAACGCCGGTGCCGAGCAAGCTGTGGGTGCCGATGATGATGTCGATCTTACCGGCGCGCAGGGCATCGATTGTCTGGTTCCGTTCTTTCAACGAGCGAAATCGGCTGATGCAATCGATTAGGATCGAAAACTCACGAAAGCGCTCCCTGAAGGTCAGGTAATGCTGTTGAACGAGGATGGTTGTCGGCGCCAGGACAGCCACCTGCCGGCCGCACAGCACGGCCTGATGCGCGGCACGCATGGCAACTTCGGTTTTGCCGTAGCCGACGTCGCCGCAGAGCAGCCGATCCATCGGCCGCGGCCGCTCCATGTCGATCCGTACTTCCGTTATCGCCTTCGCCTGATCTTCCGTCTCTGTATACGGAAACGCCTGATCAAACGTCTCCTGGCTTGGCTCCTCGACGATGAAGGGAAATCCGGGCTGTGTCGCGCGGATCGCCTGCACACGGATGAGCTCGGCGGCGATGTCGTTGACCGCTTCCTTCGCCGCCTGGATCGATTTCTGCCAACGCGTTCCGGCCACGCGGCTGAGCCGCGGCAGTTTCTTGCCCGCGCCGACATAACGACTGACAAGATACGCCTGCGCCAGCGGCACGAAAACTCGTACATCGTCGTGGAATTCGAGCACCATGACTTCCTGGATCTGCGACTGGAACGCCTCCTGCCGGATCCCCAGGTAGCGGCTGATGCCATACACCGCGTGCACCGCCAGATTGCCTTCGCGCAGGTCGTTTTCGTCGTGAATCATGTGATCCGCATGGAAAGCACTCCGGCGCTGGCGCGTTGGCGTTTTCCGCGCATGCCCGAAAATCTCCGCATCCGACAGAATGACAATGCGGGTCTTGGGAAAAATAACGCCGCAGGAGACGTCCACGGGTTCGTACGAAACGGAGCGGTGCGTTATCTCGTGTTCACCATCGAGAAACTCCTTGAAGCGTTCGACACGGCTCTGACTGTCGCTGCAGACGACCACGGAGTACCCGTCATCGGCCCACCGCCGCAATTGCTGCTGCAGGAACTGGCGCGCCAACAGGTCCGATATACCGTCGGCCTCCGGCAGTACGCCGCGGAACTGCGGGGTCAAGGCATAGAACTCGCATTTGTAAACGCGGCCGTTGCGGTCGCCTCCAAAGGTAACGGAATCCTCCAGGGCGATGGTTCGATTCCCGGCCCGGCGCTGGCGCTCCCAGACCTTGACGTCGCGGACACTTCCGAACTGTTCGAGATGAGTTTCGGTCTTTTCAGCATCGCCGATCACCAGTAGACAGGAACCGGGATTGAAATAATCGAGGAAACAGTAATCACTCGTATCCGAATGCATAATGGCGAGATCGCCGCGTGGAATGATTCGCATCTCGGTGATCGGCTCGATGGACCGCTGCGTCGCCGCATCGAAGAATCGAAGCGATTCGATCTCATCGCCGAAATAGTCGATACGTATCGGATACTCGTAGACCGGCGAAAACAGGTCCAGGATGCCGCCGCGCCATGAGAATTCACCGGGAATCCGGACCTCGGGCTCGTTGTCGTAATCCAGTTCGATGAGGAACTCCGCCAGTTGCTGTGGCGGCCAGTCCGAGGTCCCGGCGGCAAGAACCAGATTGCGGTTGTGGAAAACCGAGGGCTCCGGCGCCGGCGCCAGCACCGACATGATGGATCCGACGTAAATGCCGCCGACACGTGTCGTCATGTGGAGCAGCCGCCCGCGCTCCGATTCGTTTTCCGGCTGTATTTGCTGTTTCGAGGTTTCGACTTCGGGCAGAACGTTCACCGGGCGTTCGGCGGCAATGATCTGCTGAAACGACCTCAGGTCGGCGGCCAGCGCCTCCGCCGCGGCAATGGTGGGCATGATGACGACGACCGGCGTTGTGGGACCCGGCAGGCACTGCCGCACCGCGACATAGAAGATCTCCGGCTCCGCAACGACCGTGTCCGCGGAACGTCCCGCGGTTGCGAACCGGCTCAGTTCCGCCGCAATTTTCTGTTGCCACTGTTTCATGGCTGACCTGTTGAATTCAGTTATACCGCTAACTATTGTATGAGTTCGGCTATGGATGTCAATCTGTCTGATAATTTGGTTGTAAGAAGGGGGTACGGAATGTCAGAAGTGAAGTTAAAGAGAGGCGAAGGCGTCGACAAGGCCCTGCGTCGGCTGAAAAAACTGATGGACAAGGAAGGGACGCTCAAGGATATCCGCAACCGTCGCTACTACGAGAAACCGAGCGAAGTCAAACGGCGGATGGCCAAGCGCCCGCGGCGGTGATTCCGGCGCGGGCGTAATTAGTGGCTGACCGAAAACCCGTGATTTCCCGTTTTGCGGCGGAGGCCCGCCACGCTCGAGCCTCAAACTTACGTCGGACGGACCCCCTTGGAGCAACGGCGGGCCTCCGCCGAGGGGTTTTCGGTCAGTAACTAATTAGTGGTTTTTTAAATGTCCACACCGCTTGGATCTGCCGGAGTGGCGAAATTGGCAGACGCGCTGGACTCAAAATCCAGTTCTCCTAAACAGAGAGTGTGGGTTCGATCCCCTCCTCCGGCACCAGGGAAAATAAATCCTTGACCAATCCTTCAGGACGGGTCAAGGATTTATTTTTATGAAGATCTGCCATCTAATCACGCGGATGATCGTCGGCGGGGCGCAGGAGAATACTCTCTATACAATTATTGGCCACCTTGAAAACGGGCTCGAGGCGGTACTCGTCACCGGTCCCTCACCCGGTCCGGAAGGCCGGCTGCTGCAAAAGCGAGAGATTTCGAATCTCCGAATCGTCCTGCAACCCCATCTGGTCCGCGAGTTGAACCCCTGTCGCGACGCACTCGCGTATCTGTCACTGCGCAGACTCTTTGCCCGGGAGGCCTTTGACATTGTTCACACCCATAGTTCCAAGGCCGGCGTTATCGGCCGCTTGGCGGCACGGGCGGCGGGTGTCCCGGTCGTTGTCCATACGATTCATGGCCAGGCATTTCATAAGTACGAGAAATGGTGGCGTAACCGTCTTTTCATTTTCGCCGAGCGTGTCGCCGCCCGGCGCTGCGACCGAATCTACGCCGTCTGCCGGGCCATGATCGACCAGTGTGTCGCCGCCAATGTGGCGCCGGAGGGCAAGTACAGGGTGGTTTACAGCGGCATGAAGCTGGAACCATTCTTCAATGCACAGCCCGACATGACGCTGGCGAGTGAACTCGGCATTCCACCCGGGGCTGCGGTCGTCGGCAAAATCGCGCGGCTCTTTGAACTCAAGGGTTACGAGTATCTATTGCAGGCCGCGCCGCTGATCATCGCCGAGGTGCCGAACGTACGGTTCCTGATTGTCGGTGACGGCGCCATCCGGCCTGCTATCGAGCGGCAGATCCGGACAATGGGCCTCGAGGACCACTTTGTCTTTGCCGGCCTCGTGGCGCCGGCGGAGATACCGAAGTACACGGCGCTGATGGATGTTCTGGTTCATCTGTCGCTCCGTGAAGGATTGCCGCGTACGATCATCCAGGCGCATGCCGGCGGCAAGCCGGCTATCGGCTTTGCCCTTGACGGGACGCCGGAAGCAATCGTCGACGGTGAAACCGGATATGTCTGCCCGCCCGCGGACCACCGGGCCGTGGCGGCGGGCGTTACCGAGTTGCTCCGGAATCCGGAACGTGCCCGCCGGATGGGTGAAGCCGGACGTGAGCATGTCCGCCATCGCTGGGATTGGCGGCAGATGGTGGACACACTCGAGCAGGAATATTGGGAACTGCTCGGCGAAGCGGACGCTGCGCGTCCGCTTCCTGAGCAATCACGCTGAAGGACATTATGGAACAGGCAATCGAACATTTTGTACATGGTCTGTCCGGGATTCTGCTCGTCGGCCTCATTGTTGTCTGTCTATTTGTGCTGGGTAAAGGCGCCAGCGTGCTGGTGAAGGAGGCGGTCATTTTGTCCCAGCGCTGGGGCATGCCGAAGACGGTCGTCGGGGCAACCATCATCAGTCTTGGGACGACGTCGCCCGAGGCGGCGGTCTCCGTGGTTGCAGCCATCAAGGGCGACCCCGAGATAGCCCTTGGCAATGCGGTCGGTTCGATCATCTGCGACACCGGCCTGATCCTCGGGCTGGCTTGCATCATCCGGCCGTTGCCGCTGGACCGCAGCATCGTCAATCGGCAGGGTTGGATCCAACTCATCGCCGGCTGCCTCCTAGTCGCCGCGTGCTGGAATTATTCGGATCCCGCGTCGGTCATCAAAGGGGGCGGCAATCTGCCGCAGGTGATCGGGTTTCTCTTCGGCTTGCTTCTCGTAGCGTATATATGGAAGTCGATCAAGTGGGCAAAGGAAGGTGAATCCGATGGTGTGGGCGCGGAAGTGAAGGCGGATGAAACGGCTTCGAGCGTGGCCGTTTTGGTTATGCTGCTCGTTGGCATCGTGCTGGTGGTCGGCTCCTCGACGGTGCTGGTGCCGACGGTCACGGAGGCGGCCTTGCGCGTCAATATACCCAAGAGCATCATCGCAGCGACCCTGGTTGCTTTCGGCACTTCGCTGCCGGAACTGGTGACGGCGGTGACGGCGACATTGAAGGGCCATGGCGAGCTGGCCATCGGCAATATCATCGGCGCGGATATTCTCAATGTCCTATTTGTTGCCGGTTTGTCGGCGGCCGTCACCACGAACGGCCTCCCGGCTCCCGCCTATTTTTTCGCCATTTTGTTCCCGGCCATGCTTTTCATCCTGGTCGTCTTCCGCGTTGGGATCTTCGCGTCGAAAACCCATCTGCAGCGTCCGTTCGGCTTTATTTTGCTGGCAGCGTATATCGTTATCACCGTCATCCAGCTGTGCTTCATTCCAGGCGCGGAATGATGACCACGAGCTCAAGCGTATATCGTTATCACCGTCATCCAGCTGCGCTTCACGTGAGAGACGACGGCAATATTGAATCGTTTCGATAGACGTTATATTAATCGCTTCGAAGCTGTATCAACTCTGCTGCTTAGTAGCTGACCGAAAACCCCGGGTTCCTTGACTTGGCGCCCCCGTGCCCTTGTACGCTGTTTAGCGTCGTAAATGCGATTGCACGCCAATGTGAGAGGCCGCGTCCCGCGGGCGACCGGTTGCCGCACGACAATGCCAAACAAATCAGACCGATTCGGTAATTTCGTATCGCACAGGTTCGGTGACATATACCGATAGAGTCGCCCGGGGGACGCGGCCTCTCACTTTGGGCCAAGCCGCCGGTGACCAGCAAATCGGACGCTAAAAACGTACACGACCAAGGTCATGGGGTCGGGAATGCGAAAAACCGGGGTTTTCGGTCGGCCATAACTTAACCGACGACACCAGCGACACGAAAGCTATTGACGGCGATCACCGATCACGAGGGGGCGTAGCGTACTCGTGGTTCGAGTGCACGTTCTGTCTATGATCTGGATATTAAAGGTGCCGCTTAATTGCGGAGTACGCAACTCGTGTCGTGAACCCCTATCGTAAACGTCATCGATCTTGGCTCCGTCGTAAACTCTGGCTTTCCGCCACAGGTGGATCCGCTTCAGGCGGAAAACTAAAATCGATCCGGTCTTCGACGGGGTTAAAGCTCGCCAATAGCCAACGGGGTTGACGATGGGATTCACGATCGGGGTTTATTTCGTTTGGCGAGAGAACGACGTCGTAATCTACTCAGATCGCCGAAGTTTGTAGTTCACGACATGGTTTACAACGAAGTTTATTCGGCGCATTTTTTATGAAGGCACTCATCACTGGCGGTGCCGGTTTCATCGGTAGCCACTTGAGCGACGTCCTGTTGGATCGGGGTTGGGATGTCCAGACCCTCGACGACCTGTCCACCGGCTCGATGGCCAACATTGCTCATCTGGCCGAGAATCCGAAGTTTCACTATGCGGTCGACAGCGTCCTCAATGAAATGATTCTCGACCGGCTGGTCTCGGATTGCGATGTGATCTATCACCTGGCGGCGGCCGTTGGCGTCGATCTCATCGTCAAGAACCCGGTGCGCACCCTGGCGATCAACGTCGAGGGTACGAATTGCGTGCTCAAGGCTGCCCGGCGTTACGACCGGCGCATCGTCATCGCGTCGTCGTCGGAGGTCTATGGTAAGGGGACGCAGATTCCCTTTCGTGAAGGCGACGACACGGTCAGCGGGCCGACGTCCAGGTACCGATGGTCCTATGCGTGCTCGAAGGCCATTGACGAGTTCGCCGCTTTTGCTGTTGCCAAAGAGTGCGGCCTGCCCGTGCACATCGTCCGCCTGTTCAATACAGTCGGCAAACGGCAGAGCGGCCAGTACGGTATGGTGTTGCCCCGCTTTGTCGGGAAGGCATTGGACAATGAGCCTATATGTGTGTTCGGCGACGGCGAGCAGACCCGATGCTTTGCCAATGTCAGGGATGTGACGGGGGCCATGGCCGATCTGGTGACCTGTCCGGAGACGGAAGGGGAAGTCATCAATCTCGGCTCGGACGCGGAAATCAGCATTAACGATCTCGCGTCCAAGGTCAAGGCGGTCCTGGGCAGCGAATCGACGATTATACATATCTCATACAACGATGCGTATGAGGAGGGATTCGAGGACATGCGCCGCCGGGTGCCGGATCTGACTAAAGCCAGAAAGTTGATCGGCTATCGGCCGGCTATCGGCCTCGAGCAGACAATACAGGAAGTGGCAGGACCGAACAGCCAACCCTCTTTCGAAACAAACTCTTAATCTCTCCTCTTAATCTCTCCTCTTAATCCAGTAAGAAGTGGGATTAAGAGGAGAGATTAAGATATATATTTCTACCTGCCAAAACTGGCAGTGCCAGAATGTCACTGAACACCCGACACCAAACACCAAACTTCGCCCTCCGTAGCTTCGTCTGGATAGCGCCCAACACCCGACAGAAGGCAACATCCCGAAGCCAACAAAGCGGCAAAGGATTGCCGCATCTCCATGCCGTGGACATGAGGTGATACTTCACCGCCGTGCGATTTCCTGAACCCTGCTTGGGGCCCGCCGAAGCCCTGACGAAGGCGGGAATCCTGGCTCCTTACGGAAGCACCCGATGACAGCGAAGAGCGCAGCATATTCGCCGGCTGAGATCGAGCCGAAATGGCAACGATACTGGCACGAGAACAAGGTCTTCAAAGCAGTTGATTTTGAAGACAAGCCGAAGCTGTATGTCCTGGACATGTTCCCGTATCCCAGTGGCGCCGGCCTGCACGTCGGGCATCCCGAAGGCTACACAGCAACGGACATATACTGCCGCTTCAAACGCATGCGCGGCTACAACGTCCTCCATCCCATGGGGTGGGATGCCTTCGGCCTGCCTGCCGAACAGTACGCGATCGAAACCGGGGCCCATCCGGCGACGACGACGAAAAAAAACATTGCGACGTTCAAGCGCCAGATACAGTCCCTCGGCTTCTCCTATGACTGGGATCGTGAGATCGACACGACCGATCCGAATTATTACCGCTGGACGCAGTGGATCTTCCTGCAGCTCTACAAGAAGGGCCTGGCCTACATCGATGAAGTTCCGGTCAATTGGTGTCCGGCCCTCGGCACGGTGCTAGCCAACGAGGAAGTCATCGACGGCAAAAGCGAGCGCGGTGGCCATCCCGTCGTCCGGCGTCCGATGAAGCAATGGATACTGAAGATTACGGAGTATGCCGAGCGGCTGCTGGCGGACCTCGAGGACCTGGACTGGCCCGAAGGCATCAAGGAGATGCAGCGGAACTGGATCGGCAAGTCGGAGGGGGCCGATGTCGATTTCAGAGTCGTCGACCACGACGCTGTCATTCGCGTATACACGACCCGGCCCGACACCCTGTTCGGCGCGACTTACATGGTCCTCGCTCCTGAGCATGCGCTTGTCGACGAATTGACGTCGGCGGACTGCCGCGGCGCGGTCACTGCATATCAGGAACGGGCGGCGACGAAGTCTGACCTCGACCGCACCGATCTCAGCACCGAGAAGACCGGTGTGTTTATCGGCGCCCATGCCGTCAATCCCGTCAACGGCGACGAGATCCCGATCTGGATCAGTGACTATGTGCTGCTCAGTTACGGCACCGGCGCGATCATGGCGGTACCGGCCCATGACACCCGGGACTTCGAGTTTGCGAAGCAGTTCAACCTGGACGTCCGGGCGATCATCGAACCGGATGCCGGCGCGGCCGCGGCTGCTGCCGTACCCCTGGCGGATGTTTTGGCGGGCAAGGCCTGCTGGACCGGAGAAGGTGCCCTGATTCGTTCGTCCAATGATCGCGGCTTGAACATCAACAGCATGAGCGTCGCGGCGGCCGTGGCGGTAACAACGGCATGGCTGTCGGATATGAATCTGGGTGCCGCCGCCGTCAATTACAAACTACGCGATTGGCTCTTCAGCCGGCAGCGTTACTGGGGCGAGCCCTTTCCCGTCGCCATCATGGATGACGGCGAGATCCGGATCCTCGATGAAGACGAGCTTCCCCTGACGCTCCCGGAAGTCGAGGAGTTCACGCCGAGCGGAACCGGCGAATCACCGCTTGCCAAAGCGACGGAATGGCTTCGCTACACCGATCCGGAAACCGGGCGCACCGGCAAGCGGGAAACCCACACCATGCCGCAGTGGGCCGGATCCTGCTGGTACTATCTGCGCTTCATCGACCCACACGCGGACACCGCTCCCTGGGATAAGGAAAAGGAAAAGTATTGGATGCCGGTGGATCTGTATGTCGGCGGCGCCGAGCACGCCGTGCTGCATCTGTTGTATGCCCGCTTCTGGCACAAGGTTCTTTACGACATCGGCTGGGCGAGCACCAGGGAGCCGTTTCAAAAACTGATCAATCAGGGCATGATCCTCGGCATTTCCTACAAAGATTCGCGGGGCGCCCTCATCCCAACCGACAAAGTCGAGGAATGCGACGGTAAATTCCATCATCTCGAGACCGGCGAGGAGCTCGAGGAGTTTCCGGCGAAGATGTCGAAGTCCCTCAAGAACGTCGTCAATCCCGATGACGTCATCAATCAGTACGGTGCGGACAGTTTCCGGCTCTATGAGATGTTCATGGGGCCGTTGGAGGCGGTCAAACCCTGGAACACCCGCAGCGTCGAAGGCGTGTATCGATTTCTGCAGCGTGCCTGGCGTATGATCATCGGGCCGGACGGTGAGTCGGCCGCGGAAATCACCGACGCCCCGATGTCGAACGGGCAGCTTCGTGTCCTGCACACGACGATCAAAAAGGTCACGGACGACAGCGAGACATTGGATTTCAATACCGCCATCAGCCAGTTGATGATCTTCGTCAACGAATTCATCAAAGCCGACAATCGCAACCGGGGGGCCATGGAGATATTCACGAAACTGTTATCGCCGCTGGCGCCTCACATTGCCGAGGAACTGTGGGAACGTCTCGGTCACCACGAGCCTTTGGCGTACGAGAGCTGGCCGGAATATGATGAAGCCTGTTTGAAGGTGGACGAGGTCGAGATCCTCGTGCAGATCAAGGGCAAGCCAAAGGCGCGTATGATGATGTCGCCCGATCTGTCTGCGAACGAGATGGAGACGGTGGCCTTGGCCGATGACGGTGTCCGGGCTGCTGTCGGCGATGCCGACATAATCAAAGTGGTTTGCGTCCCGGGGCGACTTGTGAACATCGTGACCCGGTAAGAATCCCGCTGCTGCGGGATTCTTACATTTGACCCCTTTCCATCGGAAGCCCAATTCCAATGACCGCAATGACCGCAATGATCGGCAATCAGATCCAACGGCTACGGAATTTTATCGCCGATGACATCTGGGACATTGATCTCAGACGCTTGCCCCGTATCCGGCGCAGCATCTATTCGTTCATCAAGATCATCAGTATTGTCATCAAGGGGTTCATCGATGACAAGTGCGCCCTGCACGCGTCGGCGCTCACCTTCATCACGTTGATGTCCACCGTACCCCTGCTGGCATTGATCTTTTCGATTGCGGGCGGTTTGGGGATTCAGAACACGCTGAAGGGCGGAATCACCAAGTATGACGGCATTCCCGAACAGGTACGGAACTTCCTTGACGGTGTGGTGGAACTGGTCAATGATACCAACCTGATGGCGCTCGGCGTCATCGGCTTGCTCCTCGTCTTCTGGACGGTGATCCGGCTCCTGGGTAAGATCGAGGGCACCTTCAACTCGATCTGGGGGGTGAGGGAAGGACGAACATTGGTACGGAAGTTCTCCGACTATATGAGCGTGCTGTTGTTTGTGCCGTTGATGCTACTGTTGTTCACGACCGTCAACGTCACTGCCTTCGCCGGCGGCAGAATCGACATGTTTTTTTACGAGTTTCTCGGACCGATCTACATCGTTTATGCCTTGGTCGCCGTTTTGGCGAGTGGCTTCTTTATTATTCTGGCGTTCACGTTTCTCTATCTCTGTTTGCCGAACACCAAGGTCCGGCTGTCCCCGGCGCTGATCGGCGGTCTCTGTTGCGGCATTGCCTGGATTGCCTGGCAGTGGGCGTGCATACAGTTCCAGATCGGGATCACGAACTTCAACGCGATCTACGGTGCCTTTGCCGGTCTGCCGATCTCGTTGTTCTGGCTTCATGTGAACTGGATGATCGTACTCTTCGGCGCTGAGGTCAGCTTCGGCTTCCAGCACTGCGAAACCTACACCCAGGAAGGCGAACTGAACGAGGCCAGCTTCGTCACTCGCAAACGTCTTGCCTATTTCATCGTCCATGAGGTCTGCCGCCTGTTCCATCGGGGTTCACCGGCCTGGCGGCCCCAGGACTTTCAGCGCCGGCACAACATTCCGATCCGTCTGCTGCAGGATGTGATCTTCAGCCTCAAGCAGCACGGCGTTCTCATCGAGGTCGAGGGCGGTGGTCATGTGCCGGCGAAAGATCTTTCGGCGCTCAACTTGAAAGACATCGAACTGGCCATTTACGGCAGGCCGAATAAGCACATCGAGAAATTGGATGCCACACTCGAGGGTGCCGTCATTCACGCGCTCGAAGCGAAGGAAGAAGTATATCTCGAGTCCCTGGCAGGCATCAACTTGAACTCCCTGATTGCGGGGCCGGACGATAGCTGAGACGTTCGGGGTTGGGAACTTGGGGATCGGGGTTCATGGGCCACCACGAATCTCAATCCTAAATTTTCAGTCACCGGATCAACCCTGCCATCGTGGGGCTGACGATTTGTGACAATCCGTCGGCTGCCGGATCGCAGCGCGAGGCGGCGGACGTTCCTCACAAACTTAATCGTCCTCATCTTCGA
>Ga0310123_10001205_pt1 | contig 21857 bp, 14 predicted proteins | sample CB6_AW_1057_MG_FD_203505 | JGI IMG/M metagenome (GOLD analysis project Ga0310123, IMG submission 203505) | Marine microbial communities from Western Arctic Ocean, Canada - CB6_AW_1057 | ecosystem: Environmental > Aquatic > Marine > Oceanic | place: Canada: Western Arctic Ocean | collected... | reverse complement strand
GGTACGAGGACACCGCCAAGGTGGTCGCGACGCGGCTGTTCGAACGTGGGGACCCGTACCAGCCGAAGCTCGAGGTGCAGCCGGGAGTTCCGGTGGTGCTTCGAGATCAGGTGATCCCGGCACCTCGGACGCTCGAAAAGAGCACGGGTCGGCGACTCTGGCTCTCACGCTGGATGACGTCACGCTCGAATCCGCTGGTGGCCCGCGTGTTTGTCAACCGCGTGTGGCAACACCTGTTGGGTGAGGGGCTGGTGACCAGCGAGAGCGACTTCGGCGAAATGGGAGACGTGCCCGTTCACCAGGAACTGCTCGATTGGCTGTCTGCGGACCTGGTCGAATCCGGTTGGCAGATCAAGCGGCTTGTGAAGCAGATCGTGACTTCGGCTGTCTACCGGATGGATTCCAGGCCCAACGCAGCTGCGACGAAGGCCGACTCGCAGGAGAGGTTGCTGTGGCGGTTCCGGCAGCGACGAATCGACGCCGAGGCTTTTCGAGATTCGGTGTTGGCCATCTCGGGTCGGCTTAACCAAACAATGCGTGGGCCGAGTATCTACCCACTGCTGCCGCAGTCGGTCCTGGCCGGTCAGTCACGGCCCGGCAGTGGCTGGGGCAAGCCGCTGGCCCAGAGCGAGGGACGTCGCAGTGTTTACATCTTTTCCAAGCGGAGCCTGGCCGTTCCCGAGTTGGCGCTGCTGGACGCGCCGAATTCAGCCGACAGCTGTTCTCAGCGGGCCGTGTCCACAACCGGCCCCCAGGCACTGACGTTTCTCAACGGCTCGTTCATGATGACCGCTGCTGCCGGTCTTGCCAGCCGATTGCTGTCCGAAGCTGGATCGGATCCAGCTGCGCAGGTTCAACTGGCCTTTCGACTCACGCTGTGCCGAAGCCCCGGCAGCGAGGAACTGAAGTTCTCCACCGGCTTCCTGCAGGCCCAGGCTCGGTTGCCCTCTGGCGATACGAGTCGGGCCGATGATCCGGTTCGGAGGTCGCTGGAGGCGTTTTGCCTGGTGCTGCTCAATACCAACGAATTTGCCTACACGCGGTGAGAGTGGAGTCTGAGTCACATGTCTGAACCCGGCTTGATACGCATGAATCCTCCGTGTGGTCGAACACGTCGCGAGTTTCTTTGGGAGACCGGCGGTGGATTCACCGGCCTGGCCCTCTCGTCGATGCTCACCGCTGACGGGTTCTTCGACTCCAAGGCCCAGGCTGCGAACGAGCTGAACCAGAAACCGTCTCACAGATCGCGCCCGACCAAGGCCTGCATCTGCCTGTTCATGTACGGCGGTCCCAGCCAGGTGGACCTCTTCGACCCCAAGCCGATGCTGACGAAGTTTCACGGCCAGACGATGCCGGGGATTGAAAAGGACCGGTTGTTCAAGGTGCGAAATCCGGGCAAGCTGCTGGGGTCGTCCCGGGTCTTCAAGCAGCACGGGGAATCGGGCTTGCAGATTTCAGACCTGTTCCCCAATCTCGCCCGCCACGCCGACGACATCGCGGTCCTCCGCAGCTGTCACGCCGACAGCTTCGCGCATGGCTCGGGCATGTTGCAGATGAATACCGGCATGGTTCGGCAGGGTTACCCGAGCCTGGGTTCGTGGGCGGTCTATGGGTTGGGCAGCGAGAACCAGAACCTGCCTGGCTACGTGGTGATGCTCGACCATCACGGCGGTCCGATCAACGGGCCTCCGAACTGGAGTTCAGGATTCATGCCGGCCAGCTTCCAGGGGACCCAGTTCCGCACATCCGGTGAGCCGATCCTCAACCTGCAGCCTCCCTCACGTGTCACCGCCCAGCAGCAGCGGCAGCAACTGGACCTGCTGAAGCGATTCAACCAGAAGTACTCGGCGACAAACCCGCAGAACACTGAGTTGCAGGCCCGGATTGCCAGTTACGAGCTCGCGTTCCGCATGCAGTCACACGCTCCCGAGGCCGTTGACCTCTCGACCGAGAGTAAGCAGACACAAAAGTTGTACGGACTGGACAGTCCCCGCACCGAGAAGTTTGGGCGCCGTTGCCTGCTGGCTCGTCGGTTGGTGGAACGGGGCGTGAGGTTCGTGCAGGTCTATTCGGGAGGCGGCCATGGAGACGACACCTGGGACGCTCATGGTGATGTGAACAAGAACCACGAGAGGCACTGTGGCGCTACCGATCTGCCGATTGCAGGCCTGCTGACCGACCTGAAGCAGCGGGGATTGCTGGAGGAGACCCTGATCTTCTGGACCGGTGAGTTTGGACGGACTCCAACCGGCCAGGGCGGAAAGGGTCGAGACCACAGTCCGCGTGGTTTTTCGACCTGGATGGCCGGGGCCGGCGCCCGTGGCGGCCAGGCAATCGGGGCCACCGACGACTTCGGCTTTGCCGCAGCCGAGAACAAGTTGCACGTCCATGACGTGCATGCCAACATGCTGCACCTGATGGGGCTCGACCACGAGAAGTTGACGTATTTTCACGCCGGGCGAGACCACCGACTGACGGATGTCTCGGGGCGAATCGTCCCGGAGCTGGTTGGCAGCTGACGCCGCAGGCGTTCAGCGGGCTGCCGGTACGACTTCGATGCAGACAATCGTGTCGTCGTTGCGGATGTAGACACAGCCCCAGGCGTAGGCCGGGTGTGCCCAGGTCGGGCCGATGACCCGCGACCGGGAAATCTCCTGGAAACCCTCCGGGGCCAGCCGGACCAGCAGAAGTTCTCCGTCGGAATTGAGCACCACCGCGCGGTCGCTCGATCCCAGCCAGACCATCGTGGCCTGGGGGTTACGGCCCTTGGGCGTCATGCGGTTGCCATCGTCCCAGACCTTTTTGCCCGTGGCCAGTTCGAAGCAGGTCAGCCCGTGCCGTTTGTCGAGCAGGTAACCATGTTCGCCCCGGTAGAGGGGCTGGGACATCAGGCTCCGCAAGTTGCGGCGGTCTTCCCAGGCGAGTTTCGCCTGCGAGAGGTCGCTGGTGAGTTGCAGGGCCTGGACGCCTTCCCAGTAATTGCTGACCAGTACGATCCCTCGATGGTAAATCGGCATCGAGATCGAGACACCGTTGTGGACCATGTACTCGTGCGACCAGGCCACGGTACCGGTCTTGGGGTCGAGGCCCCGGACGTGCGAGGGGGTCCAGCAGACCAGTTGCTTCCGCCCGGACTGTTCGATCACCAGGGGTGTGGCATATCCAAGCGGATCGCCGAGGCTGGTCCATTTCTGCTCGCCGCTCTTCGGGTCGAATCCGATGAAGCAGCCGTTGGGGCTGCCTCCGGCATGCACGATCAACAGGTTGTCAACGACAATCGGTGAGGCCGAAAAGCCCCACAGCGGTACGGTCGACTTGTTCTGTTTGACCAGGTCGCGGGTCCAGATCACCCGGCCACTGGTCGCGTCGAGACAGAAGAGGTGGCCGACGGCCCCGAGGGTGTAGACGCGATTACCGACGACCGAGGGAGTGGTGCGTGGGCCGTTCGGGTAGGAGACTCCCTTGTAGGCCGCGGTGTATCGGTGAGTCCAGATCCGTTCTCCGGATGCGGCATCGAGGCAGACGACCTGCTCGGTGTCGGCCGGCTCCTTGAGTTTCTCGAGCGTATAGAGGCGGCCGGCGAAGGCGGCGATTCCCGAATAGCCACCGCCGATCGGCTTGCGCCAAAGCGACTTGAGGCCGGCGACCGGCCAACGGGCGGGGAATCGCGGCCCGTTCCAGGTCCCGTTCCCGCGGAGGCCGCGCCAGCGGGGCCACGACTCACCTCCGACCGACACAAGCTGCTCGCGAGTCGGCAGGACGGCCGCCGAGCCGGCAGCCTGCTGTTTCGCGGGGCCGGCGGAGGTGTCGATGACATCCCAGAATCGCCGCAGCGCGGGGGGGACATCGGCTGCCGGGGTCATCACCACGCGGAAGCCCATCACGTAGTAGGTGCCCAGAGGGTGCTCGGCGTAGCGAAAACTGCTGCGACAATCTCGGGCGTCGCTGTACCATCCGCCGCCGCGGATCACGCGAGAGGTCCCGGTGGCCGGGCCAAGTGGGTCGGTCGCGCTGGCCTTGCCGTAGGCATCGACGTGGTACCAGTCGAGGCACCATTCCCAGACATTGCCATGCATGTCGTACAGGCCGTAGGCGTTGGCGGCGAAACTTCCAACTCGCGCAGTCCTGGCTCGGAACTCCCCGGTGCGACTGCGGTAAGGGTACTTGCCGTTGAAATTCGCCTGTTTGGCCGACAGCGAGTCACCAAAATGGAAGGCCGTCGCGGTGCCGCCCCGGCAGGCGAACTCCCACTCAGCCTCCGTCGGCAACCTGTAAAAACGCCCGGCCTTCTTTTCCGCGGCTGACGCCGTGAGTTTCCGGCAAAACTCAACCGCGTCGATGAAACGCACCTGGTCGGCCGGAAAGACGCTGGTGTCGAGACCCTTGACCAGTCCCTTGCCGTGTCCGTCGCTTGCGAAGAAGGACGGTGAGGACTTCATCACTTTCAGGAACTGTTCCTGAGTGACCTCATGGACACCGATGTGAAACGGACGGGTCAGTCGAACCTTGTGCACCGGCCGTTCGTCGGCTCCAGCATCGCGGATTGTCTTCTCGGCACCCATCTGGAATTCCGCGGCAGCAATCGGTGCCAGCTTCATCCCCAGCGAATTGGTGACGACACGAGGTGGCTCGGCCCAGGCCGGTAGCGACGACAGGAGCAGGCCCGAAACGGCAGCCAGTAGCAGCAGCGCACGGTTCATCGCTTGGAACCCGGTCGGAAAGAAGAGTGGGAGCGGCTCAGGCGAGCAGATCGCCGATGACCTTGCCATGCACGTCGGTGAGTCGGAAATCTCGTCCCTGGTACCGGAAAACGAGTTGCTCGTGATTGATCCCCAGGCAATGCAGGATGGTCGCGTTCAGGTCGTGAATGTGAACTGGGTTTTCCTGCACGTTGTAACTGAAATCGTCCGTCTCGCCATAGACGATCCCCGGCTTGATCCCGCCACCGGCCATCCACTTGGTGTAACACCGCGGATGGTGATCCCGTCCGTAGTTGCTCTTGGTAAGGCCGCCCTGGCAATAAATGGTACGACCAAATTCGCCACCCCAGATCACCAGGGTGTCGTCCAGCATACCACGTTGCTTCAGATCGTTGACCAAAGCGGCGCAGGGCTGATCGACGATGCCGCACTGTCGACGAATATCGCGGGGCAGGTTGCCGTGTTGATCCCATTGCCGGATGAAGACCTGTGTAAACCGCACGCCACGTTCGGCCAAACGACGGGCCAAAAGGCAATTCGCAGCAAAGGTCCCCGGCTTCTTGACCTCCGGACCATACATGTCCAGCGTGTGCTTGGATTCCCCGGAAATGTCGGTCAGTTCCGGAACCGAGGTCTGCATGCGATATGCCATTTCGTACTGGGCAATTCGAGACTGGATTTCGGGATCGCCGACCTCGGTGTACCGCTCCCGGTTGAGCTTGGCCAATTCGTCTAGCATCCGCCGCCGCATCCCGACACTCATCCCAGCGGGATTCGACAGGTAGAGGACCGGGTCGCCACTGGACCGCAGGCTCACGCCCTGGTGACGCGTGGAAAGAAACCCGGAACCCCACAAGCGGGCATAGAGGGCCTGGCCACCGAACCCCCCGTTGACCGTGGAATGCAGGACCACGAAGGCGGGAAGGTTTTGGTTCATGCTGCCCAGGCCATAGGACATCCAGGCCCCGGTACTGGGGCGGCCCGGCAACTGGCTGCCGGTCTGGATATACGTGATCGCCGGGTCGTGGTTGATGGCCTCGGTGTTGACCGTCTTGATCACGGCCAGGTCATCGACAATGCTGGCCGTGTGCGGCAACACCTCGCTGACCCAGGCTCCGTGCTGTCCGTGCCGCCGAAACTTGAACGTGGATGGTGCGATCGGGAACCGCTTCTGGCCCGACGTCATCGTCGTGATCCTCTGCCCGTTGCGAATCGAGTCGGGCAGATCCTTGTCGAACCAGTCATTCATCTTGGGCTTGTAGTCCCACATGTCCAGCTGGGACGGAGCCCCCGACATGAACAGGTAGATCACCCGCTTGGCCTTGGGAGCAAAATGGGGAAGGCCCGGAATACCGCCCACCTCATTTGTCGAGGCCGACGTGGCCGCGAACAGGTCCGGACTGAGCAGCGAGGAAAGTGCTGCCGTTCCGATACCAGTCGCAGCCCGGCCAAAGAAATGCCGACGTGTTTCAATCAACCTGGCTTCACGTAGTGGATTCATCGCATGCCGTTCCTAACCGCGGGTTACGGTCTCGCTCAGATTCAGCAGCAGGTGCACGATCATCGTCCACGCACCCAGTTCATTCACGTCCAGTGATTTGTTGCGTGGGAATTCCCCGGACGCCAGCAGTTGTACGGCTGATCCGGGAGTTGCCTTGAATTCGGCCTGGTAGTCACTAAACAACTTGGCCAGCGTCCCCAACTCGCTGGAGGTCGGGCGACGCGCCAGCACGGTTCGAAACGCAAACGTGATTCGTTGCTGGACCTCGGCACCGCCATCGTTCATCACACGCTCGGCGAACTTACGAGCAGCCTCGATGAACTGCACATCGTTCATCAGGACCAGTGCCTGTAGCGGCGTATTTGTTCGCCCCCGTCGAACCTGGCAGGTTTCGCGGTCCGGCGCATCGAAAGCCGTCATCGTCGGAGGAGGTGACGTTCGTTTCCAGAACGTGTACATGCTGCGGCGGTAGAGCTTCGCACCCTTATCCTGTTTGAACACGGACGTGTTGCTGCCTCCAAAGCCGACCGGTTTCCAGAGTCCGGCCGGTTGATACGGTCGCACGCTCTTGCCACCGAGTTCTTCCACCAGCAATCCACTAATGACCAACGCCTGGTCCCGAATCACCTCGGCGTCGAGACGGAAACGGGGGCCGCGTGCAAGCAGTCGATTCTGCGGATCCGCCACCAGTGTTCCCTCGGAAACGTGGGACGACTGGCGGTAGGCTGCGGACATCACAATCAGCTTCTGCAATCGTTTCATGTCCCAGCCGGACTCGATGAAATCAACGGCCAGCCAGTCGAGCAGCGCAGGGTGAGAGGGCTGTTCGCCCTGGACGCCAAAGTTCTCCGACGTCTTCACCAGCCCGGTACCGAAATAGTGCTGCCAGAAGCGATTCACGGTCACCCGCGCCGTCAACGGATGCGTCGGGCTAACGAGCCACTGGGCCAGGCCGAGACGGTTGGACGGCGCGTTCTCCACAGGCGTTCCCAGCCAAGCGGGAACCTCTGAGGAGACTTTCTCGCGTTTCTCCGTGTATTGACCTCGCTCCAGGATGTGGGCCTGCCGCGGTTGCTTGCGTTCCTGCATGATCAACGTCGACGGAATCGCCTTCTCAATTTCGGCCAACGCATTGTTCCAGGCCTGCTGATTTTTGAGCGGTTCGGCAAAACGCTTCCGGGATTCGGGATTGACGTGCTGCAGGTAATAGCGAAGCAGTTTCTCGGATTGCGGCTTGGTCCGTTTCTCTTTCGCCACATCCAGGGCCTTCTGGACATCACCGGGTAATCCGGGCTGCTTGATTGTGGCTCGAAAATGTTCCCATTGTTTCAACGAAGCCTGCTGCTCCTCCGACAACGCCGCGATCGTGATCACGCCAGCCTTATCCCAGTGAACCGTCCCGTTAAACTGGGTGAATGCCCAGCCGTTGAGCTTGGAGCCGGCCTTCAAGCCGACCGTCGCCACTGGCACTTCGAGTCGCACCCACTTGCCTGTCTCCGGCAGAGGACCCATCGGCTTGTTGGAGGCGTTGTTGCGGCCAGCGCCAAACGCCTTGTCGGTACCCCAGTGAGCACGGTGTTCCCAGGTTCCATCGTTAAACTGCAACTGGATCGTTTCCGGAGGGTCCTTGGGATCCAGGTAAACGTAGGTAAACAACCGGTCGTTCTCGTTGATGACCAGTGGTTGCTTGGCTCCGGTAAAGAAATGCTGGGTAATCCCCTTGCCCGTGCGGACGGTCGAGTTCTTACCGCTGTGAACGGGGTGTTCGGGTGCCGTGACAAATTTCCAGGGGGCTGGGCCGTTCCCCTGGGGTTTGGCACCGACTGGCAGCTCATCGTCGAACCAGACCTTGTCGTTCTGGGTCAGTGGCGACGGCTTGGCCTCGCCCAGGGGGTCCACGTATTCCCAGTTTGCCACGCCCGTCTCGATGTCCTTCTGTGCTGCAGCCAGTTGCTGGCGTAACTGTCGCTGGGACGCCAACTGTATCTTGGACGGTACGCGGACCACCGGCGGAGGCAGCAGGGCGTTGCCGTCCATGGCCTTCTCTGTGAGGCTGAAGAAATACGAAAACAGCTGGTAAAACTGTTTTTGGGTCAACGGATCGTACTTATGATCATGGCAGGCGGCGCAGCCTGAGGTCAGTCCGAGCCAGACAGTCGAAGTCGTCTCGACGCGATCCACGGCATAGCGCACGTAGTATTCTTCGTCGATCGACCCGCCCTCACTGGTCGTCACGTTGCAGCGATTGAATCCCGTCGCCACCCGCTGCGCCAGCGTGGGCTTGGGCAACAGGTCTCCGGCGAGCTGCTCGATCGTAAACTGGTCAAACGGCAGGTTTCGATTGAAGGCGTCGATCACCCAGTCGCGGTAGGGCCAGATGGACCGCTCGTTGTCCAGGTGCAGACCATGCGTGTCGCCGTACCGGGCGGCGTCGAGCCAGAGCCGGCCGAGGTGTTCTCCGTACCGCACCGAACCGAGCAGTCGGTCGACCAGTCGTCGGTAACTTCCTGGGCGGGTGTCGGCGAGGAAGCGGTCGACTGCTTCGATGGTGGGTGGCAGCCCGGTGAGATCCAGGGTGACACGTCGAACCAGTTGCTCGCGAGATGCCTCGGGGGATGGCTCCAGCCCCTCCCGTCGCAATCGAGCCAGGATGAAGGCGTCGATCGGATTCGTGCGCCAGCCATGTCGGTCGACGGATGGCGGGTTCGCTCGGACCGGGGCCCGGAATGCCCAGTGCCCCTTCCACTTGGCGCCCTGGTTGATCCAGCGAGTGATCAACTCGACCTGCTGGGGAGCCAGGACCTTGCCACTATCGGGCGGCGGCATCCTGAGATCCGGATCTTTCGAGTGGATCCTCAGGACGACGGCACTCCGGGAAGCGGAACCGGCCACGATGGCCGTGTCGCCCGACTCGAGGCGTCGGCCGACAACCGATTCGATGTCCAGTCGAAGATCAGCCTGTCGCTGTTTACCGTCGGGGCCGTGGCACTTGTAGCAGGTTTCGGCCAGGATCGGGCGGATATCCCGGTTGTAATCGACCGTCGTATCGTCGGCCGCCCTGGCAGCAAGTCCGGTGGACCACAGGAACGCAATTGCGATCGCGAGCCGGGAACTTCCGGATTTCCAGTAGTGAATCGCCACGTCTTGCTGCTCCGCATGATCGCAAGTTGAACCGTCGGATTGTCGGTTGGCCTCCAGAGGCGGCCACCAGCTCCACGGTCATGATAATCGATGGCCAAGGCAGCAAGAAAGGTCTCTCAAGCAACCGCCATGACGTGCCGATCTCTCAGATGGGATAGATCGTCTTGCGGTGGGGGGAATCAATGCAACGGGCCGGAGGAATTGCCGGCCTGCTGCTGGCATTGTGTACCCCCATCCCGGCCCAGCACACGCCTCCCGTGCTACCCGAAACCGAGATTCGCGGTCAACTCCCCACAGGAGGCAACGGCGGACGTTTCGATCGAGCCAGTGGTAGCCTGAGGGCCAATCGCAAGGCCTGGGATGATCCTCGGCAGACCTCGCTCATCGATGCCGCCTCTCTGCGCAGGCGGCAACCGATCGACATGGTCCAGGCGGTCGAGCGAGAAGTCGGCGTCCTGGTGCAACGAACCGGTCCAGGGCAAGCGTCTCCGTTTCTGAGAGGACTCACCGGGCCACAGACGATCCTGTTGATCGACGGTATTCGTCTCAATAACGGAATCTTTCGTCTCGGTCCCAACCAGTATTTCAACACGATCGACCCGGGACAGGTGGACCACATCGAGGTGATCCGTGGTCCTCAATCGGTTCTGTGGGGCTCGGACGCTCTGGGTGGAGCCCTGAACGTGGTCACCCGCCGCGCCGACCGGGTGCTTGACGGGACGCTCGATGGAACCGGCACGACGATCACCCAGCGGCTACGCTCAGCGGACCTGGCCTCCTACACCCGCCTGGGCTTTGAATCCGCCGCCGGTGACGGCGGGATCTGGGGCGGTGCCAGTTACCTGAATGTCAACGACCTGGACCGGGGCGGGTCTCTGGGTCGACAACCGCTGACCAGCTACAGCCAATACGCCGGAGACATCCGCTACGACCTGCCGTTGGGGGATGACCAGGCGCTGACCTTCGCGCTGGTGCACCTGGAGCAGATGGATGTTCCCCGATCGGACAAGTTTCCCGGCGAGCGGCGATTCTTCGATCCGCAGCAGAGGGACCTGGCCTACCTGCGTTGGCAGGGTCTGCTCGACGACCGGTTCTTTGATGCATTCGTGGCGACCCTGAGCTACCAGAGGACCAAGGAGGGGACATTGAAGCGAAAGCCGCCGTCGAGCCTGATCGAAGATCGGTCGGAATTCGATGTCGACACGGTGGGTCTGAGCCTGCTGCTGGCTCGAGACCTGAACACGTGGGGTTCTCTGCGCATCGGTGGCGACGGCTACCACGACGACGTGGATGCGTTCAAGAACCGGTTCGACCTGGTCGGCGGCACTTCGACCCCTCTCACCCCACAGTTCCCGTCCGACAGCTACTACTCGCGATTCGGCACTTTCCTGGAATGGGAATGGCCGCTGATGCAGCGAGTGACGCTTGTCAGCGGCGTGAGGTATTCGCACATCGAGGCCGGCGGGACGGTCGCGATGTTTGATCCCGCTGACCCACTGTTCCCCAATGCCGATCCTCTCGACACGACGATCTCTCCCAGTTTCCAAGCCTGGACCGGTTCCAGCGGAGTGGTGGTTGAGTTGAGTCCGACGTGGAGGTTGACGGGGACCATCGCCCAGGGGTTCCGTGCTCCGTTGCTGGATGAATTGACGTCAGTCTCGGACAACGTCAACGAGGGGGTCGACCTGCCGACGGTCGGCCTGGATCCCGAACACGCCACCAGCCAAGACGTTGGCCTGCGGTGGAACAGCGGTCGTTTCCAGGGGCAGGCGTCCTGTTACTGGATGGTGATCGACGGGTTGATCGAGCGGCAGTTGGTGGGAACCGATCCTCTGGAGGGGGTCGACTTCTTTCAGCGTCGTAACGTGGCCCGGGCGACAATCGATGGAGTCGAGTTGTCGGCGTCCTGGGAGCTTGGTGAGGAATGGAGCACCTACGGGAACTTCTGGTACACGCGTGGACGCAATCGGAGCGACGGTGAACCGCTCAGTCGGATTCCACCCGCACAGGGGATCGTCGGGTTGCGGTGGCACGAGGCAGCGGGGGCCGACTGGCTGGACGTGTTTGCGTGGATCGCCCGGCGTCAGGATCGACTGAGTCCCCGAGATCTTCGCGACTCGAGAATCCCCTCGGAGGGAACACCCGGTTACGGGACCGTTACGGTCCGCTACGGCTGGCAGATGACGACCAGCCAGTCGGTGGTCCTGGGTGTGGAAAACCTCTTCGACCGACCCTACCGGGTCCACGGCTCGGGCGTCGACGGCCCCGGAATCTCCGCCTCGCTAGGTTACGAGCTGCGTCGCTAAGGGGCCAGCGATTCAAATTGTGCGACCCGGTCGGCCACCACGTCGAGGCTGCGGTTCCAGAAGTCGGGTTGCCGGAGGTCGTGCCCGAAGGAATCGGCGACGGCGTCCTCGGTGCAGCGATCGCCGGTGGCCAGCAGGAACTGGCGGTACCGGTCCGGGAAGTCACCCCCGCCGTCCTCTCGCGCCAGAGCATACAACCCCAGTGACAGCAGGTATCCGAAGGTGTAGGGGAAGTTGTAGAAGGGCAGCGAGCTGATGTAGAAGTGCAGTTTCGAGATCCAGAAGGTGTCGTTCCAGCCGTCGTCGCCCAGGGCACCCAGGTAGGCCTGTTGTTGCGCTTCGACCATCAGTTCCGAGAAGCGTTCGGCCGAGAGTTCGCCGGAGGCCCGTTCGAGGTGCAAGCGATCCTCGAACAGGAAGCGGGCGTGGATGTTCATCAGGAAGCCGACCGAATCGGAAAGCATGGTGTCGAGAATGGCGAGTTGTTCATCGCGGTCAGCCGAGGCTTCGAGGCGTTCTTCACCGAGTACCGCTTCGGCGAAGGTCGAGGCGGTTTCCGCGAGGTTCATCGGGTAGTCCTGCAGGAACAGCGGTTGTTCACGAAGCACGTGCGAGTGGTAGGCGTGGCCGATTTCATGAGCCAGGGTCGACATGCTGTCGAGCGTGCCGACGTAGGTCATGAAAATGCGTGACTGCTGGCGGGCAGGGAACCCCGTACAGAAGCCTCCCTGACGCTTGCCCTCGCGATTCTCGGCCTCGATCCAGCTGTCGACGATGGTGCTCCGGGCAAACTCGCCGAAGTCGGGTGAAAAGCGGCCGAAGGCGTCGATGATCAGGTTGCAGCCAGTGTCGTAGTCGATATCGGAGGAGTCGGACGAGGTGGTGGGGAGCGGAGCCTGGAGGTCGTACCAGCAGAGGTGGTCGAGGCCGAGCAGCCGGGCCTTGGCCGAGAGGAATCCGAGCAGGGTGTCCTTGCGGTCGTCGACGGCCGCCCACATCGCTTCCAGCGTCTCGCGTTGCATCCTGTTGAAGTGCAGGGGAGCCGAGAGGTGGTCCTCGAGGCCGAGGCGGCGGTACTTGGTCAGCCGACTGCCGGCGATGTGGTTGAGTGAATCGGCACAGGTGTCCCCAGCGGTCCGCCAAGCCTTCAGGGAAGCAAAGTAGTTGTTCTGCCGAATCGAACGGTCGGCGGAGTCGAACTGCACCTGCCCGGGAGATCTCTCGACCAGTTCACCCTGCTCCATGACGGTGATCCGCAGGGCGCCCGAGACCCGGTCGTAGAGCCGGCCCCAGGCGTGCAGGCCGTCGACGTCCATCTCGGCGGCCAGCAGTTCCTGGTCGCGAGGGAGCCGGAGTGAGGCGAGAGTCCGCTGGTCTGTGAGCCAGTAGGCGATTCGGCCCAGAGGCTGGCTGGCGGCGAGGCATGCGGTGAGTTGTTCGGGGGAGGCGGCCTGGAGGCCCAGTTGCACGGCGAGGGCCAGGCGGGCCCGTTGAGGACCCAGGGCCGACATCTCGGCCTCGAGTTGGTGCAGGCGACGGTTGCCGGCGTCGGCCGCAGCGTGGCAGCCGATGAATGCGTCCAACTCGGTCCCGCGGCTGGCAATCTCTTCAAGCGATTCCAGGAACTGCTCCCAGGCATTGAGTACCTCGGGGTCGGGATCCCCCAGCGGCGGCAGGCTGTCGGCCTGCTTGGCCAGGGCCAACAAGTCATCTCGATACGAGCCCAGCAACTCACCAAATGCGTCGCTGTCGGGGTTGGGGGCGAGGCTGTTGAGGTCCCAGGTTTGGGGGTATGCGGCTGACGCATTCATCGTGACATCCGGTTGTGTCGTTAGTCGGGTCTGAGAGGAGGTCTGAGAGGTTCTAACGCTCCAGCCTCGCATGCGCCAAGCGACGTCCGCAGGCGACGTGACAAGATCTACTTGACAGCCGATTCGACAGACCGCATGATTCAAAAAAACAGGGTCTCTGTGGCAAGTCCCAAGCGCGAATAACGGGAGCAACGAATGGCGGCAAGTCATCGCCGGCTTGATCTGGAGGATGTCGGTGACGTCACGGTGGCACGTTTCATCGACAAAAAAATCCTCGACGAAACCAACATCCAGGTTATTGGCAACCAGATGTTCGCCTTGGTTGAGGACGATGGACGGCGGAAGGTGCTGCTGGACTTCAGCAACGTCGAATACTTATCGAGCGCCGCGTTGGGCAAGTTGATCGTGATGGACAAGAAGCTCAAGGCCGCGCAGGGAAAGTTGTTAATGTGCGCCTTACGAGCCGAAATCCTCGAGGTTTTCAAGATCACCAAGCTCGACAAGCTGTTCACGATCTTCGATTCGCGTGAACAGGCCCTGGAAGGCTTCTGATCCGATCCCTGGGTGGGAGTTGACCCACACCACGGACCACCGTGTCGCTCACCGAGGGCTCGACCCGAGGCAGCCGCCTCAAACGAGTCCGAGCCGATTTTACCTCCCCATCGCTTCGCCCGGCTGTCCTGAGATGACCTCATCCGCCGACGACTTTACCGTTAGCATTTCCAGCGAAACGTCACAGGGACGAGCGATTCAAGAGCGGATCATCGGACTGCTCGAGAACAGGTCGTACTCGGATCACGATCTCTTCGGCGTTCGCCTTGCGCTGGAAGAGGCACTGGTCAACGCGATCAAGCACGGAAACGGGATGGATCCCGGCAAGCAGGTCCACATCGACTGCAGCTTCAGTGACGACCGCGTGACCATCGTCATTGAAGATGAGGGCCCCGGTTTTGACGTCCTGGCGGTCCCTGACCCTACCATCGAAGAAAACCTCGACAAACCTGGCGGCCGGGGCATCATGCTGATGCGTTCGTTCATGAACCACATCGAGTACAACGACACGGGCAACCGACTGCTGCTCGAGAAGGTCCGCGACGCCGGAAACGCCGACGAGGAATGAGCCCGGGCGGTGTGCAACCCGTCGGCGGCAATCTAGGCCGGCTTGTCCGTGAACTGCACGATCTGCACCCTGCGGTCGGTCTGGGCCACGGCTGCCTGGCGACCGTCGGGTGAGAGATCCAGCGCGCGGCCGCCGCCGCTGAGCTTGAAGGTGTGGAACGGCTTGTCGCCGTCGAGTTTCCAGAACCAGAGGAAGCCCGAGGGGGCTCCGCAGCCGACCAGGAACCCCTCAGGATGAAACCGGATGCCCCAGGCCATCCCCTGTGAGTCGATCCTCAGCTTCTGCTTGAACTCGCCGGTCTCCCAGTCCATCAACAGCACCATCGGCTTGTGGGTGCCGGCAAACGCGTTGGTGACTTCGGTCAGGCCTGCCACGGCCAGGTACTTGCCGTCGGGGCTGAACCGCATGTCGCGGGCACCACCCATGTCGGCACGGAATTTTTTGTCGAAGCCCCACATGAACTTGGCTTCCCACTGCCGAGTGACCTTGCCCGAAGCGATGTTCCACTCCTTGATCACGCCCATCAGGTCAAACGACACCAGTCGCTTGCCATCGGGATGGAACACCACAGCGTAGGGATACCGATGGTGACCCTCGAAGACGTGCACCAACTCCCAGGTCCGGGTGTCCCAGAGCTTGAGCAGGTTGTCGTTGCCACACGAGGCCAACAGCGAACCGTCGGGGCTGGTTCGCACCCAGCGGACCCAGCCCTCGTGAGCGACCAGCATCCGCTCGGGAGCCGGTTGTGGATCGGCCAACGGCCAGATGCCGATCCGGTCGTCGTAACCGCCGGAATACAGCCACTGGCCGTCGGGTGAGAAATCAAACGAGCGGACCCAGCTGTTATGTCCCTGGAGGATGGTGCGAGCCGATTGAGGTCCGGCCAGTGGCCAACGGTAGATCTCGAAGTTCTCGGCAGCTGCTACCACCCAGTTCCCGGTCGGGTCGATCCGACAGGTGGTCAACGGCACGTCGTCGATGCTGAACGTGCGGACGACGTGCGTCTTGATCACGTTGATCCCCGGCGGCAGATCGCGGGAGAGGGGAGGAGCCGGGGGATCCTGGGGCTGCGGTACGTGTGCTGGCTGTTGTGTCATGCCAGCAGTTCCTGGATCGGCTGACGCGTCGGGTCACCGATCGGTACCTTGCGGCCGTCGAGCGTGTGATAGGCGGTGCTGTCGATCCCCAGGGCCTGCAGGTAGGTGTGGAACAGGTGGCCACCGTCGACCTCACGCTGCGAGACTTCGGTGCCCTCCTTGTTGGTCGCTCCAACAATGGCCCCCGGCGTGATGCCCTGGCCACCCAGGGCGATCGACCAGGCGGTGCCCCAGTGATCACGACCGTAGCGGACGTTGATCTTGGGCGTGCGGCCAAATTCCGAGTAGATCATCACCAGAGTGCTCTCGAGCATCCCCGAGTCGTTCAGGTCGTCGAGCAGCATGCAGAATGTCTTGTCGAATTCGCCGAGCTGCTCGAGGTGGAAGTTGAAGTTCTCGGCGTGAGTGTCGTAGCCGTGGTGGGTCACCTTGACGACAGTGCCGCCGTTTTCCAGTAGCGATCGCGCCAACAGGCAATTGCGACCGAAGGGATGTCGGCCGTAGCGATCGAGATCCCTGCCGGCGGGTTCTCCTTCGAAGAGTTCTCGGCGTGCCATCAGTTTTTCCGCCATCTCAAACGAGGCATTGTACGAGTCGGTGAACGACTTCTGCCCACCACGGCCCGAGAAGCGGTTGTTGAGTCGCTTGAGCAGCGTGCGACTTCGCCTGGCGGCGTCAGCGGTGACGACCTTGGGCCTGATCAGATTCTCGGGGACCTGGGGGCCCGCGAGTTTCAGTTGGCCGTAGCGTGCGTCGAGGAACGCATTGGTGAAGTCGGTCAGGCCGCGGGTGGTAACGTGCAGGTAGCCCGGCAACGGCGCATTCTCGGGCATCAGGTACTTGGCAGCGACCGAACCGACGTAGGGAAACTTGCCCGCGCGACGGCCCATTTCCATGAACAGGCGGCCGTCGTGGTGGCTGTTGGTCTTGAGATTGATGCCGCGCACGATCGACATCAGGTGCATCCGCTGGGCCGTGTGAGGTAGCAGCTCACAGATGTGCATCCCGGGCACCGAGGTGGGGATCGGTCGGAATGGCCCGCCGTAACGGGTGCCGGGCTTAGGATCCCAGCTCTCCAGCTGGCTCACTCCACCCTGCAGGTAGATCTGCAGAACACGCTTCTGCTTCTTCTGCAACTCCTTGGCCAGGCTCGGGCTCGAGAGACTGGCGACTCCGGCCAGGGCGCCGCTGGCCAGGAAGCCACGACGGGAGAATTCGTGATCAATGCGGTGGCATCCGTGATCGCGTTGCATGAAATCGTTCTCGTGAATTTCGCGTGTTTGACTGTTTGGAGCTTCGGCCGGGGCCCTGTCAGTGATTGAACCGAAATTCAGCCGACAGCAGCAAGGCCCAGGTCAGTTCAAGGGTCGCTTCGGAGCGATCGCTGCTGGCAGCGAGGTAGACCATCACCTCGTTCCGCTCCGATTCGGTCGGTGGCCGGTTGAGGACCCCGATATAAAGTTCTTCGGCGACGGCGGTCGGATCGTCCAGTTTGGAGAGCCGGCCGGTGAGATTTGTGGTGGTCGGCTTCAGCCAGTCCCAAACCAGGGCTCCGTTGACCAGGAACAGGGCCTGTGGGGCGGTGGCCGAAAACGACGTTGTCTGCCCGCCGTCCACGGCAAACTGCGCGACGAACGTCTTGATGTGACCGGCGACGGCCTTGTCGACGGCTGTCTCGAGGGCCGCTGACGAGATGGTGATCGAGACGGCTGACGGGGTGGCCGCCTTGTCCTGTTTGGCGTCGGAATCCGGCTTCTTGTCGGAACCGGCCTGAGAGGTCTTCTTGGTTTTTTTGGCCCGGGCCTGGGCGGCTTCGGATTCGAGTTTCTTGCGTGCGGAAGAGCGGGTCGACGCGAGCACGCCGGTGGCTTCCATCGTGGCCCACGCGTATTGCTCGGGCGAGAGTGGCTTGAGCAGGCCGACGGCGAAGTGCTTGAGGGCGACCTTGGCGGACGGTTCGCTGGTCAGGCTGCTCCGCTGGTACGCGCGGGTGCGGGCCAGTTGGCCGAGGAACCACTTCATGTCGTAGCCGTGATCGTGCAACTGGTCGCCGAGCAGGTCCAGGAGTTCGGGGTGCGATGGCGGGTTATCGACATGACCCAAATCGAGTGGCTCGACCAGGCCTCGCCCCATCATCGCAGCCCAGAGCCGGTTGGCGATGTTCAGCCGGAAGGCTCGATTCTGCTCGGCCGTGACCGCGATTCCGAGTTGCTGGCGGCGGCTGTAGCGGGGGACTCCGCGAGCAGACTTGCTCGGCTTGGTGACGTACTGCTTGTTCGAACCGTCGGGGTCGATGATCTCGGCGAGGTCCAGGATCCGTGGAGAAGTCTTGCCCTTGGTGTCGTCGAAGGCCGACGTGAAGGTCACATCGCCCTCGGCCTTCTCACCGAGAGACTTCTTCTTGGACTTGGGGTCGGTGAACAGGTAGCTGCGATCCAGGAACGCCTTCAGCCCGTAGTAGTGCCGCTGCAGGTAGGCGTCGACAACCGGATGGTTGTGACACTGGGCACACTCGAGATCCTTGCCCATAAAGATCCGGCCGACGTCTCGGGTGACGACCGTGAGGTCGAATTCCCGATCGAGATAGAAGCGGGCGCGGGAACGGGTTTTTGAGTCACCTCCACCTTCAACGAGAATCTCGTGGGCCAACTGGTCCCAGGGCCGATTTTCGGTAGCGGCTTGCCTGAGATATGACTCCCAGCCGGCCGAGGGGACGTTTTCGGAACTGCGGCGTTCCATCAGAATCCAGTCGAGCAGGTACTGCATCCGGCGGGCGTAGGCCGGGCTGGCCAGCAGTCGGTCGATCAGCCGGACTCGTTTGGTCCCGGTGGGTGTCGTGTCGGCCAGGAAGCGGCGAGTGGCTTCAGAGGAGGGGATGGTGGCGGTGAGGTCGAGCGTGACGCGGCGTAGGAACTCGGCGTCGTTGCAGAGGGGCGAGGCGTGCTCAGCAAAGTTGGGCAAGGCCGCTTCGATCAGCTTGTCGACCTGTTGTGGCAGACCGTTACCCGGTGCTTCGGCGGCAACGTCCATTACGGGCCCGACCAGGACCAGAGCCAGGATGATGGGGAGGTACCGTCGCATGCGTCGCAACCGAGGAGGAAATGGCGGGCGGCCTGTTTGGCCGTGTCAGATGGGACCGTGATTCTACCAGCCGGCCCCCGACGCCACAGCGCTTGTTGTTGCGGCGTCCCGAAAGGGGGATGGCCGCACTGTTGGACCATAGGGCCATAACTGGTTTTACTATGGGGATAGTCTGGCTACTATGGGCTCACAAGGTCCAGCAGTCGAGGATGCCCTGAGATGCCGAAGTTGGCGATTTACGTGCCGAAGAAGGCGAAGAAGGCGATTGATCGTTGGCGAAAGACGATCAACTTCTCCCAGGTCTTCATGCGTGCCCTGGAACGGGAGATCAGGGAGCGGGAGCGGGCGGCTGCTGCAGAGGACAGCCAGGTGGCCATCGCGGCCAGGCATTACCGTCAGCAGATGTCCGAACACAGCGACGCCTTGGTGTCGCTGGGTCACCGTGAAGGCGTACGGTTGGTGCTCGAGTGTCATCTGGAACCCGAGCCAATCCAGGAGATGGTTTCGTGGGCTGACCGCCCGGAACTGGGCGTGGAGGAAAGGAGTCGTGTGCGTGAGTGGCTTGGCAAGTCGAGAGACTCGCTGCTGAAGTCGGCGTCGAATCTCGGCTATCGAGAGAAGACTCACCCGGGCCTGGAGTCGGACCTCTGCCGGGGCGTGGTTCTGGGTGTGTCAGATGCGTGGAGTCGGGTGTGTGAGGAAATGAACCAGTTGTGACCGCCTCTGGATTGTGGCAAGTGATCCCATTCGCGGGGGAGAACCGATGAAGACATTGCTGACGATCGCCGAGCGAGCGGTGGTACGTGCGGCGAAGGCGGAGACGAAGCTGGCTCGTGCCAAGGCCAAGTTGCTGAAGGCCGAGGCGAAATTGGCCAACCGCAAGGCGAGGGTCGAGGCAGCTCGTCAGATCCACGAAGCGGCCAACAGCCAGGCCAGGCAGTTGGCCGACTACGCCGACGCTCCGCGTTGACAGCGCCCCAAACCGCCCGAGAATTGGTGGACTTCCACATCCCACCATGAAATCGGGGCAGCGATGCGAAGATTGACCATGAAGGCGGCAGCCGCACTGGCGGCGGTTGTCGTGATCACAGGATGGGCAGCGGCGACAGTTCTGGCCCAGGACAGTTCCAGGCTGACCAGGGCCCCGAAGCCCCGCGGCGACGTGCGAATCGTCTACACCTCCGATCACGCCAACATCGGCCATTACCTGATGACGAACGCCCCGACGGCAGAAGAACTCCGGCGGGTGATCGACGTTCATGCCAGCAGCGGGATCGATATATTTGCCCAAACCGTGTTTCAGAAGCATGGCGTGGGATGGTTCTGGCCGAAGCATCCCGACCACGAGCACTGGGGTGGATTGAACGAAGCATTCGACAAGATCGCCGAAGAGGGCCAACCGCCGCTCCAGGTCGCCATCGATCAGTGCCACAAGCGGGGCGTGAAATTCCTGGCCACCTTCCGCATGGCCGATCGGCACTCGGGGCGGGGCAAGGGACTGGCCAACCGCAAGGATCTTCAAATTCCCGACGTGCAGGATGGAGGGATGGATTACACCCATCCCGAAGTTCGTGACTGGGTGTTTGCCCTGGCCGACGAGATCCTGCGGCGGTTCGACGTCGACGGGATTGAATTCGACTACTGCCGTTGGATGCACGTGTTTCCGAGATCCACGGCGCGGGCGAGTCACCCGATGATGACACAGCTGCTACGTCGGATGCGAAAGCGGCTGGATGCCGAGTCGAAGAAGCGAGGCCGAAGGCTGATCCTGGGCGCACGTGTGCCTCAGACCGTCGCCGAGTGCCGGGCCCTGGGCTACGACATTTCCACGTGGGTCAAGGAGGGCCTGGTGGACTACATTGCGCCCTCGGACTTCTTCTTCACCAGTTTCAATGCCAGGTTCGAGGACTTTGCTGCACTGACGCGTTCATCGAAATGCATGCTGTACCCGACAGTGCACCCCAAGACGTGCTGGCAGGACCAGGACCATTTCATGACCCTGGAGAACTATCGTGCGGCGGTCCGCAACCAATACGCTGCGGGCGCCGATGGGATTTCGGTGTTCAACTACATGTATCACTGGGTCGGACGGACTCTCGATTACCCTCCGGGTCCCGCCATGTATCCGTTGGCCCTGACGTGGCTGCGTGAGATGCGCGATCCCGGGCAGCTGGGCGAGCGGTCCCGGCATTATCTGTTTTATCCGCTGTACGCTGGACACTGGGGTGGGATCTCTCCGGGGGGAGTTCCGAGTGTGGCGGACCCGACATTCATCAAGAATGACCGCATTGTGCTCAAACGAAAGCTCGGTAGCAGCGACGAGTATCGCTTTCGGATTTGCGAGGACCTGCGCCAGCCGGGTCCATTCGCGGAGATGATCATCACCATCTCGGGCATCGCAGGTGCTGACACGGCAGGCCCGGCCCGGCTCCAAAGGGACGGTAGTTTCAAGCCGCCGGCCAAGGACAAGCTGGCGTTCTACATCAACGACACGGTCGTGCCTCCGAGGACGATCAAGGTCTCCTGGCCGTCTCGAGGGAGATCTAAAGCCTACGGCCGTCCACTTGAGACGTGCTCGATCTTCATGTTCCCGCTGACGTCATTGCCAACAGTGTTTGGCGACAACAAGCTGAGGGCCGAGGTGGTCGCTGTCGATGAGAACGAGAAAACGGACATCATCATCGACCAGCTCGAGGTGACGGTCGTTCCACCGTGGAAGCGGCGTTCGGATTGAAAGCGTCTGTCAGTCCTCGCATGCAGCGTCCAATCCTCTTGCCGGTTCACGACACCGATGCCAGGTGTGAGCGGGCCAACCTCAAGGAGCACTCAGATGAGTTCGAAGACCAACATGGAGTGGGTGAAACGCTGCGAGGTGATTTTTGGATCAGCGGCACTCTCGCATTCTTGCTCTTCAGCTTGGGCAAATGGTATTCCGTATCCGGAGCGGCTGATCAAGGCTATTCAGCATCGGACACGTTTTTACTTGGTGGCTTGATGTCGTTTGCGGTGATGGCCAACGGCGGGCACGGGGCAATCCGGCACCTCAAGAAGGAAATCGCGGACCTGAAATCCGGCGACGCCGACGTTTCGGCCGCCACGC
>Ga0310123_10001201_pt1 | contig 21890 bp, 18 predicted proteins | sample CB6_AW_1057_MG_FD_203505 | JGI IMG/M metagenome (GOLD analysis project Ga0310123, IMG submission 203505) | Marine microbial communities from Western Arctic Ocean, Canada - CB6_AW_1057 | ecosystem: Environmental > Aquatic > Marine > Oceanic | place: Canada: Western Arctic Ocean | collected... | reverse complement strand
GGCCAGCACAGACCCGATACGGCCAGTGCTACTGCGCACCGCAGTGCGAACGAAAAGTCGAGCGAGCAGCCTTTGAACCCGAGATATTTTGACTTGTTGTCCCGACGGGCCATCAGGTGGCGTAGAAGATTCTCGGCATACCGGTCCTTTGTCATCAGCCGTGACAGAGAAACGGGCACCGGCATCCAACGGCTTACGATTGCAATCCCACACGTCACAAAGTTCATCAGACGCTCCTCGCGCTACCTCAAAAGGAAAAGTTGATCAATGGATAAGTTTTTCACGGCCATCGTTCCTGATAGTCCGATGACTTGGCATTGGACAGTCTTTTTTCTAGCCAATTCAGATCACCACTTGCGCTGGACTTTGCGGTTGCGCACGGCGAGACCGCAAAAATAGCGAGGGGAAATTCACCACAGAGAGCGTCGGCAGGGCAAGAAATAAAAAACGCCCGTCCTCATTCGCCCACACCTCGATGAACCGCGTACACGCGGCGAGGGTGTTAAGATTGGCGTAGAGTCACGAGCAGTTCCACTCGACACATCAGTTTGAAGTTATATCACCCATTATTGTAAGCCAACGGGAGGCCGACACAAGCTTCTAACCCTGAAAAAAGCGTTTTTTTGTTTTTCAAGCGGTTTGTTTCAGCGGGACATGCTGCAATTCTCCCAGATCAAATCCGTCCTCTGATGGAACGCCACCTGTGTAAAGGGTACTACCAACGTCACTTATGTTGTTGGCAAAATATTGAACAAGAGTCCCAGGCAGGGACCGGCCTGGGTCGAAGAAACAGCCGGTTGAAAAGGGGGTGATGTTACGTGGTACCCCGGGCCCGTATCATTTTTCATGGCCGGTACAAAACACGCGATTGCATCAACATGAGTTTGGTCTCCCAACAAATCGAACCTGCCTTGCGACATTTTCGATCATCGGATCCGGTTCTCCAGGAGACGATCAAAAAGGTGGGGCCTTTCCGGTTGCAACTCCAAGGCGACCGTTTTCAAGCTCTTGTGCGATCGATCATCTCGCAGCAGATCTCTACCAGCGCGGCTCGCACGATTCGAGAGCGACTGGCAGAACGAGTGGCTCCGGAGAAGATCAGTGCCACTGTGATCATGGAACTCACGGATCGTCAACTCCGGTCTGTTGGTTTGTCGAAACAAAAATCAAGTTATTTGAGGGATCTTTCCCAGAAGACGCTGGATAATCAACTGCGTTTGAACCGGATCGGTCGACTATCGGATGAAAAAGTGATTGAGAAACTGACCCAGGTCAAAGGCATCGGTCGTTGGACTGCCCAGATGTTCCTGATGTTTTGCCTGGGCCGACCTGACGTGTTGCCTCACGATGATCTGGGTATCCGTTCCGCGTTGCGTAAACTTTACAAGTTGAAAGCATTGCCCGACAAAGCAGAGACAGAACAGATTGCCAGTGCCTGGCGCCCCTATGCAACCATCGCTTGTTGGTACTGCTGGCGCAGTTTAGACTTACCAAACAAGGGAGCGCTCAAATAGTAGGTTCCCGTACGAGTCGCTCTGTGGAAGATGGAGCCAGTTCCCAGAAGATATTCCGCCTGCTCCTGTCAGGAAAACGATCACCCGGTCCAGCACGTTGTGATGGATAGGGTCCGTCTCAGGGATTCTATTTCGGGCAGACGTCGAGGCGTTGTGTTGCCCACCGGTTAGAAGTGTAAACGGGGTTCCGGGAGCCATCAAATCGCCGGGCTGGTTTCAGACATAAACGTTTTTTGACAAGCGGTTTTGTTTGGCCGTGACTCGGACGAGCCGACCGGCCGCAAGTTGAAAGGAAAGAAGACACTGGTTGTCGGCTGCCATGGAAATCATCGACAGTTATAGTCATTGCGGGATCAGTAAGTACGAACCGATTGAACGGGTACGTGGTGTCATGCGCGGCGGGGACGTGGCACGGGCGGTTCTGGTTCAACATTTGGGTGAGTACGACAACCGCTACCTGCAAGATGTCGTGGCGGCTGATCCGGACCATTTGGCTGGCGTCTGCATGGTCGACCACCAGTTGCCCGATGCGTCTGGAATACTGAAGCACTGGCATCAAACGGGGTGTTTTCGCGGCGTGAGGTTATCAACGGACGTCTTGTCGGTCGCCCCGCAGTTGTTTTCGACGGCAGCCGAGACAGGACTCGTGATTGTGTTGTATGCACCCGACGGCATCGGCAGCTTCGTTGGACAAGTTGATGCGCTTTTGCGTGACCATCCCGACGCGCGTGTAGTCCTGACACATTTGGGAAACCCGCCAGTGGGCCAGTCTGCGGAGTCGGAAGCTTATCGGGCAGTGTTTCGCCTGGCGCGACACCCGCATGTTTACTTCCAGATATCCGGCATGAAAATGTTTTGCCCCCATCCGCACGAACCGCTTTACACGTGGATCACCTCGGCGATTGACACGTTTGGCCCCGATCGCCTGCTGTGGGGATCAAACTATCCGGTTGTGGGGGATACGGACGACTACCTTGCCGACCTGCGTCTGGTCACCGGTGGCCAGCTGCCCTTTTCCAAACCGTCCATTCCCGCGATCGCGGGTGGAAATGCGAGACGACTGTGGTTTGACAAGTAACGGCTCTCCTGAGAATGTTGTCTTCTCTGAAGGTGGGACTGGCGGTCTGAATGAGAATATTTCTGGTTCGCACTGGACAAAGTTCAACGGTCGAGGCCCACTTTTGTTTTTCCACGTGATTTGGGCTTCTGACAAGGTTCTTCGTTCGTAGACTAACTGAAACACCACTGAGTAACAGGGTTTGGACGCCGTCATCCATTCGAAGAATGATTGACAACTCCCGTTGGCACAGGTACAAGGAAACATAGGGGAATTGCTTATTCGACACCAACATAAGCGCGCTTCCATGTTGACGAGAAACATCATCTGCGTTGGCATCGTGACCATCGCCGGCGGGATCTGCCTAACGTCCATCTGCGACGTTGATTCTCGCGCCGAATCCGTGGAAGTGTCTCGGCCCTCCGACTCCGCAGAATCGGCGGCTGAATCTCGTGCTGATGAACAGGCAATTGCTGTTGAAGAACCCCTTGAGCGATCCGCATCCGAATCGGACCAGGATGAGCCATTGAGACTGGAAGGGGAGCGTCTGCGATGGGCCAGCTCGGCCTTTGCAGCCAAATGCGCGCTGTGCCACGACGAGGATGGTCGAGCGACTTCACTCGATAATCCACGAGCAGACCTGGTGGATAAGGCGTGGCACCACGGGTCACAACTCGTCCAAATTGAAGAGACGATTCGCGAGGGCGTGCCCGATACGCCGATGAAGCCCCAGGGAAAAAATTACACGGCGGCAGAGATCGCGGACCTGGCAAAGTATGTGAAGTTGTTGAGTCAGGAAATGCATGTGGAACTGGCCAGGTCGGAACGCAAGGCTGCTACGGAGTTGACCGATACGGTTGCCGCACAGTTGCCACCTGGACCCAGCCAGCAGTTTCGGGAGAAAGAGAATTTCATCGACGACTATATTTTCGGCAAGATGAAAGCTCATGGAATTCCCCATGCGCCCCTCTCGACCGACGCTGAATTTATGCGACGACTGTATTTCGACTTGTGGGGGCGACTGCCTGACACGGATGCGGTGCGGCAATTTGTTGCCGACGCGGAACCCGACAAACGCAATAACCTCATCGACCAATTACTGGGCCTCGATTTCATGGACCCTGACAAACCGGGGTTCGCGGGAAATCAAGATAACGACTATCGAGGCCCTTGGCTGGTGAAAAAACCCTTCTTGAATAAATGGACATTCTTTTTTTCCGATTTGTTCCGCATAGGCGGAGGTGGGACAAACAGCGGACCGGCCTTCAGAGATTACATCCACCTCTGTTTGAAGTACGAGATCCCCTATGACTACTTCGTGCGTGAATTATTGACCGCCACGGCGATCGGAGGCAAGGTTTCGGGGCCGGCTGGTTTTATCATCCGCCACAAGGTGGGAGGAATCCGTGATGCAGACGTGATGCATGAGGATACCTGCGATGAAATAACACTCTCGGTGTCGAAAATATTCCTGGGTGTCAATCTGGAATGCGTCTCCTGTCACGACGGGGCGGATCATCTGGAAAACATCAACCTGGGTCTGTCGAGAATCACGCGCAGAGAGTTCTGGCAGCAGGCGGCTTTCTTTGAGAACATTCGCATCTTCCGGGGCGACCCGCCCAATGGCATCGACTACGTGTTACTCGACGGACCGTCGTTGCGGCCAGAGAGGATCTGGCAGGGGGGAATTGCGCATTTTGAATTTTCGAGTCCCACTACCGCGGCCGGAGGACTGGGGTATCGGATGGAGGCTCCGAGTGTCATACGCATTCCGCGGGACCGGAACGAAAATGTCCATCCGCAGTATTTCATGAATGGGGAACGGCCCGCCCAGGGCACGAATCCTCGTCACGAATTGGCTCGCATGCTTACATCAGATTTTCAGTTCGCCAAAGCGACAGTGAACCTGTTCTGGTCCAAGCTGATGACGGTGGGCATTGTCGATCCGCCCTTCGAATGGGATTTGGATCGCCAGGATCCGGAGAATCCTCCTCCGGCCCCCTGGACGATTCAGCCTTCGCATCCGGAACTGTTGGATGCGCTTGCCAGAGACTTTCAGGATCACAACTTTGGGTTGCGTTACCTGATGCGTACCATCTGTCGTTCCAAGGCCTACCAGCTTTCCTCGCGTTTCTCAGGAGAATACAAGCCGGAATACGACCGCTACTATGCGCGCAAACTGGTGCGCCGTCTTTCGGCGGAGGAGATCTACGACGCCATTGTCAAAGCAACGAATGTTTTCGGAAACAATGTCAAGTTTGTCATGGAACAGGACGGCCTGCCGGACGCAGAGTTGAAACGATTCCTGTCCTTTTTCGGTCAAAGTAACCGTGCAACAACACAACCCGATACCAAAGGTTCGATCATCCAGGCATCACTGATACTCAATAGTGAGCTGGTCAATAAAAAATTGCTGGCCAGTACGGAAGGAAGTCGGGTCAACATGCTGTTAAAGAAAGATCCCCCTTTGGACAACCATGAGTTGGTTGAGGAGTTGTTTTTGGCGACGCTTTCGCGTTTTCCAACGGCAAGAGAAATGGCGGAGTCCGTCAGTCATGTTGAGAAGTACCGGAACCAGGGTGTTGAAGATCTTCAGTGGGCATTGATGAACAATCTGGAATTTATTGTTAACTATTGACCAGGTGCAGCGACACGTGGCGACGATACGGTCAGGATATTCGCTATGAGCAAAGAATCATCTCGCACAGAGACCGGCCGTTTAGGGAGTTCACCGGGTTGGCAAGACGCCCCCTCGAATTTTCCCAGCCTCACCCGGAGAGACTTTCTGCGATTCGGCAGTTTGGGGATCACGGGGTATTCTCTACTGCCGATCTTGAAGCCGCATAACGTGCAAGCCAACGCTGATGTTCAACCTCGGGGTGGTGCCGAGGTTTGCATTTTCCTTTTCCTGGCCGGAGGTCCCAGCCAACTGGATACTTTTGATGTGAAAGAGGGAAATTGGACACCGCAGGATTTCGATATTCAGACCATCCAGCAGGGACTGCGGATGCCTGTGGGACTCATGCCCGAACTTTCTCGCCGCACGGACAAATTCGCTATCGTGCGTTCATTGGAGGCGTGGGAGGCTGAACACAATCGCGGCATGTATTACATGCAGGCGGGTCGGATTTTGAGTCCTGCACGACTTCGCGAAATTCCCTCCTTCGGTTCGGTTGTTGCGTATGAATCTTTGCAACACCGCAAGGAGTCGGATTTTTTGCCCCCCTTCGTTTCGATTGACATGCCGACAGAGTTTTTGATCGGAAATGGAATGTTGTCACCCGAATCGGCGCCCATGGCAATGTTCTCTGATGCCCCACCACCGTTTGTGCTCCCGGATTCGCAACGAGCCAGTTTTGAAAGAAGGGCCGGGTTGCTGAAGCAACTGAAACCAAAAGAATACTCGCGCGGGCAGATTTTCGGTAACCTGGAGCAGTACCACCAGTCCGCTTATCCTCTGCTTAACGATCCTCAGTCATCCAAGATCTTCAAGCTGGACCCGAGCGAGAAATCGCGGTACGGAAATTCGGGAGTGGGAGATGCGTGTGCGATTGCGCGGAACATTATCGAAGCCGGGGCCGGCACTAAATTCATCTTCATTAACCACCCGGGCTGGGATCTGCACGCAGGTTGTTATGCCGGAAGTGTTGATGATAAATCCAAAGGTCAGTACAAAGTTTGCGCTCAGCTGGATGCGGCGCTGTCGAGTTTACTGGATGATTTGGAGTCCAAGACCGATCACAACGGGCGACGGTTGATCGATAAAACCCTGATTGCTGCTATGGGTGAATTTGGACGTACACCAGGTGATCCGACTGTTAACAAGGGTCGCGACCACTACCGTTATGCGGGTGTGGGATTGTTTGCAGGAGCCGGCGTCAAGAGCAAGGTTTTGGGCGCGACAGATGAGATTGGTGGTAAGGTTGTCGATACGGGATGGCACAGGCGACGGCCCATCTACCCGGAAGATGTTTTAGTGACCATGTACTCGGCCATGGGGATCGATTGGACGAAAAAGATTACGCAGACTCCCACCGGTAGACCGTTTGAGTATATCGAATCAATTTCACCCAAAGGTCGCATGGAATTCGCCGAGATCAGTCCACTGTTCGCATGACAACTTCTGTTCGTCAGGGAGTGTGCTGGATCAACCGCTGGCTGCGGTCATTCGTGGTGATGGTGGTTCTGTCGACGGACAGGATGACTACCAGTATCCGTGCCAGGACTGTTTCGCCGCTTTTAAGGACCAGGTGAACCGGTCGTGTAGCGACGTACCGCAGCCTGCAAATTGATTCCACGTCTCAGACCGGCGCGTCACTCCACGCGCGCCAGAACGTTTTCACCTCGTGCGAAGCGCGCCACGTTATCCGCCGCAAACTGGGCGCGTTTGCGGGCGGTGCCGTCAGTTCCCCCGGCAACATGCGGCGACACGCAAACATTTGGTAGCTGATAAACGGGGAGATTTGTCTGGGGCGGTTCATCGGCAAACACATCCAGACCGGCTCCCGCGATGCGTTCCTCGAGCAGCGCCTGGTAAAGCGCTTCTTCATCGACCAGTTCGCCGCGCGCAACATTGATTATGCAGGCTGTTGATTTCATCAGACCAATCCGACGAGCATCCAGTATGTGTCGGGTTTCGTCAGTCAGGTGCAAATGGACCGACAAAAAATCACTTTCAGCCACAACGTGATCCAGGTCATCCGAGTTGCCTAGAAAGTCGGGTTGAATTTCGTCCAATACCTCCTGTTCAATCGATCGCACATCGGTCGCCAAAATTCGCATGCCGAACGGCTTGGCGCGGCGCGCCAGGTCCTGACCACTGGCGCCGAATCCCACAATTCCAAGACTACGACCTTCCAATTCCATGCCCTGGGGAAAGTAGTATTTTCCCTTGAAAAAGTTTTGCACGCCCTCTCCATGGCGGCGCGAGAGCATGAGAACGAACATCATTGCACTCTCGGCCAGTGCCACACTGCTGAGATTTCCCGGGCAGTGGGCCAGCAGCATGCCGGATTTCAGGATCTTGTCGACCTCGACATGGTCCAGGCCATTGGTCTGGACCTGTATGAATTTGACGCCCGCATTGGCCGCTACGTCAATCAAATTGCCGCTGATGTTGCCTCCCAAATCAACGACTGCCTCTCTCCCTTGGAATTGATCGGCGAGGTCCTGATCACGGTCAAACACCCGCACATCAAAACGGTCGCAGAGGGTCGTTATCAAATTCTCTCCCCATTCGACATTGATATCCTCAACCGGATGGGGCAGATACAAAACCTTTAGTGGATTTTTCATTACACTCACAATTTGGTTCGAAGTTTTTTGATTTGTTGGCAGCCGTGGGTGAGAAACAGTTCATCGCCTCCCACGAGAATTACCTGATATCCGGCTTCCGTGGCGCGTTGCAGTGTGTTCAGTTCAAACGGAGAACGATAGAGACCGATTCCGGCAGGTTTGCCGGCACGTCGGGCAGCGTCGCGAACCTGTTGTTCTGCATCCTGGAAGGTCGAGTTTTCGAAGTCAAACGGTACTCCCAAAGAGATGGAAAGATCGGCCGGACCCAGAATGTAGGTGTCCATGCCTTCAACAGCCAGGATCGCGTCGATGTTTTCCACCGCCTCCTTGGTTTCGATGAGCCCGATGAACATGACAAGGTCATTAATTTTCTCCGCGTACTCATTTGTCTGCAGTCCGTATTGAGTCGCCCGGTGCGGGCCCCAACCCCGGTTCCCCAGGGGTGGATAACGACATGCGCGGGCACCTGATTCCGCGTCTTCTGCCGTGTTGATGAATGCGGCCAGAATTCCCATTGCGCCCATGTCAAGATAAAGTCGAATTTGTTCCTCATCCACTTTGGGGAGCCGAACAATGGGAGTTGCCGGAGTATTGCCGATCGCCTGGAGTTGCGATTGAATTCCGACGGGTGTCTGGGGCGCATGCTCCGCATCGAGGATGATCCAATCAAAGCCTGCGTGACCGAAAAGTTCTGCGATACCGGGTGATCCAAAGCGCAGTTGTGTACCAAAGGTGGTCTGTCCGGCGTCCAGAAGTTCTTTCAGACGGCTCTGCATTGTAACTCCTGGCGATCAGGGGCGTTTGGAGTGTGGCACGCAAACGGTTGACTTTGATTGGATGTCGCGCGATGGTGAGGCCGGTTCATTTTTTTGAACCGATGGAAAGGACGCATTCTACCCGCTACGGCGGCCCCTCTGCAATTAGCGGGTTGGTCATTGTCCCATGGGCTGCAGGAGACGGTCCAGACGGTGAAACTACCAACTCCGTAGTGATGGTGGACAAGATCGAAAACGAATTGGTTCTCCTGTCACTGCCCGTATCTCTGTGCTACGCTTTGTTGGGCACACCGCAGGTGACCGGGCCCCAGCGCCTTGTTGCATTTCTTTCCGATGGTTATTCATGTTTCAAAAAACTCTGCGTTGAAACCCATGAAACTTGACGATTACTACCAATCCGGCCGCACGGGCCTGTCTTTCGAGCTGTTTCCTCCCAAAACTCCAGCTGGTGAAGCCGCGTTGATAAAACACGTCGGTGCACTGATGGAATTCCATCCGGATGTTATCACCTGCACCTACGGGGCGGGTGGTTCCACACAGGACAAGACCCTGGAGGTCGTCCGTCAGGTCAAACAGAAGTTTGGCGTTCCGGTGGCTTCGCACCTGACTTGTGTCGGGTCCACGAAACAACAGTTAAGAGATTACCTGGATGCGGCGAGCCAACAGCGGGTGGATTACATCGTGGCTCTGCGAGGTGATCCACCACACGGAGAAAAAGAGTTTCGTCCCATGCCCGATGGGCTGAGTCATGCGAATGAACTGGTTGCCTTGATTCGATCTGAATACCCTCATTTCGGGCTTGCTGTGGGAGGCTACCCGGAAATGCATCAGGAGGCCCCCAGCCCCGAGATCGACTTGGAGAATTTAAAGCGAAAAGTTGATGCCGGGGCAGATATTGTGATCACCCAGCTGTTCTACAACAACGAAGACTTTTTCTCGTTTCGAGACCGCTGCGACAAGATCGGTCTGGCAGTTCCTCTAATACCGGGCATCCTGCCGGCGACAAGCTACTCACAGATTCAGCGCCTCGCCTCGCTGTGTGGCACAAATCTTCCACCACGATTTGTGCAAGCTCTTGTAGATTGTGAAGACGACGCTGAACGGCAATTTAAAATTGGTGTCGATTACGCAATCGCACAAGTCAACGAGCTCGTCCAGCAGCAGGTCGCGGGACTGCACTTCTACGTGCTTAACAAGTCACAAGCCACGTCAGCCGTTTTGGCAGCACTCGAAAGATCCGAGACAAAAAGATGAAAGAGCTGCCTTGGTGAAAAACCCCCGCGGGCTGAGGGTCCGTTGAATTTCACTGCCACGCCGGCAGCGGCCGGGGAGGCGGAAGCCGCGACATGAAATCCAGGGGAGACTAAATTTCCTCCATCGCTTCTCCACCCTGAAAGTGATGCGACTCATCGACGAAACCACGCAGAGGATTTGAGCGGTAAGGCTTTTGCAGTTTTCGTACGGCTTTGGATTCAATCTGTCGTACACGTTCGCGGGTTACGGAGAAGATTTTTCCAACCTCTTCCAAGGTGTAGGAATAGCCGTCCTGTAGGCCAAATCGCAAACGTAGAATTTCACGCTCACGATGATTCAATCCCTCCATTGCCATTTCGATGTGATGTTTAAGGGCTTCCTGGTTCGCATCTTCCAAGGGATCGTCTTCACGATGATCTTTTAGGAATTCTCCGAAGAAAGTATCTTCGTGATCCCCGACAGGTTGATCGAGTGACAAAGGTGCACGCGTCATTTTCATGATGACCCGGGTGTCTTCCAGGGAAAGTCCGGCCCGATCGGCTGTCTCCTCAGGCAGCGGTTCTCGCCCCAGTTCCTGGATCAATTCACGGGTCACCAAACGCACCTTGCTCATCGTGTCAATCATGTGAACAGGCACTCGAATCGTGCGACTCTGGTCCGCAATCGCACGCGTAATTGCCTGTCGGATCCACCAGGTTGCGTAGGTTGAGAATTTGAAGCCCCGGGCATGTTCGAACTTATCAACTGCACGCATCAAGCCGGTGTTTCCTTCCTGGATCAAATCCAGAAAGCTGAGACCCCGGTTACGGTACTTTTTGGCAATGGAGACCACCAATCGCAAGTTACCGGCAGATAAATCCTGCTTGGCCAAATCGTATGCTTCCTGGTGTTGTTTCGTGATCTTCATCCGTCGCTGCAGCGTCAAAGGACTCTCGAAAGTAATTCGCATAAGGTATCGTAATTCGGCCCGTAATTGCTCGAGACACGACGTGTTACATATTCCCGCTTCGGCTTCTCGAATCTGTTCCAGCAGCGAACACATTCGCTCTGAAATCTCGTTCAGTTTGTCGAGTAGCGGTTGAAGTCGTTGCCTCCGGAGATTCAGTTCCTCGACTAATCGCACCGCTTTGTTGCGCCGGCAGACAAGTCGCCGCCAAGCGGCGCGACGTTGGTCCAGAGGAACGCTTTTGCTGATAGCAGTGCGGAAATCAAGATGATTCTGTCCCAGCAGACGGCGAATGGTTTGTAAATTTGGCCCAATGCGGCGCAAGATGCGAGACTTTTCCGCGGTGTTGGTTACGGATACCTCGATCGTGCGATCTAATCGCAATTCGCGACTCTGTACTTTCTCTAGCGCGCTGGTCGCGCCCTGAAGTACAAAGTCGTTTGCTAACAGGCTGTTGCGAAATCGAGTCCGTGTTGCTTCGATTTGCTTCGCTGCCGCAATTTCCTCAGGCCGCGACAACAAGGGGATTTCTCCCATTTGCATCAGGTACATGCGGACTGCATCGTCAACTGCCGATTCTTCCGTGTCTTTTTCGGTTTCGACGTTATCTTCTTCGTCTTGTTCGTTGGCTTGGTGGCCATTAATCGTGTTTTTGTCCGAATCTGATTTAGCGTGGCCGTTTGAATTTAATGTACCGTCGGCATGGGGCAGTTCATTCGATGTTCCGGACTGGCTAGAGCCTGAAACAGTACTTTTCGATATGGCCAAAGCAAGACTCCTAAAAATACGAAATGATGGCCTGAAAGGAGGGCACGAGTAGCGACACCCGGTGAAGAAGCATTTGGGGTGCCAATTTCTTAGCCTGCGCTCTGGGAGAGTACTCAAACCCCTAGGGTATTGAGACTTAGTGATTTTAAAAAAGAGTACAGCTGGATTTGGTATGAGATCTGTGCAGTTTCTGCTGCCGGGCGTGTTGCGAAATGCGAACATCACAAGTTGCGGAAACTGAACATGGGTCACCGACGGTGGCGTGGGGGAAATGAGTGACGGGATAACGCCACCTCACATCTGTGCAGCCGCGCTACAAATCTGGACTCGTTAAAACCGTGCCCTCCGGCCGTTGTTCCGGGAGCAGTCTGGCCGAGATTGCGAGGTGCGGCAGCCTGATGGAGCGTAACAAGATCGCGAGCTTTGAAGAGAAATCCCGTTGAGAACAGCAGGTTTCAGATTACGGGATTGGATAAAGTGCCAACGCCATCGATTGTGATCTCGACCACGTCTTTTCTCCGTAGAGTGAATTCACTGTCGGGTACAATACCCGTACCCGTCATCAAGAGAACTCCATAAGGGAAATGGTTTTCGCGAGTGAGCCAGCCGGTGAGGTCTTCAAAACTGCGTGCCATCTGTTCGATCGATGTCTGTCCCTCAAAAAATATTTTGTCGTCTCGCCAGACTCTCATTGAAATCCCTATTGTATTCCGATCAGGCATCGCCGAAGCCAACGTGATCCATGGTCCGAGGGCGCAACTTTGGTCATAAACCTTGGCCTGTGGAAGATAAAGCGGATTTTCCCCTTCGATGTCACGGCTGCTCACGTCATTTCCTATCGTGTAGCCCACCATTTCGAATCGCGAATTCAAGACAAGCACCAATTCCGGCTCGGGAACGTTCCAATTTGAATCTTTACGGATTCGTATCGCCTCCTCCGGGCCCACAACACGGTACGGCATGGCCTTGAAAAACAATTCAGGACGTGCTGCCTGGTAGACTTGATCGTAACACGAAGCGGCTGATTCGGATTCTTCCATGCGCGCCGTTTTACTCCGCTTGTAGGTCACTCCGGCAGCCCACACTTCCTGCTGGTCGATAGGAGGCAATAGCTTTACAGTGTCCAGTCGCATTGACGTCGTCATCGAGCTGTCCATGGCATCGACCGTTGCGGCGGGATCCTTGGATTCAAGAATGTCACTGAGCGTCAGTCCGGGGTCCTCTGCCACTTCCAACGGCACCAGCTGGTCACTTTCCACACGTGCCAGCCCCCGAGTACCTGCCACTGTCTGGTATTTTGCTAAACGCATGGTGTCGACTCACTTTCAAAGGACAGTTGTTGGACCACTTGACCCTCGCTGGCGGGTGGCTTCCGGATAGGCTGGAGACCGTCGTCCAGTTATTCTGGGGGCCCTTCTGGTTCCAGGCGAACCGGGAAAAAACGTGGATTTGGAAACCACTTCTGCATACCGCCATCGTCTTGGATTCACGAACTCCGTCAAGCCCAGCGCCGCCGCTTGGCTCCAAAAGATTTTTGGACCGTTTTCTCGACAGGCTGAGCGTGGTGACCGGCTGGAAAGGATTGCCCTGGAAATCATGAGCCGTCAGATTTCCTTTCCTCCGGGGCGACCGAGGGCAGGCTCAGGGAAAACTGAACCCGGCAGCTGACAATTTTTCTGACGTCAAGCGGCCATCATGGAGTGCGGATGCGATCAGGGCGACGTCACAACCAACCTGTTCCAATTTCGAGAGATTCTCCAAGTGGCTGATTCCACCACCAGCAATCAGCTCCCATTCACAAGACATGTCTCTCAAGGTACGGCACAGTGCGAGCGTTCCTACGCCCCGGCCCATGCCCACCTGCGCCAAGTCGAGAACGATGATACTGCGGATGCCCATCTCCAACACGGTGGCTGCCACCGCTTCGGCGCCCATCTCGAGCCACACATCGTGAGCATTACAGATTTGGCCGTTTCGCAGATCAAGGCTGAACACCACCTGTTCCGCGTCCAGCACCCTCAGAATCGAGCGAATCTCTTGAGGACTTTTGACCGATTCGAGGCCGACGATGAAACGGGAAATAATTGGTTCATGCTCTGTGGCTTTTTGAAGGAGAGCCGCACGTTTTTCCGATGCCAGGCCACAGTCAAGCCACAACCGCAAGCCTGTCGCGGCGAGAGCCCGATAGAGTTCCCAGCGCGGTTCGTCGCCCCCAATCGCATCGAGATCTGCCACATACACTTCGCTGGCACCGAAGTGTTTGACAAAGCCACTTCCAATAGCTGTCGCTGTGGCGTCCTCGGCCAGCATGCTTTCGATTGGCCGGTACGCGTCGCGTTGCCCTGCAACTGCGTGCACAACCACGTTTCCGGCGAGATCGATGACGGGAAGGATACGCATGAAGGTTGTGGATCAAGTGGCAGGTGAAGTCAGATACTGGATTCGATTCTAGGTTGCTGCCGCAGAAAATACATCCCGGCCAGAGAGAAACCCCGGTAGGTCAAGCCGGCCTGGGTCTTCGTTCCGCCTGCTCCACCCCGATGACAAACAGAGTGCGTTCCATCTTGTCTGGTGCCTGGCAAACCCGTATGCGTCCTACGGCCTAGAAAGAAAAATCGTCTGCGGTGGCTTGACTACGAAAGATTGGAAGATGGCGATAATAGACCTCGAGGATCATGGTGGCCATCGAGGTGCAGTAGTGGCGGCCGCCTGATCCTGCGTGACCACCGGGCAGATGCCAACTGCCCGCCGGGTGACCACGCTTGGATTGAGTGACGATTAAATGCTCCCGCATCTGTTCGTTCCACTTCTCCCATATATCACCTCCGTAGTGACGCAACACCTGAGTCGCATAATAATTGTAATAGAGGTTGGTTTCTGCGGGACCGTGTTCACCGAGTGCTTTCACACCTTGCTGCAAAGCTTTGTTGTCTCGGTCCCAGCCCAGATACATGCGGCACAGAAGACCAATGGCGGTGGTCGCACTGGATGCACTACCGCCGGGATCTGTGTATCCGTAAGTGGTGCCACCATTGGCCTGCACACTGTCCAGAAAATACGACGCCCCCCGGAAGGATTCTTCACTGACCGTGAGGTAGGCCATGTCGCCACTTTTGAGTCCCATCAGTGCCCAACCGACCACCGACGTGTCGCCACGTTCAATCGCCGGGTCTGCCGAATAACGCCAACCTCCGTCCGTGGAATATTGGGCCCACATCAAATAATTGAGGGCCATTTGTGCAGGGCCCATCAGTTCCTCGTCCTGGGTCATTCCGTAGGCTTCACAGAGCGTAATCGTGGCCAGCCCATGAGAATACATGTTTCCTCCCGGTTCCCACAATTTTCCGAGTTGTCCCTGCTCAACGGTCATGGAACGAACGAGAAAATAAAGACCACGCCGCACCTGCTCCTGATATTTCCCCTCTTGATGTGTCTGGCCCGCACCAAGGAAAGGTAGCAGGCCCATGGCCGTTGCACCAATGCGAGCAGTCTCAAGCGTCCCGTGGTTCTTACACCGGCCCTGACATTTTCCGCCCCGATGATCGAAACTCCATCCTCCATCGGCACGCTGATGCTTGGAAAACCACTGCAGGGCCAAGGCAACCGCAGCTTCACTTGCATCGGTGCCTCCTGCCTGCCGAAGATGTTTTCCCCGGGCTTCCACGCTACGACCGGATAGACCTGACCCCGTCAAACCATCCATCATGCCCATCAGATCACCCGAGGGTGCTGTTAGTTCGGCAAAGTCGCTCAAGTTGACATTAATCCCAGCTGACGCGACCTCGTCCGTTGGTGAGACCGAGATTTCTGTGGAGAATGTTGCCAATTGGTCGACCGGTTGAATATCATCCGTCGGCGAATCGAATTCCACGAGTTGTTCAATCTCTTGATCCACAAACTCTTCCAACTCCTGCACCTGGTCATCGGTCTGGTTTAGAATCACTTCCCTGAAAATTTCCAGGGCGGGAGCCGGTATATAAACCAGTGCCAGAATCAAAACGATTGCCGTATGAATCATGGCACTGATCAACCAGCTTGGCAGTGCGTTGAAGATCAGAAAACTTCGCCAGAAGGTGTTCGCTTCCTCGCCATGATGCAACTCGAATCTTTCAGACTCGATCGCCGGCGTACCGACATCACCCCGCTCCGCAGGCAATTTGTCTGGGGAGTCAGAAAGCGGTTGAGCGGGTGCCACAGTGCGGGAGGGGGCTGGCTTTGCCGGAGGGGGCATCTGGCTGCCGGGCGCGGGCCTTAACTCGAGATCCTCGTCTCCGGTACGCCGAATCGTCTGAGGCGACTTGATGACCGGTGGCTTTTCAGCCATGAGAACTTTCTCCATTCCATTCGGGATCCCACCCGAATCAACAATCCCAAGCTGAGTCCTGACAGCCAAACAAGCGAATCGGCTCCCAGCCAAATTTCAGCACTAGTGTTGCAATGCGGGGGAAGAAGCCAGACCTTTATCCTAATGTATCGATGATGCACCTGCAAAAGCCTGCCAGGGACCGTTTGTTCCATCCTGGCTGGCTGCGTGAGAATTTCCGTAATCCTGCGGCTTCCCTCTCCCATTGGGCCGGTTGCTTTCTGCAAAGCGTTCAACTGGTAGTGCCCGCATGAAACACGTAAGAGACCATCTTCGGGGTTTGCCACCGAGTCAAGTTGGATGATCAGGCAATGTTGAACAGCAAGATCCCACCGGCCTGGCGGTGGAATGAACCACCAGACGGAATTTGACCCCTTTTACCAGCGGTTTCTGCAGGAATCCGGGCTTCGGCTCTAGCGTCAATGCCCGCTTCAGCGTTAAAATCCAGGGTTCGTGCCTGGCTCAGCCTCAAACCTCCGCATCAGCAAACACTACGGGAATCGACATGGCGACGAAAAAGAGTGGAAAAAGCAAAAAGAAAGTAGAAGTTATCTTCCTGGTGTGCGAAGAAACGGGCGACTATAACTACACGCTCCGGCGAAAATCAGGGGGCGAAAAACTCAAGTTGAAAAAGTACAGTCCCCGTCTTCGCAAACACACGATGCATTCCGAAAAGAAAAAGTAGAACGGATTCCCGCGCCGCTGCTGTCTTTTTAATTTCGAGCGGCGTAGTGTCAGGACGATATGGAAAAACGCTGGTCCATTTATCCTCACGACGCAGTTCAAATCCAAGACCTGGAACGTAGCGCCGGAGTACCGGCTGTTCTAGCGAGACTTCTTCTCTGCCGTGGGCTCGATGACCCGCGAATGGCGCGAGAGTTTCTCGACCCGAAGCTTTCCGGTTTGCGTGATCCGGACCAGTTGCCGGGAGTCAGCCAGGCTGCCCAACACATCTTTGCTGCGGCCCAGACCAGTCGACCGATCACGGTTTTTGGTGACTACGATGCGGACGGCATGGTCGGTACGGCTCTCTTGTATCGCTGTCTGAAATTGATGGGCGCCACTGTCGACTATTACGTTCCCAATCGACTGGATGAAGGCTATGGCCTGAGTGACGAAGCTTTGCGAATGTTGTCCAAGCAAGGGACTCAGGTTGTGATCAGTGTTGATTGTGGTATCGCGAGTCTGCAGGAAGCGGAGACGGCGCGGGATCTTGGATTGGAATTGATCATTACGGATCATCACGAAATGCGTCAGACGTTGCCGCAGGCAGCGGCCATTGTGCATCCACAACTACCGGGGCACGATTATCCCTTTGCGGGACTATGTGGGTCAGCCGTGGCATTCAAATTGGTCTGGGCCCTATGTCAGTTGGCCAGTGGATCACAAAAGGTGTCTGCTCGTTATCGCGAGTTTCTCCTGTCGTCGGTGGGGCTTGTTGCACTGGCGACGGTAGCGGATGTGGTGCCCCTGTTGGACGAGAATCGAGTCCTCGTGAAACATGGACTGGAAAGTCTGAAAGAACGGCCTAATCCGGGCATGGCTCAATTGTTGCGAGTCACGGAACTCGACCGAAAGCCTTTCTTGCAAAGTGAAGACCTAGCTTTCACGCTGGCACCCAGACTGAATGCGGCCGGTCGTTTGGGCCAGGCCGGATTGGGAGTGGAATTGCTGGTTACCGATTCCGATCAGCGGGCTACTGTGCTGGCGAAACATATCCACGAACTGAACATCAAACGTGACAGTTTGGAGCGGAGCGTGTATTTGGCGGCCAACAAGCAAGCCACGGAGCAGTTCGATCCCGAACATGACCCGGCTTTGGTGTTGGCGGGTCACGGTTGGCATGCGGGTGTCATCGGGATTGTGGCGGGGCGACTGGCCGAGAAATATCATCGTCCCGTGGTACTGATCTCACTGGATGAATTGGGAGTCAAGCCAGGGGTGGGTTCGGGGCGCGGTGCCGGAGTACTCAATTTGAACGAAGCGTTTGCGCATTGCGGCGCACACCTTGTTTCCCACGGTGGCCATGCGGCCGCGGCCGGGTTGCGGGTCACGGAAAAAAATCTGGCTGCCTTTCGGACTGATTTTTGCGAGTATGGAACCGATCACATCGCGGCCGAAGACCGCGTGGCCTGCGTGCAGATTGATGCCGAGACATCGCTAGCCGCACTAACGTTGAACACGGTCAAACAAATTGAACGTTTGTCACCCTTTGGCCAGGGCAACCTGCGACCCACCCTGAGTACAACGAACGTGACACTCGAAGGCTCGCCGCGCAAGATGGGAGGCGGAGATCGCCACTTCAGTGCCAAGATCAAGCAGCACGAACTGGTCCTGCGTGCCGTGGCGTTTGGCAAGGGAGAATGGGCGGATGAGCTGGCGCAGCTGGAGGGCCCGATCGACATCGCCTACCGTCCGGTCATCAACGCGTTCAGGGGACGACGCTCCGTAGAATTACAGCTAGTCGACTGGCGGCCTAGTCAGGTCGCCGCGGCCGTATCCAATTCGACGAGCTAGCCTGATCAAGCTGGCAGCCGCCAAACAATCTTGATAGTAGCCGCGAACCAGAAAGGTTTCGTGATCCGGGGCCAATCAAATTGCCTGAAAGGTTTGGGGTTACCTGTGGATCCTGTTGGTGCAACGGCTCTTTCAGAACGAAGGCGTTTTCCAGTGAAAGCGGTTGTCATGGGACTTCCCCGCAGAACGAAGTATGCCGAAGGCCAGTAGAATCCACGTGCGAGAGGGAAACACAACACTAGGCTGGCTAGACCGCTGGTTCGCAATCATTTGCCGGCCTTTCCTGTTCAACATGGACACTGCTTCTCACCTTACGACCGCTCGTCTCAAAATGGTCCAGCATCATTTGAAAGATCGGGGCTTGCGCGACCCACGGGTGTTGTCGGCAATGGAACGGGTGTCGCGAGAACGTTTTGTGCTCCCGCAGCACGAGGACCGTAGTTATGCGGATGAAGCCTTGCCGATCGCCTGCCAGCAGACGATCAGTCAGCCTTACATGGTTGCGCTGATGACAGAGGCTTTGGATTTGACGGGCAGCGAGCGGGTGTTGGAAATTGGTACAGGCAGCGGTTATCAAACGGCGGTGCTGGCGGAACTGACTCGAGAGGTGATCAGTATCGAGCGTCACGCGGCGTTATCACTGGCAGCGCGCGAAGTGCTTGACGCGCTGAACTACGACAACGTGGAATGCATGGTTGGTGACGGAACTTTGGGTCACGCGGCGCGCGCACCCTATGACCGCATCATGATTACGGCAGCTACCGCCACCGTTCCCGAATCGTTGTGGGACCAACTGGCTGAAGGTGGCATTCTGGTCGCCCCGATCGGGCCGCAGGATGTACAGACGTTACAGGTCATCCGCAAAATAGAAGGTGCCGCCTCACCGCAGTCTCTGACGGCCTGTCGGTTTGTGCCTCTGGTTGGTTCCCAGTGACCAACATTGCCTGGCCCATCGTCTTATGCCTCTTTGCCACTTCACAGCAACAAGTTAGACTAGGTTTTACCACGGGGCGTGGCTCAGCCTGGTAGAGCGCTGCGTTCGGGACGCAGAGGTCGCTGGTTCAAATCCAGTCGCCCCGACTCCGATAAACCCCGGGAAACGTTCTGTTTCTCGGGGTTTGTGTCTTTCTTGGTGCCACTCGGCAAGTCTTCCGAATTGCCCACAATTGACCAGGATTTGCTACCCTTGCCAGTTTTTGGTGCAAATTCTGGAGCAAACGGTCGAGCGGTCGCGTTGTCTGTCCCGGTCGCCTTCGCCTGGTGGGGGCTGCGGTCAGTCGCGGCGTCGATTAACAACGGTGGCAATGCATCAAGCGCCCCGTGAACGTCGAGTAGTCGGGGGTCAGTGTAGACGTTCATCGTCAGGTCGATATTCGAATGTCGCATGGCGGCTTGAGCGGTGCGCGGTGCGACCCCACCTTTGCTGAGGTGCGTACCAAACGTGTACCGCAAGGCAATAATGTCCACCGTACGACCGCGATCGTCTTTCTTCGGAATGTCGGAAAGCTTCAAGTCGCGGTTCAGAATCCTCAGAAAACCGCTTGGCACGTTAAACACCTGGAAATCTGACGGCAGCTTGTTGGGTATTTCTGATCCTTTTGCTCGCGCTTCGGTTTGCATGTTGGCAAGGCGGTCATTGAGCCATTGTTGCATCTCATCCGCCAGGTCTTCCCGCAACGGAATGTCGGTCCCGCGACGGTTCTTTTCCGCCCTCGCATCAAGCACGGCAAAAGGCAGCGGTTCATCCAGTTCCAATTGCCCGACCGTCAGCGAAGCGAGTTCCGACTTGCGCAGCCCTGTCAGCAGGTAGGCTTTGTAGATCAGCACTCGTTCTCGCCCGAGTAATTCTTCTACTTCGACTGCTTCGATCTTTGGGAAAAGATGGTGAAGATCGCGTTTCTCAGGGTGAACCCTGGGCGCAAACTGATCTACAGCATCGCCGGGTCGGAGTTTCTCTACACGCGTTTTTCGTGAAGTCAGACCTAAAGGTGTGCCAACCCTCTCCGCAAACTCTTATATAACTTGCGGTTGTAATCCTAGTTTCTGTGCAACGAAATCAACAGCTGTAAGCAACGGATGATTTAAGACAGCGTCTGACTCAGCTTGTGTGGGTTCGTGTCCTGCCTCTATTTGCGCTTCAAGAGCTTTGCCGGAACTAACGCGGTGGCAAGCAAGCTGGTGAAGGAGTTTAACACAATCGATCGTTTCAATTGTTGGTTGTGCTCGTCGATCCATCGATACGGTCCTGTGAGAAGAAAATGCGGGGCGGGATTGGCAGGGCACTCCAGTCCTTCGGGGGCCACTCTAGCCAACCGGTGATTATAGCAAACGCACCTCTCGTTTTTCCATGCAATTTCAGCAACCGATGGCATGGCACCGGTGCCAAAGGTGGTGATTTATGAATTCCTTCAGCCAGAAGTTGGTGGTAAACTGGTTGGTTGTGGAGTGTGTTTCTCTAAGGGGAGCAACCGATGCGCATGCGTAGGTTTGTTCTGGTGCTTGTTCTTGTGACCTGTGTCGTTCCGGCTCGGGCGACCGTGATCACGACGGGTGCTGTCAATAGCGGGCTAGGCGACCCGGGTGGGACTGCCACACAACCGGATCCTTGGATTCTTGATCACCTCCATGTGGGCAGGTATTACGACGGCACGCTCAACGTGGAGGCGGGAGGCCAAGTTTCCAGTAACTTCGGTTACATCGGTGGCGTAGTGTGGTTTAGCCACAACCCACTCGAGTGGGAGGGGATCGTGACGGTCAGCGGCACGGGTTCGACGTGGACCAACACTTATGATCTGATAGTGGGCGACCGGGGTCGTGGCACTCTAAACGTGGAGGCAGGTGGCGAGGTATTCAGTAATAGGAACGGTTACATCGGTGATCAATTTTTTCTTGGTGGTTGTTGTATTTTTATTCCTTCACGGGGGATTGCGAGGGTCACTGGCGTGGGATCGAAGTGGGCCAGCTATGGCAGCCTAACTGTGGGCAACAAGGGTCGTGGTACGTTGACCATCGAGGCGGGTGGCGAGGTATCCAACGGCGAAGGTATGATCGGTTTCTGGAGGGATCTGGATGAATTCAACTGGAGCTCAACGGGCACAGTGACGGTCACCGGCACCGGCTCGAAGTGGACCAACTCGAGCAAACTGACTGTGGGCAACTCTGGCAGTGGCACGTTGACCGTCGAGGCAGGTGGTGAAGTATCCAACACGACCGGTTACATTGGTTACGAATCCAGCTCAACGGGGGTTGCGACGGTCGCCGGTGCGGGTTCGAAGTGGACCAACTCGAGCAAACTGACTGTGGGCAACTCTGGTAGTGGCACGTTGACCGTCGAGGCAGGTGGTGAAGTATCCAACACGAGCAGCCTGACTGTGGGCAACTCTGGCGACGGATTTTTGAG